>Ga0316207_10004360_pt1 | contig 12342 bp, 8 predicted proteins | sample 6weekpyrite_MG_FD_204943 | JGI IMG/M metagenome (GOLD analysis project Ga0316207, IMG submission 204943) | Microbial mat bacterial communities from mineral coupon in-situ incubated in ocean water Damariscotta River, Maine, United States -... | ecosystem: Environmental > Aquatic > Marine >... | reverse complement strand
CTAGCCGCTGGCGCAGTGGAATGTATGTTTAAGAGTGAGCCGGTTAATCTGTTCAATGCACGCGTCGCGGCAATGAGTCGCAGCATCCGCATTACTAATCGCATCGAACAAGAACGTACCCGCCTCGAAGGCATATTAACGTCAGTGGGTGATGGTGTGTATGGTGTTAATAAAAGTGGCTTAATCACCTTTGTTAACCCGGCGACGCGTCAAATGCTAGGTTATCAAGCTGACCAGGAATTAATTGGTTATCACCCTGACCACTTGTTTCACCGTTACGAGAGTGTGAACTCATATGCCAGCACTATCGATCTGCATTATCTTGAGCAGGCCATTACTGAAGGTAAAGAGTTAAGTGGCATCGAAACAATTTTTACACGAACAGATGGCACACCATTACAAGTAGAGCTAACAATCTATCCATTACGTATTGATGGTCTCCATGAAGGTGCCGTTGTCGCTTTCCGTGATGTCTCCGTGCGCAAGTTACTTGAAGAAGAACTTAAGTGGCAGGCTAATCATGACCCATTAACCAAGTTACTGAACCGTAAATACCTTGAAGAACATCTCGAACAAGAAGTCAATCGACTAAAACGCTCTGAAGAAACAAGCGCACTAGTCTATATCGATTTAGATCGTTTCAAATATATCAATGACACCATTGGTCATGCCGCCGGCGATCAGTTGCTGATCGAAGTTGCACATCAGTTACAAGGCCGTTTGCGCCAAACAGACATGTTAGCTCGGCTAGGTGGTGATGAATTTGGAATTCTTTTACGTAATGTTGGCAACGAAGATATTTTTAATGTGGCCGATAAATTCCGCGAGATAGTGGCAGGTTATGATTTCGTAAGAGAAGGACGCTCCTACAAAGTTAATGTCAGCATTGGCGTCGCCTTAATTGGCGAACATAGCCAGTCACACGGCGAAATCCTGGCAAATGCTGATATCGCCTGTCATATGGCTAAGGCACAGGGTCGTAACTCCACCCATATATATAGTGCAGAGCAAGATGAAAAGTCTGCAATGGACCTGGAGCTTGGCTGGTCAGCACGCCTGCATAGCGCGCTGGAGAAAGATAATTTTCAGCTTTATTACCAACCTATTGTGCCCTTGCATGAACTCGATCTGGACAACCTGCCCGATGATGGCAACCTTTGTGAATTCCTTGCTGAATCATCCGATTGTTGCAACACCTACGAAGTCTTAATTCGCCTGCATAATAGTCACGGTGAACCAATATCACCCAATGCATTTTTACCCACAGCAGAACGCTTTAATATGATGGGTGATATCGATAGTTGGGTTATTAATGCGGCGATGAAACGTATGGCCGAGCTTGGACCCGAGAATGACAACATTACCTTTACGATCAACCTTTCAGGTCAGAGCCTGGACCCGAAGACGCTGGTGCCACTATTTAGTGAAGGTATTAAGAAATACAATCTCGATGCGAGTCGTTTCTTATTTGAGATTACTGAGACCTGTGCCATCAATGATATGCATTCCGCAACCCGGCTAATCAAAGAACTCAGTGCCCTGGGTTGTCGTTTTGCCCTTGATGACTTCGGTAGTGGTTATTGCTCATTTTCACACTTGAAGCGCTTGCCGGTAGATTACATAAAAATTGATGGTATGTTTGTTAAAGATATTGTTAATGATCCCATGGACATGGCCATCATTCGTTCCATTACTAACATTGCGCATACACTTGGTAAACAAACCGTCGCTGAATTTGTAGAGTCTGCTGAGATCATTCGCTTGCTCAAGGATTGCGGTGTAGATTTCATCCAGGGTTTCTATGTTGCAAAGCCCGCACCCAAACTTATCAAGACCGTTTCCAACGTTCACAATATCGCGAGTTAATCTTTTAGACATCGGTTGTGTTATCATTTTCGAATGATTGCCACCCTGCGTTTTATTGCTACCTACATGGCCGTGTTAACACTGCTGGCCGCACTAGTTGGATTTTTCTTTCCTGCCACCTTTCTGGTTTTCGAATACCTATTTAAAGAACTGTTTGCGGCCACCATGTTTTCTCTTGGCGTGGTGTTAAATCGAAATGACCTACTCATCACATTGAAGCACCCGCTTCGTATTGGCCTCGGCGTTTTTACCCAGTTCGTTGTTATGCCGCTACTTGCGTTCGGCATTGTCACACTGGCGGGGTTACCACCTGCACTCGCACTTGGATTTATTATCGTCGGTAGTGCACCCGGTGCCATGGCCTCGAATGTGATTGTCTATCTTGCCAAGGGTGCGTTGGCCTACTCGATTGCATTGACCACTGTGGCAACTTTCCTTGCACCGTTTTTGACACCGTTGCTAATCGACCTGTTTGCCAACCAGAACATTGATGTGAACCCACTCAAGTTAATGTGGACCATCTTCTATATATTAGTGATCCCCCTGGCAGGCGGTATGCTAATGCGTCTTTACCTGGACAAGGGTTTTGCACTGAAACGCTTTGCCCTACATATTATTGGTGCTGGTATCGTGCTTGGGTTGTTTCACACTTTTGCTAATTTTTTAGTCTGGCAGCAGACGCTCGCGTTTGGCTTCTTGGTTGGCCTGCCTCTTATTAGCAGCCTGCGACGAGCTGAGCACTCCAAACTCATTTTGAATTGGGCCAAGGAAATCGCACCGGCCATTGCCTCGCTCTCCATTATCATTATTTGTGCTTACGCCGTGGCACAAAATCATGCGGCCATCGCCCAAGTCGGCGGCCTGGTAATGTCGTTGGTTATCCTGCTCAATGCCCTGGGTTATCTAACCGGTTGGTTTTTGGCAAAGCTCTACCGCTTTGATCACACTCACCAAATCACCCTGGCGATTGAGATCGGGATGCAGAATGCCGGCATGGGTGTCGCGCTGGCCCTGGCCCACTTCAAGGCACAACCGGAAGTTGCCTTGCCTGGCGCCCTGTTTGCAGTCTGGTGCATTATTACTGCGGCCGGAGCAAGCGCTTACTTCCGGCGCAAAAGTGACCGGCAGCAAGTCACTTCAGCAGGTGCCATATAAAAATATCCCTTAATTCTTAGTGGGTTAAGCTGACAATGCCCATTCTTTTTTTGCCAATCTGCCTTGAGTACCTCAGCATTCGACCCCATAAAAATCCCGGGTTACAACAAGAAATAATAAGTGTTGTACAATCGCAGCCCAGTTGAATTTAGGGAGTCCACATTGGAACCATTTCACGGTACTACCATCCTGTCAGTAAGGCGGGGTAACAAAGTCGTCATCGGTGGTGACGGCCAGGTAACACTCGGCGATACCATTATGAAAGGCAATGCGCGCAAGGTCCGTCGCCTCTACCACGACCAGGTCCTGGCAGGTTTTGCAGGCGCCACTGCAGATGCCTTTACCCTGTTCGAATATTTTGAGGGTAAGCTGGAAAAACACTCTGGCAATCTGGTCCGTGCTGCAGTCGAGCTTGCTAAAGACTGGCGCACCGATCGCACCCTGCGTCGCCTGGAGGCACTACTGGCGGTAGCGGATAGTGAAAGCTCTTTGATCATTTCGGGTATCGGTGATGTGATTGAGCCCGAACAGGGCATCATTGCCATTGGCTCTGGTGGAAACTATGCCCTGTCTGCTGCACGCGCGTTGCTAAACAACTCTGAACTTGATGCGCGCGAGATCATTGAAAAGTCACTGACCATTGCCGGCGAGATTTGTATCTACACCAATCACAACTTCACTATCGAAGAACTAGATTATTGAAGAATCAGCTTACTAAAGAAAAACTGGAACACTTAATCACATGCCTCAAATGACTCCTCGTGAAATCGTCCATGAACTAGACAAACATATTATCGGACAAGATAGCGCTAAGCGTGCCGTTGCCATCGCTTTGCGTAATCGCTGGCGCCGTAGCTGTGTTGACGAAGCACTTCGTAATGAAATCACCCCGAAGAATATTTTAATGATCGGACCGACCGGTGTTGGTAAAACAGAGATCGCTCGCCGCCTGGCCAAGCTTGCTAACGCACCTTTTTTAAAAGTTGAAGCGACAAAATTTACTGAAGTCGGATATGTCGGCCGCGACGTAGAATCCATTGTACGTGACTTAATGGATATCTCAGTCAAGATGATTCGTGAACAGGAAACCAGTAAGGTTCGCAACCGAGCAGAAGATGCCGCAGAAGAGCGTATCCTCGATATCTTATTACCCTCTGCACGTGGCAGTAGTTTTGGTTTTAACAGTGAGGGCGAAGAAACTGAGACTGATCGCCAAAATGAGACCAGACAAAAATTTCGCAAAAAACTGCGCGAAGGTGAGTTAGATGACAAGGAAATTGAAGTTGAAGTGAGCACACCCAACGTCGGCGTAGAAATCATGGCACCTCCTGGCATGGAAGAAATGACCAGCCAGCTACAGGGTATGTTTGCCAATATGGGCGGTGGCAAGAAAAAATCACGGAAATTACCGATTCATCAGGCACGTAAACACCTGATAGAAGAAGAGGCATCACGTCTTATAAACGAAGATGAACTTAAAGCACGCGCACTCGAAACTGTAGAACAACATGGCATCGTCTTTCTCGATGAAATGGATAAGATCGCAAAACGCGGAGAAAATACTGGCGGCGCAGATGTTTCACGTGAAGGTGTACAACGCGATCTGTTGCCATTAGTTGAAGGCTCTACCGTTACAACAAAATATGGCATGGTAAAGACTGATCACATTTTATTTATTGCATCCGGTGCCTTTCATGTCGCCAAGCCATCAGATCTCATACCAGAATTACAGGGTCGTTTTCCTATCCGTGTCGAACTGGAGGCATTGAGCAGCGATGACTTCGTGCGGATCCTGACCGAACCCGATGCTTCACTAACAGAACAATACAGCGCCTTATTGGATACAGAAGATGTCAATCTTGTATTTGAAGCAGATGGTATTAAACGCGTTGCCGAAGTTGCCTGGCAAGTCAACGAACGCACTGAAAATATTGGCGCCCGTCGCCTGCACACGGTGATGGAACGTCTGCTTGAAGAAATTTCATTTGCCGCTTCAGACAATAGCGGTGAAAACATAACGATCAATGTCGACTACGTTGACAAACATTTAAGTGACTTAGCAGACGATGAAGACCTAAGTCGCTACATTCTATAAAAGGTTTATGAGGTAGACACTATGTCTGAAAAACACATCCCAACTAACATCATCTATCATTCCAGCACTCATACTCTGGAGCTGGAATTCAACACAGGTGAAAAATACGAACTCACTGCCGAATACCTGCGAGTCAATTCACCCTCTGCAGAAGTACAGGGGCATGGACCTGGTCAAGAAGTCTTGCAAATTGGTAAACAGGATGTTGATATCACCAAAATCGAGCAGGTTGGCAACTACGCGGTGCAACTGTTCTTTGATGACAATCACGATACTGGCATTTATTCCTGGGACGTCCTCTACCACTTAGGCAAAGACCACGATGAACTCTGGGCTAACTATCTCAAACGGATGAAAGAAGCCGGCCACGATCGCCCACAACCCAAACACCTTCAATAATTTTAAAAATAGCAGCGGGGCCCCACTCGTGGGTGCCTCGATTCTCGCTTAACCTAAATAGCCCCAAGCGGCTTCTAACCCCCCGCTAGTAACGACTAGCCTTACCTTAATTATTATAGTGGTGCGATGATCACCTATTGTTGGTGAACTGTTTCACCGCGGTGCAATACAAGCTCCGTATAGCCATAAAGCTAAGGTGTGTATCTGCCGTTACATAAATCGAATCGCCCAGCGGGTGTATTACTGGGCAATACAGTGATCTGTGATTAACTGCACAACATGTTCGTAAATAAACCTTATACTTGTACGGTTGATAAACAGAACATTTCATATATTATAATATAATAATAACCTGTTAGTACGGTGGGGACCGGACGTTAAGAGGGCTTCATTAGAAGCAGACTGTCAGTGGATACAAAGAATTCACAGCTACGCCCTGCCCATCTAAACCAAAAACCTGCTTTTTGGTCTGCTCACCTATGGACCTGGCTTTTTTCTATTTCCGTCACCTTCGCTCTTTTGGCTGGCTGGTCAGGCCGAGACAACAGCTACCTAAGTGCCGCCGATGGCATTGGTTATGCCTTAGGCATCATCGGTGGTTCCCTGATGCTGTTATTACTACTTTACCCCTTGCGCAAACAACTCAAGGCCATGCAGGGCTGGGGCAAGATAAAATACTGGTTCCAGTTACATATGATCTTTGGCGTACTCGGCCCAGTACTGATTATCTTTCACTCCAATTTTGGTCTGGGTTCAACTAATAGCAACCTGGCTCTATTTTCGATGTTAATCGTTGCCAGCAGTGGCTTAATCGGCCGCTTTTTCTATACCAAAATTCACTTTGGCCTCTATGGCCACAAGGCCTCGCTAAAAGAACTACGCCAGGACCTACAGCTGACTAAAGGTAACCTGGGGTCACATATCTCGCTGTCACCCAGGATTGTTAAACTTTTAAAAAAGTATGAAGCCTTCATGCTTAAAAAGCGCTTCTTCCTTTTTCATTTCATCTTTTTACCCATCATCACTTTTCGTGCCTATATGACGGCACGCCACATTCGCTGGTCGGTGACCCATGATCTGAAAAAACAGGCGTATGCAAATAACTGGGGCCATGAAATGCTGGCAGACTTCAAACAACAAGCAAAGGAATATTTGACTGACTATTTTTACTGTTTACGAAAAACCAGTCAGCTTGGTCTTTATAGTCGGCTTTTTTCTTGGTGGCATGTTTTACATCTGCCACTATTCATCATGCTAGTTGTAACAGGGATTGTTCATGTTATCGCCGTACATATGTATTAATCACAAATGCAAAACAGAATATATCGTTCATTTTTGTTTTTGTTGCAGGTGATCATTATGGTCAGCGCCCAGATATATAGTGACATCAGCATTGCCGCCTCTATCGAATCGCTAATAATGCCTGGCGATGTTATTGAAGGTCATGCTAAATATGAACAATCATGTAATAAATGTCACGACCGCTTCGATAAGAAAAAACAAAAAGCCAAATGTCTGGATTGTCATAAAAAAGTTCGTCACGATGTTAACAAACGCATTGGCTATCATGGCAGAAAAAGCGTAGTTCGCACGCAAGAATGCAACACCTGTCATACCGAGCATAAGGGTAGAAATGCTGACGTTGTAAAACTCAACAAACTAACCTTTGATCATCAGTTTACTGATTTTAAGTTACGTGGTGAACATAGAAAGATTGAGTGTGACAATTGTCATAAACCTAAAAAGAAATACCGTGAGGCACCTCGTGCCTGTTATAGCTGCCATAAAAATGAAAGCCCCCATAAAGAAAGCAAGATGGGCAAAATAGCTAAACGTTGTGATTCATGTCACAGCGAAACTGTCTGGCGCCAGGTTAAGTACAAACATAAAAAATCCAAATTCCCACATACTGCTAAACATGCTAAAGCCGACTGTAATGGCTGCCATATTGCTGAACGCTATAAAAAAACACCTAAATCATGCATATCCTGCCATCAGTCCGATGACGTACACCAAAACTCCAATGGCAAGAATTGTCAGAAATGTCATTCCACCCGTGGTTGGAAAAAACTAGATTTCGATCACGCCAAAGACACCGACTTCCCACTACGTGGTCGGCATAAAAAGCTTGATTGTTATAGTTGTCATAAAAAAGACCCTTATAAGGTCAAGATAAAATCTAGCTGTATTTCCTGTCACAAACATGATGACTCTCACCGAGGACTTTTTGGACAAAAATGCCAAACCTGCCACAAAGAACAATCATGGTCGAAACATCGATTTGACCATAACAAGAAAACGAAATTTCGACTACGTGGTAAACATGCGAAAACGGCCTGTACCTCTTGCCATAAAAAACATATCTACAAAACCAAGACAAAAACTGATTGCTATAGTTGCCACAAGATTGATGATGTACACAAAGGTAAGCAGGGCAAAAATTGTAAAAATTGTCATAACGAAAAAGGCTGGCGTACCAAGGTACGCTTTGAGCACGACATCACTCGCTTTCCATTAGTTGGGCTGCACTCTGTCGTACCCTGCGAGGAGTGCCATATTTCGAGTGACTACAAAGATGCTTCTATTAAGTGTAATAGTTGCCATAAACCGGATGATATACATAAAGGCAAGTTAGGAGTTGATTGCCAAACTTGTCACAACCCAAATGGCTGGTCTATCTGGCGATTTGAACATAATAAACAATCAAAATTTAAACTCGATGGGTCACATAAAAAGGTTCACTGTCACAGTTGTCATGTTACCAGTGTTAGCAAGGTAGATTCTAAACCTAGAAGCTGTCTTGCCTGCCACAGAGCTGATGATGAGCATAATGGTCAATTCGGCTCACGCTGTGATCGTTGTCATAACACAAAAACCTTTACCGATATTCGCATGCGTAGATAAATATGGCGATATGCAGCACGTCGAAATAGTGAGGAATGGACATGGAAAAATATTTTAATATTAAACATAGTACCCAATGTTTCGCGGTAAGGATCACCAAACTACTTTTGGGTTTAACTATTCTATTCATGGCACTGCTAATTGCTAAAACCAGCGTCGCAGAAACTGAATTTGATCACGATTTAACTGGCTTCCTGTTAAATGGCACACATTCACGACTGAAGTGTGATACTTGCCATAAACATGGCATTTTCAAAGGCACCGCAAAAAACTGTCAAGGTTGCCATGGCATGTCAGGTCTAATCGCTACCACCAAAAAAACGCCTAACCATGTCGAAAGTGGCGAACAGTGCGATGACTGCCACACTGAAGTTAGCTGGGCCGGTGCACGAATGGATCACGTCGCCATCACGGGTTCTTGTATAAATTGCCATAATGGCGTTAAGTCGACAGGTAAAAATAACGGTCATATTCAAAGTCATGACCGTTGTGATGAGTGTCACCGTACTTTTGCCTGGATCCCGGCACGCTTCGATCATAGCGCTATTACAGGTAGCTGTTTCAGCTGCCACAATGGCACCACCGCCCGAGGCAAATCTCAGAATCACCTGCAAAGTAGTAATACCTGTGAAGATTGCCACCGCACCGTTGCCTGGGTACCTGCTGGATTTGATCACAGCAACGTAACCGGTAGTTGCGTCAGTTGTCACGATGGCACACGCGCACCCGGTAAAACACCAAATCACATTGCCAGCGGCAACACCTGTGAAGATTGCCACCGCACAACGGCATGGGTCCCTGCAACCTTTGATCACTCATCAATCACAACCGGTTGTGTTAATTGTCACAACGGCACAACCGCTCCAGGTAAAAACCAAGGACACATAACCAGTGGTAATAACTGTGAGGATTGTCATCGCACTATTGCATGGGTACCGGCAACTACGTTTGATCATAGCGCTGTAACTCCCGGCACGTGTTTAAACTGTCACAACGGTACGCAGGCGGTCGGCACTCCAACGGGGCACTTTGGTACGTCACTACAGTGCGATGACTGCCACACGACAACGAGCTTCCTAAACCCGACTTATACACATAACACCATGGGCCTGACACATCGGCAAACAGTAACCTGTAGAAGCTGTCACACCTCCAACAACTCAACGATCACGTACAGGACACCAGGATATGCACCAGACTGTGCAGCCTGTCACTCAAACTCTTACGAGACGGGTCCGCATAAGAAAGTAGATTCGCCACTGATTTCTTATACGGTCTCCGAACTACGTGATTGTACAACCAGCTGTCACATCTATACCGATAACACCTTTACCACGATTGAAAAACGTCGTGACAGTAGACATCGACCAACCGATGGTGGCTGGTGATCCTAGGAAAAAAAGAATTATAGTAGTTCGTCGTGGCGCTACAGCCTAAATAATTTGTGCGCCCTGATGAATTAGAACTTTGAAATGTTGTGAATGTTAAATACAAATATAATTAGAATTCTATTACTGTTAGTTATTGCCTTTCACTCAAGTCATGCAATCTCTGCGATCAATACTATACTGTCAGATCAAACTTTTTCTTATGTCGGCAGTGATGGAAAGCTCGTTGTGCAATTCCAAACGCCGATGGGTTACATCTCACACTTCCCTGAAAAGAAAGGTAAAACATTCAAACTTCGCTTAAAGGAATTAATTCCAAGTAAGCCAACTACTGCACGGCTGACAGAAACACTCTCTCTTGACAAAAAAAATAAAAGCCCTGTTCTGGAAATAAAGTATGAAAAAGCCAGTATTACAGCTCAGTCTGGTGTTCTCACTATTGAATTTAGCCGTACCGTTGAATTTGACATTAAATTAAGCAGAGATCGTAGAAGTCTTGCGCTTACTCTAAAAAATATTAAGCCTACGACAACTAGCAAATCTCGCTCCAAGGCCGTAACTACTGGTTTGCCAATCTATACGATTAATCTAAAAACCTCCACCTCACCAATTGATACCAAGGACCAACCTGCGCTCAGCAAATTTGATGCTTATGATATCTACGTAACTGAAACGACACAAAAATGGAAAACTGTTTACACCCTACATGTTGGCTACTTTTATTCACCTTCTGCCGCCGAAGCCAATCTCAAACGGCTAAAACCATTTTATCCGCAAGGCTGGGTAAGCAAGGTAAAAAGATCACGACGTAAAATTGCTGAAACATGGTTTTTTGATAAAAAAATTGCGCGTGTAAAAAAAAGAAAACCTGCTACAAAAAAAGCCAGGCCAGAAAAAGTTGATATCCTGATGGAACGAGCTCGACAGGCAATGATTGATAGCGATTATAAGCAGGCTATCCGGCTTTTTACCCGTATCGTACAGTTAGGTGGCGGTGACTTCAAAAAGGAGAGTAAAGAATTACTTGGGCTGGCACGCGAACGCAACGGCCAGTTTGCCCACGCCAAAGCTGAATACCAGGAGTATCTTAAACTTTATCCTGAAGGCGAAGATGCTGAACGTGTTAAGCAACGTTTGCTTGGCCTGTTGACAGCACGATCACAAGGTAAGGCAAAATTAAAAAAGAAAGGTGTAAAAGGGACAGAACCTGAGTGGGAGTTCTTTGGAAGTATATTCCAATTTTATCGAAATCAGACCAACTCAACTGATACCACCTCAAACGTTCAAACAGATAGCTCGCTTTTGTCAGACATACTTTACACAGGTCGTAAACGTGGCATTGAATATAACCAACGTTTTGATGTTGCAGGTAGCCATCGTTATGACTTTTTGAACGAGACAGATAAAAGTGATGGCCGGGTACAAACCTTCTATTACGAAATATCTAAACGTGATGACAATCACGCCGCTAAAGTCGGGCGTCAGACCCATAGTACTGATGGTGTATTTGGACGATTTGATGGCATAATTCTTAACAAACGTGTTGGTACTGACAAAAAGATTAACTTTTTAGCCGGCTACCCTGTTGACTTAGGAACCAGTGATGGCCTTAACACAAATCGACAATTTTATGCACTTAGTTACGACGTTGAAGCCTTATACAAAAATGCTGACTTTAAATTCTACGCTATTGATCAAACTAACCAGGGATTAACCGACCGTCGTGCGTTTGGTACCCAAATGAAATATTTTGACGATACAACGTCTTATTTTGCTTCTATAGACTATGACATCTTCTTTTCAGAGCTAAACCAGATAACGTTTTCAGGAAGCTGGCGCAACCAGGAAAACTCTAGTATCAATATTGTTGCTGATTATCGTAGGAGTCCTTTGCTCACGACTAACAATGCATTAATTGGTCAAACTGTGGGAACTATCGAAGAATTGCGCCAGACCTTTACAGATGATCAAATCTACCAGTTAGCGCGCGATAGAACCTCCGACTACACTTCATTAACATTTGCGGCTTCAACATTTTTATCAGAACGCTACCAGCTTAATGGTGACATTACTTTTTCCAGCCTCGGCAGCACCGTTGCATCCGGTGGCGTTGATGCCTTAGAGGGAACGGGTACAGAATCTTTCTATAATACCAGCCTGGTTATCAATAATTTTTTCACCAGTAATGATATTACCATCTTTGGCGCGCGTTATATCGATGCATCAACTGCCAATGTAATTCAACTCAACTTTAGTGGTAACTTTAATATAAGTAAGAAATGGCGCGCAAACCCAAGATTTATAGCAGATTTCAGAGATAACGCGAACGGTTCTAGCCGGACATCATTCAAACCCAGAGTCATCGTGAATTATCGTCCATCGCGTAGTTTAAAGTATGAGCTTGATTTGGGTTACGATGACGCTGAAACCGAAGGTGTAACGGTAACCACATCAGAAAGTAGTCTTTATATATTCATTGGTTATATCTACGACTTCTAGATATTCTAAATCTAGAATATTCCAAATAGCTTTTGA
>Ga0316207_10004359_pt1 | contig 12344 bp, 10 predicted proteins | sample 6weekpyrite_MG_FD_204943 | JGI IMG/M metagenome (GOLD analysis project Ga0316207, IMG submission 204943) | Microbial mat bacterial communities from mineral coupon in-situ incubated in ocean water Damariscotta River, Maine, United States -... | ecosystem: Environmental > Aquatic > Marine >... | reverse complement strand
AAACTGTATGATACATACGGTTTCCCGCTTGACCTGACACAGGATGCTCTGCGAGAGAAAAACATGCAGGTGGATGTCGCGGGCTTCGATGTTGCAATGGACGCCCAGCGCGCCAAGGCCCGAGCGGCCTGGGCCGGTTCTGGTGACGCAGCTTCAGACAAAGTCTGGTTCGATATTAAAGAAAAACACGGGGCAACAGAGTTTGTTGGCTATGCGGCTCTGGAGGCTGAAGGCAGTGTCGTAGCGATTGTTAAAGAAGGAGAAACGGTAGGCAGCGCTGGAAAGGGCGAGCAGGTTTCTATTCTTACATCTCAAACGCCTTTCTACGGTGAAAGTGGTGGCCAAATGGGCGACACTGGGACACTCAGCAACGAGGGTTTTGCCGGCGTGGTTACTGATACTGGCAAGGCACTAGGGGCTTTGCATGTTCACACCACTGAAATCACGGAAGGTAGGGTTTCCGTTGGGGACGCGCTTGAAATGAAAGTTGATGGTGAGCGCCGGACGAAGCTGCGTGCGAACCATTCAGCCACGCATATTTTGCACGAAGTATTGAGGCGAGAACTCGGGGACCATATAACGCAAAAAGGCTCGCTTGTAGCGCCAGACCGCTTACGCTTTGATGTGGCACACCCAAAAGCCATTGACACGGACGAGATAGCCATAGTTGAGCGTTTGGTGAATACTATAATTCGTACTAACGCGGATGTGACAACGCGGCTGCTCAGCTATGACGATGCTGTGGCCTCTGGTGCGATGGCTCTGTTCGGTGAAAAATACGGTGACGAGGTCCGTGTGGTTTCTATGGGTTTTGAAACCGAGGTCGAAGGAAGGGACAGCTTTTCCGTGGAACTTTGTGGCGGAACGCATGTGGCGCGGCTCGGTGATATTGGCTTGATGACAATTGTTTCTGAAAGCGCTGTGTCAGCCGGTGTGCGGCGTATTGAGGCGCTAACGGGCGCTGCAGCTCTTGAGTATTTGCTAGGACAACGTGACATGCTGCAAGTAGCGTCAGGTACGCTGAAGACAAAGCCGGACGAGTTATATGACAGGATCAAAGCTCTCCAGGCAGATCGGAAATCTCTGGAGCGTGATTTGGCGGACGCGAAGAAAAAAGCTGCCCTTGGTGGCGGTATGGCCACTGGCCCTGAAGTGGAGGAAATCGGCGGCAAGAAGTTCCTCGGTCAGGTCTTGGACGGAGTTAGCCCTAAGGACTTGCGTGGATTGGCGGATGAAGCAAAAGCCACACTAGGCAGCGGCGTTGTCGCCTTTGTAGCGGTGAATGATGGCAAAGCGGCTTTGTTGGTGGCCGTTACCGAAGATCTAGTGGGTGATATAAGCGCGGTTGATCTTGTGCGGATTGGTACCGCTGTCGTAGGCGGCAAGGGTGGCGGCGGAAGGCCGGATATGGCCCAGGCCGGGGGGCCAGATGGCAGCAAAGCAGCTGACGCAGTTGCGGCAATTGGCGCGGCGCTTGGCTCAAGACAATAGCCTTTTCTCAATAATATCTTGCCTTTTCTAGTCGCTTGGGAATTGTATTTTTTGCAATTTTATGTATACTCCCACGCTAAATTTATGCGGTTTTGAGTTTCCTGAATTGATCCGGGTTGCTTGCTTTGTCATCCGGAAACCTGACCGGAGGGCCTCAGATGTTACAGGAAGATGCAGGAACGACACAAATTGCAGAACCGTTTCTTTTGTTCGGTTATTCCGGACTTCAGGTGGGGATCTCACTGTCTATCGTTGCAGGGATATCATGGTTAGCCTTCAATAGATGGACTGCCAAAGACGAAATAAAGAGACGCGGGAGCGTGCCCCGCGATCATGCGTCGTTTTTACGATTTCACATGTTTCGGACACTTTATACGCTAACCTATGTGGGCGTTTTTATCTTCCTGCTGGTTGACCCGGAGACTCTGCGTGAGATGTCAAAAAGTGGTGTTCTACCCTTGCCGAAAAGTGTGGTTGACGTACTAGGGCAGAGTCCTTTTGTCATTTTGGCGTTGATAATGTCGATTGGCGCTACACCTGCGGCCAATAAAATCGATATTTATCGAGGAATCCTTCACAAGTGGGCAGGGACGCCGGTTGCGGCCAGACGTTTGGCTGAAAAACTGAGTGACAATCCAGAATGTTTCAGACCTGAACGTTCGGATGTACGTACGTTTTTGGAAAATGACAGACGGAATTTGCTCAAGGGTTTGATATCTGAAAAGAATTTTGACAATGACGAGTCACTTGGTGACTTCGAGTATTCTTTGGCTAAACTTATTTATTTGAATGCTCGTCTTAATGAATGGCGCGACAAAACGCGCATGCGAAGTTATTTTAAACGACGCAAAATAGTGTTTAAGGCGTTTTCCGCGGCTGTTGATAGAGTTGTAAATTCCTGCAAAAACCATATGTCCTATGTAGACCCAGGAAGCTTGTCCAATCATGCGGCAGGGGTGCGCCGGGAAATTGACGACAGGGTCTCGGAATGTCTTGATCAAGCCTATGACCTTATCGCTAGCGGCGCGTTAGCAGTTAAGAAGTCAGAACAAGGGACAAAGGCAAGCCTCGAATGGTTTGGCTATTTTGGTCTGCCTTCTGACAGGCAAACCTTTATGAAAGCCCTTGCCATATTTTTCAGTACGGCAACACTAGCAATGTTTGGCTCAGCGGTTTGGGTCCTGATGTCTCATCTGGTGTCGCCAATCTTCTCGCAGGGTGGGTTTGCTTCGTTGACAGGATTGGATTTCCGGGGTTCCGCTGTTCTACTCCCTATTATGCTTGGGGCTAATTTCTTGCTGGCAATGGTAGTAGCGTTGGGCGTACGTCTGCTGTTCATTGAGAAACGAGAAGGTTCGGTTGGTGCTCGCTGGATCATTGGCGCCGCTGCCGGCGAGCTTGTTTTGCAATATGCTTTGGCCGGGCTGTTGGCTGCGGTGGTCAGTGCCAGTCTGAGTGGAGGTGTAATTTATCTCATTGCCGATACTATGCGTCTCGACATGATGGAGCGCGCGCTGCTGTGGGGTGCAATAGCAGGCGTAACAGCTTTGTTTATGACTAATTATCTTCGTCGCGGTGAACAGCCCGTGCAAGTGGGCCGGGCAATTGCTATTCAAGCGGTTGCCACAGCAGTGCTGGTCTCTGTAGTGGCGTTGATTGATACGAGCATTGCAAGATCAGGGGATACAAAATTGTCCTTCGAAGGACAATTATTCATGGTTTCTTTGGGCGTTATTGCTGGAGGTATTGTCGGCGGGTATTTTTCCAAAAGATACCGTCAGTTCTGGATTTTGCTGATGGACAAATATTCCACACGTCGCAAAGAGGGTGTGCGTCTACATTTGGATACCAAATCACGCCTTATGATTGGCGATCAGAAAGAACGACACCAGTGTGTGATTGTCGATATCTCTGAGGGGTATGCCAGGGTTGAAGGTGCCAACGGACCGCCCCTTAAAAAAGGTGCGAATGTGAACCTGCGTTTGCCGAATTTTCACAATGCCCAACATACACGTATTTTGAGTGGGAAAGTGAATAAAGTCCGAGAGAATGGAATTATCGTAAAATTCAAAATAGACGATCAGTCAAAAAAACGATTGGCTAGCTTTATTGGCGAGCGGGCCGCATAAAAGGTAGTCACTCCAAAAATTGGGCTGGATTTTTTTTGAACTTAAGAACAAAAAAAGAGCCGCCCATGTTTGGGCGGCTCTTTGTATTTCAAAGAAGCCAGTTTTAACCCAGCTTTGCTTTCAGGTTTTCGTCGACCTTGTCGAAGAACTGACCTGTTGTCATCCAGCTTTGATTAGGGCCAATAAGGAGCGCCAAATCCTTAGTCATTGAGCCGGTTTCAACCGTGTTGATACAAACCTGCTCCACTGTTTCAGCAAAAGCAGTGACCTCTGGTGTGTTGTCCATTTTGCCGCGGTATTTAAGGCCGCGTGTCCATGCGAAAATGGAGGCGATTGGGTTCGTGGAAGTGTCTTTGCCTTCCTGGTGTTGGCGGTAATGGCGCGTTACAGTGCCGTGCGCCGCCTCAGATTCAACGGTTTTGCCGTCCGGCGTCATCAACACACTGGTCATCAGGCCAAGTGAGCCAAAGCCCTGCGCCACTGTATCCGACTGAACGTCACCGTCATAATTTTTACAGGCCCAAACAAAGCCGCCAGCCCACTTCATGGCGCACGCTACCATATCGTCGATCAGGCGGTGTTCATAGGTAACACCCGCCTCTTTGAATTTGTCTTCAAATTCGGTTTCGAACACCTCTTGGAACAGGTCTTTGAAACGGCCATCATAGGCTTTCATGATCGTATTCTTAGTGGACAAATACACAGGCCATTGACGTGCCAAACCATAGTTCATGCAGGCGCGGGCGAAATCACGGATCGATGGGTCGATGTTATACATGCCCATAGCAACGCCAGATTCTTCAAATTCGTAAATTTCGCGCTCAATCGCTTCACCGCCATCGGCTGGTTCGAATTTCATCGTAAGCTTGCCCGCACCTGGCACTTTAAAGTCTGTCGCACGATACTGGTCACCAAATGCGTGACGGCCAATAACAATAGGCTTGGTCCAACCCGGCACAAGGCGGGGTACATTTTTCATGATGATCGGCTCACGGAACACAGTGCCGCCGAGAATATTGCGGATCGTACCATTCGGGCTGCGCCACATCTTTTTAAGGTCAAACTCTTCCACACGCTGCTCGTCAGGCGTGATGGTGGCACATTTTACGCCTACACCGTGTTCTTTGATCGCGTTAGCAGCGTCGATGGTGATCTGATCATCGGTTTCGTCCCGTTTGGTTACCGAAAGATCGTAATAAAGGAGATCCACATCCAAGTACGGCTGAATAAGGCGTTCACGGATCCACTGCCAGATGATTCGCGTCATCTCGTCACCGTCGATCTCAACAATAGGATTTTTAACTTTAATTTTGCTCATAAGTCCCTCAACTGGGCGGTTTGCCTGATGGGTTGTACCCGGCGCGGGGTTAGGTGAAACATTGATATTGCTACGCCGGAATTTGGGCGCACCCTACCACCAACAAACCCAGAGTTGAAGCGTAAACACACGGATATATGACGCTTTTTATCCTTTGAAGCGCCTTTTAAGCGATCTGCCGGGAAATGGTTTGGTAAGTGGCGAGATACTCTATGGCCTCTTCAGCGGTGTTCACTACCTTGATCAAATCAGCATGATCTCGGTCGGCAAAGCCGTCGTCCACTACGTGGCGGATCAGCTCAACGAGCGGCGTCCAAAAGTCTCTGTAGTTTACAAGTACAATAGGTTTTTTGTGCAGGCTAAGCTGCGCCCATGTCATCATTTCCATTGTCTCGTCTAGTGTGCCTAGTCCGCCCGGCAGCACGATAAAAGCGTCGCTTCTATCGAACATCATTTTTTTGCGCTCATGCATGTCGTCAGTAACATGTAATTCCGCCAAACCACTTTGGGTGATTTCAATCTCGTCTAGATGCTGAGGTATGATGCCGACAACTTCTGCACCACTTTCGCTGGCAGCGCGTGCGACAACGCCCATTAGGCCAATGCTTCCTGCGCCGTAAACCAATTGCATCTTGTGCTCTGCAACCAATTGGCCCATGTTTTGAGCGAGTTGTTCATAGTAAGGTTTGTTGCCTTTGCGAGAGCCGCAATAAACGCAAACTGATTTAATTATTTGAGGTGCCACACAATTGTCCCAATGAATGATTAGTGATTCTGTCAAATTAATGACATGTTTTGATAAAATCATCTTTATATATATCACGTTGATTGTTAAGGCTTTGTTAGAGTTGAAAGTGGAGTTTTTGTGAGGCCGCTAGTTAATAAAAGCGATGATAATCGCCGCACGATGTTGATAGGGGTTACTGCCCTTATCGTCGTTGCCGCATTAGGTTATCTTTTTTTATCTGACGATAAACCCGAAGGCGAGGTTATCTCAGAGCCTGATTTTGCCGAACAGGTGCCTGGCGTTGACGCTGCTCCGGCAGAAGATGTGGTGCCGGCCTTTGACTTGGTGCGTATCTCACGCGGGGGTACTGGCGTGATTGCCGGGCGTATGGCGCCTGGCTCCAAAGTGGAATTGTTGGCGAACGGCAAAAAAATCTCAGAAGTAACAGCTGACGATAACGGCGAGTGGGTGATGATCCTTGAGGAGCCGCTCGAAGCAGGTTCAGTAGAATTGAATTTGACATCGCGTGCGGCTGATGGAGGTGTGGCTGAAGCAGAAAACGTGGTGGTTGTCTCTGTGCCTGAACGGGAAAATGACCGATTTCTCGAGCGTCAGCAAAACGGAGTGGTTGCTGTTCTATCTCCTCGTGACGGGCAAGGTAGCAGTACCGTACTCCAGAAACCTGGCGTAGCAGCGTTTGCGGAAGTCGGCGAGAGCTTAAGCCTTGAAACCGTGGATTATGGGGGCAGTGGTGCTTCGGTTTTCTCTGGCAGGTCTTTGCCACGTGTAGATGTGCGCCTGTATTTGAACGACAGATTTATTGGCACTGTGCGTGCCGACGACAATGGTCGCTGGAACGTACCACTTGGCAAAAACCAACTTATCGACGGCAAGCATATTGTACGCCTTGATCAGGTGATCGGTGATGGGCAGGTGCAATTGCGGGTCGAGCAACCGTTTGAGACTGGTCAGCCGATTGATACCGCGCAGGCAAGCGGCGGTGTATTTGTACGTCCAGGAAACAGTCTGTGGCAAATCGCTCGCCAGCTCTACGGTTCAGGCGTGCGCTATACGTTGATTTTCAGGGAAAACAGCGAACAGATTAAGGACCCAGACATGATTTATCCGGGCCAAATATTCAAATTGCCAATGAAGTCGGAGGCGGGATAAGTCTATGCGCTTTTGCGCGCCGTAGGCTCTAAATCTCTATAGTTGGGCTTTAGGTGCGCCTGAATGGCCCTTAGATGGCTTTCTGCCTCAAGCAAAATAATTGTTAAAGCACTCATCAATTGGGTGCCTTTTAAGCGATTGTCGGTTTTGGTGGCACTCTTAAAGTGAATATCACCGTTTTTACCGATTGCATACAGACCGTCAATAGTGCGGTTGATCGTGAACAGCCGGTCCAGCGCCATCGCCCGTTGGTTCTTGTCTTCAACAGTAAAATATAGGCGGCCAAGAGTAGCATTTAATTGAATGCGATGTGAGCCGGCGGCGTCTGTATCGGACGCTACATGAAACTTTATGCCTTCCCAGTCAAAATCCAGGCCTGCGAATGCTTTGTCCTCTAGAGCACCCAGTTGAAGGTTGGCTTGGTCTATTTTCTGACTAAGTTTCATACTGAATAGATACTCGTGTTTGCGGCGGTGTGATAAGTTTTAATCCACGCTTAGAGCATCCAGCTTTGTGCTTAAGCAACAGTTAAAACGACTTGAGAAAATTTATTTATTTTTGTGTGAGGAAACCAAAAGGTTCTGTGCGACAAAAGCCGCGGCAGAGAGGCGGTCCGTACCTTGGGTAATAAAGACGGCTGTTTTCCTTACACTCCAACAAGGCTAACAACCTTGACGAAAGGGTGCCACATCGGCAGTGTGTGGCAAATTCGACCATTTTAACCAAGTATAATATTCAGAGGCAGCGACATGAAAGCGACAGATGCAGTAATGACCCCAATCCACAAAGAAGGACACCGGTTCGTGGCGCTCTTCTTTGTTGCATCGATATTGCTTTTTTATATCGTTGAGCCACTCGGTTGGGCTGGATTGATTCTCACCGCTTGGTGTCTCTATTTTTTTCGTAACCCGGATAGAGTTGTTCCGACAGAAACCGGAGTGTTGGTTAGCCCGGCAGACGGCACTGTTTGTTCGGTATCGGAAGTGTCGCCACCAGCCGAGCTTGGAATGGGAAGTGATCCGCGCACGCGGATCACAATTTTTCTTTCTGTTTTTAACGTGCATGTAAACCGTACGCCGGCTGCAGGTGAAATAACCGCGGCGGCTTATGTCCCAGGCAAGTTTTTAAACGCCGCGGCACCAAATGCCAGCGAAGAAAATGAGCGCCAGCTCGTTCGAATGACGACTGAAGATGGGAAAGACATTGCTTTTGCACAAGTTGCTGGTCTGGTGGCCCGCCGTATTTTATGTGACCTGGAAGTGAGCGATGTTGTTTCGCGCGGAGAAGTGTTTGGTTTGATCCGATTTGGCAGCCGCACTGATATTTATTTGGACAAAGGCCAGGTGGCTAAGGTGCAGGTTGGGCAAACCATGATTGGTGGCGAAACTATTATCGCGGCGAATAAATAGGGACCACAGCATGGCGAAACATAAAAAAGCTCTTTTATTCCGCGCTATATCAATTCGAACGATATTGCCAAGTGTGGTGACGCTTTTTGCCTTTATGGCGGGATTAACCGCCGTAAAATTTGCGTTGGCGGACAAGTGGGAGTTGGCCGTTGCTGCGGTTATCGCCGCCGGTGTTTTTGATGGACTGGACGGCACGGTTGCGCGGCTTCTTAAAAGCACCAGCAGGTTTGGCGCTGAGCTTGATTCGCTTTCAGACGTTGTCGCTTTTGGGGTTGCGCCTGCAATTTTATTATATTTGTTTGTCTTGAATGACCTAGACCGGCTGGGCTGGGCCGTTGCGCTCATTTATGCGAGTGCTATGGCTCTTAGGTTGGCGCGATTTAATGCACGCCTTGATGATGACAGTGCACCCAAAAAAACATCTGGTTTTCTAACTGGTGTTCCTGCGCCGATGGGAGCGGGTCTGTTGTTGGCGCCGTTGATGCTGGAATTTGCCTTTGGCGAAAAATTGTTGGACGGCTATGCGCTGCTCGTAGCAGCTTATGCACTTTTTATTGCGCTATTGATGGTATCCACTTTGCCCACCATCTCCTTAAAGGCGCTACGGGTGCCTCGTGAATGGTTTATTCCGGCATTGTTGGTGATTGCGGCTGTCTTCACTGGATTGTTCGCACGCCCTTGGGAAGTTCTTTTGGCAATTGGTGCAATCTATTTGGCCGGGCTGCCATTTACCTATTCAGCCAAGAAGAAGCGCGATATCCAAAAAAAACGTGCATAAAGCAGCGCCGTTAGGTGCTTTTTGCCTCTGTTGGCACCTTCATTGCATTTATTCAGACCAGAAAAAGGCCCTTTGTTCGGGCCTGACGCTAAGTCCTTAAAAGGTTTTAGCTTTTTGAACTGGCTGAAAGGCAATGCAATGCAGAATGTTACAAGTCTAGTACCTAATTTTCCCAGCTCACCTGCGAAAAAGGCAATAGTTGCCCTGATGACAATGAGCCTGTCTGCGTGTGGCGGGGCGAGTAATCTGTGGCAAGGTCAAGAAGTTCTTGTCGAAGCGCGCCAAACAGTGCTGGAGCGTGATGTTTATAATGTGAGCGACGATCACCGTGAGTTGAAAGATCGTTTCAACGCACTGGAGCGGCTTTATGTGGAGCTGGTGCAACAGCACAGGGCGCAAACGGCAAAGCTGGCTGTTATGGAAGCTACAGTCTCTAAGGTCAAAGAAGATCCGGAAGCCGCAGCAAAGATGACTAGGGTCCGTAGCGATGTCTCTGTAATTCGCGAACAAATGAAAAAGCTCGAGGGTCGAATTTTTTCAGTTGAAATGTCGGAGCAACAGGTTGCGGCCAGCGAGCAACCGAAGCCAGCGGCAACAATGGCCGACGCTGCGCCAGCGGCTGCTAGCACGCCGGTTGGGGCGATGCCTGCCAGTGTTCAACCCGGCACAACAGCAACAGTGCCTGTGAATAATAATGCGCAACCAGCTCAGACATTTTACGGCGTTCACCTAGCGTCTTACCGATCGCAAGAACAAGTTGCTTCTGGATGGGCGGGTCTGATGCAGGGGCTAGGCGGTGACCTAGAAGGTTTGACACCATTGATTTACACTCAAAGTCAGGAAGGTATTGGCACATTTTTGCGCCTGATAGCGGGGCCTTTGATCAATAAGCAAGAAGCTAACGCTCTTTGCACTCGCATTCGCCAGTCTGCAAGTGAACAATATTGCCGCGTTTCTGAATATCAGGGTGAGCCTGTTGGTTAGATTAGCCAGCTGAAACCTAAAAATCTCAGTTTCATTCTGTTCCAAAAAGACACAACGGCCCCGATTCAGGGGCTGTTTTTAATAAAAAATAACCAATTTGCAGATGTGTGCTTGACTCGTGCGGTGAAATTATGTCGGATGCATGCCACCTTTGTGAAACTTTGGATAGATTAACCAACTTGGGGAGGTGAGGTTAGTCTTGGGCGCTGACATGTTGGCTGCCGCTGAAGCACAAGGGCCGGGCACACCTGGGGGGTTAGCTCGGATTAGGCGCGGTGCATCGACCAATTAGGTCTGTTCGCCGCGCCTTTAATTTTTCCGCTTCAATTTTATGAGATTTCAGAAAAACTCATCAAAACTTTAAGTTGCTTAAAGGGCTTAGCGAACTGCAAGGCTTTTTCGGCAAATCCCTACCTGTGGGCTTTTCGTATCAAAAGGCTTGCGTTTCAGTGCGATGCTGCGAATGCACTGCGACAGGCTGTCCTGTATCGCAGCTAAACCAACGCCACCCAGAAAAATAAATGTAGCCAGGATAAGCATGTGTGTCGCTGTCATGATTTTTCTCCGTGTTCTTATTTTGTTCTTATCAGGGTTCTGTTTGTGACGTCAAGAACAAAAACAGAACAAGTGTGCCAAAAACGAAAAAAACTAGCGATATTCTGCGTCAAACTCATTGTGTTGAAGTACTATTGAGTGTTAAGTGGTTCTCAAGTGAGCGGCACAAGGCCGTGAGAAAAAATATAAAATATTTTAATAGTAGAGACGTGTGATGTCGTTGGAATCAGAGGCCAAAGGGCCGGGTACAACGCGCTCCGATACGGATACCAAGAAAGTTGATGGTATTTCGTCATCGTTGAAAAAAGAGCGCAACAGGCGCCGACGCTCCAGGAGCGGGAAGCGCGGCAAAGAAAATGGGCAGGGGCCGAAGCCTGACGAATTTTCGGCTGCCTCTAGTGGCCAAGATGAAGAAGCGCAAGGATATTCACAGGCATCTTCAGCACCAGACTCTCAAAAAGGTGGCCGTGGTAAACGCAGTGCGCAACCAAGAAGCAATGGTCGGCGCTCTGGGCGTCGTGAGGGCGGCCAACGAAAAGGGCCGGACGCTGGTAAACAGAGCCGCACGCAGAATAGTTATACTGAGACAAGCAACAGGCGCGGGATATATAGCGCCATTGATTTAGGCACGAATAATTGCAGGCTTTTGATCGCCCGTCCTACGCGAAATGGTTTCAGAGTGATAGACGCGTTTTCCCGTATTGTTCGGTTGGGCGAGGGCGTTTCGGCCAACGGTGTTCTGTCGAAGATAGCCATGGACCGTACCATTGAGGCCCTAAAAGTTTGCGCTGACAAGTTAGTACGGCGGAATGTTACCTGTATGCGCCATGTGGCAACCGAAGCTTGTCGCGTTGCGGAAAATTCAGACGAATTCGTCGGACGTGTAAAAGAAGAAACGGGCATCAACCTGGATGTTATTACGGCTGGTGAAGAGGCGCGATTGGCTGTTATGGGCTGCCAATCTCTTATCGCTGCGGGCAATCAAAACGCACTCGTATTTGATATTGGTGGTGGGAGCACGGAACTTATATGGGTACGTGTAAGGCAAGGCAGAGCGAGCGAAATTCGCGGCTGGATGTCTATCCCTTGGGGCGTTGTGAATTTGTCAGAGAAATACGGAACACCTGGTGGCACGCTCACAGCCGACGAATATCAGGAAATGGTAAAGACCGTATGCGCTCATTTGAAGTCATTTGAGGATGCCCATCAGATTTCAGGAATTGTTGAGCAGAGGCGTACACAGCTTTTGGGTACATCTGGTACGGTAACGACTCTGGCGAGCCTGCACTTGAATTTGCCTCGATATATCCGCGATGAAGTAGATGGTGCCTGGATGAAATCGACCGATGTAAAAGCTCTTTCCCGCGAAGTGGCTGAAATGAGTTTCGCCGAGCGGTCGGCGCAGCCTTGCATTGGTAGCGACCGTGCTGATCTTGTTGTCGCTGGTTGTGCTATACTTGACGGCATATTAGGCATGTGGGAGGTGCCAAGCCTGCGTGTGGCAGATCGGGGTATCCGCGAAGGTATTTTGCGTGGGCTAATGGAAACAGAAGCCCCTCCGGTGCGCACGGATCGGCGTCATTTAGAACAGCGCTCTAGACCCGGGAATAACAGAAGGCACCGCACAAATGGCTAAAGGCTGGGATACAGGATCAAATACGCGTGGTCGTGCGCGCGGAGCCAAAGTGCGTGTGAAAACAGCGCGCCGCCGCAAGAGTTCCTCCACGCGCTGGCTACAGCGGCAGCTGAACGACCCATATGTGGCCGAAGCAAATCGTCTAGG
>Ga0316207_10004357_pt1 | contig 12345 bp, 9 predicted proteins | sample 6weekpyrite_MG_FD_204943 | JGI IMG/M metagenome (GOLD analysis project Ga0316207, IMG submission 204943) | Microbial mat bacterial communities from mineral coupon in-situ incubated in ocean water Damariscotta River, Maine, United States -... | ecosystem: Environmental > Aquatic > Marine >... | reverse complement strand
TCTCATCGGCAAAGGCAGGCAGGCCCGCAACCGCCGCAATGGCCCAGAGCACGCCGCCCACGACGACAACGATGACCACGGTGAAAAGCCGCTGCAAGGCGGTTTCCGAAAGGCCGAGAGTGCCCATGGCCCGCGCCAGAATTCCGCCCGTCTTCGCCCGCGCCCCGGCAACGGCGCGCTTCTTGCCCTTGGCCGAAGCTGCCCTGCGGACACCCTTGCCCCCGCGCCGGATCGTCGTGCTCATAACGCGGGGACCACTTCAACCTCGCCGAAGCGGCCAACGCGGCGGATTTCCCATTCGAGGGTCACGCCGGTCCGGTCGCGGACGCGGCGGCGCACTTCCTCGCCCAGCGTCTCGATCTCCGCGCTTGTCGCTTTGCCGCGATTGATGAGGAAGTTGGTATGCTTCTCGCTGACTTGCGCATCGCCGATGGTCAGCCCGCGGCACCCGGCCTCGTCCACCAGCTTCCACGCCGATGTCCCGTCCGGGTTCTTGAAAGTGGAACCGCCGGTCTTGGTGCGCAGCGGCTGCGATGCCTCGCGCGCGTCGCTGATGCGGTCCATCTCGGCCTGGATCGCTTCGGGCGCGCCCGGTTCGCCGCGCATGGTGGCCGAAACCACGATCGCGCCATCGGGAAGGTCGGAGTGGCGGTAGGTATAGCCCATGTCGGCAAGCTGCATCGTGCGCCGGGTGCCATCGCGCAGAACGATGTCGCACCCTGTCAGGATGTCCTTCACCTCGCGCCCGTATGCCCCGCCGTTCATCCGCACGAAACCGCCCACCGTGCCGGGGATCGACTTCAGGAATTCCATGCCCGCGATGCCCGCGTCGCGCGCGGTCGAACTGGCCAGCACGCCCGGTGCCCCGCCGCCAAAGCGCACGGTCGTTTCATCCAGCACTTCGGCATCGAAGAACGGTTTGCCCAGACGAACGACAACGCCCGGCACGCCCCCGTCGCGCACGATCAGGTTGGAGCCGAGGCCAAGCCCCATCACCGGGACATCGGCGGGCAGCGCGGCAAGAAACGCGGCAAGATCGTCCGCATCGGCCGGTTCGAACAAAAGCTCCGCGGGGCCGCCTGTCTTGAACCATGTCAGCTTGGCGAGCGGAGCGTCGGCGGTCAGGCTCCCGCGCGGCTTCGGCGCGGTAAAGCGGCCGCCGTCCAGCGCGATTTCCAGCGTGTCGCCGTTGTCGAAAATCTCGGCCATCAGGCACGCTTCCGCGCGTTGACGGCATCGGCAAGCCCTGCTGCCCACTTGGTAATATCGCCCGCGCCAAGGCACACGACCTGATCGCCAGGCTGCACCGTTTCGGCCAGGACCCCGGCAAGCGCATCGGCATCCTCGACGACAGCGACGGTGCGGTGGCCCCGGTCCTTCAGCCCCGCGACGAGCGCATCGGCGGTAGCGCCTTCGATCGGCGGTTCGCCCGCGGCATAGACGGGAGTGACATAGACGACATCGGCATCGTTGAAGGCTTGCTGAAATTCGCCCATGTGGTCGCGCAGGCGGGTGAAGCGGTGGGGCTGCGTCACCGCGATCACGCGGCCCAGCGCCCCTTCGCGCGCGGCGGACAGGACGGCGCGGATCTCTACCGGGTGGTGCCCGTAATCGTCGATCACGATCGCGGGTTCGCCAGCGGTCGTGATCTCGCCGACCTTGGTAAATCGGCGCTTTACGCCCGAAAAGCGCGAGAAGCCGTCCGAGATGGTCGCGTGCGGACACTGCATTTCCAGCGCCACGGCAATCGCGGCCAGCGCGTTCTGCACGTTGTGGCGGCCCGCCATCGGCAGGTTCACGCCTTCTATCCGGTCGGTGTGCCCGTCGCGGTGCTGGATCGTCACGTCGAACGTATTGCCGCCGGGATAAGGCTGCACATTTTCGCCGCGCACGTCGGCCTGCGCCGAAAACCCGTATGTCACCACGCGCCGGTCGCGGATCTTGGGCAGGATCGCCTGCACCTCCGGATGGTCGATGCACAGTACCGCGGCGCCGTAGAACGGCACGTTTTCGATAAATTCGACAAAGGCGTCCTTCACCGCGTCGAAACTGCCGTAATGGTCGAGATGTTCCGGGTCGATATTGGTGACCACCGCGATCTGCCCGTCGAGCCGGAGGAACGAGCCGTCGCTCTCGTCCGCCTCCACCACCATCCAGTCGCTCTCACCCACCCGCGCATTGGAGCCGTAGGAGTTGATGATGCCCCCGTTGATGACCGTGGGATCGACACCGCCCGCATCGAGCAGCGCGGCAACCATCGAGGTCGTCGTCGTCTTGCCATGCGTTCCGGCAACCGCGACCGTGCGTTTGAGCCGCATCAGTTCGGCCAGCATTTCGGCGCGGCGCACGACAGGAATGCGGTTTTCCAGCGCAGCGACCACTTCGGGATTGTCTCGCTTTACCGCGGTGGAGGTGACGAGCACGGCGACACCGTCGAGGTTTTCGCCTTTCTGTCCGATCATCACCGGGATGCCCTTCTTGCGAAGACCCTCCACGACATAGCTTTCGTTGATGTCCGACCCCTGCACCGAATAGCCGAGGTTGTGCATCACTTCGGCAATGCCGGACATGCCGATGCCGCCGATGCCGGCGAAATGGATCGTGCCGATTTCCGTCGATACGCCCTTCATGCGCCTGCTCCCACGGTCTGCGCCGATGTTTCTCCCGCCGGGGCCTTGCCCATGCGGATCACGTCCATCAGCGGCGCGCCGCCAAAGCTTTCGACAAGATCGGCAAGATCCCTTGCCGCTTTGGGGCGGCCGCAGTTCCATGCCATGTGCGCGGCATTGGCCAGCGTCTCGGGATCGGCTGCCATCGCCTCGATCTGGGCGGCCAGTTCGTGCGGCGTGAATTTTTCCTGCCGGATCGAACGTGCACCGCCGGCCTGCGCCATGTCGCGGGCATTGGCGGCCTGGTGATCGTCGGTCGCGATGGGCAGCGGGATCAGGATCGCGGGGCGGCCCACGGCGGTCAGCTCCGCAATCGTCGATGCGCCCGCACGCCCGATGAACAAGTGCGCATCGGCAAGCCGTTCCGCCATGTCCTCGAAATATGTGCCCAGTTCGGCGGGGATCTCGTGCTGCTTGTACGCTTCGCGCACGCTGTCGATATCCGCGGCGCGGCACTGCTGCGTGACTTGCAGCCGGTGGCGGATGCTTTCGGGCAATTGGGCCAGCCCGTCGGGGACGACGCGCGACAGGATCGATGCGCCCTGGCTGCCGCCCGTGACGAGAACGCGCAAAAGGCCACCGGCGCTGAACGCTGGATATGCCCTGTCGCGCAGGGCGAGCACTTCTGCCCGGACCGGATTGCCGACGAGGTGGACCCTGTCCTCTGACCCGGCAGGCATACGCTCCACCTTGGCATAGGCGGTGGCGATGGCGGCGGCCTTTTTCGCAAGGAACCGGTTTACCCGCCCCAGCACGGCGTTCTGTTCGTGGATGACAGCCGGCACCCGTGCCGCGCGCGCGGCCAACAGCGTGGGCAGCGCGGGATAGCCGCCAAAACCGACGACGGCGCTTGGCTCGAACGCGCGCAGGAGAGACAGCGCCATGCCCCGCCCCTTCCAGATGGCGAGCAGCGCCTTCAGCCGGGCAACGATGCCGCCCTGCATGCGCCCGGCAGGCAGGACGTGCACCTCCAGCCCATCGGGCACACCCGGTATGGCCTGTCCGCGTGCATCGGTGACAAGTGCGACCCGGTGCCCGCGGACAAGCAGTTCGCTCGCCAGCGCAAAGGCCGGGATCATGTGTCCGCCCGTACCGCCGGCGGCCAAGACGTAGTGGCGCGTAACGCTCATCGGCTCAAACTATCTCCTGTGCCCCTTGGGCAGCCCGTCGCGCGTAAGGTAGGGATTGCGCCGCGTAACCGCCAGCAGCAGCCCGACCGTCAGGCACAGCGCGATCATCGACGAACCGCCATAGGAAATCAGCGGCAGGGTCATGCCCTTGGACGGGAACAGTTGCAGGTTCACCGCCATGTTGATGAAGGCCTGCCCGCCCAGCAGGGCCGCCAGTCCCGTGCCCGACAGCAGCGTGAAGAGATCGTCCTCTCCCGCAAGCCGCCAGAGCACGCGCACCACCAATGCACAGAACAAAAGAGCGATCCCGGCGACCGCTACAAGGCCGAATTCCTCTCCGATGACGGACAGGATGTAATCGGTATGCGCCTCGGGCAGGATATTCTTGCGTTCGCCCATCCAGAGCCCCCGCCCGAACCAGCCCCCGCCGGTCAGCGTCTTGTTGGCAAGATCGACCTGGCTGTACGCCTCGCTCCCGCCCAGAAAGGCGTCGATGCGGTGGCGCGCGTTGTCATAGAAGAAATAGGCCCCGATGATCAGCGCAAGGATACCGCCCGCGCCCCAGCCGATCCGTTGCAGCGGCAGGCCCACGGTGACCACCAGCACGAACCAAACACCGCAAAGCAGCATCGCCGTGCCGAAGTCGGGCTGAAGCATCAGCAGCACGCACGACACGCCCAGTATCGCGCCCGAAAGGAGCATGACGGGAAGCTGCGGATCGCGCACGCGCCACGAAAGGATCCACGCGCAAAGGATGGTGAAGGCCGGTTTGTAGAATTCCGACGGCTGAAACCCGAAGCCAAGCCGGATCCAGCGCCGCGCGCCGTTCACTTCGGCCCCGACAAAGGGCACGGCGACCAGCAGGACGAACATGCCAAGCGCCAGGAGCAGCGCGAACCGGCGCGCCGATTCGCGCGGAAGCAGGCTGGTCGCCGCCATGACCGCGATGCCGATGGCAAGGTAGGCAAGGTGCATCCAGAAAAAGTGCAGGTCCGACAGCGTCGTTTCCGCCGTGGACAATCGCTGCGCCGATGCCGCGCTGCCCGCGGCGACGCCGATCACGCCGACCAGCATCAGGGCCGCGACGATGGACAGGAGCACCTTGTCGATTTCGCGCCACCATACGGCCAGTTCGTGCCAGCGCCCGTTGCGGCGCGGCGATTGGCGGCGGGCGATGTGCACCCCGCCCGCGCCGCGCTGGAAGTTGCCGTTTTCGAATTGCGGCGCGATGCTCATGCCCGCCCCCCTTCCTGCTGGATCGAACGGACCATGCTGGCAAAGGCCTCCCCGCGTTTTTCATAATCGCGGAACTGGTCGAAACTGGCGCAGGCCGGGCTGAGCAGGACGACGTCGCCCGGCTGTGCGGCGTTGGCGGCGGCGCGTACGGCCTCGGCCATCAATTCGCTGCGCACGACGCGCGGCACCCGCCCGTCCAGAAGCTGCGCGAACATCGATCCGGCCTCGCCAATGGTATAGGCCGATGCGACATGGCCAAGGTGCGGCTCGATCTCGGCAAGGGTATCCCCCTTGGGAAGACCGCCCACGATCCAGTGGACCCGCGGCCCGTTTTCCCCCGGCGCGAAAGCGGCAAGCGCAGGCGCGGTCGAAGCCGGGTTCGTCGCCTTGGAATCGTTGACGTAAAGCACGTCGTCGATGACTGCCACACGCGCCATCCTGTGGGGCAGGCCGGGAAAGCTTTTCAGCCCGGCCTCGATTTCTTCGTCCGAAAGACCGAACCTGCGAACGGCGGCGACCGCGGCGGCGGCATTGCCCATGTTGTGCGGCCCTTGGAGCGCGGGCCAGTCGGCCTGATCTCCGGGAACCGAAACGTCTTCGATCACGACAGGCGCGCGGCGCGAAAGCGCGCGTGCGACCGGCGCGATTTCGTGCAGCGAATGACGATCAACCACGGCCAGCCCGCGCCCGATCTGCATTTCGAACAGGCGCGCCTTTGACGCGGCATAGCCGGAAAACCCCTCGTCATACCGGTCAAGATGATCGGGGGAGAGATTGAGCAGGATCGCGACATCGCAGGCAAGGCTGCGTGTCAGGTCGATCTGGTAGCTGGACAGTTCGAAAACATAGATACCGCCCGCGTCCAGGGGATCGGCCGAAAGGACCGGCACGCCGATATTGCCGCCAAGCCGCGCCTGTTTTCCTGCGCTTTCCAGCAAGTGATGGATCAGCGCGGTCGTCGTCGATTTGCCGTTGGTTCCGGTGATCGCGATGACGCTGTGTTCGGGCAGCGCCCTGCGCGCAAGGGCGAACAGCTCGATATCGCCGATGAGCGGGACATTGGCCGCGCGTGCGAGCTCGGCGATGGGGTGGCGATTGATCGGCACGCCGGGCGAAACCACGATCCCGTTGCATCCCGCCACGCTCTGCGCCGTCAATTCGGCCAGTTCGCAGTGGTTCTCGCCTTGGGACAGCATTTCGCGGGCAGTAGCGCGGGCGTCCTCGCTCCTGTCCCATGCCACGACCGACGCGCCGGCAAGGCACAAGGCACGGATCGTTGCCAGCCCCGACCGCGCAAGGCCGAGCACCGCGTAGCGGCGTCCGGCGAAAACCGCCTCCGGCAGGATCGAGGCGGCGCGCTCGCTCACCGCAGTTTCAGCGTCGCAAGGCCGATGACCGCCAGCACGATGGCCACGATCCAGAAACGGATGACAACGGTGCTTTCGGCCCAGCCCTTCTGTTCGAAGTGGTGGTGGATCGGCGCCATGCGGAAAATGCGCCTGCCGGTCCGCTTGAACCAGAAAACCTGCACGATGACCGATACCGCCTCAAGCACGAAAAGTCCGCCGACGATGGCAAGGACAACTTCGTGGTGGGCGGCAACCGCAATCACGCCCAGCGCACCGCCAAGGGCAAGGCTGCCGGTATCGCCCATGAATACGGCGGCGGGCGGTGCGTTGAACCACAGGAAGGCAAGACCCGCGCCGATGATCGCGGCGCACAGGATCGCCAGCTCGCCCGCGCCTTCGACATACGGGATGCCCAGATAAGTCGCAAAGTCGGTGCGACCGACGAGATAGGCGATGATCGCAAAGGTGCCGCTGGCGATGATCACCGGCATGATGGCAAGCCCGTCGAGCCCGTCGGTCAGGTTCACCGCATTGCCCGCGCCCACGATGACAAAGGCGGCAAACACGTAATAGACCGGCCCCATCGGGATGCCGAAAGTCAGGAAAGGCAGGTAGAGATTGGTGTCGTCGACCACGAGCCACGCGGCCAGACCGGCAATCGCGAATTCAAAGGTCAATCGCACTTTGCCCGAAACGCCCTTGTGGCTGCGCTTGGTCACTTTGTCGTAGTCGTCGAAAAAGCCGATCGCGCCGAACCCGACCGTGACCGCGATGCAGGCCCAGACCATCCAGCTGGTCAGGTCCATCCACAACAGCATCGAGATCAGCACCGAGGCGAGGATCAGCAATCCGCCCATCGTGGGCGTGCCGCGCTTGGCCAGGTGGGTCTGCGGTCCGTCGAGCCGGATCGGCTGTCCCTTGCCCTGGCTGACGCGGAGGTATCCGATAAAGCGCGGGCCGATGACCATCCCGATGACGAGCGCGGTCAGAAGGCAGGCTCCCGCCCGAAAGCTCTGGTAACGGATCAGGTTGGCCAGCCCCTCGAATTCGAAGAACTGGGCAAGAAGATACAGCATCGGCGCTCCTCAGCGGTTCAGTTTGCGGTGGGCAAAGCGCAGCCCCATAGACGGCGCAAACCTGCCTGTCAGCCATGCGCCAAGCGGCCCGCCTTGTGAAGCGGGCCGCCTGTCCTGTCCCCAGTGGGGCTTGGCCGTCAAACCGGTCATGATGCGCCTTTTACACCGCGATGGCGTGGGCTCCGCCCGCCTCGGCGCGCGGTTGCATAACGAGCGCGCCGCAGCCCAGCGAGGCACCGGCGGCCCGCATGGCGCCGAACACGGCAAGGCTGGCGCAGGCATCGCCAAAGGCATCGTCCAGCGCAAAGCACAGGCGATTGCCCATGATCTCTGCCGTGACCAGCCAGCCGCCGCTTGACCCGCGAACGCAATCCAGAAGGCATATGTCCGCGCTCGCCTTGCGGCCATAGCCGAAGACTTGCGCGCCCGCGTCAAGCGCCGCGGCGCGCCAGCAGGCAAAGTCGGGATGATCGGCGGCCAGAACCGCCCCGCCGCCCGCCATCAGAGAACCTGCCGCGCGGATCCCCTCTTCGCGGGCAAGCGCACGGCCGCCCACGAAGAGATGCGGGCGCAGCTTTTCCGCCGAAGGCAACCCGCCGATCGCGAAAAGCGCGTGGGCACGGTCTGCGGCAAGGCCAGAAAGCGCTGCGTCGAGCCCGTCTTCGCACGAAGGGGCATAGACCAGCCCCCGGCTCGCCCCGTCGAGAGCGGCGCCGAGCGCGACCGGAATGGCATTACCGTCGAACCCGGCATGGCCGATGATCGTGGCGCGGGCACGATTACGGGCCGCGCGGGCCAGTTTGGACAGTGCCTCGTCGATATCGTCGACAATGACGTGCGGTCCACGCACCGGGCGGGTGGAGACAACGCCGACCGCGCCGCGCGCAAGGGCGGCAACCGCATCGACCTCTCCGCGCGCGAAATAAAGCGCGCCGGGAAGCACTTTTGCCGGGCTCATCGCGATGGAATGGGCCGCGAAATCGCCATGCGCCACACCGCCGACCGACAGCGCGACGGTATGCGCGCGCCAGAGCGTTCGGTAGGCCGTCCCTTCGCTCTCTTCGATGATGGCGCGGCGGGTATCGTTGGGTACCGGCATTGCGTTCGAAGCTGGCTGGGCACTCATGCTGCACACTCCCTTGCTACGTTTACGTCGTCGAAAGGATGGACGCGGGCGGCATCGCCGCGCCCGATGATTTGGCCCTGTTCGTGGCCCTTGCCCGCGATAAGGACGATGTCGCCCTTCCCGGCCTGTCCGATCGCGGCGGCGATGGCATCGCGCCTGCCCCCGATCTCGGAAATATTGTCGGCATCACCGGCACCTGCCAGCACGGCCTTGCGAATGGCGGCCGGATCTTCGCCGCGCGGGTTGTCGTCGGTCACGATGGCGATGTCCGAATGGGCAGAAGCGATTTCGCCCATCGGGCCGCGTTTGCCCGTATCGCGGTCGCCGCCGGCACCGAATACGGTGATAAGGCGGTTGGTGACATGCGGGCGCAGCGCAAAGATCGCGGCCTCCAGCGCGTCGGGCGTATGGGCATAATCGACATATACGGGCGCGCCGGCCCGGTTGATCGCCGCACGTTCCAGCCGCCCACGAACCGGCTGCAGACGGGTCAGCGCATCGAAAACCTGCGCTGCGCCGGGCCCCTCTTCCTTTGCCGCGGCAAGGACCAACCCCGCCGCGACGAGCGCGTTCGCCGCCTGATAGGCACCGATCAGCGGCAGCTTGACCGAATATTCCTCGCCCCCATGCGCAAGTTTGAGCACCTGGCCCAGTTCGGTCGGCGTGCGATCGAGCAGGCGGATGCCATGGTCCGATGCATCCGCCCGCTCGCCCACGGCGAACAGGCGCAGACCCCGCTGGCGCACATGTTCGCAGACCGCGCCGGAACGCGGATCGTCCATCCAGACAACAGCCGCACCGCCGTCGGACACGACCTCGTCGAAAAGGCGCATCTTGGCGGCGAAATAGGCCTCCATGTCGGCGTGATAGTCGAGATGGTCGCGGGAAAGGTTGGTGAAGGCACCGGCATCGACGCGCAGCCCTTCGTTGCGAAATTGCGAAAGCCCGTGGCTCGACGCTTCATAAACGACGTGGCTCACCCCTTCGCGGGCAAGGCCGGTCATGTTCGACAAGAACGTGACGATGTCGGGGGTGGTCAGGCCGGTGGAAACGCTTTCGTCCGGGGTCGTTACGCCCAAAGTGCCGATCGACGCGGCGGATTGGCCGCACATGCGCCAGATCTGGCGCGTCATTTCGGCCGTGCTGGTCTTGCCGTTCGTGCCGGTCACGGCGACGACAGTGGCTGGGGTCGGCGTGAAAAACCCGGCGGCAAGCTGCGCAAAAGTCTTGCGCGGCTCCTCGCTGGCGATGTGGAGGGCGTCTGCAACCTTCGCCTGGGGCCGGGCAACGACCGCAACCGCGCCTGCCTCTACCGCGGCGGGAATGAAATCCTCGCCATTGGCGGCACTGCCCTGAAACGCGCCGAAAACGGTGCCGGGCGCGACTTTGCGGTTGTCGATGGCAAATCCGGTAACATCGATATCCCGCGCACCGGCGGGCAGGGCCAAACCGGCCTTTTGGGCAAGCGAGGTCAGTTTCACCGCTTCGCCTCCCCATGTTCGATCAGGGGGCGCACATCGGAAAGGTCGATGTCGCGGTTCTCATCCGGGTAGACACCCAGCATCGGACCGATGCGCGGGACGATACGGCCAACGGCGGCCGCGGCATTCCACGCGGCAGTGCGCTGATAACTGGTCGCCGCCGTGCCCTTTGGCTCGTCATACATCGTGATGACGACATAGCGGGGGTTATCCATGGGAAAGGCAGAGGCGAACGTCGTGATGAGCGACGTGCGCCTGTACCCGCCTTCGCCCGGCTTTTCGGCCGAACCGGTCTTGCCGCCAAGGCGGAAGCCGGGGGCATCGGCCTTGCGCCCCGTACCGTCGGTGACGATCATGCGCAGCAACTGGCGCATACGCGCGCTGGTCGCTTCCTTGAACACCCGGCGGCCCTTGGGCACTTCGCCCGGCGAGAGTTTTTTCAGCGTGGCGGGACGCCAGATGCCGCCGTTGACCATCGCGGCATAGGCAGTGGCAAGGTGCAGCGGGGTCACCGCGATGCCGTGGCCATAGGATACGGTCATAGTCGTCAGCCGCGGCCATTCGCCGCTGCGCCAGATCGGGAAGCCGCGAGCGGGAAGCTCGATATAGGGCCGCTCGTTGAAGCCGAGCTTTTCCATCGTCGCCTTCATCCGCGCGCTGCCCAGTTCGTCGGCGACTTGCGCGGTGCCGATGTTGGACGAATGGATCAGGATTTCGGGGACATTGATGTTGTCGCCAACCTTGTGGCTGTCGCGGATGGAGAACCGGCCCACGCGCAACGGCTTTCCGGCCGGATAGGTGCGCGCCAGGTTGGTGACCACGCCCGCATCGATCGCGGCCGCCACGGTCAGCGGCTTGAACGTGGAACCCAGCTCGTAAACCTGGTTGGTGACGCGGTTGAACATCAGCTTCATGCCCGCTTCGTCGATGTGGTTCGGATCGAAGCTGGGCAGCGAGGCAAGTGCGACGACTTCGCCGGTGTCGACATCCATGACGATGCCGCCCGCGCCCTTGGCCTGGGCAAGCCCCATGCCGCGCAGCAGTTCGTCCTCCAGCGTGGCCTGCACCCGCGCATCGATGGCCAGCGCCTGTTCGCCCCCGCGCAATGCGGGATCGGTCAGCTGATCGTTGAATACCTGCTCCATCCCGACGCGGCCCTTGCCGTCCGCCCCGACATAGCCAAGCACGTGGGCGGCAAGGTTGCCTTCGGGATAATAACGGCTGGGTTCGGCCGGCGGCGACAGGGCCGGTTCGCCGATCTGGAACACCCGGTTCGCTTCTTCGGGAAGAATACGGCGGCGAAGGTACTGCCCCTTGCCGCTGGCCAGCTTTTTCTCAAGCTCCGCCTCGTCCATGTCGGGGAAGATCTGCACCAGCCGCGCTGCAACTTCGCGCGGGGAACGGGTAAGAGGGTCGCCGCCCTCCATCGCCTTGGGATTGAACCAGAGGGCATAGGACTTGAAGTCGCGCGCCAGCGGGACGCCGTTGCGATCCACGATCGTGCCGCGATCGGGCAAGAGCGCATTGCCCGTCGGCGTGAACGAACCGGTGCCGCCAAACAGGCCGATCATCGCCACGCGCAGCACCAGCACCGCGGTCGCCAGCGCGAAGATGAACGCGATCATCGCCACGCGCCTGCGCGCAAGCGTCAGGGTCGCGCCGCGAAGGCTGGCACGGCGGGTCGGCGAGGTTTGGGCGGAAAATCCGGGAAATGCGCGAGCCGCGGCCTTGCCGCTGCCAGGCCCGGTCAGGCCCTGGGCCGTTCCGAGCGGTATCGATGCCATCAGTTGGAGCCTTCCGCGATGACGGTTTCAAGATCGAAGCGTTCGGCGAACCCTGCCGGACCTTCCTTTTTCTTTGCCGGCGCCTTGGACGGGGCCGCACTGTCGCGTGCGACAAGCTGGCGCATCATGGCCGGCCCCTCGGTCGGGGCCTTGGCAAGGCGGACCGGGGCGTCGACCTTTTCGGGCGTGCCTTTCAGTACCGGCTCGCCGCTATCCTTTGCAGCGGTGCGGGCTGCCGGCGCGGCCTGGATGTCATCCACGGGAAGCGCGGCAAGCGTCGGCTTCGCGGCTTCGGCCATGCGGATCGGGGTGTCTTCCATGATCTCGACCGGCTTGCCCAGCGCGGCAAGCTGCGCGCGGCCATCGAGGAACTGGCTGGCCTTGGGCGCGACATAGCCGAAATCCACCTCGTTCCAGCGGACCAGCTGCTGCTGCCGCGCGCGGGTCTGGAATTCGGTTTCCAGCACCGCGATCTGCTGCTTGGCGGAAACGAT
>Ga0316207_10004356_pt1 | contig 12345 bp, 8 predicted proteins | sample 6weekpyrite_MG_FD_204943 | JGI IMG/M metagenome (GOLD analysis project Ga0316207, IMG submission 204943) | Microbial mat bacterial communities from mineral coupon in-situ incubated in ocean water Damariscotta River, Maine, United States -... | ecosystem: Environmental > Aquatic > Marine >... | reverse complement strand
CCAGGTCTTTTGTTGGCTGTGTGCTCATTAGTTTCTCTATATATGTGTAAATTTTGGCGGCATTATACAATGAAATTGATATACTAGGCGGCTTGAACCTGAAATTTAGTTGTTGAGCCTTGTTCTACGGCTATTGGAGGCATCAGGTCATAAAATCAGATCAAATAAAAATTAAATAACGGGTTATAAATGCGTTTAAGCAAAATCAAACTGGCGGGCTTCAAGTCTTTTGTAGACCCCACCACCATTGAGTTTCCATCTAATTTAAACGGTATCGTAGGGCCAAATGGCTGTGGTAAATCTAATACCATTGATGCGGTAAGGTGGGTAATGGGTGAGTCATCGGCCAAGCACTTACGTGGTGCATCTATGGACGATGTTATTTTCAGTGGCTCTTCATCTCGTAAACCTGTCGGTCAGGCGTCTGTTGAACTGATCTTTGATAATAGTGAAGGCAAACTGGAAGGGCCATACGCCACTTTCACCGAGATAGCTGCTAAACGTATGGTGACCCGTGATGGTCAGTCAAAATATTTTCTAAATGGCAGTAAATGTCGCCGTCGTGATATTGCCGATCTGTTTCTGGGCACCGGTCTGGGCCCACGTAGTTATGCGATCATCGAGCAGGGCATGATCTCTCGTTTGATTGATGCTAAGCCTGAAGAATTACGTTCGTTTTTAGAAGAAGCAGCAGGCATCTCTAAATATAAAGAGCGTCGTCGTGAAACTGAAACTCGTATTCGTCATACCCGTGAAAACCTGGAACGCTTAGATGATTTACGAGAAGAAATTGATAAGCAGTTAGAGCGTTTACAGCGTCAGTCTCGTACAGCTGAAAAATATAAAGAACTAAAAATTGATGAGCGACGCTTAAAAGCTGAGCACCTGGCGTTACGCTGGAAAGAATTGCATAGTCAGATGGAAAACCGTGAGCAGGCGATTGAGGAGCAGGAAACTCGCCTACAGGAAGTTATTGCCGAACAGCGTGCAGTCGAATCTGAACTCGAGACATTACGCGAACAGCGTGTAGAACAAAATGAGTCTTTAAATGCTGTACAGGCTCGTTTTTACAGTCTGGGCTCTGAAATCTCTCGTATTGAACAAACTATTCAGCACGAAAAAGAAATTCTTAGCCGTCAGCAAAATGATCTAACTGAACTGGAAAGTGCGCTAAATGAAATTCAGCAATCATTAGAGTCTGATCGCGAACAGTTAGAAGAAATTGACCAGGTGTTAAGTGAAGCTGAGCCAAAGCTTGAAATGCAACGTGAATCACAGCAGGCAGTAAATGAACATTTGCATGAAGCTGAACAGGCTATGCAGGAATGGCAAATCGCCTGGGACCAGCATAACGAACAGGCAGCACAGCCCTCGCAAACTGCACAGGTAGAGCGTACCCGTATGGAGCAGCTTGAAAAGCATGTGCTGCAGTTAAAGCAACGCCAGGAAAAAGTAGAAGAAGAAAAACGTAAAGTTGTTGGTGATGATTTAGAAATTGAATTAGAGCAGTTACGCGAACAAAGTGAAACGGCTGAAATGAAAAAGTCAGAAATGCAGGATAAAGTTTCTGATGTGATTGAACAAATTCGAAATCAACGAGAGAAATCAACACAGTTTGGTCGTGACGAAGATGATTTGCGTCGTCAGCTAAACGAAAGTCGTGGACGTCTTGCTTCATTAGAAGCTTTACAGAAAGCCGCTCTGGGTAAAAATGAAAATGCTGTTGGTGGCTGGTTAGAAAAACATGGCTTATCTAATAATTCACGTCTGGCAGAAAATATAGAAGTAGATGCGGGATGGGAAAAAGCCGCAGAAACCGTATTAGGTTCTCACCTTGAAGCGGTTTGTGTTGATGGCATGGATAGTGTGGCACAGGTATTAGGAGATTTCGATCAGGGTAATCTTAATTTATTCGATACCTCTGCATCTGCAACACTGAAAGAAGAAAGCGCAAGTTTATCCAGCAAAATTAAATCATCAGTTTCTCTGGCGGGCATTTTGAGTGGCGTTAAAGCAGCAGATGATTTGAATCAGGCACTAGCTATGCGAGCTTCTTTGAGTGCAAATGAATCAGTTATAACTGCTGATGGTATCTGGTTAGGTCAGTCATGGTTACGAGTAGCTCGTGATAAAGATGAAAAGTCTGGAGTATTGGCTCGTGAGCAGGAAATTAAAGAATTACAGCAAGTCTTAGAAGAGCAGGATATGACGCTTGAAGAGCTGGAAGTTCAAATTCAGGATGCTCGTGCCCAGTTACAAAATTTAGAACAACAACGTGAACAATGGCAGGCAGAGTTAAATAATACGCATAGCCAGTGTGCACAAATTCAGGCGCAGTTAACTTCAGGTCAGTCCAGGTTAGAGCAGTTATTGAGTCGTAACCAGAATCTGCAGGAAGAATCAGTAGAAATTACGAAAAACATTGAACGCCAGCAAGATGATATGGAAGAAGCTCGTCGTAGACGTAATGAAGCGATGACGCAAATGGAATCGCTTTCACGTGAACGAGATGAATTAACCGGTAAACGCGAAAGTTTACAAAATCAGTTATTAGAGGCTCGTAGTAAAGCACAGAGCGAACGTGAATCTGTGCATGAATTAGCAATTCAAATTGAATCTCGCCGAACTTTAAAGAGAAATTTAGAGCAGAATATTGAACGTATGGCTCGCCAGTTAGAGTCACAGCAGCAACGACGTGAAGAATTAACGGAAAGCCTGCAAACTGTTCAGTCAGGTGATGATAAAGCACAAGAGCTGGAAACTTTATTAGAAGAAAGGTTGCAGGTTGAAGAGCAATTAACAGAAGCAAGGCGTTCTGTTGAAACTATTGATAATAGCTTGCGTCAGCTTGAACAGAAACGTAATGAATTTGATCAGAAGTCACAGATGATTCGTTCTAGTTTAGAGCAGGCGCGTTTAAATACTTCTGAGGTTAAAGTACGTAGTCAAACTGTACAGGAACAGCTTGCAGAAACTGATTTCAAAGCAGAAGATCTGCTTGAGGAATTAGGTGAAGATGCGAGCATTGATGTCTGGTCACGTAAAGTTGAAGAAATTGCGCAGCGTATTTCACGACTTGGACCAATTAACCTTGCAGCAATCGAAGAATTTGAAGAGCAAAGTAAACGTAAGGAATATTTAGATTCCCAGCACGGTGATATTATTGAAGCGCTAGAAACATTAGAAGCGGCAATTGCTAAAATCGATAAAGAAACCCGTACTAAATTTAAAGAAACCTACGAACATGTTAATGCCAGAATTCAGGAAATGTTCCCGCGACTATTTGGCGGTGGACAGGCATACCTTGAATTAACCGGTGATGATTTACTCGATACAGGTGTGGTAGTAATGGCACGTCCACCGGGTAAGCGCATTAGTCATATTCAGTTAATGTCGGGTGGTGAAAAGGCGCTAACGGCTGTTGCGCTGGTATTTGCTATCTTTGAACTAAATCCAGCTCCTTTCTGTATGCTGGATGAGGTTGACGCACCACTAGATGAGGCAAATGTGGGGCGTTTCTGCTCACTGGTTAAAGCTATGTCAAAAACAGTACAGTTTATTTTCATTACTCACCATAAGGTGACTATGGAAATGGCACACACAATGAGTGGTGTAACTATGCGTGAAGCGGGTGTATCACGTCTGGTTTCAGTCGATATAGAAGAAGCCGCAAAAATGGTGGAAAGCGCGTAAAGGTAAATTCATGGAGATGGAATATTTACGTTGGATATTATTAGGCGTTGCAATTATTTTAGTAGTTGCAGTTTATTTATTTAGTCGTGTGCGAAGTAAAAAAGACCAATACCAGTCACCACTTGATGCCGCAAATGATGTGCCATCGTTTAGTGCTGAAAACGAATCAGAAAATGAATGGATGCACGGGGTGGGACCTGTTCGAGTTGTTTCAGCTGAATCTGATATATCTGACGCCGGATCAACTGAAAATGAAGTTAAATTTTCAGCAACAGAAAGTGGTGATTTCAAAAACTGTATTGAAGAAGGCGCTGTAGTTGAAAGTGATGCTTCATCTGAAACATTAGATCCGATCAAAAACCTGCCGGATGAAGTAACGTCTACAGATGAAACCTCTAAAGAAGAAACTTCTAAAGATATTTTTCAGGACAGTAAGCAGGATGAGTCGTTAAACACTGAAAACCCTATTGATGTCGCACCTGAAAGTGAGCCTGAAGCAGCACAGGTGAAACCTGAACCTGAAAAAACTGATGTGGCTATCGATGATGTGATTTCTGTATATGTACTGGCACAACCCGGTGAAATGATCAAGGGAGAGAAAATACTTAGTGCTAGTTATGCTTTGCATATGGATTTTGGAGCAATGAAAATCTTTCACCGTCATGATCAGGATGAAGAAAGAAAAATTCAGTTTAGTATGGCTAATGTTAAACAACCTGGCTGGTTCGAAATTGATCATATGAATGAACTGGAAACACCAGGGGTTAGTTTTTTTATGCAGGTTAACCTGGTTGATAAACCCTCTGCGATACTTGATGAAATGATGATTACTGCCCATGGTTTATCATCAATGATTGGCGCAACTTTATGTGGGGCTCAACGTAAGCCGTTAGATGAAGTTCAAACAAATGAGTTGAGAGAAAAAGTAAAACATTTAGAAAGTTTAAAATCTCAATCTGTTTAATTATGGTTGAGATTATCTTAGCTTGCTGACGGATGTTCATGCATGGTTTGCAAGTTCGAATTAGTCCTTAATAGTCTATCCAAGTAGTTACACATAACAAATGTCTGATAAAAATAAAATATCTGAAAAAATCACTCACTTACGTGACCAGTTAAATCATCACAGTTATCAATATTACGTACTGGATGATCCTGAAATACCCGATGTGCAATATGATCGGCTATATCGAGAGCTTCAATCATTAGAAACAGAATATCCGGACTTAATTACAAACGACTCACCGACTCAACGTGTCGGTGATAAACCTCTAGAAGGCTTTAGTCAGGTAAAGCATGAAGTACCTATGTTATCACTGGATAATGTTTTTAATGAAGAAGAGTTAGCTGATTTCAACAAACGTTTACAGCAGCGTTTAGATAATGATGCAGTAATTAGTTTTGCTGCAGAGCCTAAACTCGATGGCTTAGCGGTTAGTCTGTTATATGAAAAAGGTTTATTAGTGCGAGCGGGTACACGGGGTGATGGCAATACTGGTGAAAATATTACGCAAAATATACGCACTATTCACTCTATTCCTTTAAAGCTTTTAGGTGAAAAAATTCCCGATGTATTAGAAGTGCGGGGTGAAGTTTTTATGCCTAAAGCGGGATTTGAAAAAATTAACCAAAGTGCCCGTGATAATGATGAGAAGCCGTTTGCAAATCCACGAAATGCAGCTGCTGGCTCATTACGTCAACTTGATCCTAAGGTAACTGCCAGTCGCCCTTTGGTTATGTTTTGTTATGCGGTAGGTCGTGTGGATGGCGGTGACCAGTTATCCACTCATAGTGAAATGCTGGATCAGTTAAAGCAATGGGGTTTACCTTTATGTAAGGAACGTAAAACTGTTGAAGGTGTTCAGGGTTGTCTTAATTATTTTCAGGAACTATCAGAGTTACGGGATTCATTGCCTTATGAAATTGATGGCATAGTATATAAAGTAAACTCACTTAAATTACAAAAAGAACTGGGTTTTGTTGCTAAAGCTCCCCGCTGGGCAATTGCTCATAAATTTCCTGCACAGGAAGAAATAACGAGGGTTAATGCAGTTGAATTTCAGGTCGGGCGCACAGGTGCTATTACTCCAGTTGCTCGATTAGAGCCGGTTTTTGTAGGTGGAGTGACAGTAAGCAATGCTACCCTGCATAATATGGACGAGGTTAACCGTAAAGATGTACGAGAGGGTGATCAGGTAATTATACGTCGCGCTGGAGATGTTATCCCTGAAGTTGTTCGAGTCGTGCCGGGCAGTAGAAAGCATAAAGCTAAAAAAATTCAGTTACCTGACTCATGCCCAGTTTGTGATTCGGAGATTGAGCAGGAAGAAGGTGAGGCAATTGCCCGTTGTAGTGGAGGATTGTTTTGTGCTGCACAACGTAAGGAATCTATAAAACATTTTGCCTCACGTAAAGCGATGGATATTGATGGCTTAGGAGATAAGCTTGTAGAACAACTGGTTGATGAAGGCTGTATTGACCATATGGATGATCTTTATACGTTAACGGTAGAAAAAATAGCCGGGCTTGAACGTATGGGTGAAAAATCGGCAACAAATTTGATCGATGCTTTACAAGAATCTAAACATACAAGTCTTAATCGATTTATATATGCGCTAGGTATACGTGAAGTTGGAGAGGCGACAGCATTAACGCTAGCTAATTATTTTACGAATCTCGACGCTATTAAAGCGGCTAACGAAGAGTCATTGCAAAATGTAGAAGATGTAGGCCCAGTCGTAGCGGCACATATTGTACGTTTTTTTAAACAGCCGCATAATCTTGAAGTTATAGAAAAATTATTAAATTCGGGTATTTACTGGGATCAGATTGAGGCTGTTGCAGTAGAAGAGCAAACATTGGAAGGTAAAACCTTTGTGATTACCGGCACGTTAACTGAAATGACACGAGATGATGCAAAAAAAGCCTTACAGGCCAGAGGTGCTAAAGTTACGGGAAGCGTCTCCAAAAAAACAGATTATGTTGTGGTGGGTGATAATGCAGGTTCTAAAGCAGCCAAAGCGGAACAACTAGGTGTTGATATGCTTGATGAAACTGCTTTGATTGAGTTACTAAAGTAAAATTAGTTGTTTGATAGATTCATAGCAATTTATGTTATCTATAATGTCAATTTCTATCAGTATGAATCAGGGAGGTAAATATGTCTGAAGTTACTATTGGCTGGCTTAATAATTTACCAAAAGTAGAGTTGCATTTACATCTGGAAGGTAGCCTGGAGCCAGAGTTAATGTTTGAACTTGCCAAACGAAATCAAATTGCTATGCCTTTTGATTCAGTTGAGAAGATTCGTGAAGCATATGAATTTAGTAACCTGCAAGATTTTCTTGATATTTATTATCAGGGTGCAAATGTTTTACAGCTTGAGCAGGATTTTTATGATTTAACCTGGGCATACCTAGAAAAGTCCCATGCACAAAATGTAATTCACGTCGAGCCTTTTTTCGATCCACAAACGCATACAGATAGAGGTGTTGATTTCTCAACAGTCATTAATGGAATCACTCGCGCGCTCGATGATGCTCGTCAACAGATGGGGATTACAAGTCAGTTAATTATGTGTTTTTTAAGACACCTGAGCGAAGAAGATGCATTTGCTACATTAAATCAGGCGGAACCTTTCCTTGATCGGATAATAGCGGTGGGTCTGGATAGTTCAGAGCAGGGTCACCCTCCGGAAAAATTTAGTAGAGTTTATAAAAAGGCACGAGAACTTGGGCTCTTAACCGTAGCACATGCAGGCGAAGAAGGTCCTGCTGAGTTTATATGGACGGCTATTAATGATTTGAAAGTTAGCCGTATTGATCACGGTGTTCGCGCCTTAGATGACCCTGAACTAATTACATACCTGAAAAATAAACATGTGCCACTTACTGTATGCCCTTTATCAAATATAAAATTACGGGTTTTTGATAGTATGGCTGAGCATAATATTTTAGTTATGCTGGAGAAAGGTGTATGTGTGACAGTCAACTCTGATGACCCTGCGTATTTTGGAGGTTATATGACTGAAAACTTTTATGCCTTAACAGAGTCTTTATCTATGTCAAAAGAACAAGCTAGATTGCTTGTATTAAATTCTATTGAAGCCAGTTTTGTTGATGGCGAAAGAAAGCGTAAGATGCGACAATTACTAGCAGATAGTACTTGTTAGTATGGAGTGGATAAAATCAATTCATATTAGCTGTGTTATTTTATCATTTAGTAGCTTCTTTTTACGTGGTATCTGGATGTTATTCAGCTCATCTATGTTGCACAGGAAATGGGTGAAAACAGTACCCCATGTTTTTGATGCGACTTTGCTGCTTAGTGCTTTATTAATGCTTTATATCTTGAAGTGGTCAGTTTTAGATTATCAATGGCTACAGGTAAAAATAGCTGCCTTACTGGTTTATATTGGTCTTGGTATGTTAGCGCTCAAACCTGGGAGACCTAAACGAATCAAGTTTTTAGCATGGTTATCAGCGATGTTAGTTTTTTTGTATATTGTATCAGTTGCTACTACGAAGTCTGTTTATGGTTTTTGGGCCTGACTCAGAGATAGCCCAAAGATAATTCAAAGATAACCTGGTAGTAAACTAGCAGTAAATCATAGGTATATCAGGATCTATATAAAACTTAATTAGTTGCTTCCCACATCTGCTTGCGGCATAAACCGCTCATATCACAATAACCACACGCCTTTGAGTCTCCCCATGAAGGTAAAGGCTTTGATGATTTAATATCCGCAATAACTGTTTCAAGGCGTTTTAAAACATCGGTTTTTAACTCGGCTAAGTTATCACCTTCTAAAACACCTGATTGTTTTGTTTCACCTTTATCTAGTTTTAAGTAAACAACATTACAAACGTCTTCCATTAATACGGCATAACTGGTTAGCTGAATATTTTCAGCCAGATCTATATCGCTCTGCCGGGCTGTATTTCCTGTTTTGTAATCGATAATAGAAAATTCATTTCCCTGCTTGTCAACCCGATCAAGGCGTCCAACCAGTTTCGTATCTGCACTTAAGTTTTGTTCAGACATTTCTTCAAGTCTATAAATATTCCAGTCATGCTGGCGTTGAATCTGCCAGTTGATATAGGATTCCGCTGTCTCCATCCAACGTTCAAACCAGCCTCTATGTTGTATCGAGTCTTCAGTTTGAGTTTTAAATACCAGTTTAGAAAGATCTTCAATATGCTTTAAAGCAAGGCTTTTGTTAATTGTCGTTATGGCGTCTTTAAATGGTGGTGGCATGTTATCGCACTGTTTGTGAAATGCATGTAAAATTAAATGTACTTTTTCACCGTATTCGCTTTTTAATAGTTCATGACTTATTCGCTCTAATGGTTTTAATTTGAGTACATCGGCAGCGAAAAATTTATATGGACAATCAATCAGACGTTGATGTCTTGAGGCGGAATACTCTAATGGTGTTAGTTCTGGCCGGGTTTCTGGTTTTGCCTGAATAACAGTTTCAATGTTTTTTAAAGCGTTTTCATCGCGGTCTGTCACAGGTTGCAGGTTATTGGTTAGGTGATATAAATGCATATCCTGTAGTGAAAGGTTTAAACTGTGAAGACTAAAGTCCTGTAATGAGCTTACCCAGGGAGATGCCTGTAACCATTCACCATTATGTTCTGCCTGCCATGTGATCAGTATATCGTTTGCAGCTAATAACAATTGTTGAAATTGCTGGAAGCTGCTTTCTTTCTTCTTCTGCCAGTTTTTTAGCTGTAATTCCTGTCTTACTGATTGATTAAAAAATGGATGTTGAGCAGCACTCCCTGGAAAAGATTTTATATTTGCACCAGCAATAATCAGGGTGTCAAACTGACAGTACTGTGCCTGTTGCATATTCATTATTTTGACTACGGATTCCTGGCCCTGAGGTTTAAACTGCTCACTTTCTAATGTGCTGCCAATCCAGGTGCGCAGATCTAACCAGTTCATGACCGGGGATGCTGTATGATATGCACGATTTAATTTTTCAAGCTCTTCCTGGACTCGCTGTCCCGCTATGTCAGTTGATAACTGCTGGTATATGCCCAGGACTTTAATGCTTTCAATGAAATACTTAATCCATATGTCAGGAGTATTATTTTTCTGGCTTAGAAAAAGTTCTATTAAGTTATTAGATGCGTTTTCAATTTTATCCAGCAACGAAAGAAGTTGCTTTGCAGTCGACGTGTTTTTTAAGTTGAGTCGATCAGATCTGTTTATGATAGCGTTTTTGTAGCGCTGTAGATCGTTTGCGATATTTTCGTGTAAAACAATATCCTGTTCAAAACGATAAACTAAATTTAAATGTTCATTAAATTCATTCTCTTTACAAAAGAATGGGGATTTTAATAAATCAAGGAGAGGCTGGTAAGCAAAGTCCTGTTCAATGCATTCTAACCAGCGCTCCAGTATGGTTGCAGCACTGGTTGTAGCAAGAGACCAGCCTGCAGTGTCCTGAATATTTACATTTGCGCGCTCCAGTAATGCGCGTAAGCGTCTCGCTAATTTTCTGTTTTCAGTAACAACCGCGATATTGGAGTTGCCCTGTAGTAAACTCATACGAACTTTTAAATCAACAGCCTGAGTTTCCTGTTCTGCGCTTTGTGCATCGAATATTTTTATTTTATCTAAAAAGTCTATTGTTTCATTTTTATTTTTACAGCGCTCAAAAAGTGAAGTCTCGTGAGAATAAATATTTTTAAGTAAACTTGTTTCCTCTGATATGTTTTTAGTTGTATCTGTTATAGTTTCCTGTGCTATGTAAGTAACCCGTGTCTTTTGTGATAGTTGTTCACACCAGGATTGTTCAAGTGCTGTGAATTGTTCATGTCCGATAATATAAAAACATTTGTCACTAACGTTGTCGGGTATGTCTTCAAGCAGGCGTTGTTTTAATGAACTGGTGTCATCGTGCAGGTTCATATCGGCTAGTTGTTGCTGCCAGGCTTGCCATAGCGTGTGAACTATTATGGCCTCCTGATTTAGATGCTGTAGATTATGTTCTGTTTTATATGCCTGTTGTAACTTATTAATCCATGTCGGAGTTGGTTCATTTAACCATTGATGTTGACTCAGGCTTAACTCGTCAAATAATTCGAGTAGACTGTCACAGATTTGCCAGTGATTTTCGCTCGCAAATAAGGAGCTGTGTTGTTTTAATGCATCAATTAATAATAATTGTCTAGCTGACTGAGGCATATGTTTTTTAGAAATATCAGATGGTGTAATGTTTTCAGTTAGCCATTGAGTATGACTGCCAATGAAACCTCCAAGCAGAGTGTGTTGCGCTTTTTTTGTCAAGCTATGACGCATTTGTAATACTGCCTGTGCATTTGGTAAAAAGATACAGGCGTTACTTAAATCTGGCAGAGACTGTTTCTGGTCCAGTAAAATCAAATTCGCCAGTTCATCTGTAAAGTGAAGATGTGCCGGAATACTGGTTTGAGTGATGGGTTGTGCTGATGTCATGGGGGTGACATTAGCATATTCAGAAGAATATTTTCTTTTCTATTTAGCTGATTAAATGGTTGGCCCGTTGAATGGCTAGTTATCGATTTTAACTGCAAGTATGTCACAGGGCATATCGTGCAACACCGCATTTGCTGTAGAACCTAAAAGTATGTTTATACCGTGCCGACCATGTGAGCCCATTACAATAAGATCACACTGCTGTTCTTTCACAAACTGTGATATTTCATATTTGGGGGTTCCTAATTGTGTATATAATTCTGCACCTTCAAGCTTTTGTTGTTCGCTGAATGTCTTTAATGACTTTTTTGCCTGTTCAAGCATTTCTGCTTCATCTATTACCCAGTTGCTTGATAGTGCAGGTTCGTAAACAGAATCAATTGGTGGCAAGTATTCAACTACATGTAGCAGGCTAAGTTTTGCGTTATTTCTAGCACTTATTTCACGTGCTTTAGTTAATACCTGCGCGGCGGAGGTTGAGAAGTCAACTGCTACCAATATATGTTTATAGTCACTCATTACAGATTTCCATGATATATATGCTCTCTTAATTATAGTTTATTTCACACTTTGATATCCATTAGCTATCTGGGTTTGGCCTTACTAGCTGCAGACATATAATGTAATATAAAAAAATGCATACAAATGAACAACTCATACGCGATTTTTATACAGCTTTTCAAAAACTTGACTGGCAGGCTATGCAGTCCTGTTATGCAGTTGATGTCCACTTCTCAGACCCGGTTTTTAATAACCTTAGAGGTGAGCAGGTGAGCGCCATGTGGCATATGTTATGCGAGAAAGCAGAAGATTTTGAGTTAAACTTTAGTCAAATTAAAGCTGATGATACATACGGCTCTGCTCGCTGGGTAGCAACATACACTTTTTCTAAAACTGGTCGCAGGGTTAAAAACGTCATTTTTGCTGAATTTCAGTTTTCTGGTAATAAAATAATTCGTCATTCAGACCATTTTAGCTTCTGGAAATGGAGTCGAATGGCCCTGGGCCCCATTGGAATTGCCCTAGGCTGGTCAAATATTCTAAAGAATAAAGTGCAGCAGCAGGGGCTAAACGGCCTAAATCTGTTCATTAAGCGATATCACACAAAAAAAGTCGCATAAAAAACTACACATTTTAATTTATTGTTATATAATTCCGCGCCTTAGCGAGCGTGGTGAAATT
>Ga0316207_10004355_pt1 | contig 12346 bp, 14 predicted proteins | sample 6weekpyrite_MG_FD_204943 | JGI IMG/M metagenome (GOLD analysis project Ga0316207, IMG submission 204943) | Microbial mat bacterial communities from mineral coupon in-situ incubated in ocean water Damariscotta River, Maine, United States -... | ecosystem: Environmental > Aquatic > Marine >... | reverse complement strand
TGACGGGTGGTCGTAGCCTGATGCAACCAGGTTAAAGACGTCGGCGACTTTTTGCTTGTCCTGGTTACTATCTGTAGTCATCAAGCCGGACTATTTATCTGTAACTGTTGCAGTGCGCAGCGCATATTATCCATGGTGACAGGGAAGCTCAGGGCTGCATCAATGTGATAATGTTCCTGCAGTCGGGCAAATGCATGTTCGACTTCCTGTTCATACAGTACAATCACCTTACATCCGGGGTGTTGCCCCTGGATCGTAGCGAGAATGGATTCAAGGCTACTGGTGCGGTCTCGAAAGTCGGATTGAAAGTTAAACTCTGCGACCAGCACAGCAGGCGATCGCTTTTTCATATTGGAGAGCGCCTTGCGTACAGATTTCACCGAAACCAGCTCATAACCCATTTCCCTGTACACAGGCGCAAAATCGGGATAACCACCAATTTCCATGATCGATATAAGCGTCGACATACCGGTTTTTTACTATCCTTATCAGGCTACATTCAGTAATTTTGCTATGAAAATGGTATTGTATAGTAAAATAGTCATGTTTAGAAATGCATGATGTGATCCGTAAATATTACATATTAACTATATTTATCAATAAGATGTATTTAAATCTTGTTGCGATGCTATCATTAACCGGCATATTATTAATGATTCTATTAAAATATATTATCAAAAACTAATATATTAATCGTCAATGCCTGATATAATGAGTGTCATCAAGGCATCTTGTTTAACATTTTGTAAGAAAAGATGGCCGAAGTAGAAAATTAATCTACGGAATTGACTAGGTTCGTGGCTAATCAGGTGGTATAGTCGCGAGTTCTCGATTTTTAGACTCATTTAGAGAATCGTATTTTTGGAGACATAGCTATGAGCGAAAAGCAAGACATAATCAAACGCATGCTTGAACTGCAGAAGAAATTTTCTGATTTCGAACGTGAAAATGGCGTTAATGGTTTCGACTACTACACTCCGGGTGATGGCCATCCATTAGACGGCTACCGTCAGGAATATAGTGAGCTGGCTAACAAGGTTGTAGAACTTGCACATGATGAAGCAGGTTCACATCGATAAGTTTCATTACTTAATTGATGCAGAAAGGCCGATGACAAAAATCATCGGCCTTTTTTTTGGCCATGGATGGCCTTTACCGTTTATTGATTATGTAAAAGGTATGGCACTTTGATGCCGCGAAGGCCACGGAAGGCCGAGAGCGACGCTTATTTTATATCTTAGCCAAATAAACCCGGAAACATCGCCATGGAGCTATCTGGCCAGGCTTGTAATCGAACCATAGAGGCAGAAGAATGACTCTATACCGGAATTTTATGCCTTTTCCACGGTCGTATCATGTATGAGTACAGAAAACGAGCAGTCCCTCCTATTTATATACAATGCCGATAGCGGCCTGTTTAACACCTTGACCGATATTGCACATAAACTAATATCGCCCGCTACCTATGCATGTAATCTGTGTGCGATCACACACGGGCTGTTATCAGAAAAGCATGAATGGCGTGACTATCTTGAACAGCTCCCTATGCCGCTGGAATTTCTCCATCGTGACGAGTATGAACAAAAATACGGCGAGAGTTCATGGGTGTATCCGGCTGTTTTAATTCGCAAGGGTGATACGATAGAGATGTTGATACCGAGTAGTGATATCAATCGCTGCAGAAATGTCGATGATCTGCAGCAGCTCATCAATAAAAACCTCCAATAAATAATGGATATAGAGAAATTTCTTCACTTAAATGTGATAAATCTCTAATATTATCTCCCGCTAATACGTTAATTCTAGTACAATGCGCAGCCAGTTAATGCATGAGAGCGAATCCTGTGAACGAGAAACTACGTAATATAGCCATTATTGCCCATGTCGACCATGGTAAGACAACGCTGGTCGATAAACTTCTGCAGCAGTCAGGCACATTTGATGAACGTGCCGAGCTGGATGAAAGACTCATGGATTCCAATGATCTTGAAAAAGAGCGCGGCATCACGATTTTGTCGAAGAATACGGCAATAGACTGGAATGGTTATCACATTAATATTGTCGATACTCCCGGGCATGCCGATTTTGGTGGTGAGGTAGAGCGTGTTCTGTCGATGGTAGATTGTGTACTGTTGCTGGTGGATGCCGTAGAAGGTCCCATGCCACAAACACGTTTTGTCACGCAAAAAGCATTTGATCTGGGTCTTCGCCCGATTGTGGTCGTCAACAAGGTAGATAAAACCGGCTCTCGCCCTGACTGGGTCGTCGACCAAACCTTTGACTTATTCGACCGTCTTGGTGCAACGGATGAGCAGCTCGATTTTCCGGTTGTTTATGCATCGGCAATTAACGGGTTTGCTTCACTTGACAGTGAAGTGCGCGAAGGTGATATGACGCCGTTGTTCGAAACGATCGTTAATGAAGTTTCACCTCCGGATGTAGACGAGAACGGCCCTTTCCGTATGCAAGTAACCAGTCTTGATTACAATAGTTATGTCGGCGTGATCGGTATTGGGCGCGTTGAGCGTGGCATGATAGAAAAGAACTCGGCCGTTACCCTGATCGATACAGAAGGCAAGACCCGTAATGGCAGGATGTTGCAGATATTTGGTTTTCTCGGGCTGGAACGTGTCGAGACGCAGTCGGCAAAAGCAGGCGACATTATTGCCTTCACCGGCATAGATCCGCTGAATATATCCGACACGCTGTGCGACACTGAAAACGTTGAGGCATTACCACCCTTAACGGTTGACGAGCCTACGGTATCGATGACCTTCCAGGTCAATAAGTCGCCACTTGCCGGCAAGGATGGAAAATTTGTCACATCGCGCCAGATTAAGGAGCGACTGGAAAGGGAGCTTGTGCATAATGTGGCATTGCGTGTAGAGCCAACCGAAGACCCTGATAAATTTCGCGTATCAGGCCGTGGTGAATTACACCTGTCGGTGCTGATAGAAACCATGCGCCGCGAAGGCTATGAACTTGGTGTTTCGCGACCGGAAGTTATTATCAAGGAAGTCGACGGACAAAAACAGGAGCCCTATGAACAGTTGACCATAGATGTCGAAGAGCAACATCAGGGTGGTGTCATGGAGAAGCTTGGCATTCGTGGCGGTGATCTGAAGAACATGGTACCTGATGGTAAAGGCCGGGTACGCCTGGATTATATCATGCCGGCTCGAGGCCTGATTGGTTTCCGTACCGAGTTTATGACAGCTACCCAGGGAACCGGTTTGTTGTATAACGTGTTTGATCACTATGGCCCGGTTAAGGAAGGCGATTTTGGACAGCGTATCAATGGTGTATTGATTTCGAATGGCGCTGGCAAGGCAGTGGGTTATTCGCTGTTCAATCTGCAGGAACGTGGTCGTTTGTTTGTTAGCCATGGTGATGAACTGTATGAAGGCATGATTGTGGGTATACATGCACGTGACAACGACCTGGTTGTTAACCCGTTAAAAGGAAAGCAACTGACTAACGTGCGCGCCTCAGGTACAGATGAAAATATCGTGCTGACGCCTGCGATCAAGCAGACGCTTGAACAGGCACTGGAATTTATTGATGACGATGAGCTGGTAGAAGTCACGCCAAATTATATCCGCTTGCGTAAAAAGTTCCTGTTGGAGCATGAGCGTAAAAAGGCATCTCGCGCAGCAAGCGCCTGAGCGTAGATAAAAAAACCCGGCCTGTGTGGCCGGGTTGAAGTGGGTGTTATAACCATCAATGGTTATGAAGGCCAATCACCAACATCCTTATTGCTGATTGGCCGCCTTCCGTGGTGTAAGGAGTAAGTCGCCTTCCCTGTAGTCATCGCTATCCTGCTCTGACTGTGTAAATAATTATGAACGCTCTCACTCGATCTGTCAGTCAGCCAAAGTGGCTTCTGGCTGTAGGGAATTTCCGAAAACCTCCGAGTTGATTGACTGACAAGTAATTTGCTATAAACAAAAGGTGAAAAAAAACCCCGGTAAAGGTACCGGGGTTAGCTATGCCAAAATCTGGCTAGAGGTGATTGAGCCTGTCATTGAAAATCCATATCCGCTGACGGGCGTCCATTCCATAGACCGGAAACTGCTATGCTTCCTGCAAATTGCCTTCCATGCAATTTCTATGTGTGGTCATTGTGCCATAGCTGAAAATTATGAAAAGTCGGCAAAAACCGGATTATAATGTAGTCCTGATCCTACGTTGGATAAGCAATAGCCGATATGGGTGGATTTGCATCTATATGCCGAAAGATTAATATGTCATATTGAGCTCTAACAAAGAGTCAATAACTTTACATGGAGGCAGTTATGGTTGGCAAAAAGAATATTGTATTCGGGTTTATCTATCTGGTGTTTACCGCATCCCTTGGCCCCTTCATGATCCAGACCATGTTTCCAGATATGGGTAATGCCTTGCAGGTCAAGCAGCGTGATGTTGGCGCCCTGCAGCAACTGGCTGAAAACGATTTCGAAAACCCGGAAACCATGGAGGCCATGTCTGCAAAGCAGATCGCCATGTTAAATACCAAAGGGGTCCTGGCATTGAGCCTTGTCAACAATGTCCAGGCACCAATCGACAGCATGAAAGGCGGGCCTCATGCGCACGGTAACCTGGAGGCGGTTCTGAATATTATTGCGGGCATTTGTCTGTGTTTTATTGCAGCCCCCGTGCTCTACAAGCAAATCATCAGCTGGTTGTTCATCGCCGGCGCATTACTGCATTCCGGTTTGTTATATCTGCGAGCCTTTGATATCGGTTTTGCCAGCATCCTGCTGAATATAGGGCCTTTTGTTTTATTGCTGGCATTGCTATTGATGGGTATCGCAACCTTGCTCTGGTTTAAAGCCGAGATTATTAAGGACTAAATAGTAAACCATGAATAAACTGTATCCTGCGATCAAACCTTTTACGACCCATAAGCTCGAAGTGGAAGAGCCGCATGTCCTTTATATCGAGGAGTGCGGTGACCCCGAAGGGCTGCCCGTGCTGTTCCTGCATGGCGGGCCGGGCGCAGGCTGTGACGCCAGTCATCGCCAGTTCTTTGACCCTGAAGTCTATCGAATTATCTTGTTTGATCAACGTGGTAGTGGTCGCTCAAGACCGCATGCGATGCTTGATGGCAATAATACCCAGGCATTGATAGACGATATAGAGCGTATCAGAGAGTATCTTGGAATCGACAAATGGGTCATCTTTGGAGGTTCCTGGGGCTCGACCCTGGCCCTGGTCTATGCGCAGTCCTATCCGGAGAATGTCCTGGGTATGATACTGCGGGGCATATTCCTTTGCCGGCAGCAGGATATTGACTGGTTCTATCAGGAAGGGGCGAGCCATATTTTTCCGGATTACTGGCAAGACTACCTGCAGCCCATTGCGCAGGAGGAGCGGGGTAACATGATCCAGGCCTATTACAGGCGTCTTGCCGGTGATGACGAGCTGGCACGTATGGCTGCCGCCAAGGCCTGGTCTCGATGGGAGGCGCGTTGTGCGAATCTTCGGTATAACGCCCAGCTAGTGGCCCATATGGGGGACCCTCATACAGCCCTGTCCATGGCTCGCATCGAGTGCCATTATTTTATAAACGACTCATTTCTCGAACCTGATCAAATACTTAACAATATTAATATTATCAGGCATATACCGACCACTATCGTGCATGGTCGTTATGATATGGTTTGCCCCGTGGATCAGGCCTTTGCGTTGCATAAGGCCTTTCCTGAGGCCTCGCTGAGCATCATTCCTGACGCCGGTCATTCCGCTTTTGAAACAGGTATTGTTGATGCGTTGGTGGGCGCAACACATTCCTTTGCAGACGCCCTGGCATGATAGCCCTGTTACAACGGGTAACGTCTGCCAGCGTTAAAATAGACCAGCAAATAGTCGCCGAAACAGGGGCTGGGGTTCTTGCATTGATCGGTATAGAAAAAGGCGACGAAGACAGCCAGGCAGAGCGTCTTCTGAGTCGCATCCTGGGCTACAGGATTTTTGCAGATGAGCAGGGAAAGATGAATCTTGGCTTGCGCGATGTTCAGGGTGAATTATTGCTCGTCCCTCAATTTACGTTGGCAGCGGATACACGTAGTGGAATGCGTCCCGGTTTTTCTACGGCCGCCCCGCCTGAGGCAGGGCGGCGGCAATTTGAAGCCTTTGTTGATAAGGCACACCTGGCCTATGCCAGGGTTCAACAGGGTGTTTTCGGGGCTGATATGAAAGTGCAGCTGATTAATGATGGCCCGGTTACCTTCTGGCTCTCTGTTTAACACCCAGGCCTTCAGCTATCTTCAGGCCTTGTCGGCTATCAGGCAGTACATGAATCTATTTATTCAAGATCAGTCGTATATTGACCGATAACATATTTGTAGTGTGTGTTTTACGCGAGTTATTTTATAACATATTGAAAGTATTCTAGTTTATTGTGCATCCAGCGAGGCCGCCAGGGAGTGGCAATTATTTAAATCGGCTCGCTTTGGCAGAAAATCGCGTGATTCCAGCCAGATGTGAATATGTCACAGAATACGTTGCAGGTGTTTTATATGCTATTGCAGGTTGGGTCTCGCTTCGTAGTTGGGCCGGCTGTAGCAGAATAGGCATAAATGATAAAGTTTCCGAATCATGAGTAATAATGGTTTTACTGTTATTATTTCAGGAAGGGTTAAGAAAAATTGAACGGTTCTGTTAACCATCGGTATGCAAGTCTGCTATCCAGAAACTAAAGCTGCGCATTACAGTAATCAGTAGGGCCGGGAGCCCGGATATTATACAAGTTGTATGGGAGTTTGTTATGGTGAAGTTACTGTTGGTTGAAGATAATGAAATGAATCGCGATATGCTAAGTCGTCGGCTTGAACGTAAAGGTTATGACCTTGTTATGGCAAAAGATGGCGGGGAAGGTGTTGCGCTGGCTAAATCCGAATCGCCTGATCTGATACTGATGGATATGAGCCTGCCTGTACTTGATGGCTGGGAGGCAACACGTATGATCAAGGGCGATGATGCTACCAGCGGCATACCTGTCATTGCTTTAACTGCACATGCGATGTCAGGTGACCGCGAAAAGGCGATCGAGGCAGGCTGTGATGAATATGACACCAAACCGATAGACTTGTCGAGGTTGCTTGAAAAAATAACAGCACTAACTGGGAAGTAACAGTATCCATATAACAATAATGCGATAACAAAAACTTGATCATCGTTGATAATATAAGAAAAAATCTAGTCAATACGGAGTTTCAACAAGTCATTGTTCGCTTCGCCTTTTTCTTTATTATCGTTGCCTATATCGGACTGGGTGACTTTGCGATTTCCAGGCAGGCCTATACAACCTTTGGTATTGTTTTTTTTATCTATATATCGCTCAATTACTGGCACGTTACCCGTTACCCTGATATGAAAAAGCGGCCCCTGGTTACGCTGGTGCTGGATATGTTGGCCATTACCTACGGGATATATGTTACCGGTGGTGTCAATAGTCCATTGTATCTATTATATATCTGGGTTTTTGTCAGCCATGCCGTGCGTTTTGGTCGAACAAACCTGTATGTAGCCTCTTTTCTGAGTGTAACCGGATTTGTATTTGTCATGCTCTATGAGGGCATTTGGCAGGAGAAAAGCTTTGAATCGGTTTTTTCACTTGTCAGTCTGCTGGTATTACCGGTTTATATGGACGTCATGCTGAAAAAACTCAAGTCCGCCAAGCTGGAGGCAGACAGGGCAAACAAGGCAAAATCGATTTTTCTTGCTAACATGAGCCATGAATTAAGGACACCGCTTAACGCGATCATCGGCTATAGCGAAATGCTCAAGGAGGAAGCCGATGAAGCCGGGCAGGATGAATTGAGCAAGGACCTGCAGAAAATCAACAAATCTGGACAACACTTGTTGTCACTGATATCCAATATTCTCGATCTGTCGCGCATAGAGGCAGGCAAGATGGACCTTGAGTTCAGCCGGGTGAATGTAAAGACCTTACTGTTTGATGTAGAAACAACGGTTATATCCTTGATTAAAAAGCGTCAAAATGAGTTCAAGCTAATTTATGTCAATGAGCCTGGTGACATTATTACGGATGAACTTAAATTAAAACAGGTGTTGATTAACCTGTTGGGAAATGCCGCCAAGTTTACCCAGAACGGCCAGATTGAGTTAATTGTCGAAAAAGGCGTTGGTTATAATAAGGGTAGTATTTCCTTCAAGGCTGTCGATAATGGCATCGGTATTACAGACGAGCAGGCGAGTAAGTTGTTTTCGCCATTTTCGCAAGCAGACAGCTCAACGACCAGAAAATACGGTGGCAGTGGGTTGGGGCTATCTATTAGCAGGAGTTATTGTAGAATAATGGGTGGTGACCTTAAATTACAGCAGCGAAAGGGTAGTGGTGTTTGTTTCGAAATTACCTTGCCGATTGATGGCAAGCAAACGACCAACCGTGGCGCTGACATCGAGTGTGTTAAATAATGAATCACGTTCATAACTCCATCCTGGTTGCAGATGATAATGAAATGAATCGGGATATGCTCTGTCGTCGACTTGAGAAACAGGGCTATACCACAGCAGCGGCATGTGACGGTCAGCAGGCGCTTGAATTGATGGCCGTAGAAGATTTTGATCTTTTACTCCTTGATATCATGATGCCAATTATGGATGGTTATGCTGTGCTTGAGCGCATGAGGAAGGATGACAAGATGAAGCCTATCCCTGTCATTGTGTTGACTGCAGAAAGCGATGCCAGCAATGTGATTCGCTGTATCGAACTTGGGGCCAGTGATTATCTGGTCAAGCCGTTCGATATGGTTGCTTTGCGTAACCGTATTGTACGTTGTCTGCTAAACAGACGTTTTCGTGAAAATGTCAGTGGCGAGCTTGACTGGGACGGACAGGAAACGCCGAAAATCCTGATCGTTGAAGATGACGAGATGAGTCGTGAGTTACTGGAAAAGCGTGTCAGTCGCGCCGGCTATAACGTTTCTGCGGTAGAAGATGGTCAGGCTGCCATAGATTCGCTCGCAGTCAATCCTGTTGATCTGATATTGCTGGATATCATGATGCCGAGGGTCAACGGGGTTGATGTGCTGAAGCATATCAAGCAGGATGAGGCACTTAAAAATATTGCCGTGATCATGATTTCGGCCCTTGATGATAATGAGAATATTCAGAATTGCCTGCAGGCCGGCGCCGAAGACTATATAACCAAGCCCTTCAATGCACTGGTACTCAAATCCAGAATATTGTCTTGCCTGCAGTCAAAATTGATTCGTGACGAAGAGTTGCGAAAACAGGGTTAGTAGCTTTCCGTTCTGCCAACCCGGTTTTGCAGTACCTTCAATTGAGTCTGAATTATTCCGGCGTACCTTGCCATAACATTTCATAGCCGATTTCATATGTTTCGTCACAGAATTCAGCAAGCTCGGAAAATTTTTCATTAAACAGTTTATCAGCATGAGACTTTTCATGTTGATCGAAAGAGTTCCAGTACGTGACAATAATGATGTGGTCTTCGGTCATTTTCTTTGAGTCAAATGAGCCCTCATTGGAAATAAAACCGCTATATTTAAAAACCTGGCCACCCAGAAAGCCGCCATGATCATCACCGTAATTATTTTTTACAACATTACACATTTCGCCAAGCGTCAGCTCGACATCTTCAACACTGACGCCGTCCTTGAGGTTGACGACATTGAACAACATAACACATCCGAAAGGTATCGTAATTGGGTGAAACATTTCCTGCTTCCTTTGATTAAATGAACATGTGAGTAATATGGGGAATGATTGGGTATATTTCAACCGATAAATCCCAAGGTCATTTTCATTAATATGACAGGTGGTCGTGCTATGCCTCGAATCAGGGGGTGTTTCAGGTACCGGGGGGCAGTATGGCTATACTATCTGATTGTATATGAGCTGCGACTGCTTTCGACTTTGATACGATTCTGGATTTCCCAGTTCGATGATGTCGATAGCAGGCGTATGTTCCACAACCCCGGGCTCAAGGGTTTGTATTGGGCCTGGTAAATGCCGGGTGCAATCATCACGGGGGTGAGTTGCTGGTCGCGATCAGAAAGTGTCGGGTGGGTAATGCGCAACAGTAATTGTTCGGCTACATTATTATCTTCTGTGCCGAGCCGTAATCGCAAAACACCATCACCCAGTTGCAGTGTAGCTTTCACATCAAGTTGTTCTGCCAGTTGTTGTCTGCCCAGGTCGCGGTTAATGGCAAGTCCCTCTTTGTAATAATCATCAACAACTACGGTATGCGGTGATCTGGAGGCGATGATAATAGTGATGATCGATGCGATGACGACTGATCCAGGAAGCGCGATAAGAAACCATGGCCAGAATTGTTTATACCAGGGTGTGATAGATGGCTTTAAAGTTTCATTCATGATGGTGTTTTCCTAACGAATAACCGGGCCGATAAAACGTGCGTGCTCTTCAACCTTGACAGGTTCTGCACCCAGGCTTTCAAGTGTAAAAATGATTTCGTTACTGGGGCGTTTTAAAACTACCGGGTCAAGTTTGACCTGGACGTTGAGCTGAAAGACTTCACCCGGGTTTACGTCAACATCGCCCTTTGAGTTTACAAGCATTATTCCCTCCAGGCCTTGAACCCCCAGGCGATAGCGTTGCTGTATTGTCGACATGTTAATAATCCGCAAATTGTAGATATTTTCCACCAGTCCGCCGGATACCTCGCGATAAAGCGCATTTCGGTCGCGAATAATATCGAGCTCCAGTGGTATGCGGTTGGCAATCGCCACCAGTAAGGCAATAGCAACGCCTGCCAGTATGCTCGCATAAAGAATGATGCGAGGGCGAAACAGGTGGGTTTTCTTGCCCTGTATTTCATTTTCGGTTGTATAGCGGACCAGGCCATGTTCGTAACCCATCTTGTCCATGACTTCATTGCAGACATCAACGCAGGCTGCACAGCCAATGCATTGGTATTGCAGTCCATCACGGATATCAATTCCGGTCGGGCAAACCTGTACGCATAATGTACAGTTAACACAATCCCCCAGGCCGAGTTGCTCAGGGTTGGCAGACTTTTTTCGTGAACCGCGCGGCTCGCCACGCTTTTCATCATAGGAAATAATCAGTGTGTCCTTGTCAAACATGGCGCTCTGGAATCGCGCATAGGGGCACATGTATATGCAGACCTGCTCACGTAGCCAGCCGGAGTTACCGTAGGTGGCAACGCTGTAGAAAATAATCCAGAAGCTTTCCCAGGGGCCCATGTCGAAGGTTACAAGGTTATTCCATAAAACATCAACAGGCGTGAAATAGCCGACAAAGGTAAAGCCGGTAAAGGCAGAAAAGCTGATCCAGATAAAATGCTTTAGAAATTTTTTGCGGAATTTAATCTGCGACATCGATCCCTTGTCGAGTTTCATTTGCTGTGATCGTGAGCCTTCTATCTTGCGCTCTATCCACAAGAAGGCTTCAGTCCATACAGTTTGTGGACATGAATATCCGCACCAGAGACGTCCGGCCAGGGCGGTAAAAAAGAACAGCGAGATCCCGGCCAGGATCAACAGCACCGCAAAATAGAAAAAGTCCTGCGGCCAGAAGGTCAGGCCAAAGATGTGAAATTGACGATTGGGTAAATCCAGCAATACCGCCTGCCGTTCATCCCATCTTAGCCAGGGCGTGCCGTAATATATCGCGAGCAAGGTCAGTACACCGGTTGTGCGCATACGTGCAAATAAGCCGTGTACCTGTCTGGGGTAGACCTTTTTGTGTTTCTGGTAGAGTGACTCCGCTTCGGCCTGCCCTGCCTCTGGTTTGCTACCAGAAGAGGTGTTGGGTGTATTCATGACGCGCGCTACCGGGTATGTTCATCAGAGCCGGCATGGTCGACAGGCCTGTGACAGGGTTGCTGGAAATAACAGGTTAATGCACAGGTGGACGATGTCAATAACCAGAACAGAAAGAAGCCGATCGTGTAGGCGCCAATATTACTGACGGGATTATTGTTACCGAGGCAAACCGATATTTCCTCGGGGTTAAATGCCGTAAAAAATAACACGGTGGCAAGACCTGCAGTCAGGAATGATGGCCAGAACACCGCGATTACGCGTTGTGCAGTCGTGGTGTCTGTCCTGCGTCGTTTTAGATCGGCCATGCTCCTGTCCTTCTTGTCTAGTTGCTCAAGCTATAGATATAGGCTGATAACAAGTGTACTTTCTCTTCGCCAAGAAAGTCTCTGTGTGCAGGCATGACGCCATTACGACCTTCATTGATGGCTTTTTTAATGGAGCCAAGCGAACCGCGGTATAGCCAGATATCATCTGTCAGATCAGGTGCGCCTGTTGCAGTCATGCCCTTGCCATCCATGCCATGGCAGCCAGCACATACAGCA
>Ga0316207_10004354_pt1 | contig 12347 bp, 11 predicted proteins | sample 6weekpyrite_MG_FD_204943 | JGI IMG/M metagenome (GOLD analysis project Ga0316207, IMG submission 204943) | Microbial mat bacterial communities from mineral coupon in-situ incubated in ocean water Damariscotta River, Maine, United States -... | ecosystem: Environmental > Aquatic > Marine >... | reverse complement strand
ATCCGTGCGGATCGCTGTCGTAATAGAGAATGCTAATCGCAATGCCATACCGCTTGAATACTGCCATATTGGCCTATCAATCCAGTGAGACAATTCAGAGAAATCAACTATCTCAGGTAAAAGCTCTTCAATATGTTCGAACTTCAACCCCAGCATTGCCCCCCTGAGATATATATTTTCTCTCCCCGTTGCCTCCTTGACGAACCCAAGAGAGGCGTTGAAGACAGCTGCGACTGAACCAGAAACCTCAACAGACCCAGCTTCAGGTGGATACACACCAGTCAACGTTTTCAATAAAGTGCTTTTACCGGAACCATTTCTCCCCAAAAGCCCGAGTCGCTCACCAGGAAACAGCTCAAAGGAAAGCTCATCTAGTGCAACGTGACCTGCCTCTGGAGATGACCTGTCAGCGAAAGAAAGAGTGTGTGGATATCGAATTCTCAGATTTTGAACGGAGACTCGGATATCTTTATCACCATTTTGGACCATACTCTCACTCCAACTAAAGCCAATAAGTTAGACGGCGCCCCATCAACTGCAAAATGATAGCTCCAAGCACCAACAAACCGACCGCACAGGATAATAAGACAATCCAGCTCACTAAATCAGGACCGTATCCAAGCAGTCCATCTCGAAACGTACTTAATACATGAGTGAACGGATTCCATCGCATTAAAATACCAACAAAACCACCAATTTGCCCCCGCCCTGGAACATCCGCAATCCAGATAATAGGAACAAAAAAGAAAGCAAGGCGCATTATGGCTCCTATAAATTGTGCAAGATCTGGTACGCGCGCACACAAATGCCCCAGAACCAGTGCAGTGCCAATCCCAGCAAAAATGAAAACAACAATCGCTGGAACCACCCACAAAGCTTGTAATGTTGGAACCCAGCCAAGAATAGCCGCCAACACCACAGAGGTGCCAAGATGAATTACCAATAAATATAGGTTTCTCAGTGTGAGGGATAAGACAAAAACGCTCCTCTGGATGGGCATTTGCAGTAAATAAGGCTTAGCATTTACGAAAACCCCACAACCACCTTGAACCATACCCAATATAAAGTTCCATGCAGCAAACCCAAACATCACATACGGCACATGGTCGACAATAGGGATTCCCTGTAATTGGGCCATTATTGACCCAATCCCACCAGCGGTTAACGCAAAGGCCAATACGATCCATAAACTACCAGCTAAGCTCCGCCGATATTCGAACTGGATTTGCTTCGTTGCCAAAAACGCCCAACACTGGACATTTTTAAGAGCCGACACAAAATCCTGAACAGCAAAACCGGCCATTAATTCCTCAACAATTCTTGCTTATCTATCTGCATATCAACAAAGAGAGCAGTGTCCTAACTGCAGTAATTATCGGTAGCTACCGAAGCGACCAACTATATGATACCTGCGCACACTCAATAACAACATGTCCACGGCTTTATTTCAGAATACTCTGAGCTGCAAAAGGTCACCTTATAAATGAATCAAAGATTGATAGATTCAACCATACCGGAAAAGGGCAATTTTTTTTGATTATACCCTCGAAGTCCCCTTCCAAAAAACTAAGCCACATTTCCCCTAATGCCGGCGGCAACTATATAACATCTCGCTTTGTCCACTCGTAACAAATAAAGAATAGAAAAACCCTGCTGATTGTTATTCACTAAAATTTCCAAGTAGATGCTCAAATTTAATTCTAACATTATCAGCCCAAAAGTGTTGCCTCAAACCCGCTGATCAAAAGCACCCACTTCAGAATGCTTAGACAGCTCGGTTTCGATCTCTTCGAAAACAGCTTTCACGTCATCATTGGAATTCGGGCTCTCAATAACGATAACCAGATTAGGCGTATTGGATGATGCGCGGACCAAGCCCCAGGTTCCGTCTTCAAGTGTAAAACGTACGCCGTTGACCGTATTCACATCGGCAATGGCCCTGCCGGCAATCTTGGTTCCTGACTCCTGACGGGCCTGGAATGACTTCACAATTCGATCAACCACATCATATTTTACTTCATCACCGCAAGCCGGTGACATGGTTGGAGAGCCATAACTGACCGGTAAGGCCCTGCGTAAATCAGCCATGGTTTTGTCAGGATTTCGATCCAGCATTTGTAATACTGCGCGAGCAGCCACCAAACCACAATCATAGCCGCGACCGATCGGCTCTTGTAGGAAGAAATGACCGGATTTTTCAAACCCGGCAAGCGCACCCAAATCCTTTGAGCGACGCTTGATATAGGAATGACCTGTCTTGAAATAATCCGTTTTCACGCCATGCTTTTTGAGCACAGGATCAATGGCAAAAAGACCCGTCGACTTCACATCCACAACAAAGGTTGAATTGGGATATAGCGGTGCCAAATCCCGGGCCAACATCAAGCCGATTTTGTCAGCGAAAATCTCTTCACCTTCATTGTCAACAACACCGCAACGATCCCCGTCACCATCAAAGCCCAAACCGATATCGGCCTTGTGCTCAAGAACGGCATCACGGATAGCATGCAGCATTTTCATGTCTTCAGGATTGGGGTTATAGCGCGGGAAACTGTGATCAAGCTCACAATCAAGTTCAACCACTTCTACACCCATGGCCCGCAAGGCCTGAGGCATGAAGGCTCCGGCTGTTCCGTTACCACAGGCCGCAACAACTTTCAGCGGACGCGAAATCGAGACATTCTTGGCAACATCATCCAGATAACGCGTTGCAACGCCTTGTTCCCGAATATACCCTCCACCGGACCGGCTTTGCCCCAAACCATCCAGCACAATTTCTTTCAAACGGCTCATTTCATCGGGACCGAAGGTCAAAGGCCGATTGGCTCCCATTTTAACCCCGGTCCAGCCATTATTATTATGGCTGGCCGTCACCATTGCAACACAAGGAATATCAAGATCAAATTGGGCGTAATAAGCCGTGGGCGACAAGGCCAGGCCAATGTCGTGAACCTCAATACCAGCAGCCATCAAACCGACTTCCAAAGCCTGTTTGATGCTTTGTGAATAACTGCGGAAATCATGACCAACTACGATCTTGGGCTCGACACCCAGCTCGTGGATCAATGTTCCCAAGCCCAGACCCAAATCCTGCACCCCGTATAAATTGATGTCCGGTGCCTTATCAGAACCGGGGTGGCCAAACCACCATCGAGCATCATATTCCCGAAAACCGGTGGGTTTAACCAAGGCTTCGGTTTCAAATTCCCATGAATTGGGGGAAAGGTCTGCACGCGGTTTCATCGACATATCGGATTCCGGACTTTTTTGTTTCTCGAGCGGTCAACATCTGACCAACAAAGTGTTCTCACACGGGAGCTCGCCCGATACTGGTATAGCTGAACCCGGCTGCACTCACCTCATCAGGAGAGTAAATATTACGCAAATCGACAATGACCGGTGCTTTCATCATCGATTTCAGTCTGGATAAATCCAGGGCCCTGAACTCATTCCACTCAGTGATGATAACTAAGGCATCCGCACCCTCAGCACAGAAATAGGGCCCCGACACATACTCCACATCAGAAAGCAATTCTTCAGCCTCTATGGCCCCAGCCGGATCAAAAGCCCTGATTTTGGCACCCGCCGATTGCAAGGCAGGAATGATTTCCAGGCTGGGAGCCTCGCGCATATCATCTGTATTGGGTTTGAAGGTCAGCCCTAAAACAGCCAAGGTTTTTCCCTTCACATCCCCGCCGCATGCCTTGATAATTTTTTGTGCCATGGCGCGTTTGCGCGTGTCGTTCACATCCACCACAGTTTCAATCAAGCGTAATGGAGCGCCCGCATCTTGCGCTGTTCTTGACAGGGCCAGCGTATCTTTGGGGAAGCAGGATCCGCCATAGCCTGGCCCTGCGTGCAAAAATTTGCTGCCTATCCGATTATCAAGCCCAACACCGCGTGCAACTTCCTGAACATTGGCCCCAACCGCTTCACACAAATCGGCCATTTCATTGATGAAAGTGATTTTCATTGCCAAGAAGGCATTCGCCGAATATTTGATTAACTCTGAAGTTCGCCGCGAGGTAAAGACGATGGGCGTTTCATGCAGGAAAAGCGGGCGATAGAGTTCACGCATCACCGCCTGGGCGCGCTCATCATCCGTTCCAACCACTACCCGGTCCGGCCTCTTGAAATCATCGATCGCAGCACCTTCACGCAAGAACTCCGGATTGGACACTACAGCGAAATCGGCATCAGGATTGGTTTCTCGAATGATTTTTTCCACCTCATCGCCTGTACCAACGGGTACTGTCGATTTTGTGACGACGACGGTATAACCATCCATGACTTCAGCGATTTCCTTGGCCGCCGCATAGACATAGCTGAGATCAGCAAACCCATCTCCACGACGTGATGGTGTACCAACCGCGATGAACACGGCATCCGCGCTTCGAACCGCATCTGTAATATCATCTGTGAAAGAAAGTCGGCCTTCGCGAACATTACGATCAACCAGCAAATCCAGGCCCGGCTCATAAATGGGAACACCGCCAGAATTCAAAGTTTCTACCTTGCTGGCATCCTTATCGACGCATGTAACCTCATGGCCAAAATCCGCAAAACAAGCCCCTGACACCAGGCCTACATATCCTGTACCGATCATCGCAACGCGCATGTCGAGTTACTCCTGTTAACTGTATAAGCAGGGTATCGCCGAGCCTGTTCCTCTGTGCAAGAAAAGATTCCTTCTTTTCTCATCCGGGCTTCGGTTTTTCGTGGTACTAAATGCATACTTCAGGCCTTGGACCGGACTCGACCTATCAAGGTTTTGCCCATTTTCAACAAAGGGCGCTCCAATAAGATGTGACTGATCCACCCAACCAGAAGGCAAGCCGTCAATACTAAACAATAATAGACAGGGCTTGCCCACAAATGGCTATCAATAAACTGAGACATGACGCGAGCCAAAACTCCAATAACCAAGATATGGCTGAGATATAGCGCATAGGACCAATCACCAAACTTGGTAAAAAGCGCTGGCAAAGCAGGCCGCCAAGCCAAAAAGGCCCAGACCACACCGATTGCAAACCCGCTATAAACAGCCACACGCAATCTTGGCTCTGTCAAACCATCCAGACCATGAATACCTGTCCAACCTAAAGCCAGGATCGCGCCAATAAGGGTCAAAACCAAAGCAGCCCATTTTCGATTTTGTAAATCTGATTGAAACTCAGATAAAACCGCCCCGGCCAGAAAGAGCATATTGAACGGGCTCAATATCAACACTAACCAAGGTGAAGCATGCTCGTTAGGAGCGAGTGAAAAGCCGATTGTAAGAACAGCCCATAAACCAACGACCCAGATTCGGCTTGGTTTAGGCACAATCATAAACAGGCCATAGGCCAGATAAAAATATAGCTCATGCGTCAAGGTCCAACCCACCAATAATATCGGTGCCTGTCCGGTTGGAATAAGAGTAAGCGAGGATGCAAGGTTTAAATCTGAAGCATTCTCGGTCAGGCTATCACCCATGATAAAATACCCAGCCAAAGCGGCCAGGGTAAACACCCAATAAAGGGGGAAAATTCGGTTAAGGCGGTTCAGGAAAAAGCGGATATTCAAACCTGCTTGCTGACCATAAAGGTGATGGATAATGTAACCGGATACAACAAAAAAGACATCGACACCGATAAAACCAGTCAGGGCAAAAGAGCCAAATCCAGGATCAGAGAAAAACCGAACCTCACTTTGATAAAGATGCGCCCAAATGACCAATAAGACTGCGAAGGCTCTTAAATGCTGGATTTCAACAAGGTGAGGTCTGGTTTGCATAACAGTCAGGTTAAGCTGCTGCTGTCTTTATGGCCGATTTGACATCATCAACCACAGAGCGGATGAGTTCATGCTCACCTTCTGCCATCACGCGGATCAAAGGCTCCGTTCCTGATGCCCGAACCACTAACCTGCCATCACCCCCCATCCTGGCTTCAGCATCAGCAATCGCTTCTTTTACAACAACCTCATCCAACAGAGTTTGTCCGGGTTTCACACGCACACCTTCAAGTATTTGAGGGGCAGGATCAAACAGGCTCAATAACTCACTGGCTGGACGCCCTGTATCAGCTAGGACGCGTAAGATCTGCAAGGCAGCAATCAAGCCATCGCCTGTTGGGGAAAAGTCCGGCATCAGGATATGCCCCGAGGCTTCACCACCCAGATTAGCTCCATTAGACCGCATCCGTTCCGACACATAACGGTCTCCCACCTGAGTCCGCTCAAAACCGATATCCTGACTGGCGAGGTAACGCTCAAGGCCGAGGTTCGACATCACTGTAGCAACCACACCAGCCTCCCCCAATCGTCCTCTACGCTGCCACTCTGTCGCCAACAAAGCCAAAATCTGATCGCCATCGACGATTTTGCCTTTTTCGTCACACAAAATTAGCCGATCGGCATCCCCGTCCAAGGCAATTCCAATATTGGCCCCTGTTTCAAGGACTTTGTCAGATAATTTTTCTGGCGCTGTAGACCCACACCCATCATTGACATTAAAGCCATCCGGGCTCACGCCCATGGAAATAACATCTGCCCCCAATTCCCAAAGCGCTGCCGGGGCCACTTTATAAGCCGCACCATTGGCGCAATCGACGACCAGCTTCAAGCCAGACAATCGCTGGGCACGGGGAAAGGTGGCTTTGACAATCTCAACATAGCGCGCTTGTGCATCATCAATACGTTTGGCTCGCCCCAGATTAGACGGAGCCGCCAAACCCTCACTCAATCCTTTGTCCATCAAAGCTTCTATTTCAAGTTCGGCGGCATCATCAAGCTTTTGGCCATCGGGCCCAAATAATTTGATACCATTGTCATGAAACGGATTGTGAGACGCTGTAATCATCACACCCAGATCAGCGCGAAGGGAGCGCGTCATCAAGGAAACCGCTGGCGTCGGCAAAGGCCCAAACTGCGAGACATCCATACCAACAGAGGTAAATCCAGCAACCAAAGCGGATTCAATCATATAGCCGGAGAGGCGCGTATCCTTTCCAATAACCACGGAATGCCTGCCGGATCGACGGGTAAAATAACGCCCGGCCGCCATACCCAGCCTCAAGGTGGTTTCAGCCGTCATGGGAAAACTGTTTGTTTTCCCGCGAACGCCATCTGTTCCAAAGTATTTTTTGGTCATTGATCCTGTCTCGCACATCCCTGATAACGGTATATAGGCTTCAAGCCCTTACGCGAAGTGAAAGCCTGCTCTGGACCAAAATCCAATCATCCTGTACCCGTTCTCTAACCCAAGTGGAGCCTGAAACTCAATGCAAAGTATCCGTAAAGCCGTTCTACCCGTTGCCGGTTTCGGCACACGTGTCCTGCCTGCCACCAAGGCCGTGCCCAAGGAAATGCTGCCTGTTTTTGACCGCCCCGCAATTCAGTATGTTGTGGATGAGGCACTGGCAGCAGGCATTGAGCACTTTGTTTTTGTCACAGGACGAAACAAGGGAGCGATCGAGGATTATTTTGATCGCGCCTACGAATTGGAAACAACGCTTAAAGACAAGAACAAGACCGACATCCTGGACCAGCTGGACGCCATCAGCGCCACGCCAGGCTCCATGAGCTTTGTTCGTCAACAAGCCCCGCTTGGCCTCGGCCACGCCATCTGGTGCGCCCGTGACATAATTGGCGATGAGCCTTTCGCCATTCTGCTGCCTGATGTCATTGTTCGATCCAACCCCAGCTGTCTGGCACAAATGACCGAGGTCTTTAACGAGACAGGCGGCAATGTGATCGCCGTCGAACAAGTCCCTCAGGAAGAGGTTTCAAAATATGGCGTTATTGCCCCAGCCAGCCGGATTGGAAACCAGATTGAGATGAAGGGTATGGTTGAAAAACCTCCCACCGAGACAGCACCCTCAAATCTTGCCATTACCGGACGTTATATTCTTCAGGGCAAAATCTTTGATTACCTGAAGGATCAGGCTGCAGGTGCCGGAGGAGAAATCCAACTTACTGATGCCATGGCCCGATTGATGAAAGATGAGGCCTTCCACGCCGTTGAATATGAAGGCACTTCGTATGATTGTGGCAGCAAGCTGGGATATCTTCGCGCTATCATTTCTCATGCCACGCACAATGATGATCTCGGATCAGCCGCCCGAGCCATCATAGAAGAGACACTGAAAGAAGATTGATCCGCACCGGTTTCATTCGGTTTGTTATTTTCATCAATGAAACGCGAATTTTATCCTCACCATTTTCAACCTTGTAAAAGCTCACTCCATAAGGCCATAATCTGACTAACATGAGTGATCTTGCAGAGCTGATATCCGCATCCGGAATGCGCCTGACCCAACCCCGCTTGGCTTTGGCTGAATTACTATTCGGCGATGGTAAAAACCGCCATGTCACCGCGGATCAACTGGTTGAACAACTCGAAACTTCAGACACTCGCATAGCTCAGGCCACAGTGTATAACACGCTTAATCGCTTCGTCCGGGCAGGATTGTTGCGCCAGATCGCCGGAACCGGGAATGGGGTCAGCATTTTTGATACCAATACCGAGCCTCACCACCATTTTCTCAATGAAAGCACGGGAAAGCTGACAGATATTCCTCTGGAAAACCTACCCTTGAAACACCTTCCCAACCCTCCTGATGGTGAAACCATAATCGCATGTGAAATTGTCATCAAAACCCGCTAAGGTTTGACGTCCATCCAACATCGAATGCTCACTGATATCGTTTGTTTACATTCGTTCTAATTTATTGACAGCCGCTATCAAGACCGTAATTTGTCATCCAAGTACTCGACTCACAGTCATTTTCAATCAGAAGGAAAGACGCCATGTCCTTGAAGGGATCGAAAACAGAAGACAATCTCAAAGCCGCCTTTGCCGGTGAGAGCCAGGCCAATCGTCGCTATCTCTATTTCGCTCAAAAAGCCGATATCGAAGGTTATAACGATGTCGCTTCCGTTTTCCGTTCTACCGCCGAAGGCGAAACCGGGCATGCGCACGGACATCTTGAATATCTTGAAGAAGTCGGAGATCCGGCCACAGGCGAACCCATCGGCAAAACATCCGACAATCTAAAATCAGCCATTGCCGGCGAGACTCATGAATACACCGATATGTATCCGGGCATGGCCCGCACAGCTCGCGATGAAGGCTTTGATGAAATCGCAGACTGGTTTGAGACCCTGGCCAAGGCTGAAAAGTCCCACGCTGGCAAATTCCAGAAAACGCTGAATGAAATGGATGCCTGATAGGCACCCTGTCTGAGCTCGTTTGAGCTTCATATCTGAACTTCGTCGGGCTTTGTTTGTATTGTATTCAGACAAGGCCCGACACGTTTTCAAAGGTCTTCCCATGACGGAGTCAAAACCATCTACGCCTCGTGAAGGTTCCCTTGACGCCCCGATACGTCATCCCATTGATTGGCAGACCCCCGAATATTACGACGAAAAATCCTTTGAAATTGAATTCAAACGCCAGGCCGATGTCTGCAATTCCTGTCGCCGCTGCTTCAATTTGTGCGACAGCTTTCCCATCTTGTTTGACGCCGTCGATGACAGTGAAAACTTCTCCGTTGACGATCTGACAGCCGCAGATATCAAAAAGACCGTGGATGGGTGCACACTGTGCGATATGTGCTTCCTGACCAAATGCCCCTATGTCCCGCCCCACGAATTTAATCTCGATTTCCCGCATTTGATGCTGCGTTATCGCGCCATAGAGCACAAAAACGGCAAGACCGATTTCGTTGATAGCCAATTGGTCAAAACGGATCGCAATGGCACTCTGGCACGCCCAATTGCCGGTTTGGCCAATTGGGCCACAAAAAAATCCAATAAAACCGTCCGCACGCTGATCAATACAATTGGTGACATTCACCCAGAAGCCGAACTGCCGAAATTCAACACGAACACCCTGCGTAACCGCGCCAAAACTGAGCGCGTCATTAATACCGAGGCACCCGCCTATAACACCCGCAAAATAGCCATCTACGCCACTTGTTTCGGTGAATACAACAAACCGGCCATTGGTGAGGCAGCCCTCAATGTTCTGGCTAAAAACGGCATTGACGCGAAAGTGGTATATCCGGCGTGTTGCGGCATGCCTGAATTGGAACAGGGCAATCTGGACAAAGTTGCCCAAAATGCCAGAAAAGTCGCCCAAGCCCTAAAACCTTTGGTCGACGACGGCTACACCATTATGGGCCTGGTGCCGTCCTGCTCCTTGATGCTGAAGTTTGAGTGGCCTCTTCTTTTGCCCGATGATGAGGACATCAAGGCGCTGTCCGCGGCGACCATGGATTTTGACCAGCTTCTGGTCGATATCGCCAAGAATGAAGGCCTTGCTGAAGGCTTGAAGCCGATCAAAGGCGGCATCACCCTGCATTTGTCCTGCCATTCCCGGGCTCAGAATATCGGTCAGAAGTCAGCTGAGCTTTTGAAAATGATACCGCGGACCGAGATCGACGTCATTGAGCGGTGTTCTGGTCATGGCGGCACCTGGGGTATCAAAAAAGCCAATCACGACACCGCTATCAAAGTAGGTACGCCGGTATTTCGAAAGGCTCTGGACGTACACAATTCCTTTGTCAGCTCTACCTGTCCTTTATCTTGTGACCACATCAAAACCGGGATCAACTCCCTCCAAGCCGATGCGGCCCCGGAAAAAACCTGGCATCCGATCGAATTATTTGCCCGCGCTTACGGGCTTTGAAAGAAACAATCATGACCACCACAACTCAACTCGCTGCGCCCGCGACCAAAACAGAAATAACTCACTCAGACCTGCTTGAGTTGGAAGAATATCAAAAGATCCGAAGCGACCAGCGCAAAGCTCTGGTGGCGGTCAAAAAAAATCGACGCGTTCCTATCGGTCCACACGCCACTTTCTATTTTGAAAGTTTCCAGACGATGTGGTTCCAAATCCAGGAAATGCTTTATATTGAAAAGGGCGGTGAGGCGCAGATTGCTGATGAGCTGGCCGCCTATAACCCGCTGGTTCCCAAAGGTCGGGAATTAATCGCCACTTTGATGTTTGAAATCGACGATGAAAATTTGCGAAAGCAGGTCTTGTCCAATCTGGGCGGTGTTGAAGAAACCGTCACCTTAAGCTTTTCCGGACATGACATTCTCGCCCGGGCCGAAGATGATGTTGATCGCACCAATGCCGCCGGAAAGGCGTCATCTGTTCAGTTTTTGCATTTTGATTTTACCGACCAGCAAGTCGAAGACTTCAAAGCTTTCGAGGGTGACATAGTATTGGGCATCAAACATGCCGGTTATCCGCACATGACCCTGCTTCAGCCCGCCACTCAAAAAGCCCTGGCTGCGGACTTCACATGAGGTCAAAGACGCGTTTAGTCTGAACGTACACGCCATTTCAAAAACCAGTCAGCGAAACGCTTCAAACCCTCGTCCAGCCGCACTTTTGGCTCATATCCGTATTCAGCCCTGATTTTGCTGGCATCAGCATAAGTGCAGGTCACATCTCCCGCCTGCATCGGCACCATGATTTTCTCAACTGTTGAGTTGAAAGCCACTTCCAGCGCGGCAATCATATCCATCAGCTTTTCCGGCGATGATCCACCGATATTATAGACCTCATGACGACCACGTTTCGGATCATCATCCAAAACCCGCAAAAGCGGCTCAATCACATCATCGATATAGGTAAAGTCGCGCTCCATCTTGCCTTCATTGAAGACCCGGATCGGCTTACCTTCCAGCATCGCCTCGGCAAAAGACCAATAGGCCATATCGGGCCTGCCCCAGGGTCCATAGACGGTGAAAAACCGCATGCCCGACGCCGGTATGCCATACAGGCTGGAATATGACGCGCTCATCATCTCATCGGATCGTTTGGTCGCCGCATATAAAGAGGCCGGAGAATTAGCCGCATCTTCTTCACGGAACGGCACATTCGAGCGTTCGCCATAAACCGAACTGGATGAGGCATAAACCAGATGTTTCAGATCATCGCCCAGGGACCGGGCCGCTTCCAGAATGGATAAATGGCCAATCAGATTGGATTGGGCGTAAGTGTAAGGGTTTTCAATCGAATAGCGAACGCCAGCTTGCGCCCCAAGATGAAGAATGCGCTCCGGTTTAACTTCATTTATAAGAGCCAAAACCGCCTCGTGATCTGAAAAATCGAGCTTTTCAAATCGAAAACTGGAATGCTGTTTGAGCTGCTCCAGACGCGCAAGTTTTAAAGCCGGATCATAATAATCATTGAGGTTATCAATCCCAACGACCGTCTCTCTCCGCTCAAGAAGCTTGGAACAGGCGTGAAACCCGATAAAACCAGCGGCCCCAGTGACCAATACGGTCATGTACGAACTCCTCAATCAGTGTCCGCAAAACATGTACACGGGGCAGGATCAAATTTC
>Ga0316207_10004353_pt1 | contig 12347 bp, 10 predicted proteins | sample 6weekpyrite_MG_FD_204943 | JGI IMG/M metagenome (GOLD analysis project Ga0316207, IMG submission 204943) | Microbial mat bacterial communities from mineral coupon in-situ incubated in ocean water Damariscotta River, Maine, United States -... | ecosystem: Environmental > Aquatic > Marine >... | reverse complement strand
CGTGGGAATGCATATTCATCCTATGTATAAATTCAAAATAAACCGATGAGTACTATATGTATTCCCGCGCAGGAGCATGGGAACAAGATTGACCCTCACTAGCGTTCAAGGTAGAAAATATCATACTTGTTCCCACGGTCCCCCGTGGGAATGCATATTCATCCTATGTATAAATTCAAAATGAACCGATGAGACTATATGTATTCCCGCGCAGGAGCATAGGAACAAGATTGACCCTCACTAGCGTTCAAGGTAGTAAAGACGAAAGACTATATCGTTATGTATTTGGATTTAAAACCCGGTCTATATCACTGATAGCCTGAAACTCTTCAATACTAATCCCAGCTTTTTTAAAGTCCATGGCATCCGGGTAACCACTGGCTTTTTGTGCCATCTCGGTTGCTTCTTTTATCCAGTTGGCAGACCACAGCATAATTAAACGTATATCATCATCTGTAAGCTTTTCTACTACTGTTTGTAATATCTGGTAAAAGCCATTTCTAGATAAAGGTGTGTGAATTGATGCTATTTCCTTCGCATTACAAAGCTTCAGTGCATCAATTAGGTCTAAGGTGTTCTTTTTTAATAATTCCTGTCTGCTGAATTCGGTTATTGTTTTTATAGTAGACTCAATAAGTTGATACTCATTTGTACCATGACTGGGTCGACCAAAAACAGAAATAAAAGATTCTAAAGTAATTAGCGCATCATGGGTTTTTGTAATGTCACGGGAACGCTTTAGTATTGCTTGACAGAAGTTTTCTAAGTCATCAGCATCTATTGAGATATTTATGGATTTTTTGTCTGTCATTTATTTTTTACTTTTTAAGTTTAATATTTGAAACTAACTGCGGTTTCGTTTATGTCAATTTAATATGTTGAAATAAAGCAATACATACGTTTAGCTGGTATTCGAGATATGAAATTAACAGTAACTAATTAAACAGGAAAATAATTTACGTCATCCCCGAATGCTTGTGTCGGGGATCCAGTGGCTTTAAGTTACCCCAAGTCACTAGATTCCCGACACAAGCATTCGGGAATGACTGTTTTTAAATTAAAGGGCTAGACATATTAGTGACTATTAAATATTGACAGACTTTTGTCAACAGGAAGTTAAAGAAATTGCTTTCTAATTTAATGCGTTTAAATTAGTGAATCTTGAATTGATCTCCTCATTCACCTGTTTCCCATTTAGAAACAATGAAACTACCTTGAAAGGAAGTTCATTACCCGCTTTCTCGGCTATATTGGTTGGGCTAATCGTGTGCCGTCCCAGGGTGGATTTGGTTGGCCACTCGGTGTCAGTAAATGATACATAAATAAGTTCTGAACAAACAATTTTATCATTGGTTTCAATGTCAAAGTTAAAATCATATGATTTTCCAATTTGTCGCAAGGTACGAATAATTGCTTCAGCTCTAGCCTCGGTATCAAAATTTTTTTTCCGTAAAACGGCAAGGTCATCGACATTCATGAATTTTTTCAGCGAATTTAATTCAACACCAGAGCGTAAAGCTTCGGCAATAAGCTGGGATGATTGTATTTTTTTATGAAATTTTTCAACGACCGGATGATCCCATATGCCCAGTTCTTTAAGCTCGGCTTCTGATCCTATCCAGATAGCTACATGTCCCCAATAACCGGGGATAAGTTTGTCTGTTAAACGAAAGGGGGTTTTCTCAAGCAGAATATCGCCGGCTTGAATATGTGAAGAAATTTCATTGTGTACAGTAGCGTCATTGTTCAATAAGCCTTTTCTAACTTCTACTATGCCGATGGAGTTACCAAATAAAAGACTGAACAGGTTAATTCCTTCCTGGCTAAGATTAGATAAAGTGTCCGATGAAAAATCAGCTATATATTTTCTCTGTTGATTGAAAATAAAAAAGGGCGAAAATTTAAGTAAGTGATTATATGAGGGGCTCTGGGAAATTAATAAATACAAATAATTATTTAAAGGCTGAGCTTTGAAAGTACCAGTTTGTTTTTGCCATTCATTTTGAAAAAATACAATGGCTCTGTGCGCACGATTTCGGTTTTCCAATGAGTTATATTGAAGAGTTATTTCGTTTAATTTCGAATTTTTTATATTATAGCCCATATGTTTCGAGTTTAAAAAACGACGTAATTTTTTGTCTTTTTCAAAAATCTCAATGGATAGGAGGTAGTTGTCATATAAAATTATAGCCGCCGACAGAGAAAGCATGACGCCTTTTAAGCGAACCGAAATATCTATATTCGATCGCTTTTTATCTAACAAATATTCATAGTAGCCAACAAAACTATAAAGTTGTTTGCGTAGCGCCAGGTGGTGAAGCGTGCCCGTATTCAGTGTTTCTATATCATCACCATTGAGAGGAATATTAAGAGTGCTCTTTTCTTTGAATTTTTTATATACTTGTAAGGTGATTTCCCTGTACGATAAAGCTTGTTCGGCCAGGCTCTGGAATTCAAGTATGTCATTATCAATTTGGTGATTTAGCTGGGGGTTAGCATAGATGCAAGCCTGATAAAAAACACAGGCGAGGAGAAAGAGAAAGCGTAGATGATACATATATTAAGTTTTTGTTTATTTTCGGTTATTTTAACGTGAAGCAATTAACTGTTGCAACCAGCTTAAGTTTCGGTGCAGCGCATCAGGCTTAAACCTAGAAAGATCTGTTGGAAGTGCTTCAAAAGGTTACGGCTTATTTATTAGCCTGAATGTTTCGCAGATGAAATGGCTAATGCTACTGTGTGAGGAAAATGCTAAGTGATAAGCCTTAATTTAAAAACCTTTGCAGGGTGTTACATGGAAATCATTTTTTAAGATAAAAAAAATACTGGCAAGAGGAACTTACCAGTATTCTTAGTATTGTTTTAAAGAAAGCAAATCACAATTGAACACCATGATCTGTTCAAGTTATTCTTAAATTACCTTGTTATATTAAGATATGTGCTGACCTTACTATTACTTGCTTCTGCGGTGATTGTGATTGTTCTCGTGTCTTTCTTGCCTTTAGGCGCCGCTTTGCTGCTAACAAAAATAGTGACCGTAGCGGATATCTCTCCTTCAGCAACACTGATATTTGCACTTGAGAAGGAGACCGCTTTGTTATTTGCACTGAGTTTAATCGGGAAGCCACCTTTGGGTGCCAGGCTTGATAAATTAACCTTCGCCACTGTGCTTGTTCCCGCAGCGATTGTGCTTGGGGTTAGTTCGATACTGGTAAGTTCACTTACAATACCTGAAGGAGGTGTGCCGCCATCGATCTGCGTGCCGAATAACTCAAGAAAGAGTGAGACAGGTATGATTCCACTTGCATCCAGTATGTTGGTGGCATTCCCGCTAGTGACATTGTAAAAGCCGTTTTGACTGCTGCCAGTGGCTAACTCTACTGCCAGATTGTAGGGCAAGCGCAGACCAGTAGGTGATTCAAACTGAACACTAAACCAGCCACCGCTTACGTCTTGTGCAAAAAGACCTGGTTCAGCGGTAAATGTAAATTGCTCGCTCGCATCAAGGTTGATTATCGGCCTGGCAAAATCGCTCGCAGGAAAATCACGTCCGAACTGTGCAATCAGCTGGCCAGGAAAACCCGTGGTGGGATCAACACCGTAGAAACGAAATGTTGCATGGACGGGATCAGATGAACGATAGCCAAAGCGAAAGGTACTGACCTGATGGCTGCCGGTGAAGGGCACATCGTCGGCGATCTCATCTGGGCCAATGTTGTAGTAACTTACTGTATTTTGCACCCCAAGTTTAATATTGCTATAGAACACGGATTCTGCATGCACAGACTGATTAAAGCCGAGGCTTATGATTATAATGGCGAATAGTGTTACGAGTTTTAGTTTTGAACCAGGATATTTCATTTTAGTAACCTTAATTTATTCAGAGATTTAGGAAATTATTTCAAAGCTTAATCAACATAGTTAACACGCAATTCCGTTTTTTATTCCACGCTCCCTTAAAAATAGTTAAACCATTTCATTAATTGAGAATAATTATTATTCATCGATTTATTAAAATGCTTTCAAGTTGGTTTGCCTACACCTTTAACGATTGAAGTTAAATTAATACTTAGATTTTACGTGACCTTGTTTACATTTTAGTTATAAATTGAAATAACATATGTCAAATTTTTGACGTAAATATATACTGCTATTAACTTAAGTCAATAGCTTGATGTACAGGTTAATTGTGGCGCCCGGTTCTCAAATACAAGCCATTAAATAACACGTAGCTATAGCAAATGCCGTGCTGATAGGCTGTAGAGCTTAAGTTGGGTGATAGCATTCTCCATAGAACATGAGTTGATAGCTGTCAGGAATTATAAAAATAAAGGAAAATTAACTATGAAAAAAATTAGATTTGCGCAGACCTTGATCGGTTCAGCGCTCCTAACTTCTGGTTCCTTGTATGTTGGCACTGCAAATGCGGATTTAAGGGATTCAATACTCACAAAACTTGCTAATGGCCTTGTCAACACCAAGGTTCATGCACCGCTAGGTGATGTCAGAGTACCCGAACCCACCAACCTGTACGAATTTGTCAGTAACAAGCAGGCTGCCATAGAACTTGGTAAGGCCCTGTTCTGGGATATGCAAGTTGGCAGCGACGGTGTCCAGGCCTGTGCGAGTTGTCATTTTAATGCTGGGGCCGATTCCAGAACTAAGAACCAGCTCAGTCCTGGGGTGCTTGTTTCTGTACGTGATCCTCTCACGGGTAAAGTGACATCCAGTCCGGATAAAACTTTTGAGGCTGGTAAAGGTGCCAATTACCAGCTTGCAAATGGTGATTTCCCTCATCATCAAATGACAGATACTAATTTGTTCACTACCGCAACATTAACTGATCCAGCTGGAGTAGTAACCACTTTCCCATCGACTGAAGTAAGAAGTACCAACGATGTGGTCTCTTCACAGGGTGTACATTACTCTTTGTTCAAGGATATTTTACCGGGTGAGCCCGTGGACATCCCCACTGCTAAGGAAGACCCGGATGGTTTCCTGGTTGCAGGTATCAATACACGTCGTGTAGAACCTCGCAATACCCCCACCACGATTAATGCGATCTTCAACCATCGTAATTTCTGGGATGGCCGAGCGACTAACATATTTAACGGTGTAAACAATCTGGGTGATCGCGATCCTTTTGCCTATGTTTATCAAACAGACCCAAGCACCGGTGCCTTAGTTAATGTACATGTTAGCATTGATAACGCGTCAGTTGCTTCTCAGGCAATGGATCCACCGGTGAGCAAGTTTGAGATGTCATTTGATGGCCGCACCTGGGCGGATATCGGTGACAAGCTGGTCAATACAGGTAAAAGCCCTCATGCGCATTCCCTCTACCATGCAGAGAATGGACGTGATAAAGGTAAGCGCGTCACGCGCCTGCGCCCACTGGCTAGCCAGCAGGTTTCTCCCACGGACAGTGTATTAGGTGGACTGAGTGCGGGTAAACGTGGTGGTTTGAAAGTACGCAGCTATGACAGAATGATCAAGGCCGCCTTCCTGAGCAACTGGTGGGAGTCGGGTGATGTTGTGCGTATCAACGCAGATAACACTCGCACGATTGTACCCAAGGCGGAGAGAGCCAAGGCGCCTAATGAATTTTCTCAAATGGAAATGAACTTCTCGCTCTTCTTTGGCCTTTCTGTGCAGCTGTATCAAGCCACGCTGGTTGCGGACCAGACCCGTTTCGACGACTGGTTGGCCGGTAATACCGCTGCCCTGAACGAAGACGAAATGATTGGATTCTTTATTGCGCATGAAGATGGCCGCTGCCTGAACTGCCATGGTGGTCCGGAGCTGACCTTTGCCTCGGTATCGAAAGTCAATGGCCTGATCCTTAAAGATGGCACAGAAATCGTCGATCCAGTTAATGGTTTTCCACAGGGCGTCACGCGTATTCGTCGTAATAACCTGATTGACGAAGGCTTCAACAATATCGGTGTTCGCCCAACCCTGGAAGACCTGGGTGTGGGTGGCGAAAATGTGCTCGGTTCATTGAGCTTCGCTCGTCGTACCCATCAGCTAGAGAATGGCCTAAACCCCCATCTCGATGATGCAGCAGCACGAGCTGAAGCACTGGGGGCTGATGGTGCCTTTAAGATTCCAAGCCTGCGAAATGTCGCCTTAACAGCGCCTTATTTCCACAATGGCGGTGAGAAGAGTCTGGAAGAGGTTATCGACTTCTACTTCCGTGGCGGAAACTTCCGCAAGTATGCCCCAACACAGCTGACTGATTGTGCGAGTAGCATTATCCCTGACAAAGCACGAGTGATTGATCATCCGGTGCAGGGCTTTAATGTAGACCGCACTGAAGAGGTCATCATCACCGGTTTGGGAATTCTGCGTGGACCATTGGCTAACTCCGGCCCTGGATCGAAAACTCACCCAGTGGGTGACTGTATCCCAGGGGATGGTTTTTCAGATGATGATCCAGATAATCCGAATGATGGTACCAACCCGAATGATGGTCTGGATGAAGCGGATCGTACCCGACTGGTGGCCTGGTTACATACACTGACGGATCAACGTGTGGTTAGGCGTTCTGCACCATTCGATCATCCACAGTTGTTTATACCGAATGGTCATCCTGGTGATCACACAACAGTTACTGACGATGGCAGTAGTCTGGCGACCGATGGCGATTTGCTTGAGATACCAGCTACTGGTAGTGCGGGTACAGATACTGTCCTGCCAACATTTGAAAGTGATCTTGCACCCTAAATAAGGGACAAGTCTTTGAAAGACCTGAGGGGGCGTAGAATTCTACACCCCCTTTTTTATGCACAGGACGTGCGGTATCTTAAATATGCAGGAGTAATTTTTAAGGTATTTGCGCCAATATTGAATGGGAAGAATAATCTGCAGTGACCAGTCAGGATTTATTACTGCACCACGCCATCTATATCTATAAAGACTCAATCAAGATTATGATATCTGGCTTTTTCATTAACAATATTCTGTGAGCAAGCTTAAAGAGTGTTTGCTTCTACTTATTAAAATTAAACATACATAAAAAAATAGCCAACCAACAAACAGGTTGTTTACAAATCGGTTTGTACATTTATTGACACAGGGGTGAAACTTAAAACCCTAACAAGATGCTATTTACCTCACCAATCATATTACCGCAGGTGTTACAGGTACCAGTAGAGTGTCTGTCCCAATTAAGGCCATAGCCATCATCCAGATTTGAATCATTGACGTTTGTATTGTAGTTTTGCAACCAATCTGGAATGCTTGTATCAGGATAGTTATTACCTGCCTGGAATTCCGTTGGGAGACGGTTTTTATATGTAGTAGAGATTTCAGGTTCACCATCGTTATTGGTATCGATGACATCATAACGATATAGTATTCGGTCACGACGGGTGCCGTCTCCTGGATAGGTTTCAACCGCGTCCTCCAGCAACTCTCCAGTGCTATCATAGATATATGAAGTGATCTTATCAACATTTCCATCAATCGAACGGTCATATACAGAATTGGTATCTGAAGATATTTCGATGAGATTATTGTTCTCGTCATACTGATAGCTATATTCATTATCAATATGTGTGGAACAGCAGATGATTATCGTTTATGGGCGTTAACGGTTGCGGGGGTAACATGGGTGTTTGTGTTTGAAAACTATTTAGGCGGTGGCACGGTGGGGGTGTCGTTTGTTATGGATAATGCACCAAGCATCATTCCTAATGCGACAAAAGTCAGTGAGGTAAAACAGGTAATAGAAGCCAGACGACCTTTGATGGTCGATGTGTCGGTCTTTGCACCGAAAGAAGTAGTGGTTGTTTTTTGGCTTAAACTATTTCCAGATCTACCAGAAATACAACAAGCGGTTCGCAATGAATTAGCGGATTTATTCAGGCGTGAATCAGAACCCTGTAAGCTGTTGTTGTTAAGTCATTTTAATGAGGCAATTAGCATTGCCGCCGGTGAGGTGGATCATGAATTAGTCGAACCCAATAAAAATATATTACTGGCAAATAATCAAATCGCAACCCTTGGAACTATTACATGGCAATGGTAGATGATTATGCACATTTATTGAAAAGGTTGTTACCCAGGGGAAAGTTGTGGGCGTTTACGGGTCAGTCTAATTTTAAAAAATTATTTGAGGGCTGTGCATAAGAGTTAGCCAGAGTACATGTTCGAGCAGAGGATTTATTAATAGAAATGGATCCGCGCTCCACCAGCGACTTACTCAAGGAATGGGAAGCGGTGACCGGTTTACCCGACCCCTGTGTTAGTTTGCCACAAACACTTAAACAACGTCGTCTGGCCGTGGTTGAAAAACTCACTCGTGTTGCCTCGTTATCGCCTCAATATTATATCGACGTTGCGCAGGCACTAGGTTATGACATTACGATTACTGAATTTAAAGTGTTTAGATTAGGCGAGTCTTCCATGGGTGATAGACTCAATGGAAAAGACTGGCAATATACCTGGCGTGTGAATTCAACACAGCTAACCGTTCGTGTGCTTAAAACAGGACAAAATAGTATGGGGGATCCGTTACGAAGTTTGGAAAATGATATTTTAGCCTGTGCGATTAAGCGAATAAAACCCGCACACACGTTTGTTATTTTTGGATTTGAAAGTTAAGAGGAACACGTATGCATAAAGTAGACGCACCGAGTGCAACACCAAATAATGAATTCACCGACGGCAATCCACAAAACGGAATACCCGCCACCACACTTGAATCAAAGTATATGAATACCGTGCAACGAGAACTGGTTAATGTGGTGGAAGGTGCGGGTCTAAGGTTGAATGATAAAGATGATGGGCAGTTGCAAAAAGCGATTAAAAAAATGATTGGCCCACCGGTTGTAATACCTCCACCACCCCCAGCGCCTAAAGAACCCACTATGGAAATTACTCGGCATGGGCCGGGTGTGTCTCGCTCAATTATAACCAACAGCGGATTACAAATTATTTCAACCTTAAATCTAGGCACGGTACAAACAGGTGATATTATTGATGTGCAATGTCAACCAGATTTACGAAAAGCGATCGCCAGTGGTTTTGTGACGGTGCTATTTCAAACCATAGGTAATGCGCAAATACGTTCATTTGATCCAACACGTAATAATGGATTTATGTCATGGAGCTTTTATACTAGTCCAGTGACATTAATACGTAGTGCCTATGCTAATGCAACAACCAGGTTATTAGTGCAGAAGGGCGGCTCTTTGGTTTTAAATCAGTTGGCAACATCCAGTAACGAGGTGAGAGCGACATTGTCATTGAACCGAACGTTTGCGATGATTACGCGGTATACGGGGATTAAGCAAGTGTTTAAATAAAAAAATGCATTAAGAAATATGATTATAGTTGTGTATGAATGTTCAGAATATCAGAATAAAGGTTTAAGCTTGTTTTAGTTGATGAGTATCAATTGAAAGCATGTCGTAAATGTCGTAGTGGTTAATTTTTACACACGTGAAAAAATCCTGTTTTTATTATTTTTGGAATTTCTGCTTGCCATTTATAAATGGTTAGTGATAGTGTCACAAAAAATAAAAAGAATATGCTGATAGGGAAATAGTCAAAATTTAAGTCTCATTTTTCCTGAGCAATTTAAGTCTAAGTAAATCATGCAAATTAATAATGCACTGTTGTGTGTGTTTGTATTGTTACGACAAAATAAATGTAAAAAGGAGTTCAAGATGCTTTCTCGTGGGTTTGTGTTCATATTATTTGTTAGCCTGTTCTTGCTGCAGGCATGCGTCGCACTTCAGTCCTTTCCAACGGTAGCCAGATCGGGTGATACGATTACCTTAGCGGTGGGTTCGGTTGAAGGCATGACAAAAACGAATACCACCCTCACCTATACCCCAGATAGCACCGGTGTACCCATACCCATTCCCGCAAGCAGTTTGCGCGCAATCGTACCTATCTATCCTGATAAACGTACAAATGCCTGGATTTCTTCTTCCGCTACACTTGTAGATGAATTAAGCGGGCATGGAAGTTGGTTGACCGTATTGGTTATTGATTTACCCGTGTTACCAGAAGGTAGTGGGGTAATTAATGTGCAAACCACAGCCGTCTCACCTTTAAATGCAAGTAATATAAATGATGAGAATATTTCCCTGGAAATACTGCCTGGAACGGGTACACCGGCCACTTTCGACTATAAAGCCTTTGCTGGTGCTGGCCCTCAAACTAGTTCGTTGTCAGATGTAGAAGTCTTACCCCACTATTTAATCAAACCGGATTATGTTTTTACGTCTTCGTGGCCTACCTATGGTGCAATTGAAATTAAAGTAACGGGTACATTAACCGGCGCATCTGAATCTGTATATAATAACGCAATGTATGTCGTACTTGATGATAAGGACACAAACATCCTGAGTCATCTACAAATGGATTGGGTTCGTAATGGTAATACAACAACCATCAATATTGTAAGTACAAACGGTTCGCTAAAGTCATACCAGGCCAGGCTATCCATGCTTTTCACTCAATCAAGTATTATTTATTCATCCCCACCCATCGTTACAGTAAAGTATTTTGATATAAATGGTTTAGAAGTCGCGGGCCCGGTTATTAAAGCGACCTATGTAACCAATTAGAAAAATAATAAATAATCAGGATATAAAATGAAATTACGCATAGGGATATTATTAATACTGTTATTTAACACCGCCTTGTTAAATGCGGCGCAGTATGTAGCAGGCGACTTAGCACCCAGGGGCAACCCGGATGGTCAGTTAAATGCCGCTGATTTACTTGTTTTGAGCCAACTGGTTAATGGAGTGATAACAGCCTCACCTACCGAGAAAATCGTTGGTGATGTTGGGCCGTTAAACTCAGCTGATGGTGTGCTGGATGTGCGTGATATGCTGATCTTGCAAAGGGCAGTATTAGGTAAAGTTACACTAAGTCCTATCAGTACCGGCCCAAGTGTTCCTGTTATACAAGCAGCGGGAGTAGCGTCAGATAATCCATACCAAATTACAGGGACAGCCGATGCGGGAAATGAAGTTAGAGTTTATGTAAATAGTGTCTTACAGGCAAATACGCTTGTTGCGGGTGATGGCAGCTTCCGCCTTTATGTCACGCTTGATGAAACGATCACCAATGATATTTACGCTGCTGCATGGAATGGAAGCGAAATAAGTAATCAATCAAATCATTTATACCCTGCTTTTGGCTTAATCACACCTACACTAAATAATGTTAGTGGTTCCACTACTATTGAAGCAACTACAATAACAGGTCAGGCTGATTCTGGTGTGTCTGTACAAATATACAATAATGCTATTTTAGTAGATACAGTTGTGGCGGGTGTCACTGGGAATTTCACCAGCAAAATCACATTAACTGATGGCATAAATGCAATACATGCTATCGCCAATAATGGAAGTACAACTAGCCCACAATCCGCAACAGTTAATATTGAATACCATACAACTTCAATTGTGCCCGTTTTAAATCAGGGCACATCACCAACAAACCATAACCCTTACACAATCAGTGGGTCTGCATTACCAAATGAGGCAATCAATATTTATGTTAATGGTTCATTACAAACGATAACCAGTACAAATTCATTAGGTAGTTTTACGTCCGGTATTTCTTTAGCTTCGGGTACAAATAGCATAACCGCATCAGCAAGATCAGGTGCAAGTGAAACCTTTCAGTCATTACCTATTACGGTTGTATATGATGCGGCACTTGCAACAGCCCCAATCAGTGGCAATCAGTCGGGCACACCCTTTACTGCGGGTGTTGTGTATGAAGTGACTGCTGATATAACTGTGTTAAGTGGGCAGACTTTGAATATACCTGCGGGGACTGTTTTGCGTTTTGCGCCCGGTGCAAGGCTTATAGTTAGTGGCGCGTTAAATATTTCTGGTACAAGTTTGAATCCAGTAATTTTAACTTCTGGAAATGATAATGGTAAGGTCGGAGACTGGTCTGGCATATCGATCAGTGCAACCGGCCAAGTGAATATAGATCATGCGGTCATTGAATATGCGGTAAATGGTATTGGTGCGGCTCTGGCCAGAAGAACTACACTAGAGACAACCTATACCAGTACGGTAACTAACAGTACCTTAAGAAATAATACTACGGGAATTAGTGTTTATGCTGACTCATATTGCGCCCCAACCAGCTGTCTGCCTCTCCGTATAAATGATTTAAGTATTAACAACAGTAATATATACGGCAATACAAACACCAACTACTCAGTGACAGGTAGTAATGTTTCTTCTTTAAGCCTGCTGGATGCCCGCAATAATTGGTGGGGCAGTGCCGATGTTGATGTAATTGAATCCAGTCTCTCGATAGGACGGGTGAACTATTTACCTTATCTCACCAGCCTTGATGGC
>Ga0316207_10004352_pt1 | contig 12348 bp, 7 predicted proteins | sample 6weekpyrite_MG_FD_204943 | JGI IMG/M metagenome (GOLD analysis project Ga0316207, IMG submission 204943) | Microbial mat bacterial communities from mineral coupon in-situ incubated in ocean water Damariscotta River, Maine, United States -... | ecosystem: Environmental > Aquatic > Marine >... | reverse complement strand
ATCTTCTATTTCCATGAGGGAGGTGCGAATTGGTGCGGCGAGCTCGATCGCACGTGCAGTGGGGCGCATACCATCTGGTCCGCGCACAAATAAATCATCCTTCAGTACATGGCGTAACCGGTTGAGAGCGTTAGACACTGCTGGCTGAGACATGCCAATTTTGTTGCCTGCGCGGGTGGCGCTGCGCTCACTCATGACCGCATCAAAAACCAATAGTAAGTTCAAGTCTATACCAGCTAAATTCATAGAATGAATTTCCAATGTTTCATTTATCAATTTCAATAATCTATGTGAAGCAACCATATAGACGCAAGATTATAAAATTTTTCCCGTCGCGGGCCAGGCTCCCCCTCATGTGGGTAATAGCGCAAAACAAATAAATGTTTGTGTGCGAACCACATGTCCCGGGCCCGCGTTATGGAAAAGAAAAAGGCATTATTAGGAGCGGTGATATGCCAAAAACCATGACAACGATGGATGAGTTTGCCGTTAAGTTGGCGAATGCAGTTATTAAAGGACGTTGGTGGGTTATTCTTGCCACCGTTTTGGTCACTTTCATGATAGGAAGTGGCGGTAAAAACCTTACCTTTTCTGATAATTATCGAGATTTTTTCTCTGAAAGTAATCCTGAACTTCAGGCTTTTGAGGACTTTCAGGACACCTATACAAAGAACGACAATTTCTTGTTTGTGGTGGTGCCCAAGAGCGGTGATGTTTTTACTAATGAAACAATGGCGTTGGTTGAGGAACTGACAGAGAAATCATGGCAGATTCCGTTTAATAACCGGGTAGATTCGATAACTAATTTTCAGCATACGCGCGCTGAAGACGATGACTTGATCGTTGAAAACCTTATTGAAGGTGCGGCTGGCCTCAGTAAAGCTGAGCTGGAGGAACGTCGCCAAATTGCCTTGAATGAGCCATTGCTTGCAGACCAACTTGTCGCAAAAGACAGCCGTGCTGTTGCTGTGAATGTTGTGGTTCAGTATCCGCAGAAAGATATAGCTGAAGTACCAACAACCGTAGCGTTTGTGAGGAACCTGCTTGACGAGGTTCGGGCCCAGTACCCGGATCATGAGATTCACTTAACTGGGGTTGCCATGTTGAATGTCGCGTTTCAGGAAGCTGGCTTTCATGATGTGGCAAACATGATCCCTATTATGTATCTGTTACTCCTGATTTTGATGATTGTAACGGTACGGTCACTAGCTGGAACAATGACAACAGTATTGATGATTGGTTTTGCTTCCATGATCGGTATGGGGGCTGCTGGTTTTACAGGTGTTTCCTTAACGCCTATAGCTCTTTCTGCTCCCACTATCATTTTGACACTGGCGATTGCTGACGCAGTACATGTGTTAATTACAATGCGTAACAGCATGCGGGACGGTATGGATAAACGTGCTGCAATTGTTGAGGCGATACGCGTAAACTTTCTAGCTGTGATGGTGACATCATTGACAACAGCGATTGGTTTCCTTGCGCTGAACTTTTCTGATGCGCCGCCTTTTTGGCATCTTGGTAATATTTCAGCGGTTGGCATTGTCGCTGCTTGGTTGATGTCGATGACATTCCTGCCAGCGATGCTTAGTTTCTTGCCAGTCCGCGCTCCGAAGGCAAAGCCTGAAGGTGCGGTAAACTTTTATGGCAGCCTTGCCGAATTTGTGGTGGCAAATAACAAAAAGCTCTTTTATGGCATTGGTTCCGTAGCAATTTTATTGATACTGGCTGTACCTAAAATAGAGTTTAATGATCAATGGACCGAATATTTCGATGAAAGCATTGAATTCCGTCGTGCTTCAGATGCGTCAATTGAGTATTTTGGCTTTTACCCAATTGAATTTTCGGTAATTGCACCCGGCGAAGGCGGTGTGAGTGATCCTGCGTATCTTGCCAAATTGGATGAATTTAGTACGTGGCTAAGTCAGCAACCAAACGTAACCCATGTTTATTCCATTTCGGATATCATGAAGCGGTTGAATCGTAATATGCACGGTGATGACGCGGCATGGCATAAGTTGCCTGAAGACCGTGAACTGGCTGCACAGTACCTTCTGTTGTATGAAATCTCATTGCCATACGGCCTAGATTTAAATGACCGGATTAACATCGATAAATCGGCGAGCCGGGTCACAGCAACTCTCACCAATACATCAACGGCAGATACAAAGGTGTTTTTGGAAAATGCCCGTGCTTGGTTAATGGAGAATGCGCCTGATTATATGAAACCAACAGTGCCCACTAGTGCACAGGTGATGTTTACTTATGTTGCTGAACGCAATGTGGAGAGCATGATCAGTGGTAACATAATCGCGATATTGGCAATCGGCCTAGTGATGATTTTTGCACTAAAATCTGTGAAGTTGGGCATACTCTCTATCGTGCCAAACGGATTGCCAATTATAGTTGCCTTTGGTGTATGGGCACTTTTGGTTGGAACTGTGGGTTTCTCTGTTGCGGCCGTAGCTAGTGTTTCACTAGGTATTGTTGTTGATGATACAGTGCACTTCCTTTCCAAGTTTGTTCGCGGTATTCGCGAAAAAGGCTATGACCGTGCAGGTGCAATTAAATATGCATTTGAAACTGTGGGGGCCGCCTTGGTGGTTAACACGGTTATCCTTGTGATTGGATTTGCATATCTTGCCACATCGCACTTTAAAATAAATGCTGATATGGGCTTGTTAACAGCACTTGCTATTTTGCTTGCCCTTATCTTTGATTTCCTATTCTTACCAGCCATCATGATGCGCGGTAGTAGCCGTTTTGTCGCTGGAAATAAAAACGACAGTAATGAAGGAGTTGAAAATGCTAAAACTCAAGCAGCTGAATAAGGGCCTTAAGGCTACACTGCTCGGCACGGCACTAGTTATGGGTGGAGGATTAACCCCTGCCCACGCTGACGAAGCATCAAAAGCTAAAGGCCATGAGATCGCCGCGCGCTCTGATCGTTCAGACAATGGCTTCGCTAGCTCGGAAGTTACTGCTGTAATGATGCTAACCAATAAGGCAGGCAAAACCAGTACACGGGAACTTTCTTTTAAAACACTTGAACGTGAGAATGAAAATGTAGGCGACAAAGGCCTGACCGTTTTTTCTACACCGCGTGATGTAAAAGGGACTGCGCTGCTCTCGCATGCTCAAATTTTGGTACCTGATAATCAGTGGCTTTATTTGCCAGCCTTGAAGCGTGTGAAGCGTATTTCCAGCGCGAATAAATCTGGCCCTTTTGTGGGGTCTGAGTTTGCTTTTGAAGATTTCACATCTACAGAGTTAAACAAATATAGCTATGACTATGTGGGTGAAGAAACCCTTGATGGCATGAAGATGGATGTTATCGAGCGTTTTCCTCTATATAAAAGCTCTGGTTATACCAAGCAGATCTCTTATGTGGATCAAGAGGTGTTTCAGGTTAGAAAAATTGATTTTTATGACCGTAAGAATGCCCTGTTGAAAACGCTAACACTCAGCGATTACCGGGAATATGACGGTGGCATTTGGCGTGCGCATACGCTTACCATGGTTAATCATCAAACCAATAAATCTACCACACTGACATACGGTGATTATCAGTTCAAAACAGGCTTAACTGACTCTGATTTTGTTAAGGGTGTGCTGAAGCGTATTCGCTAAAGGTTAGGTTTATAACCATGAAAAAAATCGTACCGTGTATGATGTTGTTCGCTGCTGCCTCTCCGGTGGCAGCGGACTTTGAACTAACTGGGACTCTCGGAGCAGAGAATAGGCTTTTTTTTGAGAAGGGTACTCTGCCGGGACAGATAGAGACATACCAAGGTTCTTTGGAGTTAGAGCTAGACGCCCGTTGGACACTCAGTGATGGTAAGTTTGATGTTGTGGCAGTACCCTATGCCCGGCTCGATGGACGTGATAACAGGCGTACACACTTCGATATGCGTGAAGCCTATGTACGTTATAATGGGAATACAATCGGCGTCCGGGCTGGACTTGCAAAAGTTTTCTGGGGTGTTGCTGAGAGTGTACATTTGGTTGATATCATTAACCAATCTGACGTAATCGAAGACATTGATAATGAAGATAAATTAGGCCAGCCAATGCTGGAGGTCACGCTTCAAAAAGATTGGGGCCAGTTGACGGGCTATGTGTTGCCTGCGTTCAGGAAGAGAATATTTCCAAGGCAAGAGGGCAGGCTGAGATTGCCGCTTCCCATAGAAAATGATTTAGCTCGTTTTGATCAAGGTTCTGATGATGGCGCAGATGTAGATTTTGCGCTGCGCTATAGCCATTATTTTGGCGATTGGGATGTTGGTTTATCCTTTTTTCACGGTGCAAGCCGGGAACCACGCTTTGTTTTAAATTCTGCAGCAGTAGCTTTTGCTCCCTATTATGACGACATCACACAGTTTGGTGTGGATGTGCAGTATACAAATGAAGCGTGGTTGTGGAAGCTTGAAGCTATTGTAAGAGATACACCGTTTGAGACTTTCTCAGCCGCGGTGGGTGGTCTTGAATATAGTTTTTACGGCATTACCGAAGCTGGTGCTGATTTGGGGATCATTGTTGAGTTTCAATATGATGATCGCAACGAAAACCCGTTGGTTTCTCCTGTAACAATTGCGGATAATGACCTAATGACCGGTGTGCGCTTCACCATGAATGATGCACAGGATACGTCTGTTCTTGCAGGAACAGTAACTGATATAAATGATGGCTCTATGTCGGGTGTTTTAGAAGCGTCAACTCGTTTTGGTGACAACTGGGTTGGTGAAATAGAAGGACGATTTTTCCTGAATGTTGACCCGGATAATGCGCTTGTCGGCTTTAAGGATGATAGTCATTTAATGTTGCGCTTAACCCGGTATTTCTAAAAAATTGGTGCTGATATCTCTCTGCAATATCAGCACCTTTCCCTCCATTCCAAATTTAAATTTTTGTTTTTATTCTCAATTCTTGTAGCTTGTGCGTCTCTAATCATGAGGAGTGAAGCATGGAGCGTGAGAATTCCACCTCCAAGTTGGGAGGGACTAGTGATCCAGTAAACACTGGAAACATTAGTCAAGACGCTTTGAGCCAAGGCGATATTAAAGCCTTGTTTCAGCGCCATAATGAGGAATTGGTTCGTTATTTGACGGGCCACTTAAAGTCGCGCGATGAGGCTGTTGAAGTTGCGCAAGAAGCTTATGTGCGCCTCCTGAGATTAGATGATGCCAGTACGATTGGTTTTTTGCGTGCTTTCCTTTTCAGAACCGCAACAAATATTGCAATCGATAGGCAAAGGAAAAGCGTTAGGGCGAAAGCCTATGTTGAAGAGGTTTCCGCCGATACAGCGTCGCAGGTTTTTGGATTTACCCCTGAACGTGAAGTGGCGGCGAAGCAATCGTTGGAGCGCGTAGTTGATTGCATTGAAGGCCTACCTGCTAAGTGCAGGCATGCTTTTGTAGAATTTAAATTTAAACATCGTAGCTACGAAGCTATTGCAGAGGAAATGGAAATTTCCACAAGCATGGTTCGTAAATATGTCATCCGGGCATTGGTTCATTGCACTGACACATTGGGTGCAGAATTAGATGTATGGGCAAGATGATGAGTGTAGAAGTATGAGTAACAAGTCTATCGAAAACCGTATCGACAAGAAGATACTGGAAGAAGCGGCTACACATTATTTAAGCTTGCAAGATGAAAGCATGTCTGGTGCCGAGTTGAAGGCATGGCAGGCTTGGTTTATGCGTTCCAAAGATCATCAACAGGCTTTTAGGCGATTAGAAACTTTGTGGGGTGTCTTGGAAGGCATTTCAGAAAACGATTTAGCCGATGCAGAGAATAGCCAGAAACTTGTAAGTGAAGATGCGGATGCTTCTCAAGCTGATGTTGGCGGATCAGTGATTAGTTTGGTAACTAAAGATGTCGCTAAATCGACTAAAAAGCCAGGGATGTTACGTTGGTACAGCGGTGTTGCAGCCAGTTTTGTCGCAGCATTGTTCGCTGGATACATAGTGTTTTCATCCGCTGAAGTACCTAATCAGGTATTGACCGTGCCTTATTATACGTCTGTGGGGGAACAACGTGTAGTAGATTTGGCCGATGGGTCAATTGTAGAGCTTGGACCAGATAGCCAGCTTTCTGTTGAGTACAGTCCTGAAGAAAGGGCGGTCAATCTTGAGCGAGGACAGGCGATTTTTACAGTATCCAAGAACCCTAACCGCCCATTTATTGTGCGGGCTGGAAGCGGCAGTGTTACCGCTATTGGAACCGTGTTTAACGTGCGGCGTTTGGCTGAGGACGTACAAGTGCGAGTGCTGGAAGGTACAGTGGCGGTTCGGCCAACCTCTGAAGAGCTAATTGATATTGATGACACAGCAGTCTCGAAGCCTGTGGCCTTAATAACAGCGGGGAACCAAACGTTTTATTCTGATGAAGGTTCCATGACACCGATAGAGACTGTAGATGTTCATGCAGGCTTAGGCTGGCGAGTAGGTGTTCTGACCATGGTGAACCGTGAACTTGCCGATGTAATTCTTGAGTTGAACCGTTATGTTGAGAATGAGGTTGCCATTGGCGATGATGCTGTTGGGAAATTTCATTTTACCGGTACAGTTTACCCCGATAAAGTTGATGAATGGCTTGAAGGTTTAACGCAAGGTTACCCTTTAAAGGTGGTCCGGGTAGGTGGGCGTACTATTTTGATGCTGGATGATGTTGCTACAACCCATTAGGGTAGTGGTTTGATATTGTGCGGCTGGGTTCTGTTTTAGACTTAACTCTCCCCGTTTTTGTGGTTTAAATAGCGTAGCTGGAGATCACCTAAAGTGGATGGTGATTGTGGTGGGGAGAGGACTATGGCAAATGGCAGGCAGTCGCGAATGAAATCGCCTCGGTTTGTCGTTATGCTTAGCCAGATAGCTTTAGGCATAGGTTTGGCTTCTCATGTTTATGCCCAAGAAGTAGTAAATGACACTTCCTTTCAAATAGCGCCACAATCGTTACAGTCAGCGTTACTTGAATATTCTGAGCAAGCGGGTGTTCAGTTGATTATAGCAGCCAATACAAAAGGCTTGCGGCTGCGGCAGGGGCTGCAAGGAAAAATGGGCCTGGATGACGCTTTGGCCTTTTTGATCAAAGATAGCAATCTCGAATTCTTTTTTACCGGTGATGATACAGTCACTATCAGAGAAAAAATAACTCTAAAGTTAAATGGCCGGGCTAATGCGCAATTGGCGCTAGAAAGGGACGATGAGGACGTCGATCCTTCAAGAGTGATCGAAGAGATAATATCAGTTGGAACGCGGGCCAAGAACCGTACAGTAACTGAAACACCTGTGCCGGTTGATGTGGTTAGTAGTGCGGATATGGCAACAACGGGCCAAACGGAAGTGGGGCGTATGTTGCAAATTTTAGCTCCGTCTTTCAACTTTTCCAGTTCTTCGGTTTCTGATGGCACAGATGCTTTGCGCCCAGCCACGCTGCGTGGGTTGGGGCCAGATCAGACATTGGTTTTGGTGAATGGTAAACGCCGGCATACCAGTGCCCTTGTTCATGTAAACACATCGGTAGGGCGTGGTGCGGCTGGGGTGGATATGAATGCTGTGCCTGCTTCTGCGCTTAGTCATATTGAGGTGTTGCGGGACGGTGCGGCTGCACAGTATGGCTCTGATGCGATTGCTGGCGTGATTAATTTGGTCCTGAAGGATGGTGCTGAAGGTGGGGAAGCAACAGTAAGTTACGGTGAAACCTATGCAGGGGATGGTGCAACAACAGTCGTGGCATCAAGTTTGGGGTTCGGTATTGGTGCAGGCGGTTTTTTAAATATTACGGCTGACTATAGGAATAGAGGAAGTAGCAACCGGGCAGGATTAACGGGAGCCGTTCAGTACCCCTTGTTAGGGAATGGAGGGGCTTGTGATGCCTTTGATAATAGCGGCTGTGACCCGCGCGAATTTTCCTTTGACCGTAAGAATTTCAGAATTGGTGACGCTGACAGTGAAAGCAAATCGCTTGTTTTCAATATGAAGCTTCCCATTGGTGAAGCCCTGAGCTTCTATGGCTTTGGTACCTACAGTGACAGGAAAAACCAATCAGCAGGCTTTTACCGTAGAGCAAACCAGTATGAGCGAACGGTTGCAGCAATATATCCTGATGGTTTTTTACCGCTTATAAATACAAATATTGAAGACTATAGCCTTTCGGCAGGGTTGGAATGGCGACGGCTTGATAGCTGGGATATGGATTTTAGCGTTAATTACGGCACGAATTCTTTTCAATTTGTGATTTCAAATTCTGCTAATGCATCACTTGGAACATATAGCCCAACGACAGTCGAAGCCGGAACCCTTCATATCAATCAAACCACTTTTAACTTTGATGCAGTGAGGGCGGTTGATTTGGGGGGGCGTCAAATGACAGTCGCCATGGGGGGAGAATACAGGGAAGAACGCTACCAGTTGGAAGCGGGGGAGCGTGCTTCATATATCAATGGAGGCCATTTGAATAAGGAGTGTCCGGGCTGCGACGTTGACCCGGTTCCCTATGATGCTGGATTCCAAGTGTTTCGGGGCTTTTCTCCAGAGAATGCCGTTGATGCAAAGCGTCATAATGTTTCGCTTTACATGGATGTTGAAAGCGAAGTTAGTGAGGCATGGCTGTTTGCAGGGGCTGTTCGGGCTGAGGATTACAGTGATTTTGGGGGCACGCTCACTGGTAAGTTTTCTACGCGCTATAAGCTGACGGATGAGCTAGCTATTCGTGGCTCTGTCTCAACAGGCTTTCGCGCGCCCTCAATGCAGCAAAAAAACTTTAACAGTATTTCAACGCAATTTGTTGAAGTAGGGGGGCAGACAGTTGCGCAGGAGCGCGGAACATTCAGAAACAATAGTAGCATTGCAAAACTGGCAGGTGTTCCACAGTTAAGACAGGAAACATCTTTAAATCTGGGGGCCGGGATTGTAGCGAACTATAAGCCGCTAACATTCACAGCAGATTATTATCATATAAAAATTAATGACAGAATTGGTATCTCAGGTGCGATAGATTTGCAGCAGGCAGGGTTTGAAAATATTGCCGGGGCAGCGTCAACGGGCCAGTTTTTTGTAAATGCCGCAGATACGATCACTGATGGTATTGACGTTGTAGCTACTTATGATTTTAAGTTTGGAGTTGATCAAGAGTTGAGCTTGTCAGCGGCAGCGAACTGGACCAACACCAAAGTGAAAGCAGGTTCCATTGCCAGTTCTATTGGCGGCGTCGATGTGGGGCCACTTATTACCCGACAAGATGTTTCCATTTTAGAGGAGTGGCAGCCGAAATCACGAATGCATTTTACGGCTAATTATGCTCAAGGAAACGTGGAATTGGTTGCTCGGTTAAGCCAGTTTGGAAAATATACTGTTTGTGAAGGTGGCTGCGACAGTGCCAGTAATAGGCAAACATTTGGTGCCAAGTGGTTGGCTGATATACAAGTGAAATATTCTTTTAAAGAAAGCGGCATTGGGTTGTCTGTTGGGGTTAATAATCTGTTTGATACAAAGCCTGACTTAAACCTTATTGGCCAGTCTGGGGCGGGGGAAATTCAGGGTATTATTGCGTCTGATGGTGTATTTCAATATTCACGCCGGTCAGCGCCATTTGGCTTTAATGGCGGTTACTGGTACGCCCGGACAACCTATAAGTTCTAAGCTCTAGCCGCAATGCACGGTCAAGTCGGGCCACTAAAAAGTATCTCTTAAGCTAATAAAGTTGCGTGTAATTTAAAAAAAGTTGCACAGTGCAAACTTATTCTTGACCAAATAGTCAAGAATGCATAACCTTTTGCCTTGAGGGTTAATAAGAGGAAGTATTTTATGTCGCTAAGACCGTGCGGTGCGGTGGGCGGTGGTTCGCTTACAAAGGAAGCGATCGATGCCAATTTTGAAGATTTGCATGAGCCGTTAACGGCATTGCAGGCTAAAGCTGAAGCCGACCGATGTTTATATTGCTATGATGCGCCGTGTATTCAGGCGTGTCCAACGTCAATCGACATACCTACCTTTATTCATCAAATCCGTACTGACAGTATAGAAGGTTCCGCGAAGACAATTTTGTCTGCAAACATTATGGGGGGCACGTGTGCACGAGCTTGCCCAACTGAGGTTTTGTGTGAGCAAGCCTGTGTGCTGAATGTGTCGGCTGAACAGCCGGTAGAGATTGGTTCACTTCAACGCCATGCGGTTGATCATTTGCTTGCCAAGGGTGGTGAGCATCCGTTTGAACGGGCACCAGAAACTGGCAAGCGTATTGCTGTTGTGGGGGCTGGGCCGGCGGGTTTATCCTGTGCGCACAGGATGGCAATGCTTGGGCATGCCGTGACAGTTTATGAGGCCAAGGCTAAGCCGGGCGGGTTGAATGAATATGGCTTGGCTGCTTACAAGATGGTTGATGATTTTGCACAGCGGGAAGTTGATTTCCTTCTGGGTATTGGTGGTATTGAAATAAAATATAATACACCTCTTGGTGAGGGTGTTTCTCTGGCTGAACTGCGAGATACTTTTGATGCGGTTTATCTTGCGGTGGGTTTGGGCTCAACAAATGCTTTGGGTCTGGACGGTGAAGATAAGGGCGGCGTTTCAGATGCTGTCGATTTTATCGAAGAGCTACGGCAGGCTGATAATAAATCAGATGTGGCAGTCGGTGACGATGTGATTGTTATCGGTGCGGGCAATACAGCTATTGATGCTGCCGTTCAGGCGAAACGCTTGGGGGCTGATAATGTTACGCTGGTGTATCGGCGCGGTGAAGAAAATATGAGTGCCACTGACTGGGAGGTGGATTTAGCCCGGACTAACGGCGTTAATGTACGTCTTTGGTCAGCACCTAAGGCTATAAAAGGCAATGGCTCTGTCACCAGTATGGAATTTGAGGAAATGACCCTGAAAGACGGTGTTTTATCGAGTGCAGGCAAAGGCTTTGAGTTGCCAGCAGATATGATTTTGAAGGCCATTGGTCAAAAGCTTGATGACTCGATGCTGGATGGTTTTGAGCTTCAGGGCGGAAAAATTACTGTGGCGGAGAATTTTGAAACGTCTGTGCCGGGTGTTTTTGCCGGTGGTGATTGTATCAAGTCAGGTGAAGACCTCACAGTGCAGGCGGTTGAAGATGGTAAACAGGCGGCGCTTGCAATCGACGCTTTTTTGGCAGCGAAATAGGAGGCGCGCGTGGCAAATTTAAAATGTACGATCGCGGGTATTGAAAGCATTAATCCGTTTTGGCTCGCTTCTGCGCCGCCGACAGATAAATATATCAATGTAGTGCGCTCATTCGAGGCCGGCTGGGGCGGTGTGGTCTGGAAAACTCTTGGTGAAGATCCTCCGGTCGTGAATGTATCCAGTCGTTACGGAGTGCATAAAAATGGCAATCAAGCGATTTTGGGTATCAATAATATTGAGCTGATTTCTGACCGGCCTTTGCAGCAAAATCTCGATGAAATTAAGCAGGTGCGCAAAGAGTGGCCAGATAGAGTAATTATTGGCTCTATGATGGCGGTGATTGAGGAGCGAGCCTGGAAAGATTTGGCTGTTAAGATAGCTGATGCTGGAGTGCATGGCCTTGAGCTAAACCTTGGTTGCCCACACGGCATGTGTGAGCGGGGCATGGGCTCGGCTATTGGGCAGGTACCAGAGATGGTTGAAAAGGTTACGCGCTGGGTTAAGGAAGTGGTGGACATTCCTGTGTTCACGAAGCTAACCCCCAATATCACCAATATTTTATGGTCTGCCGAGGCGGCTATGAAGGGCGGCGCAGATGCTGTGTCTCTCATCAATACAGTGAACTCAATCGTCTCTGTTGATTTGGACCAAATGGCACCAACACCAGTAGTTGATGGTAAGGGTAGTCATGGTGGTTACTGCGGTTCAGCGGTAAAGCCAATCGCTCTGAATATGGTCGCGGAAATTGCCCGTAATCCTGAAACAAAAAACCTGAAAATGTCTGCTATTGGGGGCATTGAGACTTGGCGAGATGCAGCGGAATTTATCGCACTTGGTGCTGAAGGGCTGCAGGTTTGTACGGCTGCGATGCTTTATGGCTTCCGTATTGTTGATGATATGATTGCAGGCTTATCCAACTGGATGGATGAAAAGGGCTATAAATCAATTGATGAGTTCCGGGGAATGGCAGTTCCAAATACTGTGGATTGGAACGCCCTCAATATGAACTTTGATACCAAGGCCTTTATTGACCCGGAAAGCTGCATCGAGTGTGGGCGCTGTCATATTGCTTGTGAGGATACCTCGCATCAGGCCATCGAATTTGCCGTGGCTGAAGATGGCAAGCGTAGCTTTACAGTGATTGATGAGGAATGCGTGGGCTGTAATTTGTGTGCTCATGTATGCCCTGTCCCTGAGT
>Ga0316207_10004351_pt1 | contig 12348 bp, 8 predicted proteins | sample 6weekpyrite_MG_FD_204943 | JGI IMG/M metagenome (GOLD analysis project Ga0316207, IMG submission 204943) | Microbial mat bacterial communities from mineral coupon in-situ incubated in ocean water Damariscotta River, Maine, United States -... | ecosystem: Environmental > Aquatic > Marine >... | reverse complement strand
TTGTTTGATAGTGAAACACATTATTGGCGTCATTCATTGAGGCCTGAAAATAATGGTAAAGAGTGAGTCCAGTGATATTTCCTGATTATAAAATTTACGATGATGGTTCAGCCGTGGCTCAAGATGCCTGTAAGCGTATTTTGGTCGCAGCAGAGAAAGCGATTGCCGAACGTGGCGCATTTAAAATTGTTTTAGCAGGTGGTACGACACCCGAAGCGAGTTATCGTGAGCTTGCCAAACAAGATTCAGATTGGTCGAATTGGCATGTGTATATTGGAGATGAGCGTTGTTTGCCAGAAGACGATGCAGAACGAAATAGTGTCATGGCAGCACGATCTTTGACTGCACATGTACCAATTCCAAAAGAGCAGGTTTATCTTATTGATGCTGAGTTAGGCGCAGAAACTGCTGCTAAAGCATATGCAGATATTGTTGAAGCAGCGATGCCATTTGATATGGTTTTACTGGGCATGGGCGAGGATGGCCATACCGCCAGTTTATTTCCCGGGCATCAGCACAATGACACTGAAAGTACTCATGCGGTGCATGGCGCGCCCAAACCACCATCAGATCGCGTGAGCCTAAGTGCATCGGCATTGGCCAATACACGCGAATTGTTAATGTTAATTACAGGCGCAGGAAAACAGGAGCCACTGTCGCGCTGGTTAGCTGGAGAAGAATTACCAATTGCAACGATTAATGCTAAAAATACCTTAATTATGCTAGATGAAGCTGCATGGCCCAATAAGGGGAAATAATAGCAGCGTGACCTGCGTCACCGTTTGTTCGTGTGGAGTTAGCGACAATTAACCGTTACTAGTGTTAATAAATCAGAGGAATAAAAAATGCCTGCTATGAATGCAATTTTTGATTCGATGCACAGCGCGATGAAGAAGAATCCAATCTTCGGTGACTTACTGAGTAAAGAGGATCGTGAATATTTATTGCATCGTGGAACGGTTCGAGTCGTTGAGCCAGGCGAAGTGCTTTGCAAACAGTATCAACGTGACAGTAGTGTATTTGTTTTGTTGAATGGTGCTGTTGAAGTAACAGAAGAAGTAAAAAACACAACGGTATCATTATGTAAGCTTTATTCAGGCGAAGTGTTTGGGGAAATTGCCGCTTTGTTCATGATGCCACGCATCGCAACCGTAACCGTAATTAAAAGTTCAGTGGTGCTAGAAATTCCAGGTGAGGTACTTGGTGAATTGATCGATAAAGTCCCCGTTTTACGCGATGCGGTCTTTGAACGTTATCACCATAGAACCATTAATACTGCCCTAAGATCGGTGGCTATATTTTCATCACTGGATGATGACGCATTAAATGATATTGCAGAATCCGCATCATTGGTTACGGCAAAGAAGGGTGAGCAGTTGATCCGTGAAGGTGAATTGGGTGATGCGCTTTATATTATTAACTATGGTGTCGCACGTGTTTTCACAATAATTGATGATACAGAGCTTAACCTAGCCTTATTAAGGCCGGGCGAATATTTCGGCGAATGGTCATTGTTAACAGGTGCGCCACGTGCAGCATCGGTATCGGCAGTAACTCAATTAGAAGCGGTGCGTTTAGGCTGTGAAGAATTTTTAGATTTTATTCGCAAGTACCCGAATATTCGAGAAAGCATTGATCTTGTCGCACATGAGCGGAAAGAACGAACAGTATTCGCTAAGACCAGACCAGAGTCAGAAAGTGATGTTCAAGCGATACTGGGTGAGATTGAGAAAATACTAATTGCAGAACATAATTAATTTATAAAAACAATATACAGCCTAGCTTGAATGCTAGTTGAATAATTCCGGGGGGATATAAATGTCGACATTGACAGAATCAGTGGCATGGAAAGCACTTCAAGAACACTACGAAAAGATATCAGGGCAACACATGAAAGACATGTTTGTCTCGGACGAAGATAGATTTAATCGTTTCTCTCGACGTCATGATGATATCTTGCTCGATTTTTCGAAGAACATAATTAATGATGAGACTTTTCGTTTATTACTTAACCTTGCAGAACAAGCAGATATCCAAAGCCTCGCAAAGAGGATGTTCGCCGGAGAGAAAATAAATAACACAGAGAAGCGTGCGGTACTTCATATCGCTTTACGTAATCGAAGTAATACACCGATTATAGTTGATGGCGAAGATGTCATGCCGGCAGTGAATGCGGTGCTCGATAAGATTAGGGGTTTTACTGATTCAATTCGAAGTGGTGAATGGAAGGGCTATACGGGTAAATCAATTACTGATGTCGTTAATATTGGTATCGGTGGTTCAGATCTTGGGCCAGTGATGGTGACCGAAGCATTAAAGACCTATACACAACGCGATTTATCGGTTCACTTTGTGTCAAATATTGATGGCACGCATATGGCTGAAACCTTGTTGAAGTGTGATCCTGAAACGACTTTATTTATTGTTGCCTCGAAAACATTTACAACCCAAGAAACAATTACCAATGCGACGACAGCGCGTGATTGGCTGCTTGCCTCAGCGGGTGATAAATCGGCAGTTGCCAAACACTTTGTTGCATTATCAACAAATGCCGAGGCGGTGTCAGAATTTGGTATTGATACGGCGAATATGTTTGAGTTTTGGGATTGGGTCGGCGGCCGTTATTCCTTGTGGTGTGCAATTGGTTTGCCCATTGCCGTCGCGATTGGCATGGATAATTTTGAAGAGATGTTGGCAGGCGCCCATGAGATGGATCAACATTTTGTGGAGACCGAGTACAAAGACAATCTTCCAGTCATAATGGGTTTGCTTGGGCTTTGGTATAACAACTTCTTTGGTGCCCAGACACTGGCCATCTTGCCATATGATCAATATATGCACCGTTTTGCAGCCTATTTTCAACAAGGTGATATGGAAAGTAATGGTAAACGTGTTAATCGTGACGGTGAGGTTGTGGATTACTCTACTGGTCCTGTTATTTGGGGTGAGCCGGGTACGAATGGGCAACATGCCTTCTATCAATTAATCCACCAGGGAACAAAATTGATCCCTTGTGATTTTATTGCATCGATTGAGACGCATAATCCAGTCGGCGAACACCACGCTATTTTAATGTCGAACTTTTTCGCTCAAACAGAAGCGTTGATGAGCGGGAAAACAGCAACCGAGGCAAAATGTGAGTTAGAAGCAGCAGGTATGTCGGGTAGCGAGCTCGATGATTTATTGCCACATAAAGTATTTCCAGGCAACAAACCGACAAATTCAATTATGTTACAGAAGCTGACGCCACATAGCCTGGGAAAACTGATTGCTATGTACGAGCATAAAATCTTTGTTCAGGGTATGATTTGGGGTATTAACTCTTACGATCAATGGGGTGTGGAGTTAGGCAAGCAACTTGCTCAATGTATTCAACCGGAACTTAAGGGTGAAGCAGAGGTGACGTCGCATGATTGTTCGACAAATAATTTAATTAATCATTTCAAGAAAAACAGGAAATAAGCAGTCAAATGAGTGACGATGATCTGAAAAATAATGAACAGTGGCGTAGTAAGTTAACACCAGAACAATTTCATATATGTCGTGAGCAAGGAACAGAGCCTGCTTTTACAGGGAAATATCATGACTGCAAAACGCGTGGTATATATAAATGTGCTTGTTGTGGTGAACCGTTATTTGATTCAGTTACGAAATTTGATTCAGGTACAGGGTGGCCAAGTTTTTGGCAACCGATTAATGAAACAGTGGTTGAGTCAGAAGTCGATACCAAATTTGGTATGCGCCGTGAAGAAGTACATTGTGAAAAGTGTGGTTCTCATCTTGGTCATGCCTTTGATGATGGGCCACAGCCAACAGGTTTAAGGTATTGTATTAATTCAGCATCACTAGAGCTGGAAATAGAAGATTAATAATGGGGAAGGGTAATGTCAGATAGTGCAAAAGTAGTTGGTTCAATTGGGATTGAGTCGCAGGGAGTAAACCCAGCAAGTGAACCTTGTATTATGGTTATTTTCGGTGCGTCAGGTGATTTAACCAAGCGTTTATTAGTACCGGCTTTGTATAATTTGGCCTGTGATAATTTGTTGTCTGACAACTTTGCTGTATTAGGCTCAGGACGGAGCAAAATTACGGATGAAGAGTTTCGTGAATCCATGGCCGGCGAAGAAAATGGACTACGTGCCTTCCACACACGCCAGGAGTTTGATGAGAAAGCGTGTGATGAGTTGATGAGTCGTTTCCACTTCTTACCAGGTGGATTGGATGACCCCGAAAATTACAAGAATATGAAGAAAAAGGTCGATGAACTGAATGAAAAATTTCAGGCAAAAGCCAATGTTCTTTTCTATTTTGCGATGGCACCTCGATTCTTTGGCATGATTTGTGATCACCTCCATAAAGCAGGCTTTCAGGATGGGGATGGTTGGCGACGGATTATTGTTGAGAAACCGTTTGGTACTGATCTTGAATCAGCACTTGAGCTGAATAAAGCCGTACTCGCAAATTGGCGTGAAGATCAAATTTTCCGTGTTGATCATTATCTAGGAAAAGAAACTGTACAGAACTTGCTCGCGTTCCGCTTTTCAAACGGCATGTTTGAGCCTCTTTGGAATAAGAATCACATTGACAATATTCAGTTTAATGTCTGTGAATCGGTTGATGTTGGTGCCCGTGGTGGTTATTACGATAGCTCGGGTGTACTCCGTGACATGATGCAAAACCATATGTTCCAGATGTTGGCGTATTTATGTATGGAAACGCCGGGTTCATTTGAACCGGATTCTATTCGTAATGAAAAAGCCAAGTTGCTGGAATCTGTACGTATTTACGATGAAGATGAAGTGCCTGATAATATTGTCCGTGGTCAATATGGTCCGTCGTTTACAGATGATGGTGAGGTAGATCAACCTGGTTATCGTCAATCGCAAGATGTCAATCCTGAATCCAGTACAGAAACTTTTGTCGCGGCTAAATTCCAAATTGATAATTGGCGCTGGGAAGGTGTACCTATTTACTTGCGTTCAGGTAAGGCATTGTGGAAACGTGGCACCGAGATTGTGGTTGAATTCAAAAAGCCACCACAGCAAATGTTTAAAGGTACAACGGTTGACAACTTAACGGCTAACCGTCTTGTGTTTCATGTTCAGCCATATCAAGCGATCGAGTTACTTTTCCAAGCCAAGATTCCAGGGCCTACCTTGCAATTACAGAATGTTGATATGGAATTTAATTACGGTGATAGTTTTAAAGCATCACGTTATACCGGTTATGAGGTGATGATTTATTCTTGTACACATGGTGATGCGACATTGTTCTCACGTGGCGATCTCGTAGAGGCGGCTTGGCGCATTGCACAACCTATTATGGATTACTGGTCAAAAAATGCGGCTAAAGATTTCCCAAATTACACGCGTAATTCATGGGGGCCAAAGTCTGCCAATGATCTTATTGAAAAAGATGGCCGGCGTTGGTTTGAAGTGGTTACGCCAGATGTGCTTGAGCAATTGCCATTATTTGAAGGTGCAGAACCATTATTATTGAACTCGATAATTATGGCTTTACACGCAGATGCTGCAGAAGAAGGCGAAATTATTATTCAACATGGCGATATGGCAAAAGAAATGTATTTGATTTGTCGTGGTGAGGTTGAAGTGATTGATGCCAATGGTAATGTATTAAAGACACTTAAAGATGGCGATTTCTTTGGCGAAGTGGGTATCCTTATGTCAACACCACGTACGGCAACAATTCGCGCGAAGACGCTTTGTGATTTATTTGTATTACAAAAATCTGATTTTGGTCGAATATTGAAGGACCATCCTCAATTTGCTGAAAACATAATGAAAATAGCGAAAGAACGTTATGATTTAGCTGTGTCAACAGATGAGTTGATGGGCGAGTACCAATCCTAGTTGGATTTTCTTTTTAGAATAATCCCTGCCAGTGGCGGTAGATTAATACTAATAGACCAAGGATGGTCTAGCCACGGTATCTCTTCAGCAGTGCAACCCAGACTGTTGCCAAGATTGCTGCCACCATAAAACTCTGAATCAGTATTAAATAGCTCGCTATAGTGTCCAGCCGAATCAACACCGACACGATAGTTATCACGTGGGATGGGTGTGAAATTTAAAATGACGATAATACTTTCATCATCACTCATGCGTTGGTAACTTAACACTGATTTTTCGGTGTCATTACAATCTAACCACTGAAAACCTTGTCGTTCAAAATCATAGTAGTGTAAGGCAGCATGCTCTCGGTTGAGATGGTTTAAGTCACGAACAGATTTCATTAGCCCTTTATGAAATGGATATTCTAATACATGCCAATCTAATGATGTATCATGGTTCCATTCAGGACCCTGGCCAAATTCATTACCCATGAATAATAATTGCTTGCCTGGGTAGGTATACATAAGGCAATAGAGCAGGCGTAAGTTTGCGAACTGTTGCCATTCATCGCCACTCATTTTATACAGTAACGAACATTTCTCATGTACAACTTCATCATGTGAGAACGGTAGAATGAAATTTTCATTGTAGTTATACATGATGCCGAAAGTCAGTTTATTGTGTTGATGTTGGCGGTAGATGGGATCTAACTTCATATAGTCGAGCACATCATGCATCCAACCCATGTTCCACTTCATGCTAAAACCTAAACCATCTTTATGAACAGGTCGCGTTACCATAGGCCAATCTGTTGACTCTTCGGCCATGACGATGGTGCCGGGGAATTGTTCATGCGTAACAATATTGAGTTGTTTAATAAACTCAACAGCATCAAGATTCTCCCGGCCACCATATTGATTCGGAAGCCAGTCATTTTTTTCTCGGGCAAAATCCAGATAGAGCATGGATGCGACTGCATCAACACGTAAGCCATCGAAATGAAATTCCTCTATCCAATAGAGCGCATTGGCTATTAAAAAGTTTCTAACCTCATGTCGGCCGTAATTGAAAATGAGTGTTTTCCAATCGCGATGCTCGCCACGACGCGGATCTTCATGTTCATAGAGCGCGGTACCATCAAAACGAGCTAAACCGTGTGCATCCTTTGGGAAATGAGCTGGCACCCAATCAATAAAAACACCGATATTATGCTGGTGGCAAAGATTAACAAGATAACGCAAGTCATCCGGTTTTCCATAACGTGCGGTTGGTGCGTAGTAGCCAATGGTTTGATAGCCCCATGAACCATAAAAAGGGTGTTCGCTGATCGGTAGTAATTCAATGTGAGTGAAGCCCATGTAACTAACGTGCTCTACCAAACGATCTGCCAGCTCTCGGTAAGTCATGATGTTGCCGTCGGCATCACGTTGCCATGAACCAAGGTGTACTTCATAAATAGAAAGTGTGGCATGTAGCCAATCAGAATGGTGACGTTTTTCTAACCAGTCATTGTCAGCCCATGAAAAATCTGATTCAGCAACAACACGGTTTGCTGTACCTGACGAATATTCAAATTCACGGGCATAGGGATCACTTTTGAGAAGTACGTCGCCACTGGCGGTACGAATTTCCATTTTGTATAAATCGCCGGAGGACAGGCCAGGGATAAACAATTCCCATATGCCACTACTGCCACGTAGCCGCATAGGATGAGAGCGACCATCCCAGTGATTAAAATTACCGACGATGCTGACACGACTCGCACTTGGCGCCCAAACAGAAAATAGAACGCCAGCAATATTATCGACATGATGAAGATGTGCACCTAGCCACTGCCAGGTTCGCCAATGACGTCCTTCGCCGTGCAAGTAAATATCATAATCACTTAGTTGGGGTTGAAAACAATAAGGGTCATAATTCTGCTGGTGATGACCCTGTTTGTTAGTCCATGATAATTGATAATGTGCGGGCAAATCTTTTTCAATATTTTCTGCGATAAATATATCTGTGTTCGGTACGCGTTCTAATGGCGTATCTATTTCTACAATACTGACGGTTTCTGCATCAGGCATAAATACACGGACTGTATTACCCGTTTTGTCCGGATGTCGACCAAGAAAAGCAAAGGGGGCTGGGTGGCGGGCGGCAGCCAGATCCGTACAGTCAGCACCAAGATGGTCCTGTGTGATGGCCGGATTGCCCTTATTCTGTGCGCTTTTAGTCTGAGAAGTCTTGGTCATTTCATGCTCATATAGGCTAATACCAAATTTTTTGTATCAATCTGATTATATTAATATTATTGCCATGCTCCCAAGGATACCATAGCATGATGGCTAAGCTTTTCGAATTGCCAAGGTCTTGTCATATTTCTATGCAAGAATAGTGCAAGAAGGTTCGCCACGGAAATTATTTTGTTTAAAACAACAGAAGTATGGGTACGATCAAAGTGAAGATAGGACAGACACCACGTTTTGTAAGTCGACTGACTCGGGACACTTTTGCGCTCATCCTTGCGGGTGGACGAGGTTCGCGTTTGAAACAGATGACTTTGTGGAGAGCCAAGCCAGCCGTACCGTTTGGTGGAAAATTTCGTATTATTGACTTCCCCTTATCAAACTGCGTCAACTCGGGTATTCGACGTATCGGGGTTGTGACGCAATATAAGGCACACTCATTAATACGCCACGTACAACAAGGCTGGAGTTACCTGCGTGGTGAGTTTGGTGAATTTGTTGAATTATTACCCGCGCAACAGCGAATAGAAACTTCCTGGTATGCCGGTACCGCAGATGCTATTTATCAAAATTTGGATATTGTTCGCAGTCATGCACCTAAGTACATATTAATCCTTGCCGGTGATCACATCTACAAAATGGATTATGGCCCAATGCTTGCATTCCATGTTGAACATGGAGCAGATTTAACAGTTGGGTGTATTGAAGTACCACTTCTTCAAGCAACTCAATTCGGTGTCATGACCGTTGGTGAGGAGCAGCGCATTATCAAGTTTAATGAAAAACCGGAACATCCAGAACCCATACCGGGTAGAAAAAGCCATGCGATGGCTTCAATGGGTATTTATATTTTTAATGCAAAATTTCTTTTTGAAGAATTAATTCGTGATGCCGATGAGCCTTACTCAACACACGATTTTGGTCATGACATTTTGCCGAAGGTCATTCAGAAAAATAAAGTCGTTGCTTATCCTTTCAGAGATCCCGTTAAAGGTGAACAAGCCTATTGGCGTGATGTCGGAACCGTTGATGCCTTTTGGGAAGCAAACCTGGAATTAATTGGCGTGACCCCTGAATTAAATCTTTATGATGATAAGTGGCCTATTTGGACACATCAATCCCAATTACCCCCGGCAAAATTTGTACACGATAGCGATGAACGGCGTGGTATGGCAGTTGATTCAATGATTTCAGGTGGTTGTATAATTTCGGGTTCGACAGTTAGGCATTCATGCCTGTTTTCAAATGTAACAATACATTCTTACAGTACTGTCAATGATGCTGTCATATTACCCGATGTTGATATTGGTGAGAATTGTCATTTACAACGAGTTGTTATTGATAAGGCTTGTATTATTCCCGACGGAACTGTGATTGGTGTAGATCCGGTAGCTGACGCAGAACGATTTTATGTCACACCGAATGGCATTACGCTGGTGACACCAGAAATGCTCGGGCAGGATTTTCATCATGTCAGATAAACGACTTAAGGTCGTTTTGTGTTGGCATATGCACCAGCCGCAATACTGTGATATGGCAAGTGGACAATATCTATTACCTTGGACTTACCTGCATGCGATGAAAGATTATGTCGATATGGTCGACATACTTGAGAAGCACAGTGAAGCCAAAGCTGTTGTTAATTTCGCCCCCATCTTACTTGAACAAATATCAGATTACGCTAAGCAGTTAAAAGGTTTTCTTGAGCATGGTAACGCAATTACTGATCCACTTTTATTTGCACTGGCGTCACCTACACTTCCAAATCATGCACAACAAAAATTAGATCTGATAAGGCAGTGTACGCGGGCCAATGAAAAACATTTGGTTTTACCCAATAAGAAGTATAAACGGCTGGTTGATATTGCGAAGAAGATTGATGATGATCCAGAGACGCTACATTATATTTCAGACCAATACGTTGTTGATATTTTAGTATGGTATCACCTGGTTTGGATTGCGGAAGCGGCGCATCGGAGCGACCCGATTATTGCAGAATTAGTTGATAAAGGGCATGACTATAATTTGCATGATCGCCAACAATTATTGAAAGTAATTGCCGGTTTAATTGATAGTGTCATCCCGCGTTATCGAAGCCTCGCAGAACGAGGACAGATAGAACTTTCAATGAATCCATATGCACATCCTATTATCCCTTTGTTAATTGATTTTTCGAGTACTTTTGATGCGATGCCGGACACAGATATGCCTGGCGCGCGTAGCTACCCAAATGGTAAAGAACGGGCGCGTTGGCATATTGAGCATGGACTTTCTGTCTTTGAAAACCATTTTGGTTTTCGGCCAAAAGGCTGTTGGCCATCCGAAGGCGCTGTTAGCACCGAGACTTTAGAAATGCTCGGTGAGCACGACTTTCTATGGGCCGCAACGGGCGAAGCTGTGCTACGAAATAGTATGCATAAATTAAATCGTGTAGATGACATGGAACATGCCCACGGTCTACACAAACCCTATTATGTAGCAAATAGTGATGTTGCCTGTTTCTTCCGTGATGATGGTCTTTCTGATTTGATTGGCTTTACCTATTCCGATTGGCATGGTGATGATGCTGTTGCAAATTTGATTGGGCATATTGAGAATATTGCGAAGTCATGTGATGACCCGGAGCAACAAATAGTTTCAATTATCATGGATGGTGAAAATGCGTGGGAGCATTACCCTAATAATGGTTACTACTTTCTTAATGCGCTTTATGAAAAATTATCAGACCACCCTGATATTGAATTAACTACATTTAGTGAATGTCTTGCGTCAGATCTACAGCCAGAGAAGATCGAACACCTCGTCGCAGGAAGTTGGGTCTATGGCACCTTTTCAACATGGATTGGTGATAAAGATAAAAACCGTGGTTGGGATCTGTTGATTGAAGCAAAACGTGCCTATGATGTAGTCATGGCTTCAAAGCATCTTAGTGATGAGGATCGCGACGCGGCAATGCATCAACTCGCACTGTGTGAAGGCTCTGATTGGTTCTGGTGGTTTGGTGATTATAATCCGGCAGAAGCAGTGAGTGATTTTGAGCATTTATTCCGCTTACATATCGCGCGTTTGTACGGCATTCTTGGTGTTGAACCACCGGAAGCATTGTCACATGTCTTTACGCATGGTCACGGCGATCCAGAAGGTGGTGGTGCTATGCGTCGTGGTCATGAATAAGCAATCTGCAACAATGTTCTCACAGCGCCAATCTGGCGTGCTCTGTCATCCAACCTCATTGCCATCGGGTGATTTGGGGCCGGATGCCTATCATTTCATTGATTTTCTGATGGTATCTGGTTTTACGCTTTGGCAGATATTACCGCTTAATCCAACTGATGAAGAGAATTCACCCTATACGAGTAATTCATCACTGGCATTAAATACAAAATTAATTAGTAACATGTTGTTAAAACAATGGAATTGGATTCCAGCCGATACGACTAGCCTTAGCAGTGATAGCATGAAGTTGGCATGTGAACATTTTAAAAAGCATGCTTCAAAATCTGATAAACAACGTTATAAAAAATTTCGCGCGAAACAGGAATATTGGTTGCCTGACTATGCCTTGTACACGTGTATAAAATTGGCAGAAAAAGGTTTGCCTTGGCAGAAGTGGCCATCAGCATTACGTGACCGTGAACCGAAAGCACTACAGGAAATAACGGAGCAATATGCCGAGAGAATAGAAGAAATCATTTTCTCGCAATTTGTTGTTAGCAGGCAATGGCAAGCTCTACGAGATTATGCGGCCGAACGCGGAGTCAGAATATTTGGTGATCTACCTATATTTGTATCACATGATAGCGTTGACGTGTGGGCAAATCGAAATTTATTTCATTTGTTAAAAAATGGTCAAGCCAAAGTTGTTGCAGGGGTCCCACCTGACTATTTCTCAAAAACAGGTCAGCGTTGGGGGAATCCACTGTATAACTGGAAAGAAATGTCTAAAGATGACTTCGCATGGTGGAGACATAGAATGCAGCGTCAACTCGAACTTTACGATATCGTTCGTGTTGACCATTTTCGAGGTTTCGAAGCCTATTGGACAATAAAGGCGAGTGAGAAAACAGCGATAAAAGGAAAGTGGGTTAAAGCACCCGGTGAAGCGTTGTTTAAAAGTTTTGTTAAACATTTAGGGCAGTTGCCTTTAGTGGCAGAAGATCTGGGTGTCATCACGGAGAAAGTGACAGCGTTGCGTAAACAATTCAGTTTGCCGGGCATGAAAATTCTTCAGTTTGCTTTCGTAGAAGATTATAACAATGCAT
>Ga0316207_10004350_pt1 | contig 12350 bp, 11 predicted proteins | sample 6weekpyrite_MG_FD_204943 | JGI IMG/M metagenome (GOLD analysis project Ga0316207, IMG submission 204943) | Microbial mat bacterial communities from mineral coupon in-situ incubated in ocean water Damariscotta River, Maine, United States -... | ecosystem: Environmental > Aquatic > Marine >... | reverse complement strand
TACTCGAAGGCTTTAACATTTGTTATCTCTAATTAGTTAACAATTTCAATCCCGGAGCAGCTGGATCGTTATCAGATTCATCAGGACCATACGCTATGGCCGTAATGACATCACCATTGTTAATCGCAACGTTTTCCACATTTATAACCACTGTACCACTGGTTTTATCTAACACGCGAATATCATAGGTTCCTTCAGATACAGAGACGTAATCAGTGATATCGGCGAAATTAAAATTGTCTAATAATGGGGAAAACATACGTGCTTCGATATCTGTTTTTGTTGCTGAACCTGACTCATTAACATATACCTCGACGGAATCAACGACAGCTGCAGCATGAACAACTTTGACTTTAGCGTGAGTTGCAATTGATCTGTTGTCATCTTTGGTAGCGAGTAACCTGAATGCTGGACCTTTGGTAACGTATCCCGCTGCGATTACGCTATATTCGGAACCTTTACTCAGATCAAGAGCAGCAGATTGATAGACGCTGTCGATTATGCTATCTGTATTTGGTGCAACATCAAATACATAACTAGCGGGATCAACAGAAACATAAGAGTCTATCGCGGGAACAGCATCAGTATAATTGAACGAAGGTATAAGTTCGACTGAAGAAGTACCATTAACCGTAGCAAAAACCTCGACTGGACCACCAGCTGCAGAAGCCGCATCAGGTGATAAATGTAATACGCGCGCACCTACCTTTGTACTTTCGTCAAACAGAATTAGCTGATCACTGTCTGTTGCCACAAGCAACTTAACTGGTGCACCACTTGTCGCATCTCCAGTGGTATCTGAAGTCGTATCCATGGCTGCTATTAGCAGTTTTTGTCCACCAAATGCAGTTAAATCTATGCTTCCCGAATCATATAAAACAGTCGAAGCATTTCCATTTGGTGTAATACGTATCTGATAACTATCGATTGGTATTGCTGATGCATCAGCATCTTGTTTATAACTCAGTGTAATGGGTGCGGCTGCAGTCAAATCAGCTCCCGGTGCAGTGACGTAAATATCTACATTGCCAAGTCCAGCTGCGGCTGGAGAAGCATGCACAACTCGAATGGCAACTTGCATCGCAGTTGGTGTAGCATCTGAGTCATTTACTGTAATTGCCTCAAGTAAAATGTCATTTCCTGCTTCAGCTTTAACGGCACCCACTGCTATTACTGTTGTTTTTGAATTGTCAGTAATCGTAAGCGCTGGAACATTAATTACTTCAGCATTACCGCTCGCTGTGATTGCTTCCACAGAAACCGCGTAAGTATCCGCAGACACATTTGCAAAACCAGAACTCTTTGCATAGTCGAGATTTTGAATGGCAGATGAGCCACTCAATAAGATGTTTACCGCCGGCGCATCTGGTGAAGCATGTATTACCCTAACGTTACCCGTTCCCGTTGATTTATTGTCTACACCGCCTGCAGGATTGTCGTCATCAGAGTCGCTGCATGCGACGACTGTTAAGCAAGTAAATAACGTTAAAAATAGTTTCGATTTGTTAAGCATAGTCTTTCCCCTTTCAATTTATTTGAATAAGCCATTTGTAATAACATTAAGATGTACAACTAATGTATAATTTAAATAACCCTTTGTACAGCTTTTTTAAATATTTATTTATTATTTGTATAATTTATGTATACTTATAATATTCTAGTCATAGCGACACTTGGTTGTTTAATATTTGTTCAAATAAGAATACATTTGCAGAAGAATTGCCACTTAGCCAATCAAAAGCAGAGAATATTAGAGCGATATAAAAATGCACAAACTGAAATCAATGAATGAAAATCTTTGGATTTAAGTACGAAACACAAAGAAGAGAAAAGAGAAAAACCTAAAAACCATGCAACAATTATTGATTTTGAGACTTTATGTGAGTTTAAACTGCAAGATAATGTTTCTATAAAGTTACATTTCAAAAAAATCTATTGATAGTAAGCGAATTAGTCAATTATGGAATTACGTATGAGAAAAACCAGTATTATGCTTGGGCTACTTTCCTGCAATCCCCTTGCTGCCAATGAACTTAAATGGGATTTAGTACTAGAAGCAGGAATGCTATTTCAATCTAAAAGTGATGTTCAATTACCACCTGATACAGGAACCCGATTTTCCCTAGTGGACGCAATTGGAAACGGCCCACTATCCTACGCCCGCTTTGAGAGCAAATACGCATTGAATTCTAAACATCGACTACGAATGCTAATTGCCCCTCTGGCAATAGAAGAGCAAGGTCAATTAAACAAAGACATAGAATTTAATGGAGATACTTTTATATCCAATACGGAAACGACATATCGCTATCAATTCAATTCATATCGGCTAAGTTATGCTTATCGGTTTTTTGAAAACTCAACATATTCGTGGGACGCTGGATTTACTGCAAAGATTCGGGATGCAGAAATAGCACTCGCTCAAGGAAATACAAAAACAATTATCCAAATATTGGGTTTGTACCTTTATTATACGTAGCAAATGAAAGCCGCATAGCACCAGATTGGAAATTTTTAATGGATCTAGATGCATCTTGGTCACCTTACGGTCGCGCATTTGATCTCGGACTATTCATGCATTATAAAATTGATAAGACCTGGAGCCTTGGATTCGGTTATCGGACAATAGAAGGTGGCGCTGACGTAGAAAGCGTTTATAACTTTGCATGGTTCCACTACGCAGGATTGAGATTGCAAAGTGTTTTTTAATCTAGAAAAGGCAAAAAAATACATAGTTATGGGTTTCCGTTTTCATTACTAAATTATTATTTTTAATAAACAATTGTTGAAATCGCAAAGAATACGATCAGCGCCACCTTCTATTGTGCTAGCCGTACCAATCTCAATGTGACTTTACTTCAACGGACGTTACCCTTTGATCGTTTCATCGATTTTCTTTGAAACATATTTCAACATTGCTGGTCCTAGTTATTAATGAAGCATTAAATCATTTATATTGGCTTCATTCGATTGGCTTATTATCCATTATGATATTGTAAAACTTACTCACAATTACAAAACTTACTTTTATTTACTATGCTTAAATTGAAAAAATTTTATTTAATACTCATTCTCACTCTTACCATGGCGAGTTGCTCAGTGTTTGGTGTTCGAACCACAGAAGAATTGAAATACAATATCGTTACAAAATCTGAGAATATTGAAATTCGAGAATATCAACCGTATATTTCGGCGGTGACAAGCATGCAGGGGCCTTATGATGAGGTTCAAGGAGACTTATTTCGTCGATTAGCAGGTTATATTTTTGGGAAAAACAGCAAGGACTCAAAAATTGCGATGACAGCACCAGTTCAGACAAAACCAGAATGGGAAGACAACAGTGAAAAAATCACCATGACGGCACCTGTACTGATGAAACCCGAGAGCAAAGGGGTTTGGAAAATGGCCTTCAGTATGCCTGCAAAATATACCATGCAAAGTTTACCAAAGCCATTGGATCCAGAAATCCAATTAATTCAAGTACCTGCTAAAAAATTTGCTGTCATTCAATTTTCAGGTGCGTATGACAACCTTGAAAAACGACTTAATAAAGCTGATGAATTAACTGAATGGCTTTCAACACGCCATTATAAACTGGTAAGTGAACCCGTTTTTGCCGGTTACGATCCTCCCTTTACTTTGCCCTTCTTACGCAGAAATGAGGTATTGATTGAAATTCAGGAATAACTAAAACTTGTACTTTACCAAGAACAAGCTTTCGAACCTTGACAACTATAGCTACTGAGATCATTAACTATCTGATATCTTCTTTACAATATAATTCCTGCACTAACTTTACTCGTTTCATCCACAGCGCTCCAGACGGATAGATAACTCAGTCTTACCCCCATTGGAATAACAACACCCCTTAACCAACGCACCCTGCTCACGTTTCAGGACTCTTGAAGGGTAGTTAACAAATCCAGTAAATAACTTACCAAAGATTAAGAATCTTTAATTATCATTTTTCTTATCCGTAGAATTATACCCAACGAGTTAAATTCCTAGAAATTTCGTGATAACGAATTAAACAATAGGTAGTAATAGATGGTTTACATTGGCAATACCCATTGTTAATTTTGCCTTCGAACCCCGATACTAATCTTAAGCCGTAATCACATTAATTTTTAAATATATGGAGAAATTAACATGGCATACTTTAATTCAGCAAAAAACTCTCATGGCAACATGACTTTCATGGATCGTTCAATCCGAATTGGATTGGGCTTAACAGCAATAGTCTACACATTGCATTTATCAATTATTGGAGGCGAAACTTATACACTTGCTAAGTTATTTGCAATGATCGTTGTTCTAACTGGCATTGCAGGATGGGACCCTTTTTATGCAGCGTATCGAAATGCCATCGCACGAATGTCTAATATGGAAGTTATGACTTTTAGTTCAGGCAATATAAGCATGCCGGACCGAGCACTTCGAATTGGACTAGGGGTTGCTGTTTTAATCGCTAGCTTACAGGGACCGATAGGTGGCATTGAAGCGTACCCATTCGTTAAATTGTTTGCCACATTAATCGTATTGACAGGAATATCAGGCTGGGATCCCCTGTATGCAGGAATGCGCCGCATGATATCTCATTTAAAAAACATAAAGTTAAGAGGCTATATGCCACCTTCATACAGCAGTTAGAATTAAGGGTAAAAGAAGATCCTTGGTCAAGTAAATCGGGGTCTTCTTTTACGAAATATACCGTGTAAAAAATGCAATTTGTGCTGGTGGATTGATTGACTACTAGACTCGAATACACTGAAAAACAATCGTCTAATCAAAAACAAAACTATTTAGTAATTTAGGAGAATGAATATGAAATATTTTCAAGACACTCGATCAAAAATCATTGAAAAAACTGAGGATATCGAAGAGTTTAAACACTATATGCTATTGTTAATAGGCTCGATACCCGTCCTATCAATTTTTTCAATTAGTTACTTCATGCACCCTGCATTACAATAATTCTACTATAGGAGCTATATAACCAACTAAAACATTGAAATTTCTTATTAATACATCAAGCTATCGAAGATATGTTTATTTTTGAACTTCGCCACTCAAACAATCAATCCTGAATCGTTAACGAAATGCTCTAGAGCATGCCGTCTATACGTTATTTAAGAATAGTTAATAAATACCTCATTTCCTTTTAGAAGTGATACAATTATTTCTAAAATTAGATTAACTAGATTTATTTGGGACATCTGATTAAAAACAAGTTATTCAATGTATGAAATGATTAATTTTCAAAAATACAAAAGCTTTCGGTTTCTGTGAACGAAAGGATTTCTCAGTAACCTAGTTGCTCCTCAAGAGATAGTCATTATGGTCAAAACTATAGAAACTTTTATAGCAAAATTCTTTAAGCTAGAATCTGCTAGCGGAATTATCCTAATGCTAGCCGCCCTTCTTGCTCTCATATGCGCAAATACATCCTTGCAAATATACTATAACTATCTTCTCGATACACCACTGGAAATTAGAATTGGTACGTTAGAAATTGCAAAACCATTATTACTATGGATCAATGACGGCTTAATGGCCATATTCTTTTTTTTAGTTGGCCTGGAATTAAAAAGAGAGTTAGTTGAAGGCGAACTTTCTGACAAAAAAAATATTATTTTGCCTGGAATCGGCGCTATTGGCGGCATGGCAATTCCCGCTCTAATTTATATTTATTTTAACTTTGATGATCCCGTTGCCCTGAAAGGCTGGGCTATTCCGGCTGCTACCGACATTGCTTTCGCATTGGGCGTTCTAACATTGCTCGGCTCTAGGGTTCCCATCAGTATTAAAATATTTCTCACTTCATTGGCAATTTTTGATGACGTTGGCGCAATTATAATTATAGCCATATTTTATACTGCACAAATCTCTACCACATCACTTATAGTCGTCGCTATCTGCATTGGCATTCTCTTTTTCTTGAACAAACGTAATCCAGAGTCGACGAGTATTTATATTATTGTAGGCGTTATAATGTGGACAGCTATGCTGAAGTCAGGTGTTCACGCAACATTAACAGGTGTCATTTTGGCTATGTTTATCCCAATGAAATCAAAGACCAATCCCAATTATTCACCATTAAAGCGTATGGAACACGACTTACATTCCTTAGTCGCCTTTTTTGTACTGCCAATTTTTGCATTCACAAATGCAGGGATTAATTTCTCCGGTGTCGGAGTAGAACAGCTCTTACACAATGTTCCAATAGGTATTGCGCTTGGATTATTCGTAGGTAAACAAGTGGGTATATTCGGGTTTTGTTGGCTAGCTATTAAATTGAAACTTACTCACTTACCTAATGGAATGTCATGGGGCTCACTCTATGGCACTGCTGCTTTATGCGGAATCGGCTTTACAATGAGTTTCTTTATAGGGTCACTTGCCTTTGAAGAAACAGGCGTAAATCTTTTATTTGATGAAAGACTTGGAATTCTTTTCGGTTCTCTAATATCAGGGGTTGTTGGCTACATGGTTCTTCGAGTTAGTTTGCGCTCTAATCAAAAACAACTGGAAAATTAAGAAAGACCCAATACCGGCTTCCAAATCAAATCTTCATTCAAATGTGAAGGGCACTAACGCTATATAAAAATGATAGATGAATGCGATTTAGCAAACTTCAAATTCACCTTCTCATACGGGAATGGATTTATGTTTTAAAGATTATATGCTAATCACTGTTTAGCTTATCCGTGCGCAAACGCTCGCGGTACTTGCCTCGAGCAAATTCCTGCATATCCTCGATGGCATCACTTTCATCAATTATCTCTCTTCCCAGTAATGTTTCTATTGCATCTTCCAATGTAACAATACCAGCGGTTTGACCAAATTCATCTTCTACAAGAAATAAATGAGCTCTATCTTTAATAAACATATCCAGTAATTGCTGTACAGGTAGTTTTTCAGATACACGCTTGATCGGTTTTACATAATCACTAACCGGTGCCGCACCTTGTCCAATGCGCTCAGCTTCAAATAAATCACGCTTGATCACCTTGCCGGCAATATCATCAGTGCTGTCACGATAAACAGGTATGCGAGTGAATTGCTTTGTCTGAGGATGATCAAGGGCTTCAGATACCGTGGTATTTATATCCAACATATGCACCACACTGCGCGGCGTTAACACTTGCTCGGTTTGTATCTCTCGTAAACTTAAAATATTAGATAAATATGCGCTTTCTTGAGAATACAAGGTCCCGTCTTTATGCCCCAATGATGCTAAAGCAATAATTTCTTCACGGGTTATTTCATTACCTTCCTTATTACTGAATAACTTGGTCAAACGTGTAGAAACCCACACCAAAGGATAAACCAGTTTCACCAACCAGGTAATAATAAATGCTGATGGTAGCGCTAGTTTACGCCAAAAAGCGGCACCGAGTGTTTTTGGAATTATTTCTGAGAAGTATAAAATGGCCAATGTTAAAAGAACAGCAATTAAGGTTTGCCATTCTTCACCAAAGACTTGTAACGCCTGAGATCCCACCCCTGCCGCACCCATGGTATGCGCAAAAGTATTCAGAATTAAAATACTCGACAGTGATTCATCGAGCTTATTTTTAACGCTAGCGAGTAATTTACCTGCGCGAGGCCTTGATGAAGAGATTTGCTCAACATAGCTGGGCGTAATTGACAACAATACCGCCTCCAGAATTGAACAAAGAAATGACACCCCTATAGCTATCGCTAGATAAATTAACAACAAAGTCATAATTTGTAGTTTCCGCTATTCCCGTTATTGATGGACAAATACAAGCCACAAAGAAAATTTAGCTGCCCTTTATGATTCTGGCAGTATATTACATTTCAACCAACTATGGACTCCTAAGCATGCTTGCACTGCTTCATTTTTGAACCAATGATATCATTGCCGTGTTTTTAATTTGTAGTTTTGCCCACAGATCTGAATGCCGAGCTGATGACTTAGCTGAATAAATTTCTGAATAATATTTTCCAGCTTTTAAAAAGTGGATTTTAGAGTTATTGATCGATCTCGACTTGATCTAAATGCTTAGTAAATTCAACAGTTATAATAACAATGCCGGAGAATTAAGACTTAACCTTCCAGCATTTGCGCAGACTCTAATAACCTTACCTCAAGTACCGCGAAAAAATGACTTATACTAATTCAATTAAGCTACTAATTCCCGCCCAATCACATCTAACGCATTATCGATATCCATACCCAGGGAAATCAAACCCATTGATTGAATTTCTTTTAAACGTAAACCGGCAACAGGCCCACCTAACATGATCGGTAGCGCTGTTTCTTGTTTAATCTGTTTAAGCGCAGGAAGTGACTTGATTAAGTTATCAGAAATGGATGCAGAAAGCACAATGCCCTTGGCCTGGGTTTGCCGAGCAACAGTCACAAGTTCTTCCACGGGCATATTCGCACCTAATACCGTCACCCGATAACCCAACAATTGTGCGGCCAAGGCAAAGATCAACAAGCCACTTTCGTGATGCTCACCCGGTAAACACGCAGCCAATAAGCGAATACCATTGGATTGCGTACGTAGATGATGAAATTGCGCCCCCAATTGATTACGCAAATAGACCGAAAAGAAATGCTCCTCTGCCACCGCCCCTTCACCACTGGCCCAGCGTTCACCCAGTTTACGTAACAACGGTAATATGACTTGCCTTAAAATGGCATCAAACGGATAGTCGGCCAACGCTTTGTGATAAGCTGCTTCCAAGGCCAGCTCATCGAGTCGAGCAACCGCATCTAACAGCCCATTAATATGCTTAGCCCAAGGCGATTCCTGCGCTACCGCTATATCTTCAACATCCTGCTGCACCATGACCGCCGCCTGGCTAATGGCAATGCCTTTGTCTATCAACGCGGTAACGCGCCGAATGATGTCAACATCCTGCTGACTGTACATGCGATACCGGCCTTCGCTGCGTTCTGGGTGCAACAAATCATATCGTCGCTCCCAGGCACGTAAGGTAACCGGCTTAACGCCCGTCAGATTGGCCATCTGATGTATCGTGAAAGGGTTGTTATTTATATAACTCATTGTTATTTATCACCTTATTCTTAAACTCGCTTATTTGTCATCGTTCTTTGTGAAAAAGCCACCTTAATATAGAGGCGAACCCACCAAGTTGATATTTTTTATCATACACCTCTTGACATCCTTTTACAAACCTTCTACAATTTTTATACAAGATCAGGAAAAACAGACAAATTAATTATACAAACATTATATTTTATTGAACTTAAGGCTTTTTTAACGGACAAATAAGACATAAGTGACAAACAGCAGGAATTGAAGATAACTTATACATTATACATACACTATACATTTTAAGGAGAAACACCATGACTACGAATACTATAATCAACGAAGACCCAATGACTCACACTTCTACTGACAACGCAGTTCGCATTACCAGAGCCGCTATCGGATTCGGCTTATTGCTGCCTGTTGTTGCCGGCGCGGTTTCATCTTCATTGGTTTTCGGCTTATCCATGGCCGGCAGTTGCTTGATTTTCTCATCAATGATCTCGAAAAAAAGCGTTTTTGGCTGCATGGCTGCGTTAGCGATCATGGGTTTAATGGCACTCACCAGCGCTAGCATCGCGCCTGCAACTGTCGCTGTTATGTCGTTAGCCAGTATTGCCATCGTTGCGGCAGGTTTAATTGGCTTTAAATTACCAGCGACTCGTCAGCACTCAGCAGAATTGGCACTGGTGAATGCGCACATTAGCGAAGTCAGCAAGTTAGACAACGCGGCGAACGACGACAGAAGAATTGCTGCATAAGTTTTTCACTTCCCTCCAGTGAATCGAACGCGGCTTTATGCCGCGTTTTTTTATACGTACAGTAACTCATCATCCATTATACGCAGATATTTTTTAACTATGGTTTTTTCAATTTGCAGGGCTAAAGACAAAACAACAAATTCTGTGAAATATTTAATTTGATCGAATACACTCGATAGCTAAAGAAAGAACTCATCAGTCGAATAATTAAAGCTTTTATTACGTGAAACTGTGGAAAGTTTTTGAAAATTCCTTAACGTTACTGCTAACATTAGATAATCTTTTTTAAAAAACACAGTCAATCTTAAATATATTCATATTACACTCAAATAAATTAAAGGCATTTGTTAAGTATTTTGTGTGGCAATTAATTTAAGCGCTTGATAATTCTCTAGAGCCCGCGCTCTAGTTGTCTTTAAATCTACAATTGGCTCTGGGTAATCTTTTCCTATCCTGACATCTGCATTACTCAATATCTGACTAGGTGCTTCCCAAGGGGCATGAATATGCTTATTTGGAATTTTGTCCAATTCTGGACACCAACGTCGGATATAAACTCCTTCTGCATCAAATTTCTTACTTTGTGTTATGGGATTGAATATTCGAAAATAAGGTGCCGCATCAACACCACAGCCAGCCACCCATTGCCAATTCATAGAATTCTGTGCAAGATCTGCATCTACAAGCGTATCCCAAAACCATAATGCGCCTTTTTTCCAATGTAACAATCCATTCTTAGTCAAGAATGATGCTACAATCATTCTCACTCGGTTATGCATGTAGCCTGTAGACCATAATTCTCGCATACCTGCATCGATTATCGGATAACCTGTCCTTCCTTGCTGCCACGCCTGCATTAATTTTTTATCAGAACGCTTCCATGGAAATTTGGAAAATTTAGCTTGAAATGGTTTGTCTGTCGTAAAGGGATAGCTGACTAATATATGACATGCAAATTCTCGCCATATCAGCTGTCGAATGATTTTTTCTGATTCAATTTCAAGGGTTGGCTTTTCGTTTCCTATTTTTGTTAGGTGATAAATAATTCGCTGTGGACTCAGTTCACCAAAATGTAAATATGGCGACAGATGACTCGTTGAGTCTAAGTTTGGAATGTCACGATTTACTGAGTATTGAAATATGCCATCCGTAACAAATCTTTTCAGAAGCAAATTTGCATTTTTCTCGCCTGGTTTCCATTGCGCTTTCAAACCATTGACCCAATTTTTTTTTGGTAATAAATTTAGCTCATCAAGCAAAAGAGAATCGCCTTGGTAATTATATGTTATAAGTTTTTTCGGTTTTTCAATAATCTGAGAGGAAAACCCAAATTCTCGACAAGCCTTATAAAAAGGCGTAAATACTTTATAAATTTTACCCTGTTGATTCAATATGGATCCAGGTCTAAATAACACATTGCCTTGTGAAATTTTTAAATTAATATCCTTATCATTTAATAAATCCAGTAATTTTCGATCTTGATTTAAGACTGCTGGCTCATACACCCGACTATAAACGATTTGATCACATTGAACCTCTAATGCCAATCTTGGCAAAACTTCAATAACCGAGCCAGAAAAATAAAATAGCTTTGAACTTAAAGCTTTTAAGTCTTTTTGTATTGAGAGCAAGCTTTGGTGTAACCACCAGAGGCTTGCAGAACCAGGGGCCCAATCGGTATTAGGGTCATAAATATAAACAAAAAATATGGGCTTACCATTTTCAATGGCATATTGAAGAGCTGGATTATCCAGCAAACGCAAATCGTTTCTGAAGCAATAAATTACTGGAGAGTCCATTACAATATTTCCTTAAAAGAATTTTTCTATGCCATAGACAAACGTGGTTATTCTACAAGCCGGGCATTTTTAAGCAGGAAATTAGATCCCAACATCACTGATAATATGAGTAGTACACCCTTGATGCATGCAACTGCTTTAGGAGGTATTTACTATTAACCACTTTCCACAAGCAGGCCAGAAAAAAATGACGCAACAAATGTCCCTACTACATAAATAAACGATATCATAAATAAAATAAGAAAGGTGTATACCAATACACACAAAGCAGCGTCATTCCAAGAAACCGCGCCTATCGATTGCAAAAAGCGGTTCGGCTTTTTTAATTCAGTTGATTTTGAGCTCATGTAGGGCCCCTATGCAAATCGTTATCAATAGATTAGAAGCCACATGATAAAATGGGTTCATTATTTATTCGTACTTTCGACTATAAATATACGATTGACGGCTAATACCCATCTAAAACATAGGATTTCTTAAACAACAGACAATCACAGCAAAAGTGATGACAGATTTATACTTCAAAGAACATTAAATAACTTATAAAAAACCCCTAGAATAAAAAATGTTTATTATTCAAAAGTAAGTACACGTAAAAATAGTAATTTTACGCCTTTTAAAAAAACGTATAATTAGATAACTTAAAAATACTAATATTCTTGGATTTATTTTGATTAATTGGCCATGCATCATAAAATTTAATAACGACCCTGAGCTGTTATTTATAGACAATCAAGCCCAATGGGATACGGATGCTG
>Ga0316207_10004348_pt1 | contig 12351 bp, 8 predicted proteins | sample 6weekpyrite_MG_FD_204943 | JGI IMG/M metagenome (GOLD analysis project Ga0316207, IMG submission 204943) | Microbial mat bacterial communities from mineral coupon in-situ incubated in ocean water Damariscotta River, Maine, United States -... | ecosystem: Environmental > Aquatic > Marine >... | reverse complement strand
ACATAATGATAGTCCTTGATATTTCACAGTCCATGCACGCTGCAGATCTTAGCCCTAATCGTCTTCGTCAGGCTCATAGAAAAATAGATTATCTTATTAATAATACAATAGGCAGTCGCATCGGGATTATTGTCTATGCTGCCAAACCGCATTTATATGTTCCGCTCACTTATGACAAAAAAGTACTAAATTTTTATCTTAAAAATATTAAGTTTCTTATCCCTCCCAGTCAGGGCTCACGCCCTTTATCGGCGCTAAAACTCGCTCATCAGTATTTAACCGATAAAGAGCTTCCTAACAAGACTCGCGCCAGTTCTATTGTGATACTGACTGATGCAGACACAACTGACAATGAGAACAATAAGCTAAAAGATGCGGCAGCGTATTTTACAAAAAATAAAACACCCGTTTTTACATTACTCATGGCCAGTAATAATGGTGAGGCGATCCCTGACTTCGATGATGGCTGGTTACATGCTGATGGTAGACCTATCATTAGTCGTCCGGCATCAAAGAACTATCAACACCTAAGTAAAAATAGCAACGGTCACTTTCAAAAAGCCAGTTCAAATAATGATGGCATAAAAGCGATTACTAATGAAATTAAATCCATTGCGTCAACGCCTGACCTGGACTCTACAACAACAAACTGGAACGAGTTATTTTATTTATTTCTTTTCCCGGCAGTTGTGCTTATTTTTATTACTATGTTTCCATATAAATTACGAAATAGGACAGCCACGGCTAAAACAAGCCATGTAAATGCACATCTCATTGTTATTTGCATGGTACTGACAAGTAGCGTAAGCGAACCCATTCATGCTGGCGAACAGGATGAATTACGCTCTGCTTATCAGGCTCTCATAAAAGAAGAATATGTAAAATCCAGAGAGCTCTATTCATCAATCAATACTTTTGAAGGACGGTTTGGAGAAGCCATTTCGTCATACCGCCTATCTGACTACCCTCGCGCTATACGTTTGTTTGAACAAGCCGTATTACTCACCAATTCGAATCAGGATATAACTCGCAGTCTTTATAATCTGGGAAACAGCTATTTTCAGGTCGGCAACTATGCTTTAGCCATTTCGAGCTATGAAGGCGCATTATTGTACCAGCCACAACATCAGCCCAGTATAAAAAATAAGGCTTATACTGAAAAAGCCTTGCGCCTCGTCGAGGAACGAAAAAAGATACTCGCTACTACTAGCCGTGCCGGACGGGGACCTAATAAAGCACGCGCTGCAGATAATATTATCATTACAGAGAACAACAACGTTTCATTAGATGACAGTGAATCTGAAAACAATAATACTAATAGATCGAATGTCGATGCTGGAATAGATATACCAGAATTTATTATTCTTAGAGGACTTGAATTTGCCAACGACTCCAGTGCTACCAGTAAGCAAACCAGAATCAGTTCAATAGATAAAAACAGTAACGCTATCAATCTCTCACAATTAGATAAATTATTAGATAATCAATCTCTGCTATGGCGCAGAATCTTTGAGCTTGAAGAGGGATATCCTGCCCCACAGGATAAACCCGACGTTTTAACAGGTGTCCGGCCATGGTAAAAATACTGAGCCTGGTTATCTTAATGCTATTGCCACTGCTATCTCACGCAGAGAGTTCTTTACGCATTGTTACAGACAGAAATCAGGTTGAAATAGGCAAGTCGATAAATATTAGTATTCTCGCCAAAAATATTAGCGACAATTTGTCATCAATTGATATAAGCAGCTTAAAAAATAACTTTGGCATCGAGGTTGTTGAAAGTGCAACTAAATTAGACGGAAAGAATTCCATTCAAGAACTAAAACTAAACTTATACCCCCGCCAGACAGGTTTGCTAACTATTCCCGAGCTTAACTTTGGTGAATACAAAACATTGCCCACCAGATTAACCGTTAACGACGCCGGGGCTCTCCAGTTCGAGGCCTTATACGATACAGACACTGCATGGCAACGACAACAGATCATACTTAACACCGCGGTGATAACCCCGTCAAAGTTTGCACGCCTGGAATTTGACGACTTTAGCCAAACGGGTGTTGAAGCATATAAACTCAAGTCGAATCAGATAAAACTTCCAGATGGTCGTTTTAAGCTTTCTGCCAGCTGGAAACTTTTCCCTCTACTTAGTGGCCAGCAGAGCTTCTATGCACCTTCTGTTAATTACAGACTAAGCGGTAAAATTCAAAGACGATTTTATCCGCCTGTCAAAAACCTTATCATAAAAACCCTGCCTTCATATATACCCCCGCTTATGCCGGTAGGTAAGCTTAATGTAAATAGTCATGTATCATCTAATAATATATGGACTCTAGAGTTCTCAGGCTCGGACATTTCACCATCAAGCTTATCATCCCTTTCAGTGCCAACAGTAAGCATAACTGACATTAAGTTTGGTGACATAACAACATCGAGAGAATTATATAAAAGCATTTCTCACGACATCCCCTTGTTATTCAAAGAAAGTCAAATAACCGAAATCCCCGGTCTTGTTTTTAGATCCTTTGACCCAACCACAGGTAAAATAGTTACCCAGCAGACGGAAAAGCTAACCATTATATTTATCAGCACATGGTTGAAAATCGTTTTACTACTATCAGCAACACTCATTATATATAAATTAATATCAGCAGCGCTGGCATATGTACGAAAGATAATTTCCCGCAAACAAAAAGAGCGCGCTGTTATAAATTCGATACTTAAAGCAAAGTCGCCTCAAGAACTTCATCTTATTCTCAACAAATATGCGGCGATTAAAAACTGGGGAAGTAATTTATCATTAAGCCAATGGGGGGCAATCTGGTCGCGCAACCAGAACAAATCTGCAGAAAAATTAATTAATGAGTTATCGCTAGCCTGTTATGCAAAAAACAATTCTGGTGTGCCTCAAACAATACTAAACAAAAAAATATACGATTTAATTTGTAGTTAGTTACTGATTATTACTTTGAAAATGAATACATGGCTTTGACTTCATTACCCGCTTGATTGTAATCAATTGAATGGCATATCTGTTTTATCAACTCAATACCTCTCCCTGACAAACCTTCATTATTATCTAAAGATGCGCGCGTTTTATCATAGTCAAACCCATCACCACTATCTTTGACATCAATACTAATAAACCAATCATCATCAATACACCTTTGTTTCATATCAATACTGATTGAAGCATCTGTTAATTCATTCAAACGATTTTCGCGTTGCATGAAATATTCCTGAAAACCTTCTGGGCTAGATTTAAGTGATGAATCAAGATGAAGCAAACCATGATCAAGTGAATTAGTAAATAATTCACTCAAGACTGTGTAAAGGCGTTCTTTATGCCCATGAATAACATTAATTCCATTCACCATATTTAGCAATAATGGAACTGGATTAGTATGTTTTAAAGATTCCGCATCAAATGAAATACTAGCTGACCATTCAGTTGTGATACGTGTTCCGCCAATTATGTCTTTATTATCTGCATGCCATGAGTCAACTTTCTTATCCATGTTAACTTCAATAATTGAAATATCATCGTTAACTTCACCATTTTCTGCGAAGCTAAACAAATCGTCTACTATCTCATTCAAACCAACTGGGCATTGCTTGTTATTTTCAAATAATCTCAGGTAACTCTTTAAACTATATTTTACACTCTCACTATTTCTGGCATCTAGCACACCATCACTGCACATATATACTCTCTCATCACCTTGCAGTGACAAAATATCAATTTTGCGATAAAATTTTTCTGGCGTCAGTATCCCTAATGCAGCATGAGAAGATGCCACCCGATTGATCATATTACCTTCAGCATCCGTCACAATAATATCAGGCATGCTGCCATTCCAAACACTCATAGTGGTTCTTTCCTGATCCACTTCTATAAAGCTTGCTGCACAAAACATATTCAAAGGCAGTATTTTTTGTAGCCTTTGATTCATTTCAGTCACGATATCTCCAATCGAAAAACCTTTTGCTGTCATCTGATAAAATATTTCAGATGCGGGTATGGCACCGATTGCCGCCGATAAACCATGTCCAGTAAAATCACCGAGCATTACATTAAAACCGCCTGCAGGAGTATGTGCTGTCAGTAATATATCACCATTAAAATTAGTGACTGGGCGCATATATTGTCTAACGTTTGTTAATCCATTGTGTCCTTTATCCAACACAAAATCATAGATATGTTCCGCGACAAGTAATTCTGATTCTGCCTGTTTGCTGAGCTTCTCGATTTTTTGCTCACTCTCTCTTAGGTCGTCATGTAATGTTTTTATTCGAGATAGCGCTATTATCTTTGCATGAATGGCTTCGGCATTGTAAGGCTTGTTAAGATAATCATCTGCTCCAGATTCTACTGACTCTGTTAGTGATGATGTTTCTACAATAGAAGTAATGACAATAATGGGAATAAATTTATCGCCAGCTAATTCCTTTATTTTTCGGGTAGCTGTATACCCGTTCATAACAGGCATCATAAGATCCATTAAAATAACATCAGGATCATATTCTACATATTTCTCAACGGCTTCCTGGCCATGCTCTGCTTCAATAACAGTATAGTCGTATTGAGCCAGTATTGATGACAGCACACTTCGGCTAAGCTGGCTGTCTTCTGCAATCAGTATTTTCATTTACGCAATATTAAACATCGTTTGGAAATTAGCCATTTTTAACATTTCAACAATATCAGGACGGCACCGTGTTATTTTGATGTTTGCGCTATCCCCACCGGCTTTCTCTCTTAGTAATAAAAGCATACCTAATGCGGAACTATCGATATCCTCAACACCCCCCATATCAATGTTATAACTTCCACCTGACGAATCAGGATCAGATAATATTTTCCTGAAATCACTATTCATTGAAAAATCAAACCTTCCTGCTATTACGATAGTGACGACGTTACTAGAACTATCCTTTGTCACATTTATACCCATAACTACTCCTCATACCCTAAAATTTCTAGAATAAATCTATCTCACCAGAATCCATTTTCTCTTGTTCTACAGGTGAACCTTTTATATTGCTTATAAGCTCAACACCTCTATCACAAGCATTCGTTACGTTACTCAGCGCTTGAACCATCGTAGACTCATCTTCAGAAATACTAGAAACACTAATCGCTTCAGCTATTTCCCCAGACACGTGTGCGATATTGTTACTCCGCTCAGCAACATGGCCTGCTAATTGAGTAACGATATCGCCAAATTGCAATGAACGAACTGCTACGCCAACTGATTCATCAATATTATCTGCAATAGTCGATATCTCAGCCATATTTATGTCCGCTTGCTTTTGTAGTTTACAAATAACATTTGATATTTCAGTATTTTTTGTTTTTGCATCAATAACAAATCTCATATCACGTGATGCAATTGCATCAATAACAGAACGCGCATCACTGATACCGGAAACAGCCTCAGCTACAACATCATGTATTTGGTTGCTAAAATTAGCAGAGCTCATCGAAAGATTTCTTACTTCATCTGCCACAACAGCAAAGCCCCTGCCATGCTCTCCGGCACGTGCTGCTTCAATGCTTGCATTTAATGCTAGTAAATTGGTCTGATCAGAGATGAATTTAAGATCCTTTAATAACACTTCAATTGAGACAATTCGCTCACTTAAATCATCTAACTTATAAACAAGCCGAACACTTTCTTTACTTGTATTAACAATTGTTTCGATGAAATAATTCATCATACCTTCGGTGTCTTGAATAAAGTCGTTAATTGACGCGCTATCACCATCGCTTGTTGTTTTGCTCCCCAACATAGCGCCGACCAGTGATTTCTGCTCGGCAGCGTAGCTATTCATTAAACTAAAACTCTCTGCCAACTCTGTTGTAGCCTCATTCACCATATTCGATAAGCGTTCGACTTCAGCACTTATTGAAACATTCTCATCAAGAATACTGCTGGTCACGTCCTGATAACTGTTGTTTTGCGTCTTGACTGAAGACAGCAGCTCATCCTTATCATTGCTCTTATCTAATACAGCTGCTTTGGGTGATTTATAACGCTGGTAAATATCACTTAACCAAATTAACGCTACCGCACTCAATGCCATAAATGTGAAATACTCATAGAACCATAACCCCAGTATTATGAGGGTATATAAACATGGCAAGATATATGGCCTGAAATATCGAATTAATTTTTTCACAGCTTCCATCTAACGATACCTGAAATTTCTGTTATTTCATGGAGTTAAAAACACTCCGTAGTGTTAACTTTCAACTTATTTAGTTATCGACAAATAAGCGGAAACAATTAGCAATTAATACAACAAACTGTAATTTAAAGTTCCGCAGGTAACCAAATCTCTATAGAGGTTCCACTCGTATCATTATTAGTGATAGCGATGTCACCATGATGCATCGAAACAATCTGCTGACAGATACCCATAGTTATATTGAGACCTTCACTATGCAACATAATATCTTCGGTATAGAACGGGTCAAAATAGTTATCTATCTGCGTTTCAGATAGCTGCTCCCCGCTATCGACAATAGTAATAGCGATCCCATCTGGTTTTTCACCATTTGATACTGTGGTAATTCGACATAAAACGGTGGAAGACGATCTGCTCACAGCAGTTGAAAGCAAGAATAAAAAAAGCTTTTGCATTAACTCAAAGTCAGCGAGTACAATAATTCCATCACTTATTTCATAGTTAACATCTAAATGGCTCGGTAATTCACCTAGCAACTGAACAACATCCATTACCAGATTTTTAACATCCATTGCGATTACATCAGAGATACTCGATTGTTTAAGCTTGGCTAAAAATAATATTTTATTAATTTTATCACTCAAATTATGAGCTGCATTTCCCATATCTTTAATCGATGAAGAAACAGTATCATCCAATCCACCTTGTTGTATCAGCAAATCGGATATCCCAATAATATGGTTAAGAGGCGTCCCCATTTCATGACTGATTAAACTAAGAAAGTCGGTTTTTAGCTTATTGACCTCTTCCATAGACTTTAACTTTGCAAAGACATTCACTTTTGCAAGAATTTCATCCATATCAAAAGGTTTTGTTACAAAATCATCAGCGCCTGACTCATAACCCTTTATTCTTTCCTCAGTGAGCGCCTTACCAGAAACAAGAATTATTTTTATATTCCGGTATTCAGATGAACTTTTTAGTCGTCGACAAACTTCATAGCCATCAATTCCAGGCATCATAATATCAAGCAAAATAATGTCTGGTGGAGATAAGGCAACATCATCCAGAGCCTGCTCACCATCAGCAGATGATCTTAAATCAAAATCGTCATCTAGAATCTCGTATAAAATACGAATATTACGGGGATCATCATCAACAATTAGTACATGTGGTTTTTGGCTCAATGTGTTTTGCACCACTTAAGAATGGTGCACCTCCTTAATTGTCGACTCATTATCATATAGTCTTGTTGCTAACGGTATTTCTACAATAAATTTAGCTCCATTCTCAACATCCATATCAACGTAAATCTTACCCTCATGTCCTGACTCAATAATTTCCTTACAAATAGGTAAGCCCAAACCTGTGCCACCAGCATTATTTTTAGTATTACTACTTTGCGAGAAACTTTGAAATATAATCTCACCTTCATCTTCAGGAACACAAACACCATAATTAAAAACAGAAAAAATCAAATTATTATTCGTTCTGTAGTCAATACCAACCTTCACATCAGTGTTTTTATCAGCAAACTTTATTGCATTAGCATACAGATTCCTAACTACCTGCGTCATTCTCATTTCGTCCATGTCAAAGTTAATTTCTTCTCCAAACACCTCTATATCCAGCCTGACATTCTCTTTCTGTGCCATTAACGTCATCTGTCTCTCGACATTTTTTGCTATATTGCTAAACAGAACACTGGAATATTGATATTCCATTTTACCAGATTTCATTTTTGACAAATCAAGTAAATCATTAATAATATCGAGCAAATTATTCCCGCTGACTTTAATCTCGTTGAGATATTCTTTGGTTTTATCTATAGAGGCAGAGTCAATTTTCCTTAATGCAATATTTGCAAAACTTAATACACCATGCATCGGGGTTCTTAACTCATGTGACATGTTGGCAAGAAATGCTGACATAGCCTTTTCTCCTGCGCGAGCCGCATCGCGTGATTGAGCAATATCTTTGGTTTGATCAATCACCATAGATTCCAGATGCAACCTGTAATCATTGAGTTTTGTATCTGCCTTTTTACGCTCGGTAATATCTCTAAGAGTAATTAAGTAATGTCTCTGTCCTGAAAATTCCATTAAGATAATACCCACTTCAACCGGAACCTGATGTTCGGTTTTTTGGGTCACAACCGTCTCATTATCGACTAATTTTCCTTCACTCCCTTTAGCTTTCAAGCTTGCCATGGAAACTTTCAGGAATGCAGAATTCAGTATTAAACTTAGTTCTTCTCCTACCAGCTCGTCGCCTTGATAACCACTAATCTCATTTGCAGATGTATTCATTGAAACTATTTTATAATCCTTGTCTACAACAAGTATTCCATCGGTTACATTATCAAAGATAGCTTGCAGCCTGTAAGTTAAATCCTTTAATTCCAGCTCAGTCTGCTCGCGAACAGTTATTTGTTTCTCAAGATCACCCTTTTGCTCCAATAAACGTTCTTCTCTTCGCTCAAGTACTGCTATCATTGCATTAAAGGATGTTGCCATTTGGAATACTTCGCTAGCACCGCCAGGACGCACCCTTACACCCCGTTGCCCCAATTGAGCGTTACGCATTGCATTCAGAAGTCTATCAAATGGCTCTGTAAATTTTCTTATCGCAACTACTGCGAGCATCATCGCAAATCCTGCTGTCAGCATAACCAGAAGAAATGTCCAGACAAATGCCTTTTGTGCAACCTGAAAGACCAGATCATCATTTATACTTAATACAACTGAATCAAGTTTCGTGACATCCGGGGCTAAATTTTTATTTGAGTTAAAACCCTGTGGAAAACTCAGTTTATAGTAACGGCTATTATTAATTATTATCGGTGTTAAAATATTGGAATTCTCGGAATCAAATATCTCATTTGGCACATCCGTATTAGCACCTTTAAAGACAACAGCCTCTGCACTGGAATTATATAAACCGACTTTTAGAATGTCTTTATCTTTTACTATATCGCTTAATTGATTTTGCAAAACGTCCACTCGAGGTTGATTTTGATGATTGACGTATTCGTTAAAAACAACTTGCAAATAACGACCTGCTTTTTCATTCAGGTCTTTTTCAAAATTATTCGTAGTTATCCAGCTATTGAGTAATGCAGAAAAAATCCCGAACAAAAGCATGATTGCCAAAAACATCAGGGCAATCTGACTTTGCATTGGAAGGTGTCGGTGTGAACTATCTAAAGGACTTTCTTCCCTATGTCCAGCTATAACCTCCATTACGTTCTCCCTGGTATCAAACTATCCTGTCTAATCACAAAATACCTATCATCATTTAACAATACCCATTTTAAATTTGCCAGGTCTTGTCTCTACTTTCTCAGGAACTAATCGCCCTACTTTAAGTAATTCGCCCATAAAAACCGCATCCACAGGTCTGCTAAACAAATATCCCTGAATCGTTTCACAATCGTTATTAAGCAAAATACTTGCTTGCTCGAGAGTCTCTACACCTTCGGCGACCACGTTCATAGAGAAAACCTTACCCAGTGATAAGATACCGATAACAATTTTTTCATCATCCGAATCAGTTTCCAAATCCATAACAAACGCGCGATCGATTTTCAATGTGTCGATAGGGAAGCGTTTCAAGTATGCCAGCGAAGAATGTCCTGTTCCAAAATCATCAATCGCCAACCCCACTCCCAGGGATTTTATTTCATCAAGTATCGGGATGATTTTCTCAGGCGAATTCATTGCCGTAGTTTCTGTTATCTCTAATGTAATATCACTACCGCTCAATTTATATTGAGTCAACAATCCTTTAAGCCTTATTACAAGATCATCATCAAAAAAATGTTTGGTCGAAATATTAACTGCAATATGTGGGACTTTAATACCGGCAGAACGCCATTTTTCAATTTGTTGACAAGATTTCTCCAACACATAATCACTAATAGGAACAATTAAACCATTATCCTCAGCCAGCGGTAAAAAGGCAGCGGGGGAAACAAGTCCTCGCGACGGGTGCTGCCATCTCACCAATGCTTCCATCCCTGTAATATGGCCTGTTGATGCTTCTACTTGTGGTTGATAATGAACAACAAACTCATTGTTTTTCAATGCCTGATAAAGCTCATTGCTTAAAGACAGGCGGTCAGAAATTTGTTCCGCCATTTTTACCTGGTAGAAACAGAATCGATTCTTACCATTTTCTTTCGCTTTATACATGGCCGTATCGGCATTTTTCATAAGTCGGCCAATTGACTTGCCATCTGCTGGCGACAATGCAATACCAATACTGGCAGTAACATGAAGTTCTTCATCATTAATTCTAAAAGGCACTGAGAGGATTTCATTAATACCTATAGCTTTCACTGCCGCATCAGCCGCCGAATCTATTGATTCAAGCAATACAATAAATTCATCACCACCTAAACGAGCAACAGTATCCATACCACTCACTTGCCCTGTTAATCGTAATGCAACTTCTGCCAGTAATTCATCACCAACTTCATGCCCCAATGTATCGTTAATTAATTTGAACTGATCAAGATCCAGTAGCATCAAAGCAACGAGTTTTCCCTGTCGTTCAGCACGTGATACAGCGTGTTCTATTCGGTCAATCAAGAGCAGGCGATTAGGCAGCCCTGTTAAGGCATCATGGTAAGCCATATGAGTAATACGCATTTCGTCTTTATAAGCACTTACAATGTTGCCAATACGTTTGCTTAACTCAGTATTTGAGATATTGATATCAATATGATCTGCAACGCCTGTTTCGAAAATAGATCCAAGCAGTGATTCCTCAGGACAATCACCTATTGAAATCAAGCGTGTATAATGTGAACCGGGATTATTGCAAATACGCTGGCAAAAACCATTCACATCACCCTCTATCGTAGAGTGATCAAAAAAGATGAAATCAGGATTTTTTTCTTCCAACTGTGAAATAACTGAATCTGATGGATGAACCCACTCAACTAAATAACCATTAGCTTCTAGTAACTGTGAGAATAATATCAGCCATGCCGTCCTATCGGCGACCAGGATAGCGACCGACTTTTTAGCTAGTGGGTTAGTCATAAAAATCTCTCATACAAAAAACAGACAACAGAGGTTCTACAAGATTCATAATCTCTGTATCGACCGACTATAGGGAATATTAAGCTTATTTATTGATCTAATAGCTATTTTCAATGAATGTTTACAGTTGTTAACAGACAAAAAAATACCCCGAAACAGGTTCGGGGAACGAGGATGCTGCAATGCAGCAAAGTTTGGGAAGCAAAACACCATGAACAAAATAAAACACCATGTTCATAGTATTTAACGTCCATTTACAGAAAATCTTTATACTAATCTGATGTAATTAACACATCTTCACCTGCTTAATTTTAACTTACTGTTTTTAATCGTTATTATTTATAACACAGTCACTGATATTCTTATCCATAGTGGCCAGGAATCATTAAAGAAATCAGTATCCTGGCCGATAGGATCTTTAAGAAATGATTGCCTAACGATAGGATAGGATATTGCAATGAAACGGCTGTTTACACTCCTAATCACCTTTGTATTACTTGGATTATCCCCCTTTTCTATCGCAGCTGGAGGCGGTGGAAGTAGCGCTCCAGTGGAAGGCCCTGGCTATTTGCCACTGAAACCAGCATTTGTTGTCAATATTCGAGATGGAAAGCGAGCACGCTTCTTGCAGGTACAGGTTCAGTTAAAGCTGTCAGATATGACTATGGGTGAAAAAATCCTTCATCACGACAGTATTATACGCCATACCATGTTGATGCTACTAAGCGGTCAGGAAGCCATGGATCTCTACTCAACAGTCGGAAAAGAACGCTTGCGTGTCAAAGCACTTGAAGGTGTTCGCACTGCATTGAAAAATGAGATTAAAGAGCTTCCTATTGATGACTTATATTTCACCAATTTTATTATTCAGTAACCGAAGGCAGGCTTAAGAAGTGCTCGCGGTAATACTTCAGTTCATCGATTGAATCACGCACATCATCCATAGCAAGATGCGATGAAGACTTGGAATGACCTTTATAGATCTTCGGCGCCCAACGACTTGCCAGTTCTTTTAGGGTGCTGACATCCAGATTACGATAATGGAAATAATCCTCAAGTTCAGGCATTAATCGCGCCATGAAACGTCGATCCTGACAGATACTATTCCCACACA
>Ga0316207_10004347_pt1 | contig 12352 bp, 8 predicted proteins | sample 6weekpyrite_MG_FD_204943 | JGI IMG/M metagenome (GOLD analysis project Ga0316207, IMG submission 204943) | Microbial mat bacterial communities from mineral coupon in-situ incubated in ocean water Damariscotta River, Maine, United States -... | ecosystem: Environmental > Aquatic > Marine >... | reverse complement strand
GAAGATAACCCATTTTGATGCACCAAGGTCGCAGGCCGCTTCAATTAATGAATCATCCAGACTTTCCAGCGAAGACATAACCGGTATCACCATAAAAAGCACAGACATGTATAGCAGCCCAATCACCATACTAAAATCCGTATACAGCATATTAATTGGGGTGTTTATTATGCCCGCAGACATTAGAAAATGGTTAATAACACCCGTATCTCCCAGTAACACCATCCAGCCGTAAACACTTACCAGTTCGCCTACCCAAAGCGGAATGATCAACAACAGCAGCAAAAAGCTGGCACTCCTTTTCGAAGCAAGCTTGGTTAAATAAAATGCAACCGGAAAGGCAACAATGAAAGCCAACAGAGTGACGCCGACGGAATAGACCACTGTTTTTACAAAGGTTAACCAATAGATTTTCTGACTAAAAAATTCGATATAGTTTGCAAATGAAAAAACCATATCCCCCATATCATCTTCAACCAGAAAAGAACTGACAAGCAGTTCGACATGGGGGATAACGATCATGAATATGAGCCAGATTAATACCGGGACAATCAGCAAATAAAATGTGAAATTAAAGCTTCTTTTATTATTCATTGCGCTCGCTCTAAAAGCACTTTAAATCATTGTGATGAATACCTACTTTCAATTCACCACCTTCTGCGAGGCCATCGAATTGCGCATTTTGTGGCAGCGATATAAATAACTCTTCTTCGCTTCCTTTTACAATGGTTGAAAGTTTTGTATTTGAGCCGTCAAATAGTATCGTTTTAATCTCGACATCAAACCTGCCGACATTATCAAGTTTATCATCCGGGTTGATAATCAATGCTTCAGGCCTGATGTATAACTCTTTAGCTGCCATCTTTAGATCAGGCAACCGTAAGTTCCAACCACCCTGAGTAACGATTGAATTATGTTCTGCTGATTTCAGATCAAAACGATTCGTATCACCGACAAAGCCTGCGACAAATGCTGTCTTCGGGTTTTTATAAAGGTTACGCGGCGTATCGATCTGCTCAAACTGACCATCATGCATAACCGCTACTTTATCACTCATCACTAAGGCCTCTGACTGGTCATGAGTGATATAAACAAACGTAGTGCCTATTTCTTTTTGCAGAAGTTTGAGCTCTACTTTCATGTGTTCTCTTAACTTCCTGTCTAATGCCCCCAGCGGCTCATCAAGCAACAGTATGGAAGGATTCATAACTAATGAGCGTGCGATTGCAACTCTTTGTCTTTGGCCACCGGACAAGTCGGTGACTTTTTTATTTTCATAACCTTGCAAGCCAACACGTTCTAACATCTCATTTATTTTAGAGTTGATATCAGCCTTTTTTAATTTTTGCCGCTTTAGCCCAAAAGCAATATTCTCTCTGACATTCATCATTGGAAATAATGCCAGATTTTGAAACACGATATTAACCGGTCGTTTTTCGGGTGGAATCCCCTTCATGGACTGACCATGAATGATTACATCACCCTCCGATTCTTGTTGAAATCCTGCAATAATACGTAACAGAGTTGTCTTACCACAACCAGATGAACCAAGAATTGAAAAAAAGCCGCCTTCTTCAACACTAAAGTTAACATTATTAACGGCTGTGAAATCATCAAAATGTTTTGAAAGATTTTTTATTTCTAATATGTCACTCATTTATAATCCATAAGCCACTAAATAACGTCACGCACTGCCAACGTTATCAGCAGCCTTTTTTAGTTAGCCGCTTTAATTCTATCTAAAGCTTTTGATTCAATCTTATCGAAGCCGGCCGGTACTGGTGGATGCCATTTAATGTTATCAATATCTGCTTTTGAGAAGGACCTTTCAAAATCGGCCTTGATGGATGCCTCTAAATACCTGGAAGCATCTTTAGATGCCGTACCATACTTTTCGCTATTGGTAATAAGCGCGGCATTTTCAGGTCTTGAAATGAAGTTAATCCATTTATAGGCCGCACTAACATTTTTTGCTTTTTCAGGAATAGCAAAAGTATCAATCCAGCCTAACGCCCCACTCTTCGGTGCAACATAATCAATATCAGCGTTAACTTTATGCAATGCCCAGCCCTTGGCATCCCAGCCCGAGATAACATCAGCATCACCGCTTTTTATTATCTCAACTTGTGTATCTCCGCTGGTCCAGTAATTTTTCACCAACCCCTTAGAAGCTATAAGTTTCTTTTCAACTCTATCAATTAACGCTTTATAAGCTTTTTTGTTTCCATATAGCGCGAAGGGGTCTTCACCCATAGCAAAAGCCGCACCAATCAAAACCGGTCTTTTTAATCTGTATGAAATTTTCCCTGCATATTTTGGATTCCACAGATCAGACCAGTCGTTTGCTCCGGGCGCCTGTTTTTTATTAATAATCAGACCCGTTGTTCCATAGACATGGGGAATTCCATAGGATTTACCTTTAACTTCTGTATTTTTCTTAACGGCAGCGACCATTGAGTCTACTAACAAACTAGTATCAACCTTTGCAAAATTTATTGGCTGATAAATCCTGTATTTCTTTTGTACAAAAGCGATTCTGTCCTGGCTAGGCTGTGCCAAATCAAAGCCCGCACCCCTTGTAGCACGAAGTTTAGCGATCATCTCTTCATTGTTGCTGTAGGTAACCTTAACTTTAATCCCGGTTTCTTTTTCAAATGCAGAGACAATAGGTTTGAGCGCATAACCCTTCCAGGTAATGATTTTAAGCGTCTCTTTTGACATTGCAGCAGATGAGAATAACAGTACAGCAATACCTAATATCAGTGTTTTTAAGGACATAAATTCCTACTCTTGTGTTAAATTATCAATAATCGCGACAGCAATATTTTATTAGAATTGAATATACCAAATTAAGGGGATCAGATCCCAATTTGTTTGCAAACAAATTATCACGACTAACAGGAGTTAATTATCTCTTCGATTAGCACAACTGTCATTATTCAGGTCTTGTGGTTACTAACGATAATTACAATTCCATTGTTGTCTGTTTTTGGCAGACCTGCTCAGACATTTTTAAAAGAAAACCTGCCAACTCAACATCTGGCAATCATACTCGGCTTAATACTTCTTGCTCTGTCTTTAAAAGCCATATACTGGTTAGTAAAACGACACGCCTACCGTCGCATCTGGCATTTAGCCTGGTTTATTCCTTTGTTTCTTGTAGTACCATTATTTATGCCCGTTATTGAAGAACGTGTACACTTCATCGTTTTTGGCAGTTTCGGCTTTCTTAGCATGCTGGTTTTTTCTCCAAAAATCGCTATTAGCTTATGCATTAGTGTTTCTGTTTTAGATGAAGGTTTACAATGGCTGCTTCCCGACCGTGTTGGCGACTGGTTTGATGTGAGCGTTAATATACTTGCTTCAGTAGCCGGAGCATTATTCTCATATATTTCCTGGAAACAATAATGTTAAAACTGTTGTTGATTAGTTTATTGTTCACTCCAGCACTACTACAAGCAAAAACCGATATCATTGTGCTTGATGTTAACGAAGGTCAGTCCGTTTTAGTAAAGCATAATAACGAGGGAATAATAATTGACACTGGCCATGCAGGACTAAGCAAAAGTCTGCTTAATAAATTCCGGCAATATGGCATAAATAATATCAAAAGTATTCTTCTAACCCACCTTCACCCGGATCATGCAGGTGGCTATTTCAGATTAAAAGAAGCCTTCCCGCTGGCAAAAATATACTCAAATTGCCACCCTCTTCCCAACAATATCCAGCCAGATACGACAAGATGGATTAACGAAGCACTTCAGACCGATCAGAACCACCATTGCCTGAAAGCGGGTGACTCTCTTTCTTTTCATGATGCAAAACTGATGGTGCTATGGCCATATACGTTTAACAATACCAACCTAAATCAGCATTCTCTCGTCATCAACATAGCCACAAGCAAAAATAATACTCTTTTAATGGGCGATGCTGGCTTCAAGGTGGAACAAAAATTAATTTCCGAAAACACACTACCCGCAAATATTTCAACACTCATAGTTGGACACCATGGTGCCAATGACGCAACTAGTCAGCATTTTCTTCGTTCACTTAAACCTGAAAGCGCTGTTATTTCAGTCAATAAAAAGAATATTCGGGGTTACCCTTCGAAACACACCATCAACCGCCTTAATGATATGAATATTAGGGTTTTCAGAACAGATCACCATGGGGATATAGTTATCAAATAAACAGTACAATTAGTAAGAGTTTATCAGACTTAAATTATTTCAAACCGGAAGAACAGTTTCTTTAATCATCCCAAGCTTCACTAATAATAACCCTTTTATTGGCAAGTATTTATATCTCGCTTTACCGGCTTATTTTTAACCAATTTAAAATTTTGTCCTATACTTTATCCTATTATGGTTATTTGCCTCGCATCTACAGTTGTTCTATTTAAATATTAAAATAACAAGGATCATTATGAAGTTAATTTGGTTATGTCTAATATTGTGTTTCTCAGTTAATTCGTATGCAGAAACAAGCCCCTCTTCTGCTGCGAAAAAATCTCTAACGCTCGGTTTTTTCCCCATTATCAGTACCGTTGCATTGTATAAAAGGTTTTCTCCACTCAGGGACTACCTATCAGAATCGATGGGACGGGAAGTTCGGCTCCTAACAGCCAAAAACTTTTCTACCTTTACCAAACGAACCGCTGAAAGAGCCTATGATATCGTGATAACCGCACCACATTTTGCGGTTAGTGCTGCTGATAGCGGCAAATATCATATCAGGGCTACTTTGATAAAAGATGTTCAGCAGCTCATAGTAGTGAAAAATGACAGCCGCATTGAAAGCGTAGATCAGCTGGCAGGTAAAAAAATAGCCACCCCTCCTGGGCGTGCGTTAATGACCATGATGGGTAAAAACTTCCTGCAAGAGGCCGGACTAGTTGGTAATAGAACCCCCATATATAGAGCCTTCACCAGTCATAATGCGGCCAATCAGGCCTTATTAGGCAATGAAGTAGATGCGGCTATAGCATCATCAAATATTATAAAGAAAGCCATAAAACACGGTGAGCCACTTAAAATTATTGGTCATGGCTTAAAATTACCGAATATGGCTACTCTGGTCGCCTCTGATGTGGATACTGCAATTGGAGAACAGCTTGTTCGGACTCTTACAGATATGAAAAAGTCTGACAAAGGTAAAGTTATTCTTAAAAAAATCAGGTTCCCGGGTTATCGAGGTGTTAGCGCAACAGACTACGAAGTGGCCCGCCCCTATATGGAACAGGCTCGTGCCATGTCCAGGCAATAAATCACTCATTTAAAGAAGGTAGCTTGTTTATATTCTATGGCTAGTAGCATTAATATAAACACATGAACATGAGAATCCGTCTTTCATCCCGACTTGTTGTGAGCATCATACTCATCGAAGCGCTAATGCTGTCGGCATTAGTGTGGAACAGTGTGCGCCTCATTAGCTCCAGTCACGCTGAGGTGCTGGAACATCACCTTGATGAAAAAGCAGTCTTACTTTCTAACCTGCTGGCCCCCGGGCTAGCAGTCAGTGATCGAGCTATCCTGCATGATAGCCTGTCACTGGTAGCAAGAGAAGAAAGCATTGTCTATGTGGTTGTGATGAATCTTGAAAACAAGTTAATGGCATCTATTGGTAATGTACCGGGCAATATTAAGGCCGATAAATCTTTTGAAGATGCCAGAGCCGATGGCGTGTTTGATATCATCAACGAAGTGGAATTATTTGGTCAGAAGCTCGGGGTTCTTAAACTTGGCTATTCAATCAAATATGTTGAGGAATTGATTCGACAGACAAGATTACAAAATACCAGTATTGCTGCTGTTGAATTAATACTGTCACTATTAATGACGCTGCTGGTCGGCTATTTTCTGACCCAAAGTTTGAGACGACTGGAAGCAGGTGCTTATGCTCTGGCACGCGATGAACTGGGACATAGGATTGATCTGGACTCACACGATGAAATGGGCGACCTTGCCCGCTCATTTAATAACCTTGCCAGCCACTTATCAAATACCCGAGCAGCTCTTGCAGATGAGCATGCTGCGCTTGATAAACAGACACGGCATATGCAGACATTACTGGATGGTATTGATGCCGTTATTGTTGAAGCTGATCCTGATACCAATAGCTTTACTTATGTTAGTCGTGAAGCCGAAAACCTTCTTGGCTATAGCCTGGCAGAGTGGCTGAAACCCGGGTTCCTTCGAAGCCACATTCATCCGGAAGACAAGACTCATTTTGAACAACAAATTGACAAATACTTTAAAGAACCAGGATCGTTCACAGTCGATTTCAGAATGTTACATGAAAACGGTACTGTGCTTGCTATAAGAAGCATAAATGCGATTGACAATGATGAAAGTGGCAAGCTGGTTTGTCGAGGATTACTACTGGATATCACTCAACAAAAGCAGAATGAAGACAGAATTGTCTATCTTGCAGATCATGATGTTTTAACCGGTTTACTTAACCGCCGGCGTTTTCAAATTGAGCTTGAAAGAGAACTGGAACATTCCAAACGTTATCAAAAAAGCGGAGCGTTATTATTCCTTGACCTTGACCAGTTTAAATACATTAATGACACACTTGGACATCAGGCAGGTGATGAATTCCTTTGTAACATTGCGCGCCGTCTGGGCAGCAGTTTGAGAAAGGTTGATATTCTTGGGCGTCTTGGTGGTGATGAATTTGGTATCATTCTGTCCGATACCAGCTTACAGCTGGCCGAGGAAATTGCAGCACAATTACTGCAGCGACTGGCTGCAGAAAATACCGACTTTGACGGCATTGAAACACCGGTGTCGGCCAGTATTGGTATTGTTGCTTTCCCCGAACATGGCACCGTATCCGGTAGTCTTCTAGCCAAAGCAGATGCTGCTATGTATAGCGCAAAAGATAATGGCCGAAACACTTTCCACGTCTATAGCGATGGCGACCAACAGATTAAAGCCATGCATGCAAAACTGGAATGGGAACAAAAAATACGAGAAGCGCTGGAAAAAGATTTGTTTGTACTTCATTTTCAGCCTATTTTCTGGCTCGACACATCTACCGTTCCACATTACGAAGTATTACTAAGAATGCAGGATGGCAATGGCGGCCTGATACCACCCAGTGCCTTTCTTGAAATTGCGGAACGTTTTGGCTTGATCAAAGATATTGATAAATGGGTATTAGAACACGCTATTAAAATTCAGGGTGATAGTTGTCGTAATGGCCAACCGGTATCACTGGCGATTAATCTTTCAGGAAAACATTTTGACAACCCCCGTGTTCTGGAATGGATAAAACAGGCAATTACTGATAGCAGCGCTGATCCAACCATGCTGATCTTTGAAATAACAGAAACGGCAGCGGTCGGTAACATTCATCAGGCTACTCGTTTTACTGAAGCACTTCATGAGCTGGGTTGTCGCATCGCACTGGATGATTTTGGTGTTGGATTCTCATCTTTTCATTACCTTAAACACCTGCCAGTTGATATGGTAAAGCTGGATGGCAGTTTTATTCGTCACGTTGCCACCAGCCAGTTTGACAGAGTCTTTATCCGTTCAATGACTGACATGGCCAGAGGGCTTGGCATAACCAGTATTGCCGAATTTGTAGAAGAGGAAGCTATCGTCGAAATCCTTAAAGACCTGGATGTCGACATGGGACAGGGCTATCATTTTGCTCGCCCTGCTGAACAGTTTGAATACCCCTGTGAACCGGAGCAAAAACGAAAAAGAAAATTAGACATAAAAGACAGCCCCCAATAAGGCAACTAACAGCCAATTAGCTGATAAAAAACTATTAGCTCACTTAACTATCTAATTATTTTTACGTCATATTTTCATTCCGACCATTATGCCTGAAGTCATGTCGATTAAAAAATAAGCTATTTTTGTTACCAATCTTCGTATAGAATCCGCCATAAATTTAGCTTATTAAATATATCCAGATATTAACGCTATAACAATGCGCCCTGTACATTCTCTAACATGACACAAAACTAATGACTGACAAAACGATAGTAACGCACAATGGTAATTTTCATGCAGATGATGTTTTCAGTGTCGCTGCCTTTAAGAGCATATTCCCTTCTTTTAAGCTCATTCGTACACGTGATTTAGACCTTATCAGCAAAGCCGATATTGTGATTGATGTAGGTGGTGAATATGACCCGGAGTCAGACCGTTTTGATCATCATCAGCGCGGTGGAGCAGGTGAGCGTGAAAATGGCATCCCCTATTCTTCATTTGGTTTAATCTGGCAAAAATATGGTTTAGACATATGCCAAGGTAATCAAGACGTAGCAAATGCTGTTGATAGTGGCTTGGTATCTACGATTGACGCCATCGACTGTGGCCATGTTAAAGGCGTTTCTGAAGGCATTAGCCTTAGCCATACTATTTCAATGTTTAATCCGACCTGGCAGGAAGACAGTCACTTTGATAGCTGTTTTGATGAAGCGGTTGATTTTGCTTCGCGCGTTTTAAAACGATTCATTGCCTCAGCGAATGGTGGCATTAGTGCAAAAGAAATTGTGGCTAAAGCGATTGAAGACGCAGAAGACCCAAGAGTGATTGTATTAGAAAAATATACCCCGTGGAAACGAACGGTGCATAAATTATCTGAAGAAGCTTTATACGTGATCTATCCATCTCAGACTGGTCAGTGGAGAATTCAGACGGTACCTGTTGAGCTTGGTTCATTCGAAGACAGAAAATCGCTGCCTAAAGAATGGGCTGGCTTATCTGATGAGGCACTTCAAGAAATAACGGGAATTGATGACGCTATGTTCTGCCATAATGGTTGCTTTATTGCAGGCTCAGAATCATTTGAAAGCACCATGCAAATGGCCGCCATGGCGCTTGAAGAATAATATAAAGTTTTAACATCAAAAGTTTTGCCACAGTGCCTCTGTGGCAGCTTCATCTTTTGACGTTAATAACTGCTACAGTTAGCCCGCTCAAATTCCACTCACCCCCAAATTATAAAATGCTATAATCTGCGACCTTATTTTCAGCACCCTGACGAGGATAAAAAGCAGATGTACGCAGGTTTAGACTTTGGCACTTCAAATTGCTTAATTGGCGTATGGGAAAACAATAACCCACGCCTGCTGCCACTTGAAGATCAAAACATTCGCCTGCCATCCGCCCTTTATACCTCACATCAAAGCATTACTACCAAACAGATTGACCTAAATGAATTACAAGCACGAACTGCTGCTGCAAAAATACAACAGGAAGCCAGATTAAAAGCTGCCAAAGTAGAAAACAAATCCATAAAAGCATTATCTGATGCTGAACTCGAAAACCGTGAACGCGGGATTATGCGTCGTGAGATTGAACAGCGCCTGAAAGCACATAGTCAGACTACACCGGAGAATGCCGCACTATTTTCTGATAGTGAATTTGCATTCGGCGAAGCCGCAATACTTAATCACATTGATGATCCGCAACACGGATACTATGTTAAGTCACCCAAGTCTTTTTTGGGCGCTGATATTAGCAATCAACACATTGAGTTGTTTTCGGAAATTATCACCCGCATGTTGGCTCACATTAAATACAATGCTGAAAACAGCACTCAGGCTGAAATACAAAACATTGTGCTTGGCCGGCCTGTCAATTTTCATGGCACACGAGGCGAAGTTGGCAATACACAGGCGCTTAATATTATTGAACGCGCCGCCATTGCTGCAGGCTTCAAAGATATTGAGTTTCAAATGGAACCGATGGCAGCCGCGCTTGATTTTGAGCGCAGCCTTACTAACGATAAACTTGTATTGGTACTTGATGCCGGCGGTGGTACAACGGATTGCTCAATGGTTAAACTGGGACCATCCTTTATTCATCTCAATGACAGAGCCGACTCTATCCTCGGTCATAGCGGTGACCGAATTGGCGGTACAGATCTCGATATAAAGTTAGCCTTCAAGAGCTTTATGCCTCACTTTGGCAAAGATGCCCTATTAAAAAATGGCCTGCCCATGCCTGCCACATTATTCTGGGATGCCGTTACCGTCAATGACGTCAACATACAGTCACAGTTTTTGTCACCGCGTACCCATCGTGAAATCGCATCTTATCTGTCACAGACTAAAGACGATGAAAAATTACAGCGTTTTCTAAAGTTGCAACAGGAACGATTAATACTTCCGCTTAATCGAAGCGCCGAGCTGGCAAAAATCAATTTATCCACACAGGAACTGGTTGAGCTACCACTTGATTATATCGAACATGATCTTGTTGCTCCTGTCTCTCGCGATGACTTACGTGACGCGATAAAACGTGAACTAAAAGTGTTTGTGTCATTAATGAAAGAAGTTGAAATTCAGGCCGGAAAAAAACCTGATCTGATATATGTAACCGGGGGTACGGCTAAGTCACCGGTAATAGAAGACTGGATTCGCTCGCACTATGACGACATCGAAATCGTGGTGGGTGATGCATTTGGCAGTGTTGTATCCGGCCTCACCACCTGGGCTCATCGGATATATAGATAGTCCTGTTACACTGCTGATTAACAACACTGCATCTCGCTAAAGCATAGTCCTATTTTGAATCTTCTCCGGTTATAACTCTGCCCGGGAAATCATCATTACCATGTTGAACATCATCGCCTAACAGATCTCTTTTAATCGCTTCTTCATCGACATTCAGATCCAGAAATTCAGCTACTGTACGCATATCGATTTCTGCATTTTCAATACACGACGTGCCACCCGGTGATGGTGTCATATTAAATATTGCACCGATACCGGTATCAATTTTTGCTTCGCCCATTAATAATTTTGTATTGAGCTTATCAATTAACTGTGGACGGATTCCACCAACATGGCGCGCGAACTTCAGGTCTTTAAATTTTAAAGATGGCACAATTTTTCTGACATCTTTTAAGAAAAGAATTTTTCGAATCAATGGGATTTCGAACAACATATTCTTAAACATGTAATGACGAATATCTCTTACCCTCAATAAATCCCAGAGCACTTTTGCCACTTTACGATCAAACCTGAACACCTGTAAAAAATCCGGCAATGTTTTCAGGTTATAACGTTCAAGAATCGGCAGCACCAGAGCGGTCGGACCAAAACGTGTTTCACCAGGCACTAACACATCGGGGTCGCCATGAATTGCTGCAAATGGAAGCGCATCATTTTGTACGGTATACACTTTGCCATTTAAACATTGTGGCGCAAAATAATAACTACCCGCGACCGGCAGACAGGAATAGTGCAAACCATAACCCAGATCATGTGCCAGCTTTAAACTATGCCCGCCAGCACAAACCACCAGTGATTTTGTCTGATAACAAACACCATTGGTTTCCACTAAAAAGCGATCTTTTTCAATCTTAATATGTGTAACTGATTCATTAAAATGAATATCAATTTCACGGTTTTCCAGCCGCTCTGCCTGACGTACAAATGAACGCGATAAGGCTTCAAAATTAACGGCCGTGTATTCATCGGTTGAACCCAGTGCTATCACTTCATCATCACGCAAGCGGTCATCACGGTTAGCGACATTCGGTTCAATTTTGGCTATTGCTTTTTTATCCAGCAGCTGCAAATTTGGATAATGCGGGGAAAAGATTTTAAATCGTTCACGCAGTTGCTCACATTCTTTTTCACCAACCCCCAGTACCATTTTTGAGTATTTGAAAATTATGTGATCACGGTCCGGCTGAGCCGTCGCATAGTTACGCAACATACTGGCTGCACGTTTTACCTTTAGGGCTTTCTCCAGCGTATAGTTTGTTTCAATATCACCACAATGCAGCGTCTGGCTATTATTACTGGAGAGCGAATTCACTCTCGCCGGTGCCGCGTACTTTTCAATTAATCCGATGCGCTTAATGTCCGTATATTTGGCGGTCATATAAAGCAATGCCGAACCGGAAACTCCGCCACCAACAATTAGAAGATCATATTGATTTGAACTCATGTTTCTCTCGCTGGACGATTTACATTGATTTTAGACTATGAGCCAGAATATTCAGGCGATTCTAATTTTCTATGAAAAATATTTTATTTCAGGCAATAAAAAAGCCGTCCCTTACAGGTCGGCTTTTTTAATCAACACTTAAAGTCAGGGCAATTACATTGCACGAACAGTAGCATTGAGACGACTCTTATGACGAGCCGCTTTGTTTTTGTGGATCAGGCCTTTTGAAACCATACCATCAATAACTGGAACTGCTGCTTTGTAAGCGTCTTCAGCCGTAGCTTTTTCGCCTGCTTCAACAGCATAAATAACTTTTTTAACGTAGGTACGGAACATAGAACGCATACCAGCATTATGCTGACGTCTAGTCTCGGCTTGACGAGCACGTTTTCTCGCCTGTGCAGAATTAGCCAATGGAGTTCTCC
>Ga0316207_10004346_pt1 | contig 12355 bp, 9 predicted proteins | sample 6weekpyrite_MG_FD_204943 | JGI IMG/M metagenome (GOLD analysis project Ga0316207, IMG submission 204943) | Microbial mat bacterial communities from mineral coupon in-situ incubated in ocean water Damariscotta River, Maine, United States -... | ecosystem: Environmental > Aquatic > Marine >... | reverse complement strand
AGGTTTCTGGTGCACCTGCGGGTATTGAAGAGTTTAACTTTGGTCGTTTGACATTAGTTAATCAAGGCGGTTCTGATATTGTTGCTTCTGCTTCAACAGGAGCAGGACTTTCAAATAATGTTGGTGAAGCGACGGTTAACCTAGCTGATGTTCGTGGAAATATTCTTTCTGCTGATGCCATTGCAATGGGTGCTGCTGCAAATGCAACACAAGATCTTTCATTATCAAACGGTATTGGTGCGGGTGTAACAAGCCTTACGGGTGCAATGGCTACAATTGACATTGCTCAATCTTCACAAAAACTTCTTGATAGCGTCCGTGCTGACCTTGGTTCTGTTCAAAATCAGCTTGTTTCAACGGTAAACAATATTTCTGTAACTCAGGTAAATGTTGCTGCTGCTGAATCTCAAATCCGTGATGTTGATTTTGCTGCTGAGTCTGCTAACTTCTCACGTCTGAACATTCTTGCTCAGTCTGGGTCTTATGCAATGTCTCAAGCAAATGCTGTTCAGCAAAACGTTCTTAGATTATTACAATAATCTTAGATAAAGTTTCCTTGTAAATATGCTTAGACTACTTCAGTAGTCTAAATAAAGCAGCTTTGCTGCGTGCACATTACTTTAGAAGTTTTTTTGTTTTCTAAAGTAATTTACAAGGTTTTATTAAGTTTCCTTCGGGCAACTTTCTTAAACTCTTAAACTCTTAAACTCTTAAACTCTTAAACTCTTAAACTCTTAAACTCTTAAACTCTTAAACTCTTAAACTCTTAAACTCTTAAACTCTTAAACTTAGATCACTATTTTTCCCCTAGCTTAAGTTGTTGTATTTACGCGTTTATATAATTGACACAAAGACACCTCCTCTAACTTGGAACACCATTTGCTTTTAATCTTCTAAATTTTACGCATGGATGCATATTCCATTACAAAGGATATAAGATGGGTTTTCGTATTAATACAAATATTGCGGCGTTAAACGCGCACAATAATGGAGTTATGAATAACAGAGCAATAGACAGCTCTCTTTCAAAACTAAGTTCAGGTCTTCGCATTAACTCTGCAGCAGATGATGCTTCGGGTATGGCTATTGCCGATTCTTTACGCTCACAAGCTAGTGCGTTGGGTCAGGCCGTGCGTAATGCTAATGATGCACAAAGTATTATTCAGATAGCCGATAAGGCTATGGATGAACAGATCAAGATCTTAGATACTATTAAGGTGAAGTCTATTCAGGCAGCTCAAGATGGTCAAAGTCGTCAATCTCGTATAGCGCTTCAATCTGATATTACACGCTTGATGGAGTCTTTGGATAATGTTGCAAACACAACAGCCTATAATGGACAGACTCTATTGTCAGGTGCTTTTACAAACAAAGAGTTTCAAGTTGGCGCGTATTCAAATGAGACAGTGACAGCCTCAATAGGTGCAACAAACTCACAAAAGATTGGTACAACGCGTTTTGAAACAGGTGCAAATGTTACAGCAGCTGGCACGGTCACACTGACTTTTTCTGGTGCGGGATTTGGGGGTAAAGATATTACACTCGAGTCTGTTGCTGTAGACAGGTCTGCAAATTCTGGTTTAGGGTTATTAGCTGATACAATCAATAAAAACACTAATCTTACAGGGATTCGAGCGACTGCAAATGTTATTTCAACGTCAACGGCAGCTATAGCAGCTGCTGATATTACGGGCTTGACTATTAATGGTATTATTATTGGTACGATCTCTGCAGCAGCAAACGATGCAAATGGCAATGTTGTGAATTCAATCAATGCTCGTACAGCTGAAACAGGCGTGAGAGCTTCGACTTCTGTGCTTGGTCAGCTTGAACTCACATCTGTTGATGGACGTGGTATTGAGGTTTCTGGTGCACCTGCGGGTATTGAAGAGTTTAACTTTGGTCGTTTGACATTAGTTAATCAAGGCGGTTCTGATATTGTTGCTTCTGCTTCAACAGGAGCAGGACTTTCAAATAATGTTGGTGAGGTAACAATGAATCTGTCGGATATCCGTTCTAATATCTTATCTGCAGATGCCATTGCAATGGGTGCGGCTGCAAATGCTACAGAAGACTTAGGCTTAAGCGGTGGTATTGGAGCAGGTGTTACAACGCTTAAAGGTGCGGAAGCTAGTATCGATATCGCCGAATCAGCACAGCGTCTTTTAGACAGTGTTCGTGCAGATCTAGGTTCAGTTCAAAATCAAATTATTTCTACCATTAATAATATCTCTGTGACACAGGTTAATGTGCAAGCGGCAGAGTCTCAGATTCGTGATGTTGATTTTGCAGCTGAATCTGCAACTTTCTCCAAGCACAATATCCTTGCACAATCTGGCTCGTATGCAATGTCTCAGGCAAATGCCGTCCAACAAAACGTTTTAAGTCTACTACAGTAGACTAAAACATTTCCTTAAAAGCATATTGAATCTTTTACAGCAGTAAAAGAGGTCAAAGCAGTATTTTAATACTGCGATATACCTAATGAGTTAAGATAGTTTCTTCACAAATGTATTTAGTTGATTGGCACAATTTGTTCGGTAATTTTATTTAGGCTCTCTTCCGCTTCTTTCTCTCGTACCTTTTGCTCTTTTTCTGCTTGTACTTTTAGCTTTTCAAATTTCTCTTGAGAATAAGATATTTCGTGTTTTTCGGGGATGATGACTTTGTCTTTAAGAGATTGAGGCCATGTTTCGATAGCTTTAATCATCGTTAATCGCTGTGCGTCAATACCTCCTGCAAGTGCAAAGAGCCAATACCTGTGTTTCATGATCCAATCAATAAGTTTGGCTTTTTTCTCAATGTCTGTTTCTGCCTTAGAAACGTGCAGGACTGCAAAATCAAGTTCCATTTGAACTAAATAAGACTGAATCGTATCAAAGAACATAAGATTGAAGACAGGGTCATGGGTAAAGTCTTTGATGATATCAATCTTATCGCTGAGCTTTTGCAACTCATCAAAATCGATTTCTTCAAGTTTATCTTCTTGAGTAAGTTTGACAAGGTTTTCAGAGGCCTCTTGCACTTCGATAAAGGTCTTTTCAATGATCTCTTGTTTATCAACAGCTTCTTGGAGTATGAAGTTTGTTTTTTCAATCATTTTTTTGCTGTAGGCATTGATCTCGTTGTTTGTGGGATACTCAGCTTTTATAGACTTCTTTTGCAGGTCCATATCAACGTACTTATCAATAGCATCCTGAAAAGTCATCTCGGTACTACCCTCAATACGAGAACCACCTTCGGTCGCATTGATAGTGGTAAAGAAAGAATTTGTCTGTTTGATCAAGGATTCAAAGTGATTTCTAAAAAGTTCCCAGTAGTAGGTGGTACGGACTTCTCCCTTTCCTCCGTATCGCGTTGTAAAAACATCATGACCTTCCGTAGTCTCTTCATTAACAGTAAAGGTGTGATCGGCTGCATGAGAAGTGTCATCATCGCCAAAAGAGAGGTCTTGGCCGATTAGAATACAGTTCTTATAGTCTAAAATAACAGCAAGCTCGTGTGCAAGATTGGCAGCACTCATACCTGTTCCAAGATACCCAAAATCGTCTAAACCGAAAAACTGTGTATAGCCGTGTGGACGCATCTCTAAATAGAGGTCCCCTTCTCGAATAGCATTTTTGACAGCTTCATGAATAATTGAAACACAGATGAACTTCACGTCTTTTTGTGACTGCAAGGCGTTGTTCTCGAAGAACTTTCCTGTTTCGGGGACACGCTCTAAAACAGTGACATAATCAGGTTTGATTCCATTTTTTTCTAAAATAGGAAAGCTGGCATCAACACTAATGATGGTGACATGGTCTTGGATCTTTTTTAATAAGGGAAGTTGTTTGGTTAAACTTGGTCCGGTAGAGACAACAATGGCCGTTTTCCCCATAGGTTTGCCTATGAGTTTTGAAAACTTAGGTCCTTCAATCATCTGCGGAAGGTTGACAAAATGGTGTTCAATCCCCATAAGCGAGTCAATAGCACTGTTACCGTGCCCCATAATAACATGTGAAAGTGCTTGAGTCATTTTTGAAACAACAGCAGCATATTCATCTGCATAGGCAGCATCATAATAGTTTGAGATGGTCTCTAGATCAAAAAGTTTGGCAAATAGTTTCCCTTCGTCATCATTTAGATAGTTGAAAGCAACAGTGAAGTCAAGCTCATCGGCTGATTCTATTATCAGTTTTTTATCTTTTATCTCTTCAGAAAAATCAATGATGTTAAAGGCAATATACAGAAGCTCAATATTTGGTTCAATAAGTAAGACTCTTTTTAAAGCAGATGCTTTTAGTGCCATTTTAAGATAAATACCATTAGCAATACCAAAGAAATAGCGGTAGGGATAACGTTCATACTCTTTATTATGTTCAGATAAGGCAATAATATCATTTACAGGATTGGCATACATAAAGAGTTCATTACTAAGGTCAAGAAGGTTTACATCCACGCTATCTTTTCCCTGAAATACTTCAAATTGCTTATTTCCGGTAATCGCAAAAATTCTTGATGCCAAGAGTGGATTAATGGGGAGAAGGGCCTGGATATTTTTCTCATATATTGACATAAAGTTATTCCTTTGAAAATGTGATGTCTGCATCAGATATGATAGATGAATTTTTTAGCATTTGTACAAACTCTAGCAATAGGGGATCTTGATATTTATTAGCAATAGCAAGCACACCTATGGGCAAGTTGTTCTCGCCTTTTAAAACTGGCATCATTATACTAGGAAGACCTAAAAAAGTCCAAATCAGGTTTGAATCAGGAAGGTCAGGTGTTGTTAAACCTATCGGTGCTTCATCTGCGGCTCCTAGAGTCAGGACAATATCATAAGAGTCCATCCATTGCTTAAAGTTCTGGGTGAGATCATGTTGTCTTTCCAACGCATCTGTATAAGCCTCTGTAGATATTTTCTGACCTTCTTGAATAATCTCATAAAAGATAGGGCTCATCAAAGTATGCTCAGCGTACTCATCTTTAAAGTAGTAGGCCAAGGCTTTGTCATAAATGCATTGATGTAAGTCATAGATCTCATTTATATAATCAGGAAGTTCGGTGTAGATAAGTTCTATCTTCTGGTTATGCAGTTGATCTGTCCATGTGTTAAAATCTTCTGTGGCCACTTTTGAAGAAATTTCATATTGAGGATGTTGAACAACAGCAACGCGATATGTTTTTTTAGGATTACTTTGGTAGTTATCGATATATTTATGTACATATTCATAGTTTTCTCCGCTTACCCTGCAGGCTTCAAAAGCCATGGAAAGATCTTCAACACTTCTAGCAAAAAAACCTAAGGTGTCTAAGGAATCAGTTGTCTTTAAAACACCGATACGCGGAAGCACCCCGAAAGATGGCTTGAAGCCATAAATCCCGCAATATGAGGCTGGACGACCGATAGACCCTGCCGTTTGTGAACCCAGTGCGATTGGAACCATTCCGCTGGCTACTGCAGCAGCAGAACCGCTAGAAGAGGTCCCCGGACTTCGTTTTAAGTCATAAGGATTATGTGTCACATCTTGATAATGTACTGCAAATTCAGCCGTTACCGTCTTGCCTAGCATCAGTGCACCGTTACGACGTAGATAATGCACCATTCTCGCGTCATTTCCAGGGGTAAAGTCTTTCCATATAGGCGAACCCATCTGTGTGGGCATATCAAAGGTATTATAGATATCCTTTACACCGATAGGAATACCAAAAAGAGGATGGGTGTTAATATCTAGACGCGCAGTTTTTTCCAGTTGGGCATTGATCACCTCTACATCTAGAAACTCCCATGCTTTAATATCGGGCTCTATCTCTTTTATGCGTTTGAGCAGACTCTCTGTAATTTCTTTTGGGCTTATTTCGTTGGAGAGTAGCTTTTTACGTAACTCACTTGCAGTTAGGGTGTAAAGTTCGCTCACTCATACTCCCTAAACTTGCCCTGACGCATTGCCTTGAGTGTATCTGTGTATTCTTCTTCGGTGATATTCGCCATATCTAAGAACTCATCCAGATAAACAGGGCGTTGCTGATCATATTTCTTAGCAACTTCAAAACCTTCTTCACGCGTAAGCAGACCGGCACGTACATCGGCACTTGCCTGATCTGTTCCACGACCGAATCCGCGTTTTACAAACTTCATGTGGTCATGCATGGTCTCAAACTTACATTCATTACCCTTGAAACCTTTGTAATGCCCAGGACGGCGTTCCTCTTTCCAGCCATACTCTTTTTTGATAAATTCCATCTGCCTTTCATCATCCCAAAAAAGGTAGTCTCCCAGATGCAAGCCGACAAGACCAAGCTTCTCTACCTCCTCATACGAAGGAAGTTCAAAAGGTTTTAGATCCTTTCGCGTGATCTCATCATCAATCATCTGCTCAGGATAAAGCTTTGCAGATACCTTTGTAAAATAGTCTCTGTCAAACTTCGTCACATGCTCTTTGAAATCGGCTCTTCCGCTTGATTCACATACAGACTCTCCCCAAATAAGAAGAGGGATATTAAACTTCACGGCGATTTGCAGAGGAAAAGCTCCAATACCTGCGTGACAATGCCAGCATGAGTCCCCTATCTTGTAAAAAGACTTGACAAAAAGCTTTTTGACTAAAGCTTTATTGGGTGTAAACATAATATGGTCGACTTCGAGTTTTTCCAGGGCGTTCTCAAGATTGAACTTGCCTGTCTCTGAGTACCAGTTATGATTAAAGGTGACAGCAAGCGGTTTCATACCATATACTTTGGTCAGTACATGAAGTTGAAAAACAGAGTCCTTCCCTCCGGAGATAGGAACGATACAATCATAATTATCATCGGCTTTTTCTTTATACTCTTCAAAGACTTTTCGAAGTTCTTGTTCACTTGTTTTCCAGTTTATGCGCATTTTTTGCTCTTGAGCTCTACATGCCAGACAAACGCCCAGTTCATCAAACTGCATCCCCTCGTTTGAACTTGGCATACAGCAACGTGTACAGTATTTTAAATGGTCTTTATATAAGGGCTTTCCATAGTCTTCATCATGACCCACGGGTATAGTATCTATTTTCTTAGTCATAGGGTCTCCTTTAAATCATTTTCTAGTATTGCATATTCTATAACATCGGCAAATTTACCATTTTTTGTAAGAGCGTCTCTACGAATTCCTTCTTGTCTCATACCGAGCTTTAAGGCAAGTCTTTGCATACCGATATTATTGGATGAGGTACCGCAGTAGATTCGATGAAGCCTTAGCTCTGAAAATGCGTAATCGAGTAAAAGCTTGCCGACTTCTTCTCCAACTCCTTTTCCATAAAAAGAGGGCTCACCTAGTAAAATAGCAAACTCGGCATTTCTTGCTTGTAGATTGATGGCTTGTAAAGCAACATTTCCTATGTGCTTGTTTGTATGGTTGTCAATGATGGCAAAAACCTGATGAATGGAGGAGCTAGTAACAAACCTGATATAATCTTCCGCCATCTCTTGGGTGTAAAGCTTATCACCGTGAGAGTTATATCGGGTCACTTCAGGGTTATTGAACCAGTGAGGATAGTTTCCTTTGGCATCTTCGAGATGAAGTCCTCTTAGGTATATGCTTTTTCCTTTTAGTAGAGGCAAGTCTTTCATATCAGCTCTGCTTTGTTTGCCCATACTTTCTCAAACGCCGCAACAACATCATCCATATCCTCTTTAGACATTCCAGGACGCATGAACTCATGGCTCACAAGCAGATCGTAATGCATCTTTTCTGTTACAAGGCAGAGACCTTTTTCATAGGTGATAGAACTTTGATTGAAGGGAAATCCCTTTTTTCCAAAGCCAATACGCTCTTGATATAAAGGCTGGAGGTAAAGAGGCTTTACGTATCCATAAGAGAGCAGAACATCTGACTCGTCACGTAAAAGTGTCTTGGGAAGTTCGGCTTTTACCGCATCTATAAAAGTATTTCTATGCATGCCTGCAATATTTGGGTCAAACTGCAAGACATGCACGTAAAAAACATGTTTGCTCTGCGGTCGGATCTTTGTTGGTTTTAAACAGGGAATCTGTGAAAGTCTCTTATTTAAATATTCTACGTTTTGAATACGTTCAGACAAAAGAAAAGGCAGCTTTTTAAGCTGTTCATGTGCAATGGCTGCTTCTATCTCTGTCATGCGGTAATTAAAGCCGATCATATTTACAAGTTCTTCCCTGTCTTTAATCCCACGAGCCGATAAAACAGCCTCAGCGTGGTTACGGATCAGGCGTAATTTGTCTGCTAGGGCATCATCATCTGTAACAATTATTCCCCCTTCACCTGAATGAATATGTTTATGATAATTCAGTGAAAAGACTCCCATGTCTCCAAAGGTCCCTGCAAACTTGTCTTTATAGATCGCTCCCGGAGCCTGGGCGGAATCTTCAATAACGGTAAGGTCATGTTTTTTGGCAAGTGCATTGATGGCTTCAACATCATAAACCTGTCCAAAGATATCAACGACAATGATAGCCTTAGTCTTCGGACTTATCTTAGCCTCTATGGATCTAACATCAAGACAGTAATAATCTTCTTCAATGTCAGCAAAAACGGGGATGGCGCCATAAACCAAAGCCGCCGTGGCTGAGGCACTCATCGTATAGGCTGAGACGATGACTTCATCCCCCGGACCAATACCCGTAGCACCTACAGCAGCATAGAGCCCCGAGGTGGCAGAGTTGACTGAGATAGCGTGTTTGACATTAAAGAACTTCTCCCAGGCACGCTCAAGTGCTTGAACTTCTGTGCCACCAAAAAAGTCCTCATGCCAGGTACCGAGATAGGTGGAGAGTTTTCCCGAGCGCAGGACTCTAAGTGCTGCCTCTTCCTCTTCTTTGCCAATAGTGTTGTATGCGGGAAAAGGCATAGAGCGTAATTTTTCTCCCCCGTTAATGGCTAAATTATTCATGTGCGTCCCAGCTTAAATTTTTTTGGAAAGGGAGAAGGTTTTTAATATCAAGAAGCTTTTGGCTTAGACGAAGGTGTTGTTGAAAAACATCTGTTTTGTCTTTTAAGGCAAAGTTGAGGGTGTTGCAAAGGTTCATACTCATAGTGTCTTCCAAGGTTTGATGAGGTTTTAGATCAAAATAGCCCTTGTACTTTTGCGAAGGCTCTATACCCTCGACATAAACAGTATGCCCGGCGTCTTTAATCAGGATTCGGCCCTTAGATAAAATGATTTCTAATTCAAAAAGCGCATAGTTCTCACCGGAAAAGTTTTGCAATACCCCCTGCGTATCAGAACATTTTAAAAAAAAGGTGCCGTAAAAATCATCTTCTGTTTGTATTGCATCATCTGTTGAAAGAGAAAGAATGTCTCCACAAAGGTGTTCTATCAGTTCAAGCATATGTGAGCCGTTGTGATATAGGCCCTTAGTGAATTTTCCATTAAAACAAAGCACCTGACCAAAGTCTCTTGTTTCAATAAGATGATGTAGCCTCTGTATACTTGGGTCAAATCTGCGCATAAAGTTTATGAGGATCTTTTTAGGATGGATATGTATAAGAATTTTTAACTCATCAAGTTCTTCTTGTGTCTGCACAAAGGGCTTTTCGCAGATAATAGTCTGTATATGTTCGTCTTTTAAGGCAAGTACCATAGCTTCAAAATGAAAAGGTGTAGGCGAGCAGATCGATACGATATCAACAGCTTGTGAATCCAAGAGTTTCTCAAATGAGTCATAATGACGGATATCATTTCCCCATTTCTGGATAAAAGATCTTCTATGCTCTAAGACAGGATCACAGATGCAGACAAGTTCTGTGTTTGTGTTTTTTTCATAAGCATGCGCATGGGTTAAAACCTCTGTGCTGTCCCTTGAGTCTAAAAGACCCGCTATATTTCCACATCCAATTATGGCCGCTTTTAGCACTAGACAAACTCCCGTATTTTCTGTTGAATTGTAGCAAAATTTATGCCATCCTTCTTCAGACTTATATTTATTTTTTGAAGATGCTTTTTATTTACATTTGAAAGTGTTTTCAGCTGATGCGAAGAAGGCAGAGGCAATAAAAACTCTCTGTTGTGTGAGGGAAGGTATGATAAAACAGGCTTGTGTAAAAGCGCGGCAGTGTATAAGGCCATAGTGTCAAAACCAATGATCATCTTAGAACGCAGAAGATCTTTTTCTAAGGGGCAAAAAGATGAAGGGTATATTTGTGATTTTATATGTGGAAATTTCTTTAAGACTTTATCATACCGATGTTTTTTTTCAGAGGGATGAAGGCGTATATGTAGACCCTTGCATTCAAAAAGATCAAAGTTTTTCAAGATGTCTTCTAAGGCAGAGTTTTGCGTAAATCCCCAGTAGTTTTTGTCATTATAGGTACTTAAAGCGACCTCTTCAGTCGGCTCACTTAAAAAGAGCAGGTTTTCGTTGGGAGTGATATCTTCTTGGCCAAGAGTGTTTAGTTGATTATGCAGGTAGTAGTTATTGATGCGGATGACTTCCGCCAGGGCATACTCTTTGGAGATCTTTTCAGCTTTTTCATCCGAAACAAGAACAAAATTCGGGAGGTTTTTTCTCCACGTTTTTTCAGGGTAGTTAAAACGTTCTCGGTATGAACTCCAGTGATCCAAAAAAGCAAAACTGGGGATGCCTAAAAGTCTTGCTTCTTTAACAAACTCTGTTTCAACCTTTTCTTGCCAACCTGTGCCAAAAAACAGAGCATCAAATCCATACAGGTCTAAAGAAGTCTGAGTACTCAGGCCCTCTCTTGAAGCAATGTTTTCAAAAGGCGAGTTATGAGGAGCATATAAAGTCCAAAAAGCAGCTTCTAGGTGTTCTTTAATATATGCAACCAATATCTCTGAAGCACCTGCGTCATGACAAACAACGGCAATACGTAGTTTTTTCAAAGGACTAAATCCCAAGACAAGGGGGTGCCTTTTTTATACGCACCCTTGAAGCTCTTGCCTAAGATATGAGATAACTCTCTTGGATGCATTCCAAAACCCGGACGAACAGAACGTACATTGTTTTCATCTAGGACCTCACCCTTCTGTACGTCTTTGCAGATAAATAGTGATCGTGAGAACTCTCTAGATTTCTTGCTTTTTTCTGTCAGCCCATAATTGACCTTGCCCAAGAGTTTTTCGGTATCTCGAACGGCTTGTACCATCTGTGTAAACTGTTCAACATCAAGCGAAAAAGAGGCGTCAGGCCCACCAATAGAGCGATCTAGAATAAAATGTTTTTCGATAACCTTGGCTCCTAGAGCAACAGCAGTAATAGGAGAAGTCGTTCCTAAAGTATGGTCTGAAAATCCGGAAACAACATCAAAGGTTTTGCACAGGTCCGCGATGGTGAGGAGGTTTGCCTCTTCCAAAGGAGCAGGATAGGCTGAGGTGCATTTTAGAAGGATGATATCTTTGTTATTTACTCTATGACAGGCATCTATGGCCTCTTGGATATCTTTTTTTTCTGCAATTCCCGTGGAGATGATCACCGGTTTACCCTTGCTTGCAACATACTCTATCAAAGGTATATCCGTGATCTCAAAAGAGGCGATTTTGTAAGCAGGCACCTCTATGCTTTCTAAAAAATCCACGGCCGTTTTATCAAAGGGGGAAGAGAAGCAGATAAGCCCTAAAGACTCTGCATACTCTTTTAGCTCAGCCTGCCACTCCCATGGCATATAGGCGTCTTGATAAAGAGAATACAGTGTCTGCCCATCCCATAATGTATCTTGCTTTATTTGAAAATACTCATTATCACAATCCAGAGTAATCGTATCTGCCGTGTAGGTCTGCAGTTTGATAGCATCTGCTCCTGTTTGTGCTGCGGCCTTGATGGTCTCTTTGGCTATTTCTATCTTTCCCCCGTGGTTTGCGGAGAGTTCAGCGATGATAAAGACAGGAGAATTGTTTGAGATCTCTTGGCCTGCAATAAAAATCTTATTCATTAGAGTCTCCTAAATGATAATATAATATATTTTCTTCCTCTTTTTCCAAGACAAAGCCTGCTTTGAGAAAACTTTTTTGAGAAGAGGCGTTTTCTTTTTTTATTAGGGCTGTTATGCATTGATCTGGGTGGGTATTCAGATAATACATACATGCCTTTTCAAGTATCTCTTTGGCTAAACCTTTGCCTCTAAAGCCTTGGTTTATAGATAGGCTTATTATCGTCTTTTTATTTTTTTTATTAAAGCGAACCTGTGCAATAAGAGCATTGTTTTCATCCCTTAGACAATAGAGTTCAATATCTCTGTCTTTAAGAGCTGATTTTAACCATTTTTTATGTTCATCAAGTTTAATCTCATCAGAGTTGAAAGAATTTTGTCTTACGAGGGGGTCATTGGCAAGATGGTAAAGATCAAGCATATCTTCTGCAGTTGCCTTCTTAAGAGATATCTTCTCTTTTTTTGGGTTTTTTAAATAAG
>Ga0316207_10004345_pt1 | contig 12355 bp, 12 predicted proteins | sample 6weekpyrite_MG_FD_204943 | JGI IMG/M metagenome (GOLD analysis project Ga0316207, IMG submission 204943) | Microbial mat bacterial communities from mineral coupon in-situ incubated in ocean water Damariscotta River, Maine, United States -... | ecosystem: Environmental > Aquatic > Marine >... | reverse complement strand
CGCTGCTCATTGTAAACACCCCATATCATCCAGATGACCAGAATCAGCTTGACGAATGCGCCCGTTAAATTCAGGGTGGTGCGCAGGCGAATTCTGTCTTCTGGAAGACTGAAGATAATCAGTCCGGGTAACAGGGAGCTGGCAATGACCAGTAATGGAATCCATGCATTCCAGTTCACGGGCTGATCTCCCTGGCGCTAAAAGGAGAACCGAGATTGATGATTTCCAGCACGGGTGTGGCGGTGAAGCCTAATATTATTGCACCGAGTGCAAGGCCAAATGCAGTCCATTCCATTCTTGCGGGGACTGACGTGCTGGATTCATGATGGTGTAATGCTTCGGTGAATGTATTTCCCAGCACCTTGAATATATAGGCGGCGGCAAGTAAGCCCCCAACAACAAGTACCGTCACAATCCCCCAGTTGCCCTGCTTAAGTGCCGCTTCAAGTAGCAGCCATTTGCCAATGAAACCGCCACTGGGCGGCAGCCCCATAATGCTCACTCCCGCCAGCGCAAATGCCCATGCGGTAACCGGCAATCTCTGTACCACACGATCCAGGTCGGCGATACGATCATGACCATCAAAGTGTATCAGGTTGCCAGCGGTGAGAAACATCGCCGCTTTTGCCAGCGCGTGAGACAACGCCAGATAAGCCACAGCATTCCATGCAAGCCCGCCAGATGCCGCGGCAAGTGGAAAAGCCAGAAACAGGTAACCAATCTGTGCCACGGTTGAATAAGCAATCAGCAGCTTCAGTCGTGTCTGGCGGAAGGCCTGTATCGAACCCCACAGAACAGCCGTTGCGCCAAGTAAGCCGAGCAGGTTGTTAATGCTGTCATCCGTGGGATTAAACAGGGTGAGCCACAGGCGTAACAAGATATAGAAAGAAGCCTTTACAACCAGTGCTGAAAGTACCGCACTCACTGGCGCAGGCGCGCTGGCATGAGCCGGGGGTAACCAGAAATGAAATGGAAATAAAGCTGTTTTTAATACCAGCCCGGTGGTTATCAGCCCCAGAGCTGCCCATACGCCGGGAGATGATTCTAGCAGCTCGCCGAGCAGTGCAATGTCAACTGTGCCGTATGTTTGATAAAGCAGTGCAACGCCAAGCAGGTAACACAATGAGCCTAGCAGAGTGGCAAATAAATAACGCATTGCGCCGACCAGTGCCTGCCTGCTTCCGGTTAAGGCGGTTAGTGCCACGGCCGCCAGACCCAGCAGTTCTAAAGTGACATAAAGATTGAAAATATCGGCGGCGAGGAACAGGGCATTTAACGCGCCCAGCAGGAGTAGCCAGACTGGCCAGAAACGGACTTCATCATGGCGTCTGCTGAAATAGCGGGTGGCATAAATGCTCACTGCAAATCCGACAATGGCGGTGGCGGCGAGCATTAACAGGCTCAGACCATCGGCGTAAAGTTGAATACCTAAGGGTGCGCTCCAGCCGCCTAACAGATGTATATGACTACCACTTTGCTGAATTTGCCAGCCCAGACCGATAACGCTCATTAGCACAGCCACTGTGGTTAGCAGGCCAAGTGCCCGTGCAATGACGGGCCATAAAAAACTCAGCATTCCGGCGCCCAGGGGCAATAGAATGAGGATTGCATCAAAGGGGATCTGGGCAAGCATACTGAGCATCGATCAGGTCTGCTGATCGTCTGGCAAATCTGTGCGGCCTGTTTCTGTGTGTAGTTTCAGCATCATTGCGAGTGCCAGAGCTGTTGCAGAAACGGCAACCACAATGCCCGTAATCACCATGGCATGAGGAACCGGGTCAGGCATTTCACCGCTTCGTTTTGCCAGTGCAACCAGAATCAGAAAAACACCACTGCCCATAATATTGATCGCGAGAATTTTCCGCAGCAGATGGCTGTGGACGATTAAACCATACAGTCCAAGGGAAAATAGTCCGGCGCCGATCAGAGGGTAGATTAATTGCGGGCTCATTTTAATGCCCTGTTTTTAGACCATGGGAAACCACCTAGAAATAATGCTGCCAGTGTTACGCCGATAGACAGAGTGGCGAAGGTTTCAAGTATCAGTATCAACAGGCCCGCCTGTGCCGGTGGATATTCCAGTAGTTGCCCCTGTATCAGCAGGGTAATTGCCGCCAGCGCGACAAAGGCCAACGGCCCGGCCAGGAGTAGAACACGGAAAAATAACGAGGATGTATCTTTTCTGAGTTGCCAGCCAGATAACAGCAGCAGTATCCCGGCAGCTCCCAGAATTGAGCCTGCCTGAAAAGCGCCTCCGGGTGCATGGGCGCCTACCCATAAAATGTAGGCCGCAACCAGAATAAATACCGGTGTTAGCAAGCGTGACAGAGTATCCAGAACAGGGCTGATAAAAGGTGTTTTCACTGCGGGGTTTTCACCCAGCGACCAGACACCCAGCAGGGCGACAAATAATACGAGCATTTCAAGTAATGTGTCGTAGCCGCGAAAATTGAGTAAGACTGCGGTGACCGGATTTTCAACACCGCTGTTCACTAACTGGGAATACACGTCCGGCTGCAGGCCCATAAACGCGGGTGAAAAAGTAAATACGCTATAAGCAAGGCCGATGAATACCAGTACGAGTGAAATAAATGGCCACCACTGGATTGATGGGTCTTTTTCGGGGTCAGTTGTGTGAGAGGCTATCGCTCGACCGGTGTGCGGTGAATTGAGTCTGGCCAGTGCAGATAACATTAACGCACCGGTAATTCCGGCACCGATAGCCGCTTCTGCCAGAGCCACATCCGGTGCATTGAGGCGAACCCAGACCAGCGCCATTAATAATCCAAAGGCAATAAAGAGTAATACGGCCTTGAACAGATCGGTTGTCGCCAGTGCGCTCCATGCCAGGCCTAGCAGAGACAGGCCTAATAGAACGTCAAATATCGTGCTTAACAGGCTTATTTCCAAGGGCGAATTTTCCTCTGCACGGCGCCTTTGGCGATCAGGTGTGCCACGCTGGCACCTGAGAGCAACACTAATAACCAGATAAGTAATAATTTGCCGACGGCCATGATTGATTCAAGCTGCAACATCAATCCAATGATGGTGATGCCAAGCCCCAGATTATCGGCTTTGGTGAGGGCATGAAGTCGAGTATAGATATCGGGAAAGCGCAATAGCCCAAGCGTTCCCGCGAGGAAAAAAAATGCACCGATGATGATCAGTATGATGGAGAGATAATCAATGATTGTCATTGTCAGCTTCTTCAGCAGGCCATGCGCGTTGAACAAATGCAATGGCGGTAACCGCCGCCAGTAAAGCAAAAACCAGAGCAATATCCTGCAATGCGCTGTTATCGCTGGCCTGTGCTAACAGCAGGATGATTGCAACAGATGTGGTACTGAATAACTGGGCGGCGAGTATGCGATCTGCGGTGCTGGGGCCCCGCATAATTCGCCACATGCCAGCGATGAGCGTTAATAAGAGAAACATCGCAACTGCAAAATAAAACATCTGCATCGTGAATTAGTCCTCCAGTGTCACGGGTGTTTCGAAACCCGGTGGTTTAATTGCCAGTACCGAGCATTGCAGTTGATTTAGGATCGCTTCTGCTGTGTTGCCGACCAGATATCCGGGTATACCGGTGCGTCCTACCGTGCCCATGACAACCAGGTCTGCATCTATGTCATTGGCGAGGACTGGAATTTCCTCACGTGGCCAGCCCTTTACCAGATGTTGTTGCGGGTTGAGATAGTCTTCTGTCTGCGAGCCTAATTTTTCTATTACATCATTGACCAGAGCATCTAAATTATTTTTGCGGTCCTCATAGACGTCATGCAGATAATCGTTAACCTGTTCGTCGGAGGAATGAATAAACGGGCCTCGCAGAGTACTTTCTGCTATGCCATTCCATGCATGTACAATGTGCAGGTCGGCAAAATCTGATAGTGCAAGCGAACCTGCCAGCTGTAATATTTCGCGATTGAGTGTATCTCGGGCCGTCATTTCTTCTGCAATGTCGATATCCTCGACGTCAACCGCTGCCAGAATGCGTCGGTAGGCTTTAGCTGCCTGTGGTTTGATGAGCCACACCGGGCAGGGGCACTTGCGCAGTAAATGCATATCATCACTGCCAAAAATTCTGTCTATCCAGTCCTGATTTTCAGGAATCTTGATGATCAGATCATGCTTGTCGCGCAACACTTCACGAATGATTTCCATGAAAGGAGTGCCGACTAATATTTTAGTGGTGATTTTTTTTCGCTTGAGAAAAGGCGCGGTTAATTCGTTAAGATCGTCCAGATGTTTTTTTTCCAGTGCTGCCTGCAGGTCTTTCGATATGGGGCCACCCTCTGGCATGCGAATACCAGCATTGATTCGAGGGATAACATCAACCACGGTCAGGCTGGCCTGATTATGTTCGGCAAGTGCGACGGCACGTTGCAGAGCGGGCTGGTTGTCTTCCGTTGACTCCATGACATAGAGAATATTTTTAAATCGATTCATTTAACTAACTCCGCTCATTATATTTTAGGGGCATGCTGAATATGCGAGCCATTTTCTGCTCCACGGCTGCAAGTTCCGATTGATAGTCTGACTGACTGTCAAGCACATGCACTATCATCGTATTATTGTTAATTTCTGTGCTCAATGTGCCGGGTAACAGATTAACCGTAAGGGCCATGAATACCTGTGCCAATCCCTCGGGTAGCTGCATTTTATAGCTAACAGTAGCCGGTGCTATTGGCATGTCAGGATGAAAAGCTCGCCAGGCCACATCTATTCCACCCTGCAGTGAATAGCGGATAAAAAATGGCATGAACAGGATAAACTGAAACCAGCTGAAGTGAGTTGCGGGTAGCAGTCTGATGCTGATAATGGCAGCGAGAATGATCGCCGGTAGGCCAATGGCGAGTGAGGTGACAACACCCTCTGTGAGCACCCACCAGATAATAAATAACAGCAGGGTGCGTGACAGAAAACTCATGTAAGTTGTTGTCATTTTGTTGTTTCCATAAGTCGAAAACCTCGCATACGCTTTATTCCAGCTGGTGCCAGTAGCGGCGTAATATTAATTTTTCGATTTCCACCAGAAACAGCACTGATGAGCCCACTATGATGATGCGTAACCAGGCATCCAGTCCAATGGAAGTGGTGCCGAAAAGTAGCTGCATGGGTTCAAGATAGGTAAACCCCATCTGGACAATTAACAGCAGGCCAACGGCATACAGGGCATAACGGTTGCCGAACAGTCCTTCATAGCTAAATGCGGGTGCCAGTAAATAGCGGGCACTGAACAGATAGAAAATCTCGAACATTACCAGTGTATTCACTGCCACGGTACGCGCAAGTTCTATAGAGGCACCATGATCACGTTCCCAGAGGAATAAACCAAAGGTGCCAGTCACCAGAATTAACGAAACAAAAATGACTCGCCAGATAAGAAAGCCAGAGAGAATGGGTTGCTTCGGGTTTCTCGGCGGGCGTTGCATAACATTGCGCTCTGCCGGTTCGAACGCCAGGGTGAGCGCCAGGGTAACGGCGGTAATCATATTGATCCAGAGAATTTGCGCTGCGGTAATCGGCAGCATTTCGCCCAGGGCGATGGCCGCCACAATAATGAAAGCCTCGCCGCCATTGGTTGGCAGAATAAACATCAGCGATTTTTTTAAATTGTCGTAGACGGTTCGGCCTTCTTCTACGGCATGTGCAATAGAGGCGAAATTATCATCGGCAAGTACCATTTCTGCAGATTCCTTGGCGACCTCGGTGCCTTTCATACCCATGGCCACGCCGACATCAGCCCGCTTTAATGCCGGTGCATCGTTGACACCGTCACCGGTCATGGAGACCACTTCGCCGCTGGCCTGTAATATGCTCACCAGTTGCAGTTTCTGTTCGGGTGAAACTCGAGCAAAAATATCTGAACGTTGCACGGCTTCCTGTAATTGCGCTTCTGTAAAGCTCTCCAGTTCACTGCCCTGAACCACCGTGACGCCATCGCCTATACCCATCTGTGCGCCAATGGATCGTGCCGTGATGGCATGATCGCCGGTGATCATTTTTACGCGAATTCCCGCAGACTGGCAGGTGCGTACGGCTGCGGTGGCTTCGTTTCTCGGCGGGTCGATAATGCCCGTGATGCCTAGCAGGGTCAGCCCACCTTCTACATCACTAAAGGTCAGTGTGCGTTGTTCTGTGTTTGCTGTTTTAAAGGCAATCGCCAGTAATCTCTGGCCACGAGAAGCCATCTCGTTCATACAGGTTTCCCAGTATTCGCGATCGAGGGGCGTATCTTCACCGCGCATGCGTTGCGTATGGCACATTTCCAGCACACGTTCTGGTGCACCTTTAAGGTATATAAAACCATGTCCGTTGTGATCGTGATGCAGGCTGGCCATGAAACGATGCTGAGACTCGAACGGTATGCTATCGGTGCGTGGATAGTGATTCTGGTAGAGGTCGTGATCAAGCCCGGCCTTAAGCGCCAGAGTGACTAGCGCACCCTCCGTGGGGTCGCCCTGCATTTGCCACTGGCCAGCCACTTCACTTACGCTGGCATCATTACAGAGCAGTGCGGCCTGGGCGACTTCCTGCAGTAATGGAAATTCGGCTGCGTTAATATCCTGAGCGTCGAGAATAAAACTCCCGTGAGGGTCATAACCGGCGCCACTGACTTCGCAGATGCCGGCTCCGGTGGCGACAGCCTGCACGGTCATTTCATTGCGCGTGAGGGTGCCGGTTTTGTCTGAACAGATAACAGTGACTGAGCCCAGGGTTTCTACTGCAGGCAGGCGACGAATGATGGCGTTTTTCTTTGCCATTCGCTGTACCCCAATCGCCAGCGTAATAGTCATGATCGCGGGGAGACCTTCTGGAATACCTGCAACGGCCAGCCCAACTGCCGCGAGGAACATTTCACTGAGTGTATAGTCTTGCAGCAGCACCCCGTAGGCGAATGTAAAGGCCGCGATCAGGCCAATGGCAATGGTGAGCCATTTGGCAAAGGTGGCCATCTGGCGCAACAGGGGTGTGGTGAGCACCTGCACCTGGCTTAACATGCTGCTAATTCGGCCAATTTCTGTTTGATCAGCGGTTGCGACGACAACACCCTGGCCCTGCCCGTAAGTGACCAATGTGCCGGAAAATGCCAGGCACTTTCGATCACCAATTGTGGCACCTTCTGCTACCGGTTCGACTGTTTTTCCGACAGGTATCGATTCACCGGTGAGCATGGCTTCGTCAATGCGTAATTCCCGGCTTTTGAAAAGCCGCAGATCGGCAGGTGCCTTGTCGCCGGACTGCAGTAAAACTACATCACCCGGCACCAGCTGCTCCGCTGCAAGACTGATAAATTTGCCGTTACGTTTTACCATCGCCTGTTGCGATAACATGTTGCGGATAGCATCCAGTGCTTTTTCTGCCTTGCCTTCCTGGATGTAGCCGATAATGGCATTTAGCACGACAACGCCGAAGATGACGCTGCTATCGACCCAGTGCCCAAGCAGTGCGGTAATTACTCCCGAGGCGAGCAAAACATAAATCAGGACGTTATGAAACTGCGCCAGAAAACGTCCCAGTGGGCCCTGTCTTTTCTCCATTTGCAGATGATTAGGCCCGTAATGTTTGAGTCGCTTTTCCGCTTCGTCCTGTGACAGGCCATCATCTGATGAAGCGGTTTTATCGAATACAGCACTGATTTCGCTACTATGCCAGGAGGGTATATCCACTGCTTTGTTTTCAGACATAAAAACGTTCCTCGGAGAATGTTTTATTTTTTTTACATCCCTGTCGATTTATTAACTATGAAACCTTTTAACATGACACCTCTTACATGGCACAGGGAATACTGACTTTGTCACTCTATGGTATGAGGCGCTTTTTTCTCAGTGGTGAACCGTTCAAAGTTAATGGAGGTGGTGACGCGGATTGCTGCCAGCGCCAGTAGTAGAACACTGAGTGCATAAATACTTTCATTTTGCAGTTTGTGATCGAACAGCTCGATCATAATATGGCGCAAAATGAAAACAATGCCGGCATCGATAATTGGCGTTAGGCGTAATTTATGTTCGGTAAAATATTCAACCAGTGCACGGGAAAGCTCGATCAGAATGTACAGGGTCAGTACATCAGAAAAAATATACAGATAGCTGCCGGTAATGCCGCTTTCCTGAAACAGTTCGCCAATGCGATAGAAGAGTCGCACCACGCCAATGATCATGGTTAGCGTTATGAAAAACAGAATCACTGCGAATACAGTATCGATGGTACGGTTGAACAGTTTGTTCATATTGGCGGAGGTAAAAAATTGCTTCGCTGTCATCATTTACTGTGTTCTCGTGAAGGGCTTTGGGGTTAATGGTTTTTATATTACGACTGAATATTGCCTTAGGTACATCAGGGTGTACATCAGGCATGGCAGCCAGTTTTTTAAAACCTTGTGCAGCTTCATGTTGCCTCGTGTTAGAGGGTAATCGTTAAATGATCAGTCTCGAACATAAATATTTATCCCGGTAAATATTTACCCTGACAATGCGCTGATACTGTTTTCAATTTTGCATTTTAGCGGTAACCTGAAAGCATCAATGGCTCATGTTAAAGCTATGCTGCCAATGTACGTTAGCCCTGTGTATTCAGCAACCTGTATAAGCTTATCAACGCATAAAATTTTTGCCACAGGTATGAGCGTCAATAAAAACGGTAAGCCGTATCTGCTGCGCTCAGAAGAGAGCATAATCAATGAGAACTAGTCATCCTGTGTTTATGATGGATGTTAACGGGGAATAGCATGAATGATTCAGTATCGATATTTGCAGGCGTTGCCTCTGTTTTTCAGAATATAGGCGGGCAGATACTACTTTACCTGCCAAAAGTGGCGGTGGCTTTAGTGCTACTAATATTAGGCTGGTTACTGGCAAAGCTGGTGCGTCTGCTGGTGGTGCGTGCGATTGGTAGCCTTGATCATGCCTGGCAGCGTTTTGTGTCCAGCCGCGGACTGGAGCACATGCAGTCGCGTCAGCCACCGGCTCGCGTTGTGGGTGAGCTGGTGTTCTGGTTGCTGATGCTGGTGTTTGTGACGCTGGCTACTGAAGTGCTTGGGCTGGATGTGTTTGGTACCTGGCTAAAACAGGTGGTGACTTACTTACCTCTGGCAGCGGCAGGGTTATTAATTGTGCTGGTGGGTTTTGTAGTCAGTTCGCTGGCGCGCAATCTGGTCGCCTCTGCGGCAAGTTCTGCCGGACTGGCACGCGGTGATCTGCTGGCCCGCACCGCGCAGCTTATCATTCTGTTTATCGCCATTATTCTCGGTATTGATCAGATCGGTATCGATATCATGTTCCTCTCGGTGGTTACCGGAATTATCCTGGCAACCATGCTCGGTGGCATTGCGCTGGCTTTCGGGCTCGGCGCGCGTACCCATGTGAGTAATATCATTGCCTCTAATCAGTTACGGCAGATTTATCAGGTAGGTGATCGAGTGCGTATCGGTGACATTGAAGGGCGTGTAATGAATATCACGGTATCGCGGGTGATGCTGGATACTGAAAACGGCAGTGTCGATGTGCCGGCAAAAATGTTTGACGAACAGATAACCATTCTGCTTGAGAAAGGTAGTTAAAGATGAAAGTTGATAACCCCTTAAGCCGGGAATTTATTTTGCATTATCCATTCGATGCAGCACGGGTGCTGGAGCAGTTACCCGAAGAGCATGTGGCTGCACTGTTTAATGTGTTAGCGGTGGAGCAGGTCGTGCCGGTGCTGGCTCTGATGCTGCCGAAAAAATCAGCGGCCTGCCTGCCGTTGATGCCGCTGCAGGATGCCGCCAGACTGGTCATGGAGATGCCAATTGCCGCTGCGGCCAGGTTGCACCGTTTTCTATCGCCTGCTTATCAGGGTGAGCTGTCCAGATCACTATCAGATAAGAAACGGCGCCAACTGCATCGGTTCCTGATCTATCCACCGACGGCTGCGGGTGCGCTGGTCGATTCAGATATTGATATTCTGCCAGATACAATGAGCGTTACCGAAGCTATTCGTTATCTGAAACAGTTTGATCATCCGGCGCGAGACGGGGTTTATATTATTAATGATAAACATCAACTGGTGGGTATTGTTGATCCGGGTAAACTGTTGATATCAGATTTACATGCCAGATTAAGGGACATTATGACGCATAAGGTTCTGTCCATTTCTGCCCATGTCAATTATGAAACTCTGTTGCAACATCCCGGCTGGCGCAACCATCGTCGACTGCCGGTGGTGGAGCGTGATAATACGCTGGTGGGTACGCTGCATTTCAGTCAGTTGCAGGAAGTGATGGATACTGCAAATGCCCGCACCGAGATAAATCCGGTAGATGATTTTTTATCTCTGGCGGGGCTTTACTGGCTTAGTCTGGCACAGTTTCTGGATGGTGTGCTGAGTGTTCAGTCCAGTAGAAAGGATCGTCCCGGCAAAAGGGATCACCCCGGCAAAAGAGAACACCAATGAGTAGCCATGCGATGCACGCCGTTCAGGCACTCAATAGCGCTTTTTTAAGTGCCCACCCTGTTGCAGCTCAACAGGCCGCCTGCCATCTGGCAACGGATGATCTGCTCGAACTGTTTCAGCAGTTATCAACGAGTGAAATGATCCGCCTGTGGGATGGTTTAATGCTGGATGTGGCCAGTGTGGTGTTACAGCAGTTACCGGAAAAAACAGTTCGAAAAATTTTGCAGGGCGGCGACCCTGTGTATACCGCACGTGTACTGGTGAGGCTGCCCGCTGCAGAACGACAGCAGAAAATGCAGCTGCTGGATAGTGGCCGACAACGTGAACTCAGCGCGCTGGTACAGTATCCGGAAGACAGTGCCGGTGCGTTGATGGACCCGCGTTTTCTACCCCTGAATGAGTCGCTTACGATCAGGGAAGTACTGCATAGAATTCACAAGTTTAAACCCAGTTTTTCACGTCAGCTTTATATTGTTGATGGCGAAGGAAAACTACAGGGCATGGTGGAAATGCATCGGCTGGCACTCGCCGAGGCAGGTGACAAACTGACAGAGCTGACTGAGGCTGTGCCGGGGTTTGTTACCGCAACAGCCACCAGGGAAGAGGTTGTCGAGCAACTGGAATCTCACCGCATTACTGATTTGCCGGTGGTGGATATCGCCGGGCGCCTGATCGGCATTATTCGCTACGATGCGCTGGTCGATGCGGTACGGGAAGAAAGCAGTCTCGATATTCTGACCATGGTGGGTGCGAGTCGAGATGAGCGCGCCCTGTCGAAAATTAGTTTTGTGGTGCGTAAACGCCTGCCCTGGTTATCCATTAATCTGCTAACCGCATTTCTGGCCGCTGCTGTGGTGGGGCTGTTCGAGAGTACCATTGCACAGTTCACCGCACTCGCCGTGCTGTTACCGGTGGTGGCCGGGCAATCGGGTAACACCGGTGCTCAGGCACTGGCGGTTACCATGCGTGGTCTGGCGTTACGAGAAATTGGAACCAGCCAGTGGTTATACGTCGCGCGAAAAGAAGTAGGTGCGGCATTTGTGAATGGCGTTGCCATTGCCCTGCTGACGTCGCTGGGTGTGCTGGTCTGGAGTTCATCTCTGGGGCTGGCGCTGGTGATCGCTTCATCGATGGTGATTGCCATGGTGGCAGCGGCATTTTCCGGGGCGATTATTCCGGTGATTCTTTCTTCTCTGGGCCAGGATCCGGCGCAGTCTTCATCGATTATTCTGACCACGGTGACAGATGTCGTGGGTTTTCTGGCTTTTCTGGGTATAGCCACTCTACTTTCGGGGATGCTTTAGGTTGCAACAACATCTGCTAACAATCGGTATGCTGGCCGGCGGGCTGGGGCTGTTTCTACTGGCCGTTAATATGATTACCGACGGCCTTAAGCAGGCTGCCGGACATGCCTTGCGTGATCTGCTGGGTAAATGGACTCGCTCACCCGCGCACGGCATTGCGACCGGTGTGACCATTACCGCGCTGGTGCAGTCATCCAGTGCGGTTACCGTGGCGACTATCGGCTTTGTTAATGCCGGCCTGTTGTCCATGTATCAGGCGCTCGGTGTGGTTTACGGAACCAATATTGGTACCACGGTGACGGGCTGGCTGGTCGCCATTATCGGCTTCAAAATTAAAGTAGACGCCTTTGCTTTGCCGATTATCGGTATTGGTATGTTGCTACGCCTCACCGGCGGTGAAAGCCGACGTGCACCGCTGGGCCTGGCGATTGCTGGCTTTGGGCTTTTCTTTATTGGCATTGATGTGCTCAAGGAGGCTTTTGAAGGGCTGGCAACGGCGATTGACCTGCAGAAATTAACGGTTGATGGTGCTATGGGCGTTTTGTTGTTTGTGGTGATTGGTTTTCTGATGACCGTACTCACCCAGTCATCCAGTGCGGCCATTGCCATCACTCTAA
>Ga0316207_10004344_pt1 | contig 12359 bp, 12 predicted proteins | sample 6weekpyrite_MG_FD_204943 | JGI IMG/M metagenome (GOLD analysis project Ga0316207, IMG submission 204943) | Microbial mat bacterial communities from mineral coupon in-situ incubated in ocean water Damariscotta River, Maine, United States -... | ecosystem: Environmental > Aquatic > Marine >... | reverse complement strand
CTGGATCCGGTCGGTCTGAACGCGCTGATCCCGGACTGGAAAGACCGCGGCGCGCCGATCGACGTGCCCGTCGTCAAGGACAATTTCTACATGCTGGGCGCAGGTGGCGGACTGCGCGTGCCGAACTGGCCGATGCCCCCCCTGATGAGCAACCATGGCAATTACATCGTCAGCATGGCCAATGTCTGCCGCTGGATGGCGGAACAGGCCGAAGAGATGGGCGTCGAGATCTTTCCCGGCATGGCGTGCTCTGAACTGGTCTATGGCGATGCGGGCGAAGTGAAGGGCGTCGTTGCCGGCGAATTCGGCAGGCTCGCCGATGGCAGCCAGGGGCCGAACTATGAACCGGGAATGGAACTGCACGGCAAATACGTGTTCCTGGGCGAGGGCGTGCGCGGCTCGCTGTCCAAGGAAGTGATCGCGAAATACGATCTGGGCCGCGATGCCGATGTGCCGAAATACGGCCTCGGGATGAAGGAAATCTGGGAAATCGACCCCGACAAGCACCGCCAGGGCACTGTCACCCACACCATGGGCTGGCCGCTGGGCAAGCGGGCGGGCGGCGGATCGTTCATCTATCATCTTGACAACAATCAGGTTTACGTCGGGTTCGTGGTGCATCTGAACTACGCCAACCCGTATCTGTCGCCCTATCACGAGTTCCAGCAATTCAAGCATCACCCGATGGTCGCCGAACTGCTGAAAGGCGGCAAACGCGTGGCCTACGGTGCCCGCGCGATCAGCGAGGGCGGCTATCAGTCGATGCCAAAGGCGGCATTCCCGGGCGGCGCGCTGCTGGGCTGTTCGGTCGGGCTGGTCAACGTGCCGCGGATCAAGGGCAACCACAACGCCATGCTGTCGGGCAAGGCCGCCGCCGAGGCCGCGTTCGCCGCGATCGGGGCGGACCGGTCGGGCGATATCCTGGCCGATTACGATACAGAGCTTAAAACCGGACCGGTGGGCCGCGATCTGAAACGGGTGCGCAACGTCAAACCGCTGTGGTCAAAGCTTGGGCTGATGGTATCGCTGACGCTGGGCGGGTTGGATATGTGGACCAACAACCTGTTCGGCCTGTCGCTGCTGGGCACGATCAAACATGGCAAGACCGATGCCGAGGCGACCGGCAAGGCCGCCGATCACGCGCCGATCGACTATCCGAAACCCGACGGCAAGCTGTCGTTCGACCGGCTGACCAACGTCAGCTTTTCGATGACCAACCACGAGGAAAGCCAGCCCGCGCATCTGCGCCTGACCGATGCCAGCGTGCCGATTGCCGTGAACCTGCCGCAATTCGCCGAACCGGCACAGCGTTATTGCCCGGCCGGGGTCTACGAGGTGGTCGAAAAAGACGGCAAGCCGGAATTCGTGATCAATTTCCAGAACTGCGTGCATTGCAAGACCTGCGATATCAAGGATCCCAGCCAGAACATCACCTGGACGGTGCCGCAGGGCGGGGACGGGCCGAATTATCCGAATATGTAACAATCTCGCGTGCGGGGCGGTGAATTCGCCGGCCCGCATTGCTTCGACGTCATGTGCGGGCTAGGTTTCCGCCTGTCTCACAAGAAAGGCGTTTGCCCCCGTGCCTATCCGTTCCTGCCTTAGACTGCTGCTGACGGCCTCGCTTGGCCTTGGCACAGCGTTGCCCGCCGCCGCCCAGGGCGTTTCCGGGCCCTACCTTGCCGCGCGTCACGCCAGCTTTTTCAGCGATTATCGCGCGGCTGCGGATTATTACGGCCGCGCGCTGGTGCAGGATCCGACCAACACCGGGCTGATGGAAAACGCCGTCATGGCCTATCTGGGTCTGGGCGATGTCGGCCGCGCGGTGGCCGTGGCGCGCCGGATGCTGTCGCTGGGCGCGCAAAGCCAGATGGCGAATATGGTGCTGATGGCGGACCAGCTGAAACGCGAGAATTTCGAGGCCGCGATTGCCGACCTGGACGCCGGGCAAAACGTCGGGCCGCTGGTCGATGGCTTGCTGAAAGCCTGGGCGCAGCTTGGGCTGGGCCGGATGTCCGAAGCCCTGGGCACCTTTGACACCGTCGCCGAAACCCAGGGCATCGAGATTTTCGGCCTCTATCACAAGGCCCTGGCCCTGGCGATGGCCGGTGACTTCGAGGGTGCCGACGAAATTCTGTCGGGCCGCGCCAATGGGTCGCTGCAACTGACCCGCCGGGGCGTCGTCGCCTTTGCCGAGATTCTCAGCCAGCTTGAACGCAACGATGACGCGATCGAGCTGATCGAAAAATCCTTTGGCAGCGTGCTCGACCCGGCGCTGGAACAGATGCGCGAAAAGCTGGCGGCGGGGCAGGTGCTGCCGTTCAACACGATCCGCAACGCCAAGGATGGCGCGGCCGAGGTGTTTCTGATCGTCGCGGGGGCGCTGAACGGCGAGGCGGCGGATGGCTATACCCTGACCTACAGCCGTCTGGCGGAATTCCTGCGGCCCGATCATGTCGACGCGATTCTGCTAAGCGCGGCCCTGCTGGAAAAGCTGGAACGCTATGACCTGGCGACCGAAACCTACAACCGGGTGCCGCGCGATCATCCTTCGTTCGACGCGGCCGAACTGGGCCGGGCCGACGCGCTGCGCAAATCCGGCAAGACCGAGGCCGCGATCGAGGTGTTGCAGCAGCTGGCACGCAGCCGCCCGGACAATCCGGCAGTGTATATCACGCTGGGCGACACGCTGCGCGGGCTGGAACGCTATGAAGAGGCCTCCGTCGCCTATGACGCCGCGATTGCGCTGTATGACGAGCCGCAGCGCGCGCAGTGGCTGGTGTTCTTCGCGCGCGGCATCACCTTTGAACGCACCGACCGCTGGCCGCAGGCAGAGGCCGATTTCCGCCGCGCGTTGCACCTGAACCCCGGTCAGCCGCAGGTGCTGAATTATCTGGGCTATTCCTTTGTCGAGATGGGCGAAAATCTGGACGAGGCGCTGGAGATGATCGAGCAGGCCGTCGCGGGCGAACCCGACAGCGGCTATATCACCGACAGCCTGGGCTGGGTGCTGTTCCGCATGGGCGATTTTGCCACGGCGGTGGGCCATCTGGAACGCGCGGCGGAACTGATGCCGGTCGATCCGATCGTGAACGACCATCTGGGCGATGCCTATTGGGCCGTGGGCCGCAAGATCGAGGCTGAATTCCAGTGGCGCCGCGCGCTGTCCTTCGAGCCCGAGGAAAAAGACGCCGCGCGCATTCGCCGCAAGCTGGAGGTCGGGCTGGACGTGGTGCGCGAGGAAGAGGGCGAGCCGCCGTTTTCCGTCACCTCAAATGACGGCTGAGGCGTTTGCGCCCGCCAAGATCAACCTGACGCTCCACGTCACCGGCCAGCGGGCCGATGGCTATCATCTGCTGGATTCGCTGGTGGTGTTCGCCGATGTCGGCGATTGGGTGCGGCTGTCGGCGGCTGAAACCACCAGCCTGACAGTGACCGGGCCGCGCGCCGCCGGGGTGCCGGACGACGGCTCCAATCTGGTTTTGAAAGCGGCGGGGCGCATCGGCGCGCCGCCTGCCGCTATCGAGTTGGAAAAACACCTGCCACCCGCCTCCGGCATCGGCGGCGGGTCCTCGGACGCGGCGGCGGCGCTGCGCGCGCTGTCGGCCTGTTTCGGGCTGGATCTGCCAACGCCAGAGGCCTGTGCGGGCATCGGCGCGGATGTTCCGGCCTGCCTGGCCGCGCGGCCCACCCGCATGTCAGGCATCGGCGATCAATTGTCCGACCTGCCCGGCCTGCCGCCCCTGCATCTGGTGCTGGTGAACCCCGGGGTGCCGATCCCGACGCCGGAGGTCTTTGCCGGGCTTGCCAGGAAAACCAACCGTCCGATGCCCGAAAACCTGCCTGATTGGCCGGATGCCGAAAGCTGTGCCCTCTGGCTGGCTACGCAACGCAACGATCTGGACCTGCCGGCGCGTGCGCTGTGCCCGGCCATCGGCGTCGCGCTGATGCGCCTGATGCAGACCGGGGGCTGTCTGCTGGCGCGCATGTCAGGCTCCGGCGCCACCTGTTTCGGGCTGTACGCGACCCGGATCGAGGCGGAACTGGCGGCACAGGCGATATCGGCGGCGCATCGCGACTGGTGGGTCAAACCGGCCTCGAGCTGGCAGCTCTGACCGCCTTTTTCAGGACCATTGTTTACGCGCAATTTATCCCGAAAACCGGTGCCCAGTTTTCGGATTGCGGCTTAGCTGATCCGCGCCACCACATAATTCGCCAGATCGTGCAGCATGTCACGGAACGGATCGGCGGGCAGGGTCAGGATCGCGGCCCTGGCCTTGTCGGCCCAGCCGATTGCGTCCTGGCGGCTGGCTTCCATCGCCTGATGCCGGTCCAGCAGCATCAGCGCATGATCCAGATCGCCGTCCCGCTGATCGCCCTGCTCAAAGACCCGCCGCCAAAAGCCGCGCTCTTCGGCATCCGCCCGCGCCACCGCCTTGATCACCGGCAGCGTCAGCTTGCGTTCGCGGAAATCGTCGCCGACGTTCTTGCCGGTGGCCGTCGCCGAGCCGCCGTAATCCAGCAGATCGTCGACGATCTGAAAGCAGACCCCCAGCGCGTCGCCATAGCTGAAAAGTGCCGCGACCTGATCCTCGGGCGCCCCTGCGATCACGCCGCCAACCTCGGTCGCCGCCGAAAACAGCGCCGCCGTCTTGCCGCGCACGATCTTCAGATAGGTCGCCTCGTCGGTCGCCAGATCCCGTGCCGCCGTCAGCTGCAGCACCTCGCCCTCGGCAATGGTGGCCGAAGCGTTGGCCAGAATGTCCAGCACCCGCAGCGACCCGGTTTCCACCATCAGCTGAAAGCTGCGCGAAAACAGGTAATCCCCGACCAGCACGCTGGATTTGTTGTCCCACAACAGGTTCGCGGTGGGCCGCCCGCGCCGCTGCCCGCTTTCATCGACCACATCGTCATGCAGCAGGGTCGCGGTGTGGATGAATTCCACGGTCGCCGCCAGATGCACGTGATAGGGCCCGTCATAGCCGCACAACCGCGCCGCCGCCAGCGTCAGCATCGGGCGCAGGCGCTTGCCGCCCGCCTCGACCAGATGTTCCGTGACCTGTGGAATACGCGGCGCGTGCTCGGATGCCATCCGGTCGCGGATCAGCAGATTGACGGCGGTCATATCCGTGGCCAGGGCCGCGCTTAGCCGCTCGTGCGGCTTGATTTGTGCCTCGTCCAGACCCATCAGAAATCCGTCAACCACTCGACATTCCCGGGGCCATGCCCCAACATGGAAGTTATGAAAGAACTGCTGCGCACCAACGATCCGACTATCATCGCCTATGCATCCGCCCTGCTTGAGGGCGAGGATATAGACTGCTTTCCGATGGACGTCCATATGAGCGTGCTGGAGGGATCGATAGGCGTTTTGCCGCGCCGCCTGATGGTGCGGGACCGCGATCTTTTTCGCGCCCGCGTGGTCCTGAAAGACAATGAAATCGAGATGGACGGCTAGGTGACGGGCGGGCTGACGTGCGACCGGTTTCTGGGCGGACGACTGACGATCCGGCAGCCTGCCAAAGGCTACCGCGCCGGGGTCGATCCGGTGTTACTGGCCGCCTCGGTGCCTGCTGACCCTGGCCAGTCGGTGCTGGAACTGGGCTGCGGTGTCGGCGTGGCATCGCTGGCCTTGCAGGCGCGGGTCGGCGGGCTGGACCTGATCGGGCTGGAAATGCAGCCCGCCTACGCCGATCTGGCGCGGCGCAACGCGGCGGAAAACCGGCTGGCGATGCAGGTCATCACCGGCGATCTGGCCGATATGCCGAAACAGTTGCGCGCCAGGCGGTTTGATCATGTGATCGCGAATCCGCCCTATCATCAACGCAGTGGCGGCACCGCCGCCGATGATGCGGGCCGCGAGACAGCCTTGGCCGGGGCGACGCCGCTGTCGGCATGGATCGATGCCGCGACCCGCCGCCTTGCCCCCAAAGGCGTGCTGAGCGTGATCCAAAGGGCCGAACGCCTGCCCGATCTGCTGGCGGCCTGTGACGGGCGGCTGGGCGGCATCCGGGTGCTGCCGCTGGCCCCGCGTCAGGGAAAAGCCGCGACTCTGGTGCTGCTGCGGGCCCGAAAAGGCGCGCGTGGCGCGTTCGGATTGCTGGCGCCCGTGGTGCTGCACCAAGGCACGCGGCACGAGCGGGACGGCGAAAGCTACACAGCGCAGATTCGCGCGATTTTGCGTGATGGCATGCAATTACAAGTAGAGTGGCGGTAAATGGCCCAGACGTTTACGTTTGCTTTACGAATAAACGTAACAGTGGCGTGACAAGTGGCCAATTTTGTGCTGCACTGATCCTGCACATACCAGATAGGAGGACGACGATGACCTTGAGTTCGCATTTGCAGGAACTCCGGAAAAAACATGAATCCCTGTCGGAAATGGTGGAAATCGCGCAGCGCAGCCCCGCATCCGACGACCTCCAGGTCACTGACCTCAAGAAGCAAAAGCTTCGCCTGAAAGAAGAAATCCACCGCCTGACCGGCGCGTGATATCCTAGTGGATCGACCGAAACATTTTAATCCGTGCCGCAGAACAGGCAGGCGCGCGTAAGCCATTCAAATGTTTTGACAAGTTGATCCATCATCAAGACCCCTGGTGGTTCGAAACGCCAGATTCGAACCACTAGGAACTGACCGCGCTGGCCCGTGCGGCCAGTGCGGCGCCAAAGGTGATCAGAACGGCGGCGATCAGCAATGGCCAGGTTGCCTGGGTGACACCCGCCAGAATCAGCACCAGCGTTGACAGCAAGGGGGCGGCATAGGATGTCACGCCCAGCAGCTGGATATCACCGCGTTTCACCCCGATGTCCCAGACATAAAACGCCAGCCCGACCGGACCCAGCCCCAGCAGGATCGTGGCGGCCCAGCCTGTCGTGCCGGTGGGCCAGACGGTGGTTTCCAGCATCAGATGCGCGCCAAGCGACAGAACCGCCGCCGCCACGCAGAACCCGGCAACGCTGACGGTGGGCACATCGCCCAGCCGTCTGGACAGAACGGAATAGCCGCTCCAGGTCAGCGCCCCCAGAAATGCCAGCCCAAGGCCCGGCAGGGCCTGCGCCGACACACCCCCGGCACCGCCCAGCACGATCAGCGCGGCCCCGGCAAAACCGATCAGGGCGCCGGCAATATGACCACGGCGCAGGGTTTCGCCCGGCAGCAGCCCGGACATCAGCACGATCAGCAGCGGCCAGAGATAGGCGATCAGCCCGGCCTCGGCGGCGGGGGCCATGCGCAGCGCGGAAAAATACAGAAAATGATAGCCAAACAGCCCGGCGGTGCCAAAGGCATAGACCTTCCAGCCGATCCGCGTCAGCTGCTGCAATCCGCCGCTGCGCCAGGTCCAGACAAGGCCGATCGCACCGCCGATGGTAAAACTGATCGCGTTCAGCTGGAACGGCGGCACCGGGGCGGAACCGACGGTCAGCAACGCCAGCAGCGACCACAGCAGCACCGCGCTGAAACCAATAAGGGTCGCCCTGGATCGGCTCATGTCAAAACGCGTTCCTTGATCGGGCTGCGGGCACCCGGGTCAAGGGCAACGCCCGCAAGGCGCCGGCAAAAACCCCGGAAAAACGCAAAGGGCCGACCCAAGCCGGATCGGCCCAATCCCTGTAACCCATGCAGAACAGATCAGACGAAGAATTGCCCGCCATTGGCGGAAATCGTCGACCCATTGATGAAACCCGCGTCATCGGACGCCAGAAACACCACGCAACGCGCGATTTCGCTGGCTTCGCCAAGACGGCCCGCCGGGATCTGCGCGATGATGCTTTCGCGCACCTTTTCGGGCACCGCCATCACCATTTCGGTGGCGATATAGCCCGGGCAGATCGCGTTGGCGGTGATGCCGGCGCGCGCGCCTTCCTGAGCCAGCGATTTCACGATGCCCAGATCGCCGGCCTTGGTGGCGGCATAGTTGACCTGCGCGAACTGGCCCTTCTGGCCGTTGATCGAGCTGATCACGATGACGCGGCCGAATTTACGCTCGCGCATACCCGGCCAGACCGGGTGGATCGTGTTGAAGACGCCGGTCAGGTTGGTGCCGATGACCTCGTTCCACTGCTCGGGCGTCATCCGGTGGAACGGCGCATCGCGAGTGATGCCGGCATTGGCGACGACCACCTCGATGGGGCCAAGATCGGCCTCGACCTGGGCGATGCCCGCGGCGCATTCATCGTAATCGGCGACGTTCCATTTATAGGTCTTGATCCCGGTCTCGGCGCTAAAGGCGGCGGCGGCCGCGTCATTACCGGCGTAGGTCGCGGCAACGTCGTATCCGGCGTCTTTCAGCGCGGTGGAAATCGCCGCGCCAATTCCCCGGCTGCCGCCGGTCACTAGGGCTACACGTCCCATATCTTTCTCCTCCAGGTCGTCAAATTCAGCAAAAAAGTCGGTGCGGCTTCCCTAACGGAAGGCGGGGGCACTGTGACCCCCGCAATCGCGCATATCAGTCCCGCGCCAGGCACATGGCAACACCCATGCCGCCCCCGATACACAGCGTCGCCAGGCCTTTCTTGGCATCGCGGCGGACCATTTCGAACAGCAGCGTGTTCAGGATCCGCGCACCCGAGGCCCCGATCGGGTGGCCGATGGCGATGGCGCCGCCGTTCACGTTGACGATCGCCGGATCCCAGCCCATGTCCTTGTTGACCGCACAGGCCTGGGCGGCGAAGGCCTCGTTGGCCTCGACCAGGTCCAGATCCTCGGCCTTCCAGCCCGCCTTTTCCAGCGCCTTGCGCGAGGCATAGATCGGCCCGACACCCATGATCGACGGGTCCAGCCCGGCGGTGGCGTAGCTGGCGATGCGCGCCATCGGCTGGATGCCGCGCTTTTCGGCCTCATCCGCGCTCATCAGCAGGGCACCGGCGGCGCCATCGTTGATGCCGCTGGCATTGGCCGCGGTGACAGAGCCGTCCTTGGCAAAGGCGGGGCGCAGTTTCGCCATCGCCTCGATGGTGGCGCCGTGGCGGATGTATTCGTCCTTGTCCACCACGATATCGCCCTTGCGGGTCTTGACCGTGAACGCCACGATCTCATCGTCAAAGCGGCCGGCCTTTTGCGCGGCTTCGGCCTTGTTTTGCGACGCCACGGCGAATTCGTCCTGCGCATCGCGGCTGATCTGCCACTTTTCGGCGACGTTTTCGGCGGTCTGGCCCATGTGATAGCCGTTGAAGGCATCCCACAGACCGTCCCTGATCATGCTGTCGATATATTTCATGTCGCCCATCTTGTGGCCCTGGCGCAGGTTCGCCACATGCGGGCTCATCGACATGTTTTCCTGCCCGCCCGCCGCGACGATGCTGGCATCGCCAAGCTGGATATGCTGGGCGCCAAGCGCGACCGCGCGCAGGCCGGAGCCGCAAACCTGGTTGATGCCCCAGGCGGCGCTTTCAACGGGCAGACCGGCGTTGATATGCGCCTGACGGGCCGGGTTCTGGCCCTGACCGGCGGCCAGCACCTGGCCAAGAATGGTCTCAGAGACGTCGTCCTTGGCGATTCCGGCGCGCCCGACCAGAGCGTCCAGCATCGCCGCGCCAAGATCATGCGCGGGCGTGTTGGCAAACGCGCCGCCAAAGCTGCCGACGGCGGTGCGTGCCGCAGAGGCGATTACAACATTGGTCATGGGATTCCCTTATCCATCTAGTCACGTTGGGCCAGACTGTAGATTGAGGATGTCCATTCGAACAGAGCCACCTGTCGACCGCTGGTGCACAATCGTATACGCTGCGGTGCAGCATTGCAAACGGACAGGGTGTCTCAGCCTGCGCCCGACCCGGCCGCCGCAGGATTTGCGGAACTCAACTTGCCTGTCGGGCCTCGGTCTGCATGGCCCAAAAAGGCCGCGTCGTCGGGGCGCCGAAATAATACCCCTGCATGCAATCTATACCGGCCTGACTTAAAAACTCTGCATCTTCAGCGGTTTCGACGAATTCCGCCACCGTGAACATCTCGAAATGCCGGGCGATAGACATCAGCGCCTGAACCAGAACCTGATTGTCGGTGTTCTTGTGCACGTCGCGGATGTACTGGCCGTCGATCTTCAGGACATCGAAATAGAAATCCCGCAGATAGCGAAAGGATGTGTACCCGGCGCCAAAATCGTCCAGCGCGAAGGCGATGCCGCGATGCTGCAGGTCGGCCATGAAAACCTGGACGGTATCGGGCATCAGGATGGCGGATGATTCGGTGATTTCCAGGATCAGGCGTTCGGCGATCGTCGGACCGGCGGCCAGACCGCGGTTCAGGGTCTCGATCCAGCGCGGATAGCCGATGGACCGCGCCGACATGTTGATCGACAGCCGGATTTCAGGATGATCGGCCAGCGCCCGCAGGCCCAGATCAAGCGCCAGGCAATCGATTTTCCGCCCGGTTTCCGACGTCTCGACCACGTCGATGAAATCCCGTGCGGGAATGACGCGGCCGGTATCATCCAACACCCGGACCAGCCCCTCGTAAAACGCCGGGCGGTCGGGGCGGGCGGTCTGCACCACGGGTTGAAATGCCAGCAGCACATTATGGTTCGCAATCGCTTCATGCACCATGTCCATCGTGTGGCGATCCCGCTCGGCGACGGCGAAAGACAACGGACTGTCGGCATCCTGAACGGGCAGGGGTGCGTCAATCGCGTCAGGGTTCGACATAAGGCTCTCCGTCACTGAAGGCTTGATCATGGCGCCCAACCCCTGAAGAATTCGTAAATATTCGTGTTTTGTTCTAATTTGAGATAAACTATAGAGATCACGGTAAGGCTTTGAGGAAAGGGAAAAAAATGACCGAACGTTGTACCTGGTGCGGGCAGGATCCTTTATATGTCGCTTACCATGATACCGAATGGGGCGTGCCGGAATACGACAGCCGGACGCTGTGGGAGAAACTGATTCTGGATGGGTTTCAGGCCGGGCTGTCCTGGATCACGATCCTGCGGAAACGCGAAAATTTCAGGGCGGCCTTCGCCGGGTTCGACCCGGATCTGATCGCGGACTGGGGCGAGGCCGACGTCGCCCGGCTGCTGACGGATGCGGGCATCGTGCGGCACCGGGGCAAGATCGAGGCGACCATCGGCAACGCCCGCGCCTTCCAGCGGCTGCAGGCGGACGGCGGGTTCGACCGGTTCCTGTGGGACCGGGTCGGGGGCCGGCCGATCCAGAACCAATTCAAAACGATGGCAGAGGTGCCGGCCCAAACGCCCTTGTCAAAGGCGGTGTCAAAGGATCTGAAGGCGGCGGGCTTTCGGTTTTGCGGGCCGACCATCGTCTATGCGTTCATGCAGGCGACGGGGCTGGTCAACGATCATCTGATCGGCTGCCCGCGCCACGCCGAGGTGGCGAAACTGGCCTGAAACGGACGGCGCAAAACCAATAAAGCGGCGCCGCGGGCGCCTCATCCGGATCACGCTATGAATCGCCTGCAATCATCGCCGCGACGATCGCCCGCGCACTGTCGCTGTCCCACAGCGCATCGCCGCGCAGGCGGGCGATTTCCTGGCCCGCCGGGTTCAGGATGACGCTGATCGGCAGGCCCAGCACCGCCATGTCGCGCGCCAGCACCTGGGTCGGGTCGCGGTATTGCGTCAGCACGTCGACGCCGGTTTCCTCGAAGAACCGGCGGATGCCGGCGACCGAATTGCGCCCGGTGGCGATGGTGACGACGCGGAATTCCGGCCCGCCGAACTCGATCTGCAAGGCGTTCAGCGACGGCATTTCCTTGCGGCAGGGCGCACACCACGTGGCCCAGAAATTCAACAGCACATATTGGCCCGCGAAATCCGCCAGCGTCTGTTCGGCGCCGCCCTCGCCAATAAAGGGCGCATCCGAAACCGGCTTGGGTTCGGCATGGAAAATCAGCTTTTTCATGTCGCCCTGGCGCAGCGCCACAAGGCTCGCGGTGTCGGCAAGCGCGGCATTTGCGCTAAACGCGAGGGCCGTGTAGAGGACGGCAAAGCTGAACCAGCGCATATTTTCCCTCCGAAGGGTCTGAGCCATGACTGACAAAGCCAGCAATGCCATGTGGGGCGGACGTTTCGCCGCCGGACCGGACGCGATCATGGAGGCGATCAACGCCTCGATCGGCTTCGATCAGCGGCTCTACGCCCAGGACATCGCGGGCTCTCGTGCCCATGCGGCCATGCTGGCGGCACAGGGTATCATTACCGATAGCGATGCCGGGGCGATCCGGGAAGGCCTGCTCACGGTGTTGTCAGAAATAGAGACCGGTTCGTTTCAGTTCTCGTCCGCCCTGGAAGACATTCACATGAATGTCGAGGCGCGGCTGAAACAGCTGATCGGCGAACCTGCCGGGCGGCTGCACACGGCGCGCTCGCGCAACGATCAGGTGGCGACGGATTTCCGGCTGTGGGT
>Ga0316207_10004343_pt1 | contig 12359 bp, 10 predicted proteins | sample 6weekpyrite_MG_FD_204943 | JGI IMG/M metagenome (GOLD analysis project Ga0316207, IMG submission 204943) | Microbial mat bacterial communities from mineral coupon in-situ incubated in ocean water Damariscotta River, Maine, United States -... | ecosystem: Environmental > Aquatic > Marine >... | reverse complement strand
CCGGGCCAAAGCTTTCTTCATGCATGACGCGCATGTCATGGGTGACGTTCGTCAGGATTTGCGGCGACAGATAGGCCCCGCCGTCATCTTCGGGGAATGTCGGGATATGCGCCACAGCCCCCAGTGCAATCGCCTCGGCGGTTTGGGCCCGCACCTCTTGCGCAAACCGTGTGTGTGCCATGGGGCCAAGGGTCGTCTCTTCCGACAACGGGTTGCCCAGTTTATAGCCACTGACGATTCTGACGGCCTTTTCAACGAAGGCATCAAAGTGCTGTTCGGCCACATAAATCCGCTCGATCCCGCAGCAACATTGACCTGAGTTGAACATCGCGCCGTCAATCAGCGTATCAACCGCCGCATCGAGATCGGCATCGTCACAGACATAGCCGGGGTCCTTGCCGCCCAGTTCCAGACCGATACCCGTGAATGTACCCGCCGCCGCGCGTTCAATCGCCTGGCCACCACCGACCGAACCGGTGAAATTGACAAACCCAAAGGACTTCGCCGCGATCAGATCAGAGGTTGTCTGGTGATCGAGAAAGGCATTTTGGAACACATCTTCGGGAATCCCTGCGGCGTGAAAGGCCTGTGCCATCCGCTCGCCCACCAGTGGCGTCTGGCTGGCATGTTTCAGTACCACCGCGTTGCCTGCAATAAGGGCCGGCGCGACCGTGTTGATCGCCGTCATGTAAGGATAGTTCCACGGCGCCACAACCAGAACAACGCCATGCGGGACCCGTTTGATTACGCGGCGAAACGTATCGCTGTCCTCGATCACGATATCGGCAAGCGCATCTTCGGCGATCTCCGCCATATAGGTTGCACGCTCGTGAAAGCCACCGAATTCTCCGCCATATCGGATCGGGCGGCCCATCTGATGGGCAAGCTCGGGGACAATCGCATCGTTCATGGCGCCTACATTTGCGACAGCCGCCTGCACCAGGGCAATGCGTTCCGCCAAGGGACGTGCGGCCCAGGCAGCCTGCGCTGCATGCGCGCGTGCGACGGCAGCCTGGGCCTGGCTTGCGGACAGCGTTTCGCGTTCAGCATAGACCGAACCATCTATCGGAGAGATGCAGCGGATCATTGATTATGCCCTTTCAAATCCACGTGCGATTTCCCAATCGGTCACCACGCGGTCAAATTCTTCCTGTTCCCACTCAGCCGCACGGACATAGTGATCGACCACCGGGTCGCCGAAAGCGTCGCGCAGGAAGCCCGATTTGCGCAGGGCCTCTGTCGCAGCAACCAGGGTGCGCGGAATTTCAGCGGCCGCGCCATTGTCATAGACATCACCCGACGCGGCAGGCGCCAGCGCCATCTTGTCCTCAATCCCCTTGATACCAGCAGCAAGCATCGCAGCCTGCGCAAGATAGGGGTTCAAATCAGAGCCTCCGATGCGGCATTCGATACGGATACCCTTGCTGCCATCCGCGCAAAGCCTGAAGCCTGCGGTGCGGTTATCGACCGACCAGAGCGTCTTGGTGGGTGCAAATGTCCCCTTTGCAAAGCGCTTGTAGCTGTTGACGTAGGGGGCAAGAAACACCGTGTAATCAGGCGCATAGGCAATCAATCCCGCCATATAGGCCTTCATCAGCTCTGACATGCCCAAGGCGGCGTCGGGGTCGTAAAATGCGGGTTTGCCGTCCTGCCACAGCGATTGATGCACATGGCTGGAACTGCCGATCTTGTCGTGATGCCACTTGGGCAGGAAACTTGCCGCATGGCCCTGTTGCCAGGCGATTTCCTTGATGGCGTTCTTTGCAATGGTGTGATGGTCCGCGCAGGACAGCGCTTCGGAATAGCGGATATTCAGTTCTTCCTGACCTGTCTCGGCCTCACCCTTGGAGTTCTCGATCGGGATACCCGCATTGAACAGGTGGTTGCGGATCGGCCGCATCACGCTTTCTTCCTTGGTGGTCTGAAAGATGTGATAATCCTGATTGTAGCCGCTGATCGGGGCCAGATCGCGGAACCCCTCTTTGCGGATGTCATCAAAGCTTTTCTCGAACAGGAAGAATTCCAGCTCCGTCGCCATCATCGCGTCGAACCCAAGCGCCCTGAGCCTTTCGATCTGCTTTTTCAGCATCGCGCGGGGCGAATGTGGCACCGGCTCATGGCTGTGGTGATCCAGCACATCGCAAAGCACCATCGCGGTGCCTTCCAGCCATGGCACGCGGCGCAATGTCGAAAGATCGGGGGCCATGACGTAATCGCCATAGCCCCCTGCCCAGCTGGAGGATCTATAGCCGGGCGGTGTGGCCATCTCGAGGTCGGTTGCCAGCAAATAGTTGCAGCAATGGGTTTCCTCAAAGGATGTTTCGACAAAGTTTACTGCGTGGAAACGCTTGCCCATCAAGCGGCCCTGCATATCGACAATACAGGCAAGAACCGTGTCGATCTCGCCCGCTTTCACGGCATCTTTCAAGGCATCAAAAGTCAAATTTGCGGCCACCGGTCTGATCCTTCTGTTCAGTAAAGCGCCCCCGAAAACCGGGGACGCCGGGTGTTTGAGGTTCGCTTACTCGAAGTTGTAGGGTACGCCCGCCTGATTGATCACGCTGTTGTACTCCTTGAAGATGTTCACGACCTTCTGGTGAACTTCACCTTCCTGGGCCACTTCTTCCCAGAACACCTTGGCGGCGTTTTCAACCTCGGCCCATTCGCCAGGCGGCACGGAACGCAGCGCCAGCTTGTCGCCATTGGCCCGAAGTGCGGCTTCACCGCCCCAGTACCACTGGTTGCGGTAGGTGTGACCGGCCTCGGTTGCTGCCATGACGATCGACTTGAGGTGTTCAGGCAGATCGGCCCAACGTTCTTCATTGACGAACCACGACCCGATCCATGCGCCCGAGATGTTGTTGGTCAGGAAGTAATCGGTCACATCAGCCCAGCCCACGGTATAATCCTCGGTGATGCCCGACCAGGCCATGCCGTCAAGTTCACCAGTTTGCACCGCAACTTCGGCGTCCTCGTAAGGAATGTTCACCGGCACCACGCCAAACTGGGCCAGGAAGCGGCCCGCTGTCGGGAAGGTGTAAAGCTTCAACCCGTCAAGATCGGCAATGCTGGTGATTTCCTTCTTGGTGTTGAAGTTACAAGGGTCCTGCCCCGCAGCCGACAGCCATTTGACGCCGACTTTGGCATATTCTTCATCCCAGATTTCGCGCAATCCGTATTGATTGAACAACACGGGCACATCGAGGATATGCTTGGTCGCAAAAGGGAAATAGCCGCCAAACTGGCGCAGTGGTGTGGGTGAGGCCATCGAATCATCGTCCGAATGCACCCCGTCGATCGTTCCCCGTTGCAGGGCCTGGAAAAGCTCGCCTGTGGGCACGATCTGGTCTGCATAGAACAGTTCGACCTCAAGCTCGCCATTCGCATTGGCGTTGATGTAATCGATGACCGGCTTGGTCACATGTTCGCCCAGAGCGCCGCCGGCATAGGTCTGGAAACGCCACTTGATCGCCGACTGCGCCTTGACGATTGAAGGGCTGGCCAGTGTGGCGGCAGCGCCGACACCGGCAGTGGTTAGGAACTTACGTCTTGTTGTCATTGGTCTTTCCTCTCTGTTGGTGCTCGTCTCGTCATCTGTCCCGCAAGCCGGGATCTTTCCTTGATTAATTTCCATAAACATAACCCGGCAGCCAAAGTGCAATCTCGGGAAAGGCCATGATCGTGCTGAGCGCCACCACCATCACCAGCACAAATGGCAGGATCGATGAATAAATGTCCTTGAGGGTGATCTCTGGCGGCGCCATTGCACGCATCAAAAACAGGTTATAGCCGAAGGGCGGTGTCATATAGGCGATCTGTGTGGTGATCGTATAAAGCACGCCATACCAGATCAGATTGAACCCCAGTTCTCCGACCAGCGGGACATAAAGCGGGGCAACGATGACCAGCATGGCTGTGTCGTCCAGAAACGTCCCCATCAGGATAAAGCTAAGCTGCATCAGGATCAGGATCGTCCAGGGGCTCAGGCCCAGCCTTTCTGTGAACAGGCTCTCAATGGCTTTCACCGCACCCAAACCGTCAAAGACCGCACCAAAGGCAAGGGCGGCCAGAATGATCCACATGAACATGCACGAGATGCCCAGTGTTTTGCGGACAGAGGTGTCAAACACCTCGCGCGTCATCCGCCCCTTCAGGACGGCGGCCATGAATGCGGCGATCGCCCCGATGGCCGAACTTTCGACCAGCGACGTCCAGCCATTTACAAAGGGCACCATCATCGAAAAGAAGATGAACAGCGGCAGCAGCCCCGCGCCAAGCAGGCGTATCTTTTCCCCCATCGGGATGTCACGTTCGGCCGCCGGCAAAACCGGCCCGAGCGCCGGGTTGAGACCACAGCGGATGATGACATAGATCACGAACATGGCCGCCATCATCAACCCCGGGAAAACACCGGCGAGCCACAGTTGGCCGACAGGCTGGCGCGCGATCATCGCATAAAGAACCAGGACCACAGAGGGCGGCACAAGGATCCCAAGCGATGATCCTGCCTGGATCACCCCGGTGACCATGCGCTTGTCATAGCCGCGCCGTAAGAGTTCAGGCAACGCGATGGTCGCGCCAATGGCCATGCCCGCAACCGAGAGCCCGTTCATCGCCGAGATCAACACCATCAACCCGATGGTGCCCACGGCCAGACCGCCGGACAGCCCGCCCATCCAGACGTGGAACATCTTGTAAAGGTCGTCCGCGATCCTTGATTCCGACAGCACATAGCCCATGAAAATGAACATGGGCAGCGTCAGCAGCGGATACCATTTCATCAGTTTGATCGCGGCGGCGAACCCCAGGTCATATCCCCCGCGGTCACCCCAAAGAAAGAACGCCGACACAACCGCAACAAAGCCGATCGCCCCGAAAACGCGCTGCCCCGTCAAGAGCATCAACATCATCGACGAGAACATGAGGATGGCGATGGCCTCATAGGACATCAGACCTTCTCCCCCATGTCGTGGCCCTTGATGCGCAGGATATCCTTGAAGAATTCCGAAAACGCCTGCAACAGCATCAGGAAAATGCCCAGCAGCATGATCGCCTTGATCGGCCACAGATAGGGACGCCAGACTGATGAACTGCGCTCGCCTCCATAGCTGATCGAATATTGAAAGCTCTCCCACCCGCCCCACAGCAGGAAGATGAGATAGATAATCAGGAAGATGATCGTCATGGCGTCAACCTGCGCCTTGCGGTGGTCGCTCCACTCGCCATAAAGCAGGTCCATCCGGACGTTCGACCCCATCTGGATCGAATAGGGGCCGCCAAGCATGTAATAGGCGACCATCGCGAATTGGGCGACCTCCAGCGTCCAGAGCGATGGCACAAAGAACGTCTTGCTGATCGAGGACCACAGCAAGATCGCCATCATGACAAAGATGCCATACATCACGATCCGCCCGATGCGATAATTCAGTGCATCCACGAACCTGATGTATGTCAGCGCCGCGCTCAGCATGCGGTAGCCTGTGTTTCTTCCAGCGCACGCACGATCCAGGTGGATAAAGTCGCCGCCATGGCATCCTGCGCGCCCGCATCTGCGATCAGGTCGTTGCGCACCTCCAGCATGACATTCAGGAAACCACCAGGCACGGCGTGTTCCCTCAGGGTGTGCGTCACGCCATCGGCGGGGCCGTAGGGTTCATTCCTGCGGACGATGTGCCGGGTATCGGCGTGTGACAGGATCGCATTCGCCAGACGCGCATCGCTGTCGTGCAGGATTCCGATTTCAACCTCGCGCGCCGCTCCGTGATAAACAGGCGTAAAGCTGTGAACCGTCACGAGGATCGGATCATCGAGGGCGGAAATCGTCTGCGAAATCGCCCGGCGGAACGGTTCATAGTAAACACCGACCCGTTCGGCCCTTTGCTTTGCTGTCAGCTCTGCGTTGCCCGGGACATCAATGATTTCACTGCGAGCAGGCATCGCGTCAGGTGCATCCGGCGGGCGGTTGCAGTCATAGACCAGCCGCGAGGTTTTCGCCGCGATCAGTGTTGCATGAAGGCGCTCTGCAATGCGTTCAGCCAGACCCAACGCGCCCGGGTCCCAGGCCACATGACTTTCAAGCGCGTCATCGGCCAGTCCCAAATTGCCCAGGGACGCTGGAATATGCGCGCTTGCATGCTCGCAAATCACCACGACAGCAGAGGGCGCCTGCGCATGACGCAGATCCACAATCATTCCATCGTGCGGTTCATTGAGGTGATTCATTTTGGCTCCCACTCTAGAAAAGTCTTGCCACAAGAGCCTTCTGTCAACACAATTGTGAAAAATAAATCACAAGTCGCACAGCACTGTTAAATTTTCACGCAATTTAGGGCATCACAGATGACCGATGCAAAGCAGACGATATCGGATCGCATTCAGGAAAAGCTGGATGAGCTGACGCGCGCGGAGCGCCAGTTGGCCTTGTCCATCCTGGAAAACTACCCCGCCTCCGGCCTTGGCCCTTTGGCGGCATTGGCGAAGGGAGCGAATGTTTCGGTGCCAACGGTTGCGCGGATGGTGCAGAAACTTGGGTACAAGGGCTATCCCGACTTTCAGGCTGATCTGCGCGATGAATTGGGCGCCATCGCAAAAGGACCGATTGCAAAGCACGAAACATGGGCCGGTGCCGCCCCGTCAGAACATGTCCTCAATCGGTTCACGAAAGCTGTGATCGACAATATCCGCAACACAATGGCCCATATTGATCCGGTCGCCTTTGACGAAGCCTGCGCGATGGTCGCCGATCAGAACCGGCATCTCTACATCGTCGGTGGGCGGATCACCCACACACTTGCGGAATACCTGTTCATGCATTTGCAGGTCATCCGCCCGAATGTGACTTATGTACAGTCCACGTCAAACACCTGGCCGCATTACCTTTTGAATGCCGGCGATAGTGACGTGTTCGTGGTCTTTGACGTCAGACGCTACGAAAACAACACCCTCAAGCTTGCTGAACTGGCCTTTTCGCGCGGTGCCAAGATTGTGTTGTTCACAGATCAATGGCGCTCGCCGGTTCACAGGCTGGCAGACATCAGCCTGACCAGTCAGATCATCGTCCCATCGGCCTGGGATTCGGCAACGACGATCATGCTTTTGCTGGAAAGCATGATTTCGGCGGTCCAGACCCTCAACTGGGAAAAGACAAAGGCCCGCATGCAAGAGCTGGAAGATATTTTCGACAAAACCAAGCTTTTCCGAAAGTTCAGGTAACTCCCGCGATACAGGCACCTGACCCGCTGGCCTGTTGGCGACCCCTCGGCCGTGCCGCGACACTGCGCAGGATCAGGGCTTGCCGTCGGCGGCGCGCGGATGTGCCAACCGGCTGCGCAGCAGATCACCGGTTTCTTCGGTGATCGGATAGGCAACATATGTCAGCGCGGCGTTGATCTGTTTGAACAATCGCAGCACCTCCTGATGAATGTTGGTCGTCTCGACGCTGGCAGGCCCCCCCTCTTGCAGGCGCTTGAGGTGGCGCTCCTGCAAGCGCTGCTCCTCGATGCGGATGCGGTCTTTCTCTTCGACCAGTTGGCGCGCGGCCTCGGCGTCACCGGTTGTCAGAACCCGCAGCGCAAGCTGGCCGTTCGTGACGACCTGATCGTGAAATTCCGCCAGATCTGAGAACCCGTCGTCTGAAAAGGCGACGGCCTCATCCCGCATTTTCCGCGCCAGTGCCGTCAGGTTCACCGCGACCCGGTCGGCGGCATCCTCAAGGTTGTTGGCGATTGTGATGATCTCGAGTGTTTTCTTTTCCTCGGCCGGTGTCAGATCGCCCTCGCGCAGCTTCGAGATATAGATCTTGGTCTCGAAATGCATCCGATCAACGTTTGTTTCACGGACTTCGATGACGCGGGCCGTTTCGGTGTCCCATGCGCGAAATAGCTGCATGACAGGCACCAGAACCGATTGCACGGTCTCGGCCATCCGCAGAAGCTCCCTTTGGGCACAGGCAAGCGCCAGCGGCGTGTGATCAAGCGCTCCGGCGTCCAGTGCCGTGACCGTGTCGGCCCCGACCTCGCCGCGCTCCGGGACAAGGCGCTGGGTCAGTCTGACGATGCGGCCGATCAGCGGAAGCGCGAGCAGCACCACAACAGTGTTGAGCAGGATATGCAGGGTGATCGCCTGCTGGCCCGGCGGCATGCCAAGCCGGGTAAAATCGAGGATGCCAAACAACAGCAAGGCAAGAAACACCAGCGTCACGCTGCCGCGGGCCAGCAGATTGCCGACGGCAATGATGCGCGCGGGCCGGTCGCCGGACCACAGCAGCCCAAGGGGAATAAGTGCGCCGCCCAGGTTTGCGCCGATCACCAATGCCATTGCAACCGGGGCCGCGATCAGGCCGGTCACTGCGAAGGTGACAAACGTCAAGACAGCCGCAAGGCTGGAATGCATGGCCCAGGCCAGCATCGCGCCGATGGCATAGGCGCTCAGAAGGTCGGTCTGGAAATACGCGGCCACCGACCGCACGATGGCATTGTCACCGATCGGCGTCGTTGCGGTATGGATCATATCAAGCGAGATCAGGACCAGCGCGAACCCAATCAAGATGCGCCCCATCTGCTTGGTTTTCCGGGTTTTGGCCTTGAAGAAGGTCAAGACGCCAATGATCAATGCGAACGGGACCAGCGCCTGAACCGGCAGGAACAACACCTGCGCCATCAGCGCAGAGCCAAGATCAGCCCCCAGCACCAGAGCCAGCGCAGAAGATGTGGCCAGAAGTCCCGATACCGCAAAGCCTGCGCCGATCAGCGACACGGCGGTGGCGCTTTGCATCACCATGGCCGCGACCAGGCCGCCGCCTGCGGCGGAAATGTCGTTGTTGGACAGGTCCTTCAACCGCCTTTTGAGCAGCGGCATGAACGCGCGCTCGACACCGGTTCGGATCAGGCGGACCGACCACAACAGCAGCACGACCGCCGCTGCCACATTCGCGGCAAGCATAATCAAAGCGATGTGTCCTTGTTCCGCCGAAGCCACTGTATTTGCGTCATTGCGACCCCATTTGTTGGTTTTCCATGCAAAACTTCCACTGAGTGTTGGGATATGCAACAAAATTGTTTGAATTGTCTGTGAAAATCCCACACAAATATCCGCAGGGAGTGATTCACGTATCTAAATGCCAAAGTCGCACAGCAAAAAAAACCGCCATCTGCGGCCCAAGAAATCTGAGCGGCGGCGCCAGATTCTGCTGGAGCTGAAGCTGCGCCCGCATGTTCGCATCAGCGAATTGTCCGAGCGGTTTGGCGTGTCGACCGAAACCCTGCGGCGCGATTTCGACAGCCTTGCCGACGAAGGGCTGGTGGCCCGCGCCCATGGGGGTGCCACCGCACCGACCCATGGACATCTTCCCAGCCTGGATGAGCGTGCGACGGCCCGGATCGACGAGCGCGAGCAGATCGGGCGGCGCGCGGCTGAATTGATATCAGATGGCGAAACAGTGATGATCGACTCTGGCTCGACCACGATCGAGATGGCGCGCGCGCTGGCCTATCGCGGCACCCGCTGCACGGTCATCACGAATTCAATTCCGGTTGCCATGACCCTTGGCCATGGAGCCGCAGAGGTTATTTTGTGCCCCGGCGAATATCTGGCGGCAGAATCGGCGGTGATCGGGACCGATACGCTTGAATTTCTTGCGCGCTTCAACGTCGATCGCTGCATGATCGGCTCGTCGGGTTTTTCGAAAGAAGGCCCTTCGGAATCCGTGCGCGGCTTTGCAGCGGTCAAGCGGGCGATGCTGCAACAGGCGGCGGCCCGGCATCTGCTCGTCGATTCAGAGAAATTCGGGAGCAAGGGGCTGGCCCACGTCGGCGACCTTTCCACGTTGAAGTCCATTGTCGTCGACAAGCGGCCTGAGGGCCCGTTGCTCAGCGCGTTGACGGCTGCAAATGTGGAGATCATCGTCACGGAATTACGACATGTTCCTGTTACGCAGGACGGCAATAAACAAATCGCGGAAGAAAAAACCGCATAACCGGGAGGAAAAAATGAAACTCAACATCAACCTGCTTCTGGGGGCCTCTGCCCTTGCATTACTGTCGCTCGGCAGCGCCGCGACCGCACAGGAATGCCCGCGTGGCGATCTGGACGAGCGTTATTGTGACGCCGACGGCGATCTGATCGCGGACATCCCGACCGATCCGTCGGAACAGATCGACCCCGACACGCTGATCTTTGCCTTTACACCTGTCGAAGACCCTGCCGTCTACAGGTCCGCCTGGTCCGATTTCCTTGAGTATCTTGAGGCTGAAACCGGCAAGGATGTCGTTTTCTTCCCGGTCCAGAACAACGCCGCCCAGATCGAGGCGATGCGCTCGGGCCGTCTGCATATTGCGGGCTTCAACACCGGCTCGAACCCGTTGGCGGTGAACTGTGCAGGCTTTCGGCCCTTCACCATCATGGCCGCGCTTGACGGCAGTTTCGGCTATGAAATGGAGATCCTGACCTATCCGGGCTCTGGCATCGAAAGTGTCGAAGACATCAGGGGCAATCAGCTTGCCTTCACCTCGCCCACCTCGAACTCCGGCTTCAAAGCGCCTTCAGCCATTCTGAAAAGCGACTTTGACATGGTCGCCGACCGGGACTTTGAACCGGTTTTCTCTGGCAAGCATGACAACTCGATCCTGGGTGTCGCAAACAGGGATTATCCGGCAGCTTCCATCGCCAATTCCGTGCTGGCGCGGATGCTGGAGCGCGACGTTGTGTCCGAAGATCAGCTGGTCTCGCTCTATCAATCCCAAACCTTCCCAACCACCGGCTATGGTGTCGTTTACAACCTGAAGCCAGAGTTGCAGGCAAAGATCCAGGAGGCGTTCTTCAGCTTTGACTGGGAAGGCACGAGCCTTCAGGAAGAGTTCGAAAAGAACGGTGAAGGTCAATTCCTGCCGATGACCTACCAGGAATACTGGGACGTTATCCGCAAGATCGACGCAGCCAACGGCGTATCCTACGCCTGCGAATGAACCAACCATGAGCTGACAGGCCCAGACCGGGCCTGTCACTTTTGCCACGCTAGGGGCTTTTTGATGCTGCGCCTTCAAGAATTGACGAAAACATATAAAACCGGTGATCAGGCACTCAAGGCCATTGATCTGGAGGTGCCCAAAGGACAGGTTCTTGCCCTGATCGGGCCTTCTGGCGCTGGCAAATCGACCATGATCCGCTGCATCAACCGGCTGGTTGAACCGACCAGCGGCAGCGTCCTTTTGGCCGACACCGAACTGACCAGCCTGGGCTCGGGCACGTTAAGGAAAGCGCGCCGCGAAATGGGGATGATTTTTCAGGAATATGCCCTGGTCGAACGGCTGACCGTCATGGAAAATGTCCTGTCGGGCCGCCTGGGTTACGTCGGTTTCTGGCGGTCGTACTTTCGCCGCTTCCCGCAATCGGACGTGGACGAGGCGTTCCGCTTGCTGGACCGTGTGGGACTATTGCACATGGCCGACAAACGCGCCGATGAGCTGTCAGGCGGCCAGCGCCAGCGGGTCGGCATCTGCCGGGCGCTGATCCAGAATCCCAAGCTCTTGCTGGTTGATGAACCGACCGCATCGCTTGATCCGAAAACAAGCCGCCAGATCATGCGGTTGATCAGCGAGTTGTGCCAGGAACGTGAATTGGCCGCGATCATCAACATTCACGATGTCGCATTGGCGCAGATGTTTGTGCCCCGCGTTGTCGGTCTGCGTTTTGGCGAGATCGTCTATGACGGGCCGCCCACGGGGCTGACACCTGACAAACTGACCGAGATTTACGGCGAAGAAGACTGGGAAGCGACCATCGACAAGGTCGAAGATGAAGAAACCGACGTCGAGGCCGCCCAATGAGCCACCGCGAATTGGATGACATGCTGGGACGGGGCTGGCGCAAACCGGCTTTTGTCAAGAACGCGACCCTGCGCTGGACCTTGACGATCGGCTTTGCCGCTTATCTGATTGCCGCCTTCATGACGATCGAGGTGAGCTGGTCGCGGGTGTACGAAGGGCTGGATCGCGGGCTTGCCTTCGTACTTGCCTTCACAACGCCGGACTTTGTTTCGCGCTGGAGCGATATCTGGGCTGGCCTGTTGGAAAGCATCGTCATGACGATCGCCGCATCAGTGGTGGGTGTTTTGATCTCAATTCCCATCGGTCTGGGGGCTGCGCGCAACATTTCACCGGCACCGGTTTATGCCGTTTGCCGTGGCATCGTCGCCGTCAGCCGCGCCTTGCAGGAAATTATCGTGGCAATCCTTCTTGTCGCGATCTTCGGCTTCGGGCCTCTGGCCGGTTTCCTGACGCTCAGCTTTGCGACCATCGGCTTTCTTTCAAAACTTCTGGCCGAGGACATCGAGGCAATGGACAAGACACAGGCCGAGGCGATCA
>Ga0316207_10004342_pt1 | contig 12365 bp, 13 predicted proteins | sample 6weekpyrite_MG_FD_204943 | JGI IMG/M metagenome (GOLD analysis project Ga0316207, IMG submission 204943) | Microbial mat bacterial communities from mineral coupon in-situ incubated in ocean water Damariscotta River, Maine, United States -... | ecosystem: Environmental > Aquatic > Marine >... | reverse complement strand
TCAGGTAACTACCCGCAGTTCAGCAACTAAATATACCGCCCACCACAGTTAGCACTCGCAATCTTAGAGTGCTAAACTGTTTTTTGCAAGTCATTGATAAAATGAAGTTATTGGTGATTTATGGTGTCCATGTTACTTTCACAACAAAGCGTACTGGAAACTTGCAAAAAATTGAAAAAACAATGACTCTACAAACATTTAATACCATCGGGCTGATCGGTAAACAAAACGATCCACGCGTCGGTGAGGCGCTAGATACGCTCAGCCACTATCTATTAGAACAAGGGCTCTCAGTCTATCTCGACGAAGTCAACAGCGACGCCGTCACCAGTAGCGCATTAGAAACATGCACTCGCAATGAAATCGGCGAGCGCTGCGACCTGGCGATCGTCGTCGGTGGCGACGGCACGCTGCTCAACGCTGCGCGTGCGCTCGCCGACCACAACGTACCACTGGCCGGGGTTAATCTTGGTCGCCTCGGTTTCCTGACAGATATCTCACACGACAACATGATTGCTTACCTTAGTGAGATATTGCAGGGCCACTACATCACCGAAGAACGCTTTCTACTCGACAGCGCAGTGATTCGTCAGGGCGAAAAACTCAATGAAGCAACCGCCTTTAACGACGTCGTGATACATAAATGGAATATCGCCCGCATGATTGAGCTCGAGACCTGTATCAATGGCAAACGGCTCAACCAGCTGCGTTCGGACGGCCTTATCATCGCTACTCCAACGGGCTCGACTGCCTACGCCCTCTCTGCTGGTGGCCCCATCATCGATCCAGTGCTCAATGCCTTATTACTGGTACCCATCTGCCCACACACCATGAGTAACCGGCCGATTGTGATCAGTGGCGACAATGAAATTGAGGTCTTCATCTGCGAACGTAACCACAACAATGCACAGGTCACCTGCGATGGGCAGATCAGCTTTGGCCTCTCCGCTGGTGATCGCGTAAAGATCAGAAAAAAAGAGCAACCGATCCATTTGATCCACCCACGACAACACGACCATTACGAAATACTCAGGGCCAAGCTGCACTGGGCTGAAACCTCGTAACGCGATACTGAACCATGCTAAGTCACATCTATATCCGGAATTTTGCCATCGTCGAGCAACTTGATCTCGACTTTAACGCCGACCTATCAGTGCTGACCGGCGAAACTGGCACCGGTAAGTCCATTTTAATCGACGCCCTTGGAATGGTACTCGGCGACCGCGCCGACAGCGACATGGTGCGCCACGGCAGTACCCGCGCAGAGGTCAGTGCCATCTTTAATCTCAATGACGCGGCCCAGGCCAGTATCTGGCTGCACAGCAACGAACTGGATGACGACAACAACCCAGAGGAATGTCAGTTACGCCGTACCATCACCAAAGAAGGCCGCTCCAAGGCCTATATCAATGGCCGCCCAACTACATTGCAGATGATGCGCGAACTGGGTGAACAGCTGGTCGATATCCACGGGCAGCATGAACATCAATCGCTGGTAAAACGAGATGAACAACACCGCCTGCTAGACCGCTACGCAGAACATAAAACAGTGGTTAACGAGGTTGCCACCACCTTTCGGCAGTGGCAAAAATTCACTCGTGAATTCGAGGTGCTCAGTGAAGCTGCCCGTTCACGCGACCAGCAGATGACCTTGCTACGCCATCAGACCGAAGAGCTGCGGGCGCTTAACCTCACCACCAGCGGACTACAACAGCTCGAAGATGAACACAAACGCCTCGCCAATGCCGACCAACTGATCAGTACCTACCAAAGTGCCGTGACCACGCTGGATGATGATGAGCATGCGATCGCCCCCAGGCTACACCTGATCAGCGCTCAACTACAGCCACTGCTCGAAAGTGACAAACAACTCACCACGATCATTGAGATGATCGATGCAGCCGCCATTCAAATCGATGAGGCAACGCACGAACTACGACAACAACTCGACACCTTAGAACTCGACCCCCAGCGCCTCAGTGAAGTGGATCAACAACTCAGCGATATTCATGATGCCGCGCGTAAACATCGCGTGCGCCCCGCAGAACTACCGGATCATTATCAAGCCCTGTGCGATGAACTGGCCTCGCTTGATAATGCCGATGCGACGTTAGATCAACTTGAAAAAGAGATTGAGATAAAAGCAGCGCATTACCAGAAGCTCGCCACTAAACTACGCAAAGGTCGACGCCGCGCCGCGAAAAATCTCAACAAGCTCGTCAGTGAAAACATGCACAAACTCGGCATGCCAGGCGGTGAATTTGAGGCTACCGTCACGCCTCGTGAAGATGATAAATTCACTGTCCATGGCACCGAACAGATCGAGTTTCTGGTCAAAACCAATCCCAATCAAAATGCCAAGGCACTGAGTAAAATTGCTTCAGGCGGTGAGCTATCTCGCATCAGCCTGGCGATTCAGGTCATCACCTCTCAACAGGGCGGTATTCCAACGCTCATTTTTGATGAAGTCGATGTCGGTATTGGCGGACGAGTGGCTGAAATCGTCGGCCAGAAGCTGCGCGAGCTGGGTACCTCGCGCCAGGTGCTATGTGTTACCCACTTGCCACAGGTCGCCGCACTAGGGCATCATCACCTACAAGTTAAAAAGCAATTATCTGATAAAAAAGTTGAGACTCAGGTGCAACAGCTCAATCAGGATGAGCGCAACGAAGAGATTGCCCGTATGCTAGGCGGGATCGACATCACGGAACAGACTCGCGCACATGCCAATGAGATGATTACTAAAGCACAACTACGACCATAGCAACTCGCACACGCAAACAAGATAGTCAGCCTAAACCAGGGAGAGAATAGAGATGAGCCAGGAGCAGCGCCGCTTTCCACGTATAGCACTCAATGAAGAGACCATCTATTTTTTACGTCTTGATAGCCACAATGAGCGCGTCTACTCACCAGCTACCATCATTGACGTGAGTAAAGGAGGCCTTGGCATGCAGGTAGGTATTCCGCATGACATTGATGATGAACTATGGCTTGAAGGGATAGAGGGGTTTACTGGCGCGCAATCAGCGCGTGTTAAATGGGTAAAACAGATACCTAATGAAGAGCTATTTTCAATTGGTGTTGCATTCGAAGGGGTATAAATACGACACTTAGCTACGCAATAACAGATACAGCAAATTGATCAAAAAATGCAGCAAGATCGCCATCTCAATGCGCCCACTTAAATGGTAAACCAGACCATAAAACACCCCCGCAACGGTGGCAATCACTGCAAATTCAACCCCACCCGCAAGATGCACCATCCCAAATAACAGCGATGTCAGACATAGTGCACTCTGCCATCCCCATCGCTTAGCGTTCCATTTAAGCGTCAGATAGCGCTGCAGAAAGCCACGAAAAAAGATTTCTTCGGCAACACAGGTCACCAACAAATTCCCCCAGGCCCAGAGCCAAAAGTGCTGAGAAATACCAAAGCCAATATTATCCAGACCACCCAGCAGCAGCGCCAATGAAAAAACCACCAGTGGTGCCAGCAAAAAAGTCGCCATGACCGCGAAAATGCATTGTGAAACTCACCCCTGTTCATCATGCGAGGCACCAACAATGCAAGCAATATAAACGCAACGCAGGCCTTATCGAGATTCCGGTATGATTCATCCGCCAACACAGGGATAGCAGAAAACCCAGGTAATAGATGTGTTGCCAATCCCAGCGAAACTACCGCCACCAAGATAAACGAGGAATAATGCGACCAACCACTTACTTTCTCAGAGGTTTTCTGAAACTGCCGGGCTGCAATGGATAAGATAACCAGCCATATGAGTGCCAGTGGCTGTAACCATCCCTGGTATAGGCAGACAGCAAGTGATGAGGCAAATAGAGACCACGGCACTATTACAGATCGCTCGCTCTGATATGGCACCCATAACGACAACATTGCCATGGTGAACAGCGCCAAAAATAGTCCGGCTGACAAAGAAACTATCAAGGATAAACCCAAAAAATAAAACCTACGGAGACATAAGACTCAATCAAGAGACTATTAACTGCAATCAAACAAGCAATACTCGATATCGATAAAACCATGATATTATAGAGCAAATATAATCGTAACAATAATTCATTAGCAAGTGATAAAAAGCCAATGCAGCTAGAAAACTTTTATGGTGAAACATCAAATAAGATTCATGTTACCCGCGAGCAGGCCAGTAATTTTGCCAAACAGATAGCGGGTGATTTCAACCCGATTCATGATAAAGATGCAAAACGCTTCTGTGTTCCCGGTGACCTGTTATTTGCGCTGCTGCTCAATAAGTATGGCATTAGTCAACAAATGCGAATCACCTTCGCCGGCATGGTCTCTGAAGGGGTCTCCCTTCACTTTAATGATGCCACTGGTGATAACATCGCGATTGTCGATGACAAAGATAAAGAGTACCTCAGCCTCGCTCGCAGTGGTGAAAGTTCACAGAATGACGCTCTCATCCACAACCTTACCTGTCGTTATGTTGAATTTTCAGGCCAAACCTTCCCTCATATTCTGGTGCCGCTGATGAAAGCCCATCAAGTGATGATCAATCCCGAACGCCCTCTGGTCATCTATGAAAGCATGGTAATTGATATCGATGATCTCAATATCAAGCAGCCACAACTGGAGCTTAGTGATTCAACCCTCAATGTAGAAGGGAAACGTGGTACCGTCTGTTTAAAGTTCAACCTGCTCTCAGATGGAAGGGTGATCGGTAAAGGGGAAAAGAACATGGTGCTGAGCGGTCTTCGTGAATACGATGAAGCAAAAGTTCAACAGCTAGTCGATGGCTACGACGCACAAAAATCAGCCGCCACTGCCTAGACGATAAAAAGCCAGCGTTAGCTGGCCTTTTTTATATTATATATTCATTAATCAAATCTAGTCCACATAGCCATCAAGCATCATCGCCTTAACACCATCTAGCGCATCACCCCATGCGATGACCATCGATGAATTCCATTGATCACCAGCAAATTCCTCCAGTACTTCAAGCATTACCGCTGCAACCGCATCATAGTGAGCAGCCACTGCGCCATAGGCCTGATGCTTTTTACCAAGCTCACCTAATGCACGCTTCAGAATATCTGGATTCCTTAGGCTATTGATGACTAACTGCAGCGCAGCAACCAATTTTTTCTGTTGCTCGGCTAAATCACTGCCCTCAAACATCGGCTGTACATCCGGGTGTAACTCAAATAACCGCTGATAAAACCGTTCAGCTAACACATCCGCCTGAGGGGCCAGGATAGCAAAACTTGACTCCAGTAACACCACCTGATCTTTTGGCAGTGCCGTCTCGTATGCACCAACCATCGCCGCTTTTATTTTCATCAATGCAGCAACCCAGGTGCGACGCACTTTATCAGTCCATAAACCACCTGCATACTCACCTATCGTCTCAAGTAACACTTCCGCCGCCGCATCATAATGTGCAGCAAGCACACCATAAGATTGATGGCGTTCGCCTAATTGATTAAGTTCACTGGTCAGTTTTTCAGGGCGACGTATATTCTCCACTACCAGTTTGAGTGTCGCGAGTAGCTTCTGCTCCTGCTCTTTTATTTCAACACCGTCAAACAAGGGCTCTACCTCAGGATAGCGTTTGAATAGTTTACGGTAGAAACTCTCAGCTAACGCCTCGCCATAAGGCATCAGCGCAGCACAGGTTGATTCAAGAGACTCTACATCCAGGTCAGCCTCAGTCACATCCCTATCATCAATATCTGCACCCAATTTGGCTGCACCAGCCCCTTGCTGTTTAGCAATCTCTCGCGGTAAATTACCCAACAACTCATCAATATCAAGTAACACCACCATCTTGTCATCGACAGTCGCAATGTGTTGAATATAGTTCACATCAACACCGCTATTCATCTCTGGCGCCTTTTTCAGGTCATCCGGCGCTATCTCATAAACATCAGAAACAGCATCAACGACAATCCCCATTATCTGCTCACCCTTTTGGGTAATCACCTTAATCACCACCACCACGGTCAAATGATTATAGGGTACAGGCAATATCCCAAAACGCTCTCTTAGATCGATGATGGGAATCACATCACCACGGAGATCAATCACCCCTTTTATATATGAAGGTAGTTGTGGAACCTGGCGAACACCATTCCAGCCCCTGATCTCCTGTACCCGCAATATATCAACGCCATATTCGTGGTCAGCCACCAGAAAAGTGAAATATTGATTCCCATCACTGGCCCCCAGACTAATATCATTACTGGCTTGTTCAATTGCCTCGTTGAATTCCTTTTCTATCATATAGTTCACCGAATTTGAGTAAGTATTTATTAGTTAAACTTTTCCTTTACCCCTCCAGACGGGAAAAGGAATGACCGCGCAGGCAACAACAGGAGAAATCTGGCTAAAGCAAGACCCTTTATACACATCGGGTATATGACTAAAAACTTTACTCAACAGAGAAAAATGAGAGGAAAATGGATATAACGCAGCAACGACTATCTTACCCATATAAGGGCATCACCAATCTAACGGCAGATACTTATGAGGAACAGCTAAGTTGTATGCTCTGCGCCCAGGCCGGCGGTGGCTCAGCATACTGCGCTGATTCCGGTTGCTCACTAAATGGAGTGTTTAACAGGTTTAACAAGCGATCGATTTCACTATAATCGCCATCATCTTCGGCCTTACGAATTGCGGCCTCAGCCATATAGTTACGCAGGATATATTTAGGATTGACGGCATCCATTGATTTGCGACGCTCAGCATTACAACTTTGCTCTCGTTGTAGCCGTTGGCGGTATTCATACATCCACAGATCAAAACGCGGCACATCTGAGAACTCATTTCTTAAGGGGTGGTGCATTGATGACAACGATGATAGAGCGCCAAGCTGACGAAAGAAGATGGTAAAATCAACACAATCTTCCATTAGCAATAATAGCCCATCCCATAACTCAATGTCTGCCGCTTCCTGTTGGGCTAATCCCAGTTTGGCGCGCACAATTTCCAGGTGAGCATGATTAAAATAAGTCCAGTAATGCGCCAGGCGTTCACGCATCAAAGAAACAGCAATCTCTTTGTCATCATGCACCAGCGGTAATAACGCTGTCGCTAAACAGGCTAGATTAAAATGGGCCATCTCAGGCTGACGACGATAAGAGTAACGTCCCTGGTGATCAGAGTGATTGCAGATGTAATCGTGCTCAAAGGTATCCATAAAGGCAAAAGGGCCATAATCAAGCGTCAAACCGAGAATCGACATATTGTCGCTATTCATCACACCATGGCAAAAACCAACACCTTGCCACTGCGCAACCAGTTTAGCCGTACTCGCCATCACCTCATCAAATAACACAAGGTATGGTGCCTCTTTATCGCGAAGATGTGCAAACTCTTCCGCTAGCAAATACTCGCCCAACTGACGCAGGTTGTCATGATCCCCACGATGATAAAAATATTCAAAGCTGCCAAAGCGCACATGGCTCTGTGCCATTCGTACCAACATCGCACCAGGTTCAACACGCTCACGGATCACACTTTCACTGCTGGCAATCAAACAGAGCGCACGGGTTGTCGGGATACCCAGGCCAAACATCGCCTCACTGCAAAGGTATTCTCGAATCGATGAACGCAACACAGCTCGACCATCAGAACCACGTGAAAAACGCGTCGGCCCACTCCCTTTCAAATGCATATCCCATAATTGCCCCTGAGTATCACGCACTTGCCCTAGCAACATCGCTCGTCCATCACCCAGCTGCGGCACAAAATGTCCAAACTGATGCCCCGCATAAGCCATCGCCAGCGGTTCCGCACCCGGGAATTCACGAGCGCCACTGAAATAATCAACAAACCCCTGTTTTCTGGCGTCTTCCGCTGTCAGACCAATCAAAGCGCCCAGCTCTTCGTTAAAGCTTGCTAAATGAGCACCCGCCAGCGGTGCCGGTGAAACCGCATGATAAAAAGGCGTGGGCAGCTTGATATAACGATTCTCAAACCTTAAGGATGCTAACGCCGCAACGTGTTGATCTGATGTTAGTGTTGAACTCATGAAGCCACTTGCTCGCTCGCGATGAAACTAAAAGCCAGTCATATAATTGTTGATTGTTTTAGTCGGGATTAAATTTCGCAGTATTCTACTAGGTCTTTTGTGAAATGTACAAGCCTGTCATCCACGCCTATCGGGATCAATAACAATTAGCCCAATAAACCATAGTTTTTTCATGTGATTACAAAGTTCAAATACAAAGTAAAATAGGTTAAGGGATTTAAAGAAAAGTCGTAACATCCCGTTAACTGGAATGTCAGCCCTCGGCAATCAAAGAAGAAGGAGCAGCAGATGAGTGAACAAGCCAATATAGAAAAAATCGGCACCTCAACACTCGGTAACGAACTAAGCCTGAAAGAGTGTGAAGTTGTTGCCAATATTATGGAGATACGCCACCTAAAAGATGGTGAATTCCTGATCAATGAACGCGGGCACGAACACACGCTTTTTCTACTAGCTGAAGGAAAACTGGATGTGATCAGCTCCAACCCTAATAGCAGCAGCACTGTGTACGCAATGACACCCGGCGAAGTCGCCGGCACCCGCGCCTTTGTTGACAGAACCCCACGTCGCGCATCACTTCGTGCTGTTGGCGATGCCACTATTTATACGCTTGAACCAGCCCCCTTCGAGGCGCTATTGACCACACGTCCCGATATCGTCTACAAAGTGATGCGTGCGTTATTCCGCATTACCCACGAAAACCTGCGACGTATGAACCGAGAGACAGCCGAACTCACCAACTACATTAACAAATCAAACGGGCGCTACTGATCCATCCCATGTTATCCTTTTTCACCGCCCATGCATGGTGGTGAAAGTGGTGCCTCACCATTCTTGGCACGCCATTCATCCAACGTATAGAGATGAAGCGCCAGCGCATGCACACTGCCCTTCAGCTCATCTGATAACACCTGATACACTTTTTGATGCCGTTTCACCAAACTTTCACCATCAAATGTCTCAGCCACCAGGGTGACCTTAAAGTGAGACTCTGAGCCCGCTGGCACATTGTGATTATCACTTTCATTAACAACCTCCAGGTGCAGAGGCGTCAATGCTTGATTCAGTTTTTCTGTAATCTGGTTTTGTATCTGCATACTTATCATTTCCTAGTAGATGATCACACGAGCACTTTAGCCCCAGCACGACCCGGGCGAAAATAACGACAATTATCATAATATGCTTCATCGCTATTATTTTCATCCCACCCAGGCATCCCCAGAATTGGAAAAGGCGACAGGTCTTTGGGTACACTGAATTGTTCACGATCTGCGAGTGCCGTCAGCAAGGCCTCATCCACCCACGCCAGTTGTTGCTCATTCGTGCACTGAAAAAACTTGTCATCGCAGTGCAGTAAAACTGCATTGGCTGTCATCCCGATGTAAGGCTCAAGACCCTTTTCATACATCGCATGGCCAAAGACAATACATCTTAATTTTTCCTGCAAGGCTTCGCGCTGTTGCCAGAAAAGCGCTTTCCATTGAAACTCTCGCACCATCTGCAATAACCTTTGATCCGATGAAATCACCACCGCGCCGCCCTCATCAAACAGCGACAGTAAATTTTCCAGTGGCGAACGTCGCCCCGGATCGCTGCCTGCTTCGATCCTCGCTCGCGCGATCGGAATATGTATTTCGTTAATCATCGCCTTGGTACGCGGAAACATGATCCACGACAACAGTTGAAAGAAATCGTGCCAATTCTCAGTCCGCGTTTGAATTTCACCGCTCATATAAATACGCGGGGCGTAATGCTGTTCGAAGCTCCCCGCTTTATCCGCCTGAGGTACGATACGCAAAGGGTAACCGTTACGCGTCATCACTGGATTATGTTGCTGCGCTAATAGTTGCTGATAATCATCTAACATCGGCCATTCATTGACAAACGAGCGGTACCATGGTTTAAAGCCACTCAGCGTTTGAAACATCGGTGAACGCAGAAAAAACAACGGATCCCATTGAGAGGAGACTTCTAAACGAGGCAAACCAGAAACACCTTGCTAATTAATGTTGACGTTGACGCCAGTAGTTATTAAGCCCAACGACTGAACCCGGCAACATTTCGATCCAGGCGTCGTACTCTTCGTCATCCATATCATTTTCATCTTCATCATCATGCAGCAGCGCCAGTTTTGCGATAGGCGCCAACAATGTCTGCTCCGCCTTTGGTAGTTCTTCCCAAAAATGGCTCTGGTTCGCAACACCCAGCATAAACCCGAAACACCACCCTTCATACGATTCAATCACTTCATCGCCATCAATCTCTTCTAACATCATCGGTTCAAAGACCCCACCACTGCTCAATGTAGCCGCAATCTCCTGCTGCATCCGTAACAAATAACCGCGCATACGCGCCTCACTCGCACCATCCGAAAATAACGGTGTTCCCCACACCGCTTCAAGCCATTCATCGCTTGCGGTCATGTCCGGGCCAACCGTCAGTGCGGTTAGATAACCGTGCGCTTCATCGACGGTCAGGCGGTCTTCACCTTCGTCAGCAGCGAGCAAAAAACTGTCCAGTTCCGAAAATTCTTCATCTGTCAGTCGTGCTTCGATTTGAGATGACATTAATATATGATCCTGTGTGTGTGGTTAAGTCCCCACCAATCATTTCATTGCCGGGAAGGGCAGCAGGAAACAATGATATCATTCCCACAGAAGGGGATTTTAATCGATCTCTCATCAACATCAAAGCAAACTATGCGATTAAACATGAAAACCTCAAACGACATCCCATCGCTGCAACCCGACCCGCTCGTATTAAAGAAACTGCTGACGAGACGCATGCCTTTTGGCAAATACAAAAACTGCCTGCTAATCGACCTGCCAGAGCCTTACGTGGTGTGGTTTGCGGGGCAAGGGTTTCCATCCGGTGAACTCGGAGAACTGCTGAGTATTGTGCATGAAGTGAAGGTCAACGGGCTTGAACCACTCTTTGCCCCGCTGCGTGCAAGAGCCACTAATGGCCCGTCGAAAGTCAAGGATTAATAACTACCACTGGCGACCATAGAGAGCACAGTGATTTGATCTTGTACGAAAAAACCAAGTACGCAGAGCGATGCAAAAGGGGCTCGCTCTGGCGTAAGCGAGTGACTTTTTGGCAAGGACACCAAATATTTTTTAGCGAAGTAGCGACACAACCCACGTTCCAGACGATATTTTTGGAGCGCTTGCTGGCTAATATACCTTCACCTGGAATCCGCACCTGGACACACCAGAGGGTGCGTGATAAGTGTTCGGATAGCCTAGCGAAAAAGTAAAACAATGGCGGGCCCTAAAGTTAAAAACTGCCCAACCTGGATTTAACGCTATTGCACATAAGTGAAAACTTACATGATGAAGTTTAAAGTCATGACTGCTGATTGATAAGAATAGTCTTCAAGTATACCACCACGTCATCAATCTGCTGTTCGCTGAGTTGCAACCCCCAGACCGGCATTACCTCCGAACGTCCCATGGCGGCACCGCCCATGGTAATAATCATCTTTTTGTAGGCATCATTCTTGTCGCTACGGGTCAAGTCTGCGGGTGGGGGATCATATAATACCGATGCACGTCCCTTACCGTCACCTTTGGAGCCGTGGCAAAGGATGCAATTGGTTTTGAACACCACCTCACCTCGCTTCACGGGTTGCCCAATTACTGCCAGATAGGCCATCAGGCCGTCAATTTGCTCATCCGTCAGTTCATCTTGCCAGGCGGGCATGAATTCCGACCGCCCAACAGCTGCCCCCCCCTGGCGAATCAGCTTTTCGTTATGTTCAGGTGTATTTTCCTCCACGGCAAGAACCAAATTGACCTGACCATATAACTTGGTTGCTCTGGCCTCGCCGTCACCTTTTTCGCCGTGGCATAAGACACAATAGGCATTATAGGCAATTCCGCCCCGTATCATCGGGGCTGCCTTGGCTGCCTTAATATCCTTGCGGGATTCAACAGCAGCCTGGGCGTTACAAACCGCACCCATTGATAAAGCCAGTGTAATGAAGCTAGCCAACAATAAACGCATTATTTGACCTCGATCACTATCAGCATTTCAGGGTGAATGGCGCACTCGACTTCAGCCTCGCCCGGCTCATCAAATGTAACTGATTTTGATTCGCCAGCCGGATAGGAGCCGAGGTCGAAAGTCTTCAGGTCCGACAACGAAAAGATATTATGAAAAAATGGATCCTCATTCTTAAAATGAATCGTATCCCCTGCGTTAATGGATAGTGTCTCCACCTTGGAGTTGTTCAGCTTGAAACTCTTGTTGCTCTGCGTCAACGTGAGATCCTCAGCACTTACCATTGCCGGCACCAGCATCCCGAATAGAGCAACCGCAACCGCTTTCTTATTTAACATA
>Ga0316207_10004341_pt1 | contig 12365 bp, 13 predicted proteins | sample 6weekpyrite_MG_FD_204943 | JGI IMG/M metagenome (GOLD analysis project Ga0316207, IMG submission 204943) | Microbial mat bacterial communities from mineral coupon in-situ incubated in ocean water Damariscotta River, Maine, United States -... | ecosystem: Environmental > Aquatic > Marine >... | reverse complement strand
CGTATATCACCATCTACTCGAATCATTGGCGGTTCGCCCGCTGATAAATGTAAGTCAGACGCCTGATTTTTAACACTAAAAGCCAATAATTCTGAAATATCCATGTTTTGCCTCTAAACGATTGTTACATATAAAGAAAAAATATTGTGCGAGTTCTTACGGTACTATAAATTAACGGCAGAGTTGATAAATTCTTTATCATTACCCAGTAGAAATGTTTGATTATTAAGCAAAAGAAAGCCAAGTCAGGGTTGTATAGGGCTTACTAGTGTCAGATGATTAAAATTTCCACATTCCATGTAGCTATGTTCCTAGTAGTACTTTTAGTATGATAGAGAAATAACAAAGAGTTTTCCAATAATGGCAGATAAAAGAAGATGTTAGATATTAAGCAACATTTGGAAAATGTGCGTAATCGAATTCATATAGCAGAAAAAAAATATGGACGGGAGACTGGGTCTGTCAGCTTAATTGCAGTGAGTAAAACAAAACCCATCGAACTCATTCAGGCCGCAGTCGAAGTGGAACAACGCTTATTTGGCGAAAATTATGTACAGGAGGCCGTACATAAAATTGAAGGAATGAATAATCCATCTTTGGAATGGCACTTCCTTGGTCCAATACAATCCAATAAAACGCGCGTAATTGCTGCTAATTTTGCCTGGGTTCATAGTGTTGATCGATTAAAAATAGCCCAGCGTTTAAATGAACAAAGACCCGTAAGTTTGCCTAAGCTAAATATTTGCCTACAAGTTAATATTAGTGAAGAAGAGACAAAGTCTGGTGTAGAAGTTAATGAACTAAGTGCTTTGGTGGATTCAATACTTGGCTTGCCAAATATTACATTAAGAGGTTTTATGGTGATTCCCCAGAAATCCACGAGTCTGGAGGAGCAAAGAAAACCATTTGCTGCAATGAGAAAAGCAAAAGAAAGTATTGAGCAGCAATTTGATATTAAATTGGATACCTTATCTATGGGTATGTCAGCAGATTTAGAAGCAGCGATTGCTGAAGGTGCCAGCCATGTTCGTATTGGAACGGATATATTTGGCGCGAGAGATTAGTTTTAGCTAGGAGTACAAGCAAAATGAAAACACAAAAAATCGCATTTATTGGTGCTGGGAATATGGCAAATGCATTGATTTCAGGATTGGTGGCAGATGGGGTTGACGCGAAAAATATATGGGCCAGTGATCCATCTGATAAAAACTTAACAGTTTTGGAACGAAATTGTGGTATTCAAACCAGCTGTGACAATAATGCCGTTATTGCCAATGCAGATATCGTAGTTTTATCCGTGAAACCGCAAATTATGAAAGATATATGCAAGGAAATCTCGGCTGCTGTTAGTGATTTTTCTCCCATGGTGATATCAATAGCCGCAGGCATTCAAATCGGAAACCTGACCGCTTGGTTAGGCAATAAAACAGCGATAGTGCGTGCAATGCCAAATACGCCGGCATTAATTAAAACAAGCGCCACAGGATTATTTGCCAATGAATTTGTTTCAGAAGATCAAAAATCCATTGCAGAAGAAATTATGCGAGCCGTTGGTGTGGCTTTGTGGGTTGATGAAGAAGTGCAAATAGATTATGTCACGGCTTTATCTGGTAGTGGTCCTGCGTATTTTTTTAGAATAATGGAATCCATGGAAAAATCAGCTTGTGAGCTGGGTTTGCCAGTAAAAACAGCACATTTACTCACATTGCAGACTGCATTGGGTGCCGCTAAATTGGCCATGGAAAGTAATGACAATTTATCAACATTACGTGAAAAAGTGACTTCTCCTGGTGGTACTACGGAAAAAGGCTTGGCGGCGATGGAAGCGTCAAATATTGATGATACGATTAATAAAACTTTAATGGCTGCAAATTTACGTGCAGCAGAATTGGCAAAAGAATTCGGAGAAAAATAATGGGTTATGCAACCAATGCCGGTACATTTTTAATTGAAACATTAATCGGCTTAGTACTGTTAGTGTTTTTGTTGCGATTGATATTTCAAATGGTACGTGCAGATTTTCGCAATCCCGTTTCTCAATTTATCGTGAAAGTAACAAATCCCTTATTGGTACCAACGCGTCGAATAATTCCCAGTGTGGGTAGTGTTGATATGGCATCAATTGTCATAGTATTAATTATTCAATATGCCGAATTATTTTTAATCTCACTCATTAATGGGGTGCAATTTTTACCCATTGCAATGATAGTCATTAGTATTGCGAAAATACTGGGTTTATTGATTACCATATTTACTTTTTCTATCTTAATTCAAGTTATCTTAAGCTGGGTGAATCCAGGTGCTTATAATCCGATGACAAGTTTGTTGTATTCTATTAATGAACCGATATTGGGGCGGGCACGCAAAATTATCCCGCCGATTCATGGTTTTGATTTATCACCAATTGTTGCAATGATTGGGCTGCAGCTTATTTCAATGTTGGTTGTTGCGCCGATCAGTGATTTTGGTATGACGTTGAGATAATTTAAATTATCTACAGGTTTAATAAAGGTGGCAGATGATTTTTTTCACTGGCAAGGTGATGATCTGATTATTCGAATTTATGTACAGCCCAACGCCTCAAAAAATGAGTTCTGTGCTGTGCATGGAGACACGATTAAAGTTCGAATTACTGCCTCACCTATTGATGGAAAAGCCAACCAGCACCTTATTCAATTTCTCTCGAGAAATTTTAAAGTGCCTAAATCTCAAGTACAATTACTCGCCGGTGAAATCAGTCGTCAAAAACGTTTTTGTATTCATTCACCCAAGGCGTTACTTGATATTATTTCGTGTGATTTCCAATGACAAGTGAATTGGAAGTTGTAATTCGTGCAGAAAAATTAACGAAATTATTCGCTGATAAGGAAGTCGTTTGTGGTATTGATTTTAAAGTCGAAAAAGGCAAATGTTTTGGTTTTCTAGGCCCTAATGGTGCAGGAAAAACCACGACACTGCATATGATTGAAGGTATCTCTCCCATTAGTTCTGGGAGTTTAAGTGTTTTTGATTATTCTCTACCGGCGAATGGTAAAAAAATTCGAACACGTTTGGGAATTGTGCCGCAAGAAGATAATCTTGATCCGGATTTTACCGTCATTGAGAACTTGCGCATGTATGGGGTTTATTTTGGTATCCCTAGAGATATACTCGAAACGCGTATAGTTGAATTATTAAAATTCATGCATCTAGAAGATCGGGCAAAAGATAAACCTGATCGTTTATCTGGAGGGATGAAACGCCGACTTACTATTGCTCGGGCACTGGTAAATGATCCAGAGCTGATTATTTTGGACGAGCCCACTACGGGTTTGGATCCTCAAGTTCGCCATATTATTTGGGCAAAATTGCGTGAATTGATGTTACAGGGTAAAAGCATCTTAATGACGACGCATTACATGGATGAAGCTGAGCGTTTGTGTGATGAGTTAATTATCATGGATCATGGCACAATTCTCGATCAAGGTTCTCCAAAAGACATAGTGAGCCAATATGTTGAAAGCCATGTTGTTGAAGTTCGAGGTGAATTTGCTGCATTAATTCCAGATTTTCAGAAAATGGAGCATACTCGACTAGAAAATTATGGTGATACCTTGTTTTGTTACTCCGATCAAATTAATGAAGTTGTGAGTTTATTGGCGGATAAGTCCAAAGTTAGTTATTTTTCGCGGCCCTGTAATCTTGAAGATGTGTTTTTAACAATGACCGGACGAGACCTTCGCGAGTGAATTATTATCAATTACCCAGTTTTGGTAAAAATGCTTGGATTATCTGGTATAGAAATTTACTCGTGTGGCGAAAATTGATTGGTCCTGCATTGGTATTACATTTTGGCGAACCACTGATTTATTTATTTGGATTAGGTTTTGGCCTTGGTGTGTTTGTGGGTGATATCGAAGGAATGGCATATCTCACCTTTTTAGCTTCTGGTTTAGTTGCTTCTTCGGCCATGATGACAGCTAGTTTGGAAGGAACCTATTCTGTTTTTACCCGTATGGTGCCACAAAAAACCTATTCAGCAATTCTCGCAACACCGATAGAAGTTGATGACATCATGGCGGGGGAACTTTTGTGGTGCGCGACAAAAGCTTTGTTTAGTGGCACTGCAATTATCATTGTTGCAGCACTTATGGGTGCAGTTGAAAGTTGGCAAGCTGTCTTGGCGATTCCGGTCGTGTTTTTGAGTGCCTTATGTTTTACAGGGCCAGCTATTGTGATTGCTAGTATGTCGCCGAGTTATGATTATTTTAATTATTATTTTACCTTGGCAGTAACGCCGATGTTTGTTTTATGTGGCGTGTTTTATCCGGTTTCAACTTTGCCGGATGTTATGCAGAGCATTGTATATTTATTACCGTTAACGCATGCTGTTGAATTAATACGACCATTAATCGCTGGGACAGAAATGCAAGATGTTGGATTACATGTTTTTGTGTTGAGTTTTTACGCGATAATTTTTTATTATATATCGGTAATCATGGTGAGGAAAAAACTCGTTGTTTAGCGCGGATTCAGCGATAATCACAATTTGTGAATTTCTAAAATAACGTTTTGAAATTAAAAGCGCCCCTCAATAGCAGATTTATCTTTATATTCTTGATGTAGCTTATAGAAAATTGCGTAGAGCGGATCCCAGCGGGTTAATGCAGTAAAGAAAAAATAAATGGTTACGCCACACATTTGAGCAAACTCGAAAATGGTGAGTGGTAGCGTGAAGGAAATGACTAGAATGATAAAAGCGATAGCGCCACGAGTGAGGCGGTCTATAGGGCCTACAACCTGATTTGAATTTTCAATTTTCTTATTCTTGCGCATTTTTTGGCCTATCCTGCAAGGTTCAGAGTTTACCAGTATAGTTCATAATAAGGGGGGAATGGTCAGAAAATCGTTCTTCTTTGTAAATTTCGCAAGATTTCACGCGTTTTTTAAGTCCAGGACTGATGATTTGATAGTCAATCCGCCACCCCGTGTTATTTGCCCATGCTTGTCCCCGGTTTGACCACCAAGTGTACTGATGCGGTTCATCGTTAACTACGCGAAAGGCATCAACATAACCCAATTCATCAAATAACTCGTCTAACCAAGCTCTTTCCTCGGGTAAAAAGCCAGAATTCTTCTCATTTGCTTTAGCGTTTTTGATATCTATGACCTTATGGGCAATATTCCAATCACCACAGATGATGTATTCGCGGCCATGAGAGAGCATGTCCTTTAACATGGGAGTCATACGATACATTAGGTCGTATTTGAATGCTTGGCGTTCTTCTTTGGAAGAGCCAGAAGGTAAATACAGTGAAATCACACTGGTATTGTCGAAATCTGCTTGCAACCAACGACCTTCACTGTCCATATCTTCCCAGCCAATACCAAATTGCACATGATTGGGTTTTTTCTTACTATAAATGGCAACACCGCTATAGCCTTTTTTTTGAGCATCATGGTAGTAAGTGTGATAACCCTTGGGATGAAATACTTCATCGGTTAACTGATCAACTTGCGCTTTGGTTTCTTGAATACAGGCCACATCTGCTTTTTGGTCCATTAACCAATCAAAAAAGCCTTTTCTAGCAGCGGCTCGAATGCCATTGGTATTAGCGGTGATTATTTTCATAGATCCTCACAGAATAAATTTTTATGAGTTCATTTTATCTTATTTTGTTGGTTTTGTTATAATCCTATCAAATTAAACATCCAGGATACCCCAATGCAAGAATACCAAAACGCGTTTTTAAAATTTGCCCTCGATACTGAAGTACTCAGATTTGGACAATTCGTCTTAAAATCTGGCCGAACCAGTCCATATTTCTTTAATAGTGGTTTGTTTAATACCGGTAAAAGTTTGGCTGAGTTGGGGCGTTTTTATGCACAAGCGATCGTGCATTCGGATATTGAATTCGATATGTTATTTGGCCCTGCATATAAAGGCATACCATTAGTTGCAGCCATTAGTATTGCCTTAGCTGACCATCATGATCGCGACGTACCTTATGCGTTTGATCGCAAAGAAGCAAAAGAACATGGTGAAGGTGGCAACATAGTTGGTTCACCATTGAAAGGTAAAATTTTAATTGTGGATGATGTGATTTCCGCGGGCACATCTGTACGTGAATCTGTAAATCTAATTAAAGAAAATAAAGCGACACCTTCAGCTGTGATGATTGCCTTGGATCGCCAGGAAAAAGGCAAAGGCGATACATCAGCGATTCAAGAAATTGAAGCAAATTATGGTATGAGCGTGGATAGCATTGTGAAGTTTGAGCATTTAGTCGGATTTATTAAAAATAATCCTGGCTTGGCAGAACACTTACCAGCCGTTGTCGCATATCGTGAGCAGTATGGGATTTGATGTAATTTTTTAAATTGGTAATTTACGTTGATGTTCGCTGTTTTTCATATATCCAATCTTCTTTATGGTTGGCAATCGGAATGAAAAAGAAAAATGTTGTTTCTTTGTTGGGTTCAGAGTTGTAGTCAATTCGGCCGTTGAATTTTTCCACGATGAATTTAGCAATACTTAGGCCTAGTCCGGTACCTCCATGTTTTCGAGTAGCTGAGGAATCTGCTTGGGAGAATTTATCAAATATATGTGTGCGAAACTCGTCTGGCACACCGCTACCATGATCAGTGATGGCTATGCGTAATTCATTATTTATAGGTTCAAGGGTAATTTCAACGGAATCTCCAATTGGTGAGTATTTGATAGCATTTGAAATAAGATTTGTCATTACCTGAATAAATCGATCTGGGTCAACGTATGCTTCAATGTGTCTATATTCTGAAAATAAAAGTGTTATGTTTGATTGATTCGCGATTGGAAGATTGATTTCTATTGATTTTTTAATAAGATCAGCGATATCATTTATTTGCATGTTATAGCGCATCTTACCCGATGCCATTTTTTCAGTATCCAATAAATCATTTACTAAATTAGCTAAACGTCGAGCGTTTCGGTTCGCGTTGTTAATTAGTTCTTGAGACTTTTGGTTTACGCCACCTGTTACACCATTTTCTACTAGGCTTAGTGAGCCACTAATTGCTGTTAACGGTGTTCTCAATTCATGACTCACTGTTGAGATAAATTCATTCTTAATGGTATCCATTTTCTTACGTTCGGTGATGTCACGAATAATCGCTGTATAATGTGTGTTATTTTCCGAATTCCAGTGGGCAAGAGAAAATTCGATGGGAAACGAATTGCCGCTTCTATGCATTCCCTCCAGTTCGATTAATTTGTTTTTAGTATGATTTGTTTTTATGGGATTCTGTTCAAGTGCTGCTTCAACTGTTTCTTGCATAGATATTGGGAAAAGTATATTTATAGATTTTCCTATGATGTTGTCAGGGGTATAGCCAAATAAATCTTGCGCAGAATTGTTGATATAATTAACTTTACCCTGAGCGTCTATTGAGATTATGCCATCATTCGCATTGTCGGTGATTGCTTGAAATTGTGTTTCATGTTCACTGATTTTAATCATACGTTCATCAGCGAGCGTTTGAGCATTTCGACGTAATGTACTTAAAGTTAATATTATTTTAAACAATAATAAGTCTATGATCACGCCAAAAATCGCAACAAAAGTTGGTTGCTCACTGGATGCGGCGTTGTCAAACGTTGGGTTTGATTGATAAAATATACTCCATTGGTGGCCGCCAATATTTTGGGTTTTTTTTGATTGAAACTGCGGTTGATAATCTGCTGGAAGCAGATTGGATGTCAGCTTTGAATCGTAGAGTAGATTTTTATTATCTAAATTGTCTCCATCAAAAACGGTGAAGTGTAATTCTGGCAGTCCTACGCCCAGCACACCATGCATTAGGTCGCCCATACGTAAAGCACTGTAAACAAAACCTGCTAATTCTTCGCGTCGTTTTTCGATGCTATCAACAATTTTTTTATAGTGCGGCATATAAATCAGAAATCCTGCTTGAACATCTTCAGTGGTTTCCTGAACTAAAGTGACTTTACCTGATATCGCGGTTTGACCTGTATCTCTAGCGCGCGACATGGCTTCGCGACGTACAGGTTCTGAGTACATGTCGTATCCAAATGCACGTCGATTACGATCATTGAACGGCTCAAGAAAAATTATTGAGCTGTATTCAGCGCGCTCACCTTTCGGCCGAACAGTATAAGCTGGGAATCCTTCCTGCCTTGTTGCCTGTATGTGTGATTGTAATTGATTGGGACTTAACCATTTGGAATAGCCCACACCTAAAGTTCCCGGGTAATATTTATCAATTTCCAGCGTGGTAATGTATTTTTTCCATTCATCTCGTTCGACGTTGTTTGATGCTTTAAACAATCCCAGTCCGCCTCGAAGTACTTGTTCGTAATTGATGAAGCGTTTATTAATGATGTCCTGCGCTTCCGCTATTTGAAATTCGAAACGTTCCTCAGCAAGTTTATTGGCATAATTGTCTGATATGCCCCACGCGATTAATGTGACGAGTAAAGAAAATGCAAGGACGATCCAAGCTGTCATGGGGCCATGGATAAATTCCACCCAATGTTGGCTGGTATTACGAATAGAAGTCATACTTTTAGAGTCTGTGCTTGCCAAAGATTTCATATTTCAAGTTGTTCAATATCAATTTAAATAATACGCTCAATACAATAGCGGGCTTAATTTAAATATGCTTGAGTAAAAAATATTAAATAAATACGGGCCAAAGCATTAATTATAGTGAAATTTATAGGGTATTAGGGGTAATGATAAGTTATTAAGGCCAGAGCTTAATCCAATTGTATATAAACTAAGGAATATCTTCATTATCCAAGGAAGTATTTTCAGCAATACCATTAGCTTGAAAACCGTCATTAAGCGTTTCTAAGAATTCAACAATAGCTTCTTCTTCATCAGGTGTTAAACCTAGATCGCCAACTAATCCTGTTACCATGTTTTCGGAAACTTCTGGCGGTAATACATGGGTGTGAACATCACGAGTGTTATAAAAATGTACAACTTCCTCTAATGTTTCAAATATACCGTTATGCATATAAGGTGCTGTAAATTCTAAATTTCTTAGGTGTGGCGTTTTAAATTTACCATTATGTTCAGCATTGCCTGTTATAGCGCCGAGGCCGAGATCAATTGTATCTGGTGGCATTAAGTCATAGGGGAAATTCGTATTGCGAGGTAAGCCAATGTTGGCATATTTGTGATTGGTAAAAATATCATGTGCAAGCGGGTTTTCTTGGCTGTCGAGTACATGGCAGTGCGCACATTGAGCTTTTCCGATAAAGAGAGATAAGCCTAGATTTTCTTCGGGAGATAAAGCGAGGTCACCTGACATGAATAAGTCATATTTTGAATTAAATGCATTTAATTCTGCGCTACGTTCATATGCGGCAATAGCTTGAGAGATATACTCGTATGCAATAGCCGGGTCGTCAAATGCTTGTTGACCAAAAATACTAATGAACAGCGGTGAGTATGAAGCAATTAAAACGTCAGCCACGACGGATTCAAAGCTGGCATTATTCATTTCAAGTGGGTTGAGAAAAGGGGCTTTGGCTTGGTCCTCTAAATCAAGTTTTCTACCATCCCAGAATAATCCACCTGAAGTTTCAGCAGGCGTAGCACCAAGATTAAATGATGGGATTGTTCTTACATAACTGGCACTTAGCGCGTTTCGAGCACCAAAATTCCCAAGTATGACACCTTCTGAGACTGGCAGGTTTTTGTCCGGTTCAGCAAATCCTGATTGTGGAAAATGGCAAGAAGCGCAGGATTGGCCTGCAGGCTCTGATAAGTTTGTATCAAAAAATAGTAGTTTTCCTAAAGTTTCGATTGGTGATAAATCATCATCTAAATCTGCATTTCTCTTTAGAAAGCTGTTTTCTTCTTGTTTGGCGAATTCAAGACTGCTTGTACTATTGGTAATTTCAGTGTTTTTAGTGTTCTGCTCACTGCAAGCGACAAGAAATAATAGCAAAATGAGGGTAATCGAATGAGGTGTATGCATAGTGTATCTTTTCCAGTTATAAAAAGTTTGAGTAAATTCAATAAACTGGAGATAAATACAATCGATAAAGATACAATGCTCGAAAACTGCATCGCCAGGCTGTAGGTAGATATTGAATAGTAAGACTTATTTATTCCTGAAAAAATTTTGTCAAAAACATCTATCATAATAATGTTTTTGACAAAAAATCGTCCAACCATATTCAGCTATAATAGGGCTACGACCATTTCAAATTAAGAAATCTCAGTATCATCAATCTTATAAATTTCTAAAGCAGCACCAGCTTTAAATATTTGCCGAGTTAAAGTTTCCCATTTATTACCAGCTTTCCAAAGGGTGGCGGCGCTTTGATGCATTTCTTTTAAACCCATGTTTGGTACTAATAATCGTGAAACCCAGCCATTATTCATGTCGTTTTTTTTTAAATATTTTGCACAGTTGATATCTGCTTCGCCGACTGCAAAAATAAAATATTTATGTGGTGGTAATTGCTCTCGATTATCACCCATTGTGCCAGCTTTGGCTTTTTCTAATTCCGCACGTGTTGCGACATTCCAGCCGGCAAAAACGTGATCGGAACCTTTGTTAGAGTTTCCTTCAGCGTGCATCACATCATCTGTTAGCAACGGGCATTTTTTGCTATTGGCGATCCATATATTTTGAACTTCATCCATTTCCTCACTGCTGATATTTTCTAATAAAAAGTGTCCTGACATCTTTCACTCCTTCCAATATTTAATTTGTGATAAGCATACTATAGGGATAGGTAAATACGATGTGGCTTATATCACATTTACTAAGAATTAATTTTTAATGGAATTGTAAAAAGGTGCTATAAACTCATCTCCTGATTTCATCAGAAGATGAGTTGTGGGCGAAACCCGATGTATACGTAATATCGTATTTTTATTGCACATCCTTGTGACTTTGGGGAGTGAACTTCCTGTTTGCGGAACGTATTTGAGTTTAGCCACATTAAAAGTATAAGTCGGGATAGGAAAATATAGTGTGATTTAGTTCATAGTTAAATTATTTTTTTATTTGTATTATCAATGTCGCGAAAACTTTTTGTTTATTGGGATGCATAGGATGTGCACTTCAATTGAGTTGGCAATAGTATGTTACTTTCGCGATTTAAAAAATAATCATTACGGAGATATAAAATGAAAGGAATCATTTTTCCCTACGTTTCAATGTTGGAAAACCAACACAGAAATATTCAATTTAACAATGCTATTTTTCACACCTCAAAATATGTGAGTTCTCACGATAATTAGTTCAGAAACTCCTTTTTTATCTTTAAATGTAGTCAACAATTTAAGTCAATTTATTTCGTAACTTAAATCGCAAGACTTAAACATTCATGTTAAAAAATCACATTATTCCATGGAGGGATATATGCGTATCTATTATTCTGTTAGAAAAAGCCCAGTTGCTACCGGGCTCAGTATCATAATGTTACTGATGATGATATTCTCGTTTGCAAAAGCGGAAATACTATCTACTCCATTCAGTTTACAAGCTTTATCAACGAGTGCAAAGTTAGAGTTTGTTAAATCGCCTATGATTACAAGTATCAAGAAGCCGGTACCGATCAATGGAACATTGGTGTTGCTAAATAAGTATGCTGATAATAATCAAGCATTGGATAAAATTCGTCTTCCTGAAGCCTATGTCTATCTGAAAGATAGTGCCTCTCAGGTTGTGGATGAAGGCCATACACAGCTAGATGGTAAATTCGATTTAGCTGCACCTGAGGCTGGTGAATATCAAATATGTTGGAAAGTAGATAGTTTGACACAAGGTTGCAAGCAATTTTTTAAGGTTGATACCCAAACGGTATATCTACAGCAGGTTTTTGTTCAGCCCACTGGCGATTATGTGTATGGCTTGAGTAAAATGGAAGAAGATCGGCCTTGTTGGTTGCATGATCCCTTTTTTGGTGTTGATCTGTATACAAAAATAGACTTAATTAATAGTGTTGGCACGGTAATAGGGAGTGGCGTAAAAGCAAATGTCGCTGGCGAGTATGCGATTGGCATTCCAGAGCCGATTAACACAGTTAATACATTGGTGTCAAAACCAGTAGCTAGATCTAGTGCGGTTTCTGCAAAAATAAACACGCTAACCCCCGTTTTATCGAAAGAAATAGTACCTGCAATGCCAATTGTAAGAGGATATCGGGTTCGGTCCAGTTGTGAAAAATCGAACACAACTTCTCAACAAGTCCTCTATAGTGGTAATTCGTACTACATTGATTTGCCGATTAGTAATCATGTGCCCAAAGCAATTTCACTCGCAGCTTTTGATGGTAGCACAGGAATAACACGTGCTGATCCTAATGTTACGATTGAATCTAGATTAAAAGCTCATGACGATGATCTGCATTCTTTGAC
>Ga0316207_10004340_pt1 | contig 12366 bp, 16 predicted proteins | sample 6weekpyrite_MG_FD_204943 | JGI IMG/M metagenome (GOLD analysis project Ga0316207, IMG submission 204943) | Microbial mat bacterial communities from mineral coupon in-situ incubated in ocean water Damariscotta River, Maine, United States -... | ecosystem: Environmental > Aquatic > Marine >... | reverse complement strand
CGAGACATTGAACCAAAATTAGAGTTGTTTGAAATCAAGGTAAGCGAAGTATCATCCTTTTCTGAAATTAGTAAATGGCCAAACGGGCCTACTTTTGAATGGAAAAACATTGAAGTTTTGAATGGCTACGCTAAAGGAAAAAACGTAGAGGAGATATCAGTTATTTTTAACGATCAAGGTTTCTTAGATAGTAGTCCTTTAGCTGCAAAGTTTGGAATTGTATTGTTCTTGACGAATGGTGGTTGTCTTGAGATTAGACATTCTGAAAAAAACCCTATGTCCGTTGACCTTAGTTTGGTTGAGAGTCATGCCACATAACAACAACATACAAGGGATTTTCGTCAGCGTGGTTTCTTTGGTGTCCGGTCGCTTCGCTCCACTCTACACCAAAGAAACCACGCTGACGAAAACCCCTGATGTCGGACGTTAGCTGTTAAAGGAAAAATAGAGTGGCGTCTCGTATAAATTGGGATAATAGAACAAAACATAATACTTTTTTGCATGAGGCACAAAATTATAAAGCTTGGCTAGTAAAAGCAGATTCTTTGGCCAGGGCGGCGGATAAAACGAATTGGTTGTTAGAAGAGAATACAGGTTTAGCGTCTACGCATAATATGTTAGTTGGTATGGCAATCGAATGTCTATTAAAAGCAGCGCTCATTGTTAGGGGTGTAGATGTGGTAGAAACTAAAAGCGGGAACCTTTATTTCGATAAGGACTTCAAAAGCCATAAGCTAAATCAACTGGCGGAAAAACTGGAGCAGTATGGGGCTGTTTTTTCCGTAGAAGAAATGTTTTTATTAGAAAAGCTCTCTATTTATATTGAATGGGGCGCAAGATACCCAGTGCCTTTAGCTCACACAGGTATGGAACCATTGAGCACCTCAGATAGTGAGCAAAAAGCAGCTTTTAAAATTTACAAGAAATTACAAAACTACATTGGCACATACAGCTAACAATGGGCTTAACATCGCAGGGGTTTCCACCCCTGCTGGGACCGAAAAAAGTGTGGTTTGTTTGTGTTATTCGCTAGCGCTCATTGTCACACAATCAAACCACACTTTTTCGGCCCATTAGCCCAGACGTTATGTGTCACGAAGGTAAATATTTAATAAATGAATTATAACTATTTTTTAATTTCTGCAATTATTTTCATACTATATCTCAATATGGTGGCAACATATCATGTACTAAAATCTGATTCATATGAATCCTTGCAAAAGAAAATACAAATATCTGTTGCTTGGCTATTTCCTATTCTAGGTAGTGTTGTCATTATCGTATTTGCATTATCTGATAAAGAGTATGTCCGGGAGTTGAAATCTAATTCTTCACTTCCTGCAAGAATATTTTCTCTTTTTTCATTAGCGGCTTTTTCGAGCATGGGTGGTTCGATTGCATCTGCATCCGATAACAATTCGGATTCGGGTGACATAGGTGGAAATGGAGGTGATTCTAGTGGCGGTGGAGATGGTTAAGATTCTAAAAACTATTTCGGCTATATTGTTGATGTGCACATTTTTTATGCCGTTATCAAAATGCTCAACTTTTTTTGAAACATCACCATCTAAACAAGAAGTTAAAGTAGAAGAAAAAATTACGTATGCATATAGTGCGTATACAAAATATAGTTTAGAGTATGTGTTATCAATTGTTGCTTTTTTTTGGCCTACGTTAATTTTAATTTTTACTACAATTAATGGCAAGCTCTTGAGCAAAGTGAGTTTAAACATCGTTGAGATTTCACTTTGTCTATTATCAGGTTTCTTTTTATTTGGTTTAACATATTTTGGTGAGATACTTTACGGTGGATATATCGCAATAGTTTCAGTTGTAATTTATCTATCTGCAAGTGTTTTCCAAGTTGTTAAAAAATTTAGGTTGCCTAAAGTGATAAATGACACATAACAATACCATTCAAGGGATTTGCGACAGCTTGGTTTCTTCGTGCTGGCGCTACGCTTATAGCACAAAGAAACCAAGCTGTCGCAAACCCCTGATGGTAGACGTTAGACGTACTCGAAATATTACATAAATTATGAAAAAATATTATTGCTGGAAGTGTGAAATAACTATGCCGTTCTTAGATGAAAACGAATGGGCAGAAATATCTCCTCTACTTCAAGGTTCGATTGAATCTATAAAAAATTATAGGTCTGAGCATAACTGTGACCTTAAGACAGCAAAAGAAAATGATAAATCAGAGGCAATGTTGAAATTTGAAGAATTAACTGGGATGAAAGGAATCCATTCTGAAATAATTTACCATCATAGATTAAGTGATTGGGGTCAGGAGTGCCCAAAGTGTCAACATTTGCTGCGAACTTCGAAAGCAAAATATTGTGCAAATTGTGGCTGGCAAGTTGAGCAAAATGAAAAGTTATAGTGATTAAATACGTACGTCTAACAATAAAAATAAACGTGGACATTTGGCAGCGTGGTTTGCGCATGCTACTCGCTGGCGCTCATTGTCGCACACACAAACCACGCCGCCAAGTGCCAGTTATTTTAGGCGTTATGTGTTTAAAGTAAATATATGAAACAAGGTCAAAAGAAAGCGCTGCGTAGAATAATTATATGTTTATTAGTAGGCCCATTAACCTACTACTATTTCATGAATAGTGGTTGGGGAATACACCATCCACTTGCGCTTTTACTTATTTTAACTATTTGGGGCTCGGCTATTATTGGCGGATTTAGTGTGCTCTATTTTTTACTAAGTCCTTTTATAAAGATAAACAAAAATGGCAATAACACTTAATTATTTGTTTAACTATGCAGGGCTTTCAGCTTTAAGCTGACTTAAACACTGTATGTTTTGGGTTTACAGAATGAGTAGTTCTAAAATTGAATTTTAAAAAATTAGTCAAAGATATGGTCATTGTGGGAATTCCAATATCGATAGCTAGTATATTTTTGGTTTTTTTAACTACGCATTCGGGTGGTATTTTATTTCGTGTTTCTTTGTTTTTAGTTCCTGGGCTTTGGTATGCTAATTATGCAGGTCTTTTAAATAGTGAGCTCCTTTGGCCAATGGTAGTTTTGGCGCAAATAGTTTTTTGGTTTATTTTAATAATTGCATTCAATTATTTGAGAATGAAAATTGGTACAACACATAACAAGGCCCATTAACGGCAGACAGTCAAAAGCGGCGCTTGTTTTTGCATTTCGCTTCGCTACATTATTGCAAAAACAATCACCACTTTTGCCTGCTGTTTATGGGCAACGTTAGATTTTTAAGAAATATTGAGGGCACATGAATAATACAATTAAATACTTTAGTTTATTGGTTTTGATCTTGACCTTAAATGGATGCGCTACTAAGAATTATAGTTCTATAGATCAATATCAAGAAAGTACCGGAGGGATTGTCTTAAATTTATTCCCAGCTCGAAAAAATGTGATAGGGGAAATAAAAGGAGATATTTATCACTCAGCAGAGAATGCTTTTTTTGTAAGATTACCTCATCCCCCTACAAAATCAAGAATAGATAATAACGAGTGGACTTACACAAATATTACAGAATTAAAAGACAAGGGCGTTATTGGAGTAATTTTTGGGCCTGCAGCTTTTGATAATAATCTCTATCATGCGGTAATGGTAAGGCATGCTATGAAAAGTGACATAGAGAATTATCCGAGGTTTGTCTTTAAAAATAAGTTGAATTCCAGAAAAGAAAAATATGAAGAGAAATATTATAATGAATTTGGCCTAAAAGGAAAAGATGCATATTATTCTGTTTTTGAAAGTGACAATTTTTATTTAGTAATGGCGCTTGTTGATAATCAAGATAGCTTTCACATCATTGAGGCGGATGTTTCCAAGCATAACTCAATTATTAGCGTTGATTTACCATTGTTGGTGGATCGTAAATGGGAATTATATAATTCAATGTTGGAGTCTTTTGAAGTTAAAAAAATCTAACAACACAATAAACTCGGACAATTTACAGCGTGGTTTTGCTGAGCCAGTCGCTATCGCTCCATTTTGGCACAGCAAAACCACACTTTAAATTCCCGGTTATTGAAAACGTTAGAAGGCAAAAAGACAATATGTTTAAGCGAATTTGGAATTTTGTCAAAAGAAAACGAATAGACGGCACTGTGCTTGAGGAATATGGCGAAGTGACTGGAATTGCTTTTGGTGACGAGAGAATTGGAGTTCAGCTTTTTAAAAAGATGGTTTTGTCAGACAAACCATTAATTCGGCTAGTACTGAGGAGTAGACACGTAGGTAAATACCATGCTTGGGCAGTAGATTTAACACCAAGTGAAGCCGATAAATTAATTTCATTAATTGAAAAAGCCAAGAAGAATAGTTAATCATTAAATATTGAGAAATTGTTATGGTACGTTGGTTTCTAAAAGGTCTACTTAGAAAATTAAGTGTCAACCGGGCGTTGCTTCCTTACGGGGATTGCCTTCTAAAAATTAATAACAGGACCAACGGGTCCTGTTAATCACGAGTTAGATGTTAAAAGAATAAAGGGATCAATTTGAAAAATATTATATTATCAATATTACTTTTTACTTTAGTGCCAATTGAATCGGCTATGGCCATTGAAAGCGCGGATTCCATTAAAAATAAAAATTCGATTGTTCTTACTTCACAAAATTTAAACTCATTAAGTAGTGCGCCTTCTGACATTTCATATGAAAGGAGGATTACAAGTAATTATGGATTATATGTTGGGATTTCTCATTTAAAATATTCTATTATTCGAAGAAATCTCGGCAACGGAAAAGATGAAGAAAAGCAAACTTATACCACATTCGTATTAGGAGCTAGAAGATACATAGAAACTAAAATAGGAACCGTTCTTATTGAGTTTGGTGGTGTTTATGGTGACAATCAATGGGGCTCATCTGACACTGATGTTTACTCATTAAAAACGCAAGTAGGATATCAATATAATTTTAATGAGTATTTTAGTTTGCTATCAAAAGTTGGAGTCCGTGCAACAAGGACAGTTCTTAATGGGAGTAGTTTTGAACAAACTCAAGAAGAAATACGGGTTCCAGAGGTTGAGTTTGGAGTAAGTGTAAATTGGTAGGGCAGAAACATCTAAAAATTAATAACAGGACCAACGGGTCCTGTTAATCACGAGTTATGTTTTAAAGGAAAGTAATGAGGAAGATATTAATATTTGTTGCTACATACTTTATTTTAGCTATTTTTCTCATTGGATGCTCTACAACTACTGTTGAGAGTATTTCTGCTACTGCTTGGTCTGATAATTCAGATTCTATTGCGTTTATAGAACAGAATTATGAAAATCATAATAGTATATTTTCTAGTGGGCCTACATCCGATAATATTAAATACAGACTTGGTGTTATTAATAGAGATGGGACATCAAAAAAATACATTTCTGATTTCTACAGTGGAAGTAAAACAGGGTTTTCTAGATTTGTTGACTCTATAGAATTATTTTATCGTTCAGACGGCGGTTATTTTGTCATGAAAATCGGTAATTCAGGAAGGGTATCAAGAAATGGAGTTTCAATTACTGACGATGTAGACATTTTTATAATTGATACTGAAGGAAATGAAAACTATTTAGTGTCAAAAAAACCAGATAATTATTGTGAATTCAATATAGGTCTATTTCCCGTTATTCGATCTATACCTTCTCCAAATGGAAATACTTTAGCTACTATACAAGATACTATAAATTGCAATTTATCTATCACTTTTGTAAATTCCGGTGATTCATTTAGTTTAATTGAAAATCAGGTAATTGACGGAATTGAAATAATTGGTTTATTTTGGGTTGATGATTCTCATTTACTTATTAATTCTTGCCTTCAAATTCCGTGTAACGATAACTGGAATTTGATTAAAATTGGAGAAAACCCTAGAGTAATCGACGACGAACTATTTTTGTCTTTGTGTTTAGATGCTGTTGTAGTTGGTAGCGACATTAATTCTATCGGGGAGCAGATTATATGGAGTGATCCAGATACATCCCCAGAGATTAGGTCAAATGTAATATATTCTGGTAGAGACTTGAATTGGAGTTTTAATTCAGATGAAAGAAAATTAGATGATCCAAATAATTGTGTTTCTATTGGTGAGATTTGAACATTAAAACATAAAAATTAATAACAGGACCAACGGGTCCTGTTAATCACGAGTTATGTTTTAAAAAGGAATTTATGAAATTATCTGAGGGAGACAATGCATTCTTTGAGCTATTTGCACCTTTCAGTAAATATATTATCGCTTTCGGAGTTGTCGTTTTTCTATATATGCTCGGGATCGTTTCATATGAGAGGTATGAATGTAACAAAGTGTGTGCAAAAAAAGGGTTCGTCGATTTTAGATATAAACCTCAAGGGAGATTTAGTGGCTCCTCTTGTTTTTGCCTAACTGAGGAAGATTTAAATCAAAAAAATAAAATACCTCATGGTACGAAAGTAAAAATATAATTTGCACTATTGTGAGAGTTTAACCATTTTCGAACTATGTAAATAGGTAATATTTAAATGATAAATTGGAATGCCAAACATAAAAATTAATAACAGGACCAACGGGTCCTGTTAATCACGAGTTATGTTTTAAAATGAAATGGAATACAGATATCAAGAATACATAAAGGAATCATGCAAGTTACTTCCTGACTTAGAGGGAGCAATTGTATTGCAAGTTTTGGTTAACGTGGTTGATCCAGAATTTAATGTTGTCTATTTAAAAACTGACAAAGGCGTATATTCTATCCAAGGGGAAATGGGTTCAGAGTATTTAGGAATTCGAAAATTGGAGGAAATGCCAGAAATAACAAATGATGAAGGTTATATAATTTCTTCATTTAAGCCTTTTACAATTTTTGAGGGTAAAAAAATAAAACAAGCTCACCAAGTTGGTGAAGCGTGGAATGGTCATGGCTTTGAACTTTGCTTTGAGAATGAGCCAAATAAAACTATGATAGTTCAATCAATATATTCGGGAGACAAGCCCGAAGAGTTTGATGATTGCTTGAGGCTTGGGATAGGTAGCTACTATTATGAATACAAAAAAACATAACAATGGGCTTAACTTCACAGGTGTTCCACACCTGCTGGGACCAACAAAAGCACTGCGCCTTCCAGGCGCCTCACTTTTGTGGTCCCGTTAGCCCAGGCGTTAGCTGTATTTCCCGAATTGTAATTATATTTAGTATCAGTTGATATGATGAAAAAATTAATTTTTAAAAAAAATATATTATTTGTTGTCTTGATATTTTTAAGTAGTTGTTTTCATAGTAAAGATAATAATAGTAATGCCATAACGGAATTAGAAGGAGTTTGGGAAACCGGCTGCCTGATATGGAATGATAGTGTTATTTATGGAATTGAAACTATGGCTTTTATTTCCAATACGTTTACTTCAAAATTAACCCTATATTCTGATGCAAATTGCTCTTTACCGGGGATCGCTGAAGAAAGCACAGGAAATTATTTAATCGGAAATAAAATAATATTGTCTTCAGGCCAAACGGTCAATGCTATTGACGAAAATATTACTAGATGGTCACTAACTAGTTTGGATGAAGAAAATACATTTTCATCCAATGTAGAAAATTTTTGTGAATATTCTGATTGGGAGACAAATGTGAAAAAAGATGTATCTGATTGCCATGTATATATAGGAAGAAAATTTAATTACGGAATATTTAAGTATGACGGAGACAGTATTTTGTGGGGAGATTACGCGACAGGGGATGGTATTACCATAAACAATAGGCCTACTCAGCTTAGTTCCAAAAAATATACCAGAATCAACTAATTAGAAATGGTGGCATAATCATACAGCTAAAAATTAATAACAGGACCAACGGGTCCTGTTAATCACGAGTTATATTTTAAGAGAAAATGAACCAAGAAACTAAATTATTAGTTAAATTTGATAGTGGTGATGCAAATTCACAAGAACTTGTTGAATGGGCTATCCAGAAAATTCAGAATGGATTCGAATCAATGAATTTGAATGAACTAGCATGGCAAGATAATCCGCCTAACATTGAAGCAAGGGAGTTATTTATAAATTCAATTGAAGATTTGAGTTTAACAATTCCTTCGCGTTCTGAACGACAAATAATTCTTGCAAAGACATTGGCTACCAAGATTGTCGAAGGTAAACTAGATGCAAATGATGGATGCTCAAAAATTGCAGAAATTAGTCGTGAACTTGATAGTCCAGGGAATCTTTCTATCTTCGAACTGTTATCCCATGAGCAATATGATCATGAGGATTTGGGGATTACCGCGGAAAATATTAAACCGAGTATTCTCGAAGAAGCGAAAAAACTTGCAGGAAAAATATAATTCATGGGGGCATCAAATATAAAAATTAATAACAGGACCAACGGGTCCTGTTAATCACGAGTTATATTTTTCTTCAGTACTTAGATAAAAATTAGTTTATGAATAATAAAAGAATATTGTATCGAAAATATGAAAATACCGATTATGAAATATGTGAGTCTCTAGTAAATGGGGCTTGGAAATTTGACGATAATTTTAAGCCTCAAGAATTAGCAAATATTGCAAAGTGCATGTATACCAAGGGTTCAGTAATAGGTAGCAACTTTCGTAGAGTAGTTGAAGTCGATGGAAACGTAGTCGGGTTTATCTTTGGTAAAAATGAAGGTTCAGTGAACAAACTAAAAAGTATTTTATTTGGTTTGGATATCATGCGTAGAATAATGTTTGTGGGAGGGATGCAATATGCAAAAAAAAAGAAACTCTATTCTGCTATTAATGCTCATCAAATAAATCGTTATAAATTGGTTGGAGAGGGAAAGAGTGAAATTGTTTTATTTGTGGTAGATCCAAAACACCACGGTTTTGGGTATGGTAAACAGCTTTTATCTGATTTTATCGGTTTTTGCAGAGAATCTGATGTTAAGTCTATTATTGTAGAAACAAATAAAGCTGGTGCTAGCAGCTTTTATGAAGGCGTAGGTTTTAAGCTCATTGGTGATTTTGATTCTCCGCTTCACGAGTATGCAAGTAAAGATGGCCAAGCGTGCATGTATGAATATTGTTGCAAACCAAAAATATAACAACACAATAAAGTTCGCCCAATTTTCCAATTGGGCCGGACCACAAAAAGCGTCGCTTCGCTCCGTTTTTGGGCCCGCTTATTGTGGGCGTTAGACTCGAAAAATAATAAAATTGAAATCAAGGTTATTTAGTGAAGATCATTTTAATTGCGATAACATTTATTTTTCTGTTTTCAAGCTGCACAAGTTCAGACAAAACAGATATTTTTAAATTACATGTTTATAATGGTGATATCGGAAATGTTTTTAACTTACGTTCAGGTACAGTTAAATGTATGCATTGCCCTTCGTATTTCAGGTTTGAAGCAGTACCAGAAATTGTAAACTATATTAAAGCATTTCATAAACTTAAAGAAATTGATCATTACCCTGAAATAGTCAATCAAATAAATAATCTAATTAACGACGAAGTGAATTGGTGGGGGTTAACTAAGCAAAGCTCCAATCTTAAAATATTTTGGGTAAATTATATTTCTAAGCACAATAATAGTGAACCTGAGTTTCGAGTATTAATCATTAAAGGTAAGTTTGTTTATTTTATTACAACTAAAAACTTTAACTTGGAGAACTATGAGGCATCCCAAGTCTAAAAATTAATAACAGGACCAACGGGTCCTGTTAATCACGAGTTAGGCTTTTAATATGATTGAGAAAGTTCCTTGCAAAGAATGTAATGCAATGATTCTCCCAGCCACCGCTGAGAGAACTGGTGGTATGTGCATGCCATGCAAACAAGGTAATAGAGACAATATCGAAAGTTCTAAAGAGTATTATAAAAAGCAGAAAGAATATGATCCTTTTCGTGAGCTTTGGACTTCACTAGTAACCCGTGTTCATTCAACAAATGATGAAGGTGAAGGTTTTAGAAATCTAAACGAAGATGAGAAAATTTATTTCGCCGTCGGAATACTCGACGGTGAAGTATATAATGGTGGAATGCATCAATTTTTTAGTAATAGTTCCGGGGCATTATTTCAAGAAGTTGTAAGAGGACTGGAATTATTGAATGCTAATAACGCGCTGTGGCTAGTAAGGAAAGCGTCAAAAATATTGTTTGGTGATATCAACCCACCTAAAGATAGATTTCAACGTTGGGAAGCTATGAAACAATATCCAGAAGACAATAATGCACCAACCCCAGAATGGAGTATTGAACTGGAAAAAATTGACAAACAATATTGGGAAGACCCAGATAATATAAATGAGCTTCTTGCCAATTTTGCTGAAAGCAGAGGTTTAGTTGAGCCGTTTAAATAAGCCTAAAAATTAATAACAGGACCAACGGGTCCTGTTAATCACGAGTTAAAACTATATAAATGTATAAATGAGTACTTTCTTACAGAAACCAGACGTTAAAACCTTAGGCCTCGAACGGCAACTTTGTCGACCCTGTTCGCGTTAGTCGGCGTTAATTTTCTAATTTTTTGAAAAATCTTCTCTGATTGTCTGGGAACCCGAAATTTGCACGATAACCGGCTGTTCCCTAGGTAGTTGATAAATGACTGCAGCTGCTCAACTCCTACCATTAGTCGAGTTGTACCATTCATATGTTTAAAGGTTCGTTGAGCTTCGTGAACTGACGGGGTGCACTGATACGCTATTACCTTCAAAGTCTATATATTGCAAATCAGGTGTGTGGCAATATTGCTTCCTGAAAAATAAATCAGAAACCGACTTTCCAGGATGCATCGATATCGTTGAAGCGGAATCGACTCAAATAATATATTATGAAGACTTAGTTTATCGTTTAATTGAAGTTATCATACATTAGTATTTAAAGAGTTCATATTAAATTTCCATAAGTTATAAAAGAGCTATTTTTGTGGGGGGGTTAGGAACTCGCGCCCGCTCACTAGCTATCTCGGTTAACAATGGTAATTCAGAAATTCAAATTACCCCAAACCTGGTACTTTTCTCGATCATTAGGTTCGAAATAAACTTCTTTATTTTTCAACTTAATCAGAACACAATACTAAACTTAAGGGTATTAATATTTTTAATATATCTAGCTATATTCTTTAGTATTATATTAAGAAATATCGAAAAACACCGTTTTTCATGTTTGCATTACCGATATTTCACTTTGGGGACAAGTGAACAAAGAAAAACTTAACGTAATATTTGTTGTATTTAAAGTCATTCACGTTGAGGAAAATAAAAATAATACTTTCTTTGTTTGTCAGGGCGTAAAAGGGGTGATGCAATGGCATGGGGCAAACTGCATAAATGCAGCGTGGTATTTATTGGTGGTACTTTCACTATTATTCTATTAAGTGCTTGTTCTGAGGAGCGTATTTCCAAGCAAGCTAATTCTATCGACACCAATCAGGAGCAAGAAAATAGCATTAATGCTGATTGGGATGAAGCATCCAAATCCCTACGCATAAGCGGTACTGCGGATGCGAGAAAATCTCGTGTTGAAATCACAACGGCGGGTACTAATAAGCAACTTGGCCGCACCAACATTCGAAATAACGGGCAGTGGTCTATAGAAATTGAAAATGTGAATGATCCACCCTGCTCAGTTGTGGTTAATATTGATGATAATCCGCAAAACGTCAATATTTTTCCAGATTTAGCCTGTACAAAGATCAGCGGAATTCAAGCGAGAGCGAATACGGCACCGGAAGCGCACATACTCCAACCTGCGACTGATATCGTTATAAATGTCGGGCAAAAGGTTATGTTCCAAGGTCATGGTGTTGATCCTGATCAAAATACACCACTGAATTTTAATTGGGATTTTTCAGGTCAAGCTGTTGATTTCAATGGTGAAGTGCCCGGTGAAGTTCAGTTCAAACAAGCGGGCGAGTTTAGAGTTCGTATGGATGCAATGGATGACCAAGGTGCCTCAGATGCTACACCGCCCATTAGAATCATACGAGTGCAAGATCCAAACAATAGATCGCCGGATGCTGTTATTTTAGAACCTGCTGGCGATGTAACAATAAGCCCCGGTGATAGTTTAATGTTTCGTGGTGAAGCAGTTGATCCTGAAGGGAATGTTCCCTTAAATATTGATTGGGATTTTGCCGGGCAGGCTCAAGCAAAAGGTCTTAACCCTGGCAACGTGCAATTCAATGCTGAGGGTGTATTTATTGTCGAAATGCGTGTCAATGATAGTCTCGGTGCTCAAGATCCTACACCTGATCGGCGTGCGATAAATGTGGTAAATCCAGCCAATGCCAATCAGCCACCTGATTCCATCATTATAGAACCTGTAGCTGATAGAGAAATTGCTATTGGTGAAAGTATTCGCTTTCGAGGGCAGGGTAATGATCCTGATGGAAACAATCCTTTAACCTTTGAATGGGATTTT
>Ga0316207_10004339_pt1 | contig 12367 bp, 11 predicted proteins | sample 6weekpyrite_MG_FD_204943 | JGI IMG/M metagenome (GOLD analysis project Ga0316207, IMG submission 204943) | Microbial mat bacterial communities from mineral coupon in-situ incubated in ocean water Damariscotta River, Maine, United States -... | ecosystem: Environmental > Aquatic > Marine >... | reverse complement strand
TAAATATGTTGAATTGAGTGTCTTTTAAAGCTTATTTCACAAACCTGCAGATATGTGATTTTGCTGGTATTTAACATGTCATATCCCCAGATGACTTGAGTTATTTAGACTAATCGAATTTCTTAAATATATGGAAACCAGAAGAGTTACTGCATTCCGTTAATTTAATTCTTTCAAATGTTACAAGGTAAATGATATGGATATTTGGGATATTGATAAGGTATTTTTGTTTATAGTCCTAGTATTACCCGGATTTATATCTTTAAAAATATACGATTTAATTATTGCGGGGGATAAGCGAGATTTTTCAAAATCAATTGTCGAATCAATAGCCTATAGTACACTTAATTTTGCAGTACTCTCGTGGTTAATAATTCTAATAAGTAAAAAGTCTTTTTCAGTAGAACATGAAATACTATATTGGGTTTCAATTATTTTTATATTTGTTGTTTGTCCAATTATTTGGCCCTTTGTATATGTTTGGGTATCGAAGTTCAAAGTATTTAAAAAGTATTTGCTTAGCCCTATAAATCAACCTTGGGATAAAATATTTAGCAAAAGAGATTCATATTGGATAATTGTTCATCTTAAAAATGGAAAAACTATCCGTGGTAAATACACGACGAAATCATGTGCTTCCGCATTTCCAAGAGAACGTCAAATCTATTTAGAGGAAGTATGGAATAAGGGGAAAACAGGAGGTTTTGGTAAAAAAATTGATAGAACGCGAGGGATGATTATCTTTGAAAGTGAAATATCATATGTTGAATTTTATAAATAAAGGAGTATCACTATGAATGGTAATAATGGTAACGGAAGTGATAATGAGGAAAAAATAGATTCTGGCACAAATAGAAAAATCTATGAAAATTATGAGCCAGAAAAAAGTGAACTTGATGATAATGATCCTCCATCTGAAGATTCTGATTCTGAAAATACAGAATAACCAGTTGAATTATTAAATAAAGTGATATTCAACGGGTCCCACAATAAAGGCTAGGTGTTACATAATTTATATAAGGACAAATCTTTCATGAAAAATCAAGGAGTGAGAAGCTGGGTGATTTCTTGTGACGAGTCGGGTACACACGGCGCTCCACATTATGGATTTGGTACCCTATGGCTTAAGTGGCAAAGACGAGGAGACTTTATTGCAGATTTCCGCTCAATTTTAGCTAATCATAAGTTTGAAGAAGAATGTAAATGGTCAAGAGCAACACGTGCTGGCTATAAACCTTTTTATGAAGAGCTTATTAGCTATTTTTTTAAAAAACAATGGTTAGCATTCCATTGCCTAGTGGTACGAAAAGAAATAGTGGGGAAAGAAGAATTTCATGGTGGTGATTGGGATTTAGCTAGAAGAAAACATTTTACGATGTTGCTTACTTCTAAAATGAGAAAAGCTCTAAATAGATTTAAAGACAGAGAACATGAATTTCGTATTTATGTTGATCCTATTGCGTCGCGATACAAAAAAGCAGATGAGGCTGTAGAGGTTATTTCTAATAACGTTCTAAATAAAAGATTTCATGTTCATTCACCAGTTAAATCAGTAATTACACGTGATTCAAAGCAAACTCCAGCAATACAATTATGTGATTTAATGTTAGGTGCTGTAATGGAGACATGGCATAAGAAAAGCAGCAACACTACAAAACAATTTATTAGAGACTGTATTGCAAAACACTTGGGATGGGACTCATTAAATTACGATACATTTCCAAAAGAAAGAAAATTTAATATTTGGTATTTCCATGATCCTGTAAAAGAAAAAAGACAGGTGAAATCTAATGAAGTTAATCTTATTTATCCATATCCAAGATAAATGTTGAGCATCTTTTTGGATCGCTAGTATAGATGTTAGAGGACAATTGTTTCTAACCTGACATAAGGGAATATTGTTTTCTGACACAATTTATTCACTGGGAGAAGTTAATGGGTGAAGCTAAATGTCGAGGTTCTTTCGATGAAAGAAAAAAAACAGCTATAAAACGAAATAAGGCTAGGCTTATTAAAGAATTTGTTGGAGTAGATGAAGAAACGAATAAACGATTACTTGCAGGGATCAATCCATTTATCGAACAAATGGATGCAGATGAATGGGACAAGCGTCGCACTCAAATACTTGCTGTATTAAATACTCATAATACTGATGAACATGATTTAGAAACTGCTAAGCCTATTAGAGTAAAAGATGATGAAATAGCATGGTATCTATTCTTATGCGAACAAGCGGTCAAGGATCCTCTATGTAATGACGTTTCTCAAGTTGCAAGGGTTGCACCATATTTTTCAGCAATTGGAGATAGATGGAAGTATGCAGATAAAGTAGAAGGAATAGAAAATAAAATAAAAGATACTTTGGTCAGGTATCGTAAGGATCCTGATGGAATTATATTTGAAATTTTAGTGGCACTTTCGTACGCAGAAAAAGGATGGGGTGTAAAATTTCTCGATGAAAACCCTCCTGAAAAGTCTCCTGATATGGTTGTTAAAAAAGGTGGTAAAGAGTTTTATATTGAATGTAAACGTCATCAACGCACTTCTCAATATTCCCAAGAAGAACGTAATCAATTTCTAAAACTTTGGGATAAGTCTCATGTTGAGTTAATAAAGAATAATCAATGGATTTGGTTCAAGGGGCATTTTCATACTGAAATTTCTGATTTGCCAGATGATTTTTTGAAGAATATTTTCAAGAATAACTTGCCTATATCTGGTAATGAACAAATTATTTACGATAGTGATGAAGCAATTATATATGCGCGAAACATCGATGTAGCGGCAGTAAGAGAGCATCTTGATTCATTTCAGGTAAAGAATCCATCTTATCAACTTACTCTGTTGCTAGGTGATGACTGGGCTCCGCCTAATTCCAACGTAACAACTAAAATGGTTGCTAATGTGTCACATTATGTTGAATGTGATTCATCTTTATTAAACACATATATTACTGATATAGCTTGGGCGTGTGGAATCACTCGTTATTTTGATTCAGATATATCGATAGACAAAAAAGCTAGGGATATAACTAAGCAATTGTCTGATGCTGTAAATCAAGTTCCTTATGATAAGCCATCTATTATTCATATAGCCGCCGAAACACTTGAAGGTAAAGAGATAGAAATTAAACGTACAGAAAAAGTAATGAGTACGATTCCTGATTTTATTACAGATAAACCTGTTGTTGGTGTACGTTTTCATCGATTTCAATCTAATCAAACAACAGATCAGTTGTTTTTATTTGATGAAACAGTTAATAAGTTTCAAGTTGATGGGATTGATTTGTCAGATATACCTGAAAGTGCTGTTGTTGTAAGTGATGTTGAAATGAAGGAAGGGTCACATTGGGAGTTATATGATTAATACGATTACACAAAGTTAAGTAAATTTAAAATTAGTAATAAACAGAACTTTTCAGTGTAGAGAGAAGAGCTTATTTATACTCTATTGGAATTATCTGTTGATATAAAAAAACAGGTGTCAGAGTTCAATACTCTCTAATATTTGAAACAATGGATCTCTGATAGCATTTTTATGGTTGAATATTATTATGGGAAAATTTTCAAATAATCTAGGAAAGAGAATATTAAATAAGGGACCAAAAATTGGATATTGTGTCATTTGTGGTAAATATGGGAAGTTATCAAGAGATCATGTTCCACCAAGAAAATGTAATAATTTGAGTGACGTAGAGTTAAAAGCGTTGTTTTCAAAAGAACAAATATCAAAAGTCGGCACTATTTCACAGGGAGGTGCTCATTACAGAACTATTTGTAGTGAGTGCAATAGTACTCATTTGGGTACTAAGTATGATCCTGCACTTGTCGATTTATCAAATGATATTACATCATATGTAATGGCTGCTAATAATAGACTGATATCATTGCCAGAAGTAATTTCTCCATTTATTAAACCCCAGAAAATTGCACGTTCAGTTGTTGGCCATTGTTTAGCGGCAATAGCAATCGAAGAAACAAAAACTGGGTTAGTTTCAAGCCCTATAAGTGATAGTTTGAGAGAATATTTTTTGAATGAATCTCTACCAATGCCTAAAGAATTGGATATTTATTATTGGTTGTATCCTTCTAAAAGACAGGTTGTTGTTAAAAATATGGGCAAATCTTCAATAAATGGCAATGGTACTATTTTTGGGCATGTTATTAAGTTTCTACCCTTAGGTTTTTGGCTAGTATGGAATAAGCCAAAAACAGTTGATATAAAAATGAGAAGCCTTTTATCTAATAAAAATATTGGTATTAATGAAGTTGAACAACACGAAATAAATTTATACGATGTACCTGCGCTTGATTTTCCAGAAGCACCTGCAGATCATGAATTTATTGCTCTAAATAGTAATTATGCAGTTGTTGCAGATAAGAAGAAGTAAATTAATAATTAAGGGGAGTTGTGCTCTTTTACAAAAGAAAACTTACAAAGTTGTTAGATTATTTTCATCGATGAATTACATAAGTTACTGTATTACGTAAGAATAGCGATGACAGTGTCTGTTGGTAAACCTAATATAGAGTCGACATTTAATGTTATATTTTCATATGTCACTATATACGGGCTTAAGAAAAATCACTAAGGAATTAATGCTGAATGCATATATCTAAACTAAATATTGTTAACTATAGAAATTTTTCAAATACAGAACTTCTTTTCAATAAGGGCATAAATACTGTTATTGGTGAAAATGGTTCAGGAAAAACTAACTTATTCCGCGCTATTAGATTGTTGCTTGATGATAATATGATGCGTTCTGCATATAAGTTAAGTGAACAAGATTTCAACAGAGGTCTTAATTCATGGCAATGTCACTGGATAATAATAAGCATCGAATTTGAAGAACTATCCATGGCTGAAGAAATTCAAGCATTATTCATACATGGAACTGGGAACATCCAGTCTGGTGCACTAGTAGACAAGGCTACATATAATCTTATTTTTAGGCCAAAAAAAGATATTAGGCTTAAGCTTTCAAAGCTAAAAGAAGGTGACCATGATGGGCTCAATGCCATATTGTCTGAAGTAAGCTTGGATGATTACGAGACAGTTTTTTATGGTAAAAGTACAGCAGATTTTAGCGATCAATCTTTTTATAAAAAAATTGCCGGAGATTTCGAAAATGCTATTTTTGGAGATGAGATAGAGCACCCAGAAATTGGAATTAAAGTTCCTGGAGTTTTGTCAGTTGCAAAAGAAGTATCTTTTACCTTCATTCAAGCTTTAAGAGATGTGGTTTCTGAATTCCACAACAATAGAACAAATCCTCTACTTAATTTATTGAAAAGTAAAAGTGGTCAATTAGACCCTGAGTTATTAAAACCGATAACAAAGAAAGTCCTAGATTTAAACACGTCAATTGAGGAACTTGAGGATGTTCAAAATGTAAGGACTGATATAGCTGAAACAATTAAAGACACTGTAGGTGAAACATATTCTCCGAAATCACTATCAATTAAGTCAGATTTACCTGATGAAGCTGAAGCTCTATTTCAGTCATTAAAATTATTTATTAGTGAATCTGATGAAAATTATGAAGGAGGAATACATGAGTTAAGTTTAGGTGGTGCTAATCTAATCTACCTCACGCTCAAGCTACTTGAATTTAAATATCAGGTTTCCAAGCAATCTTTTGCAAATTTCCTCTTAATTGAAGAGCCAGAAGCTCATATACATACGCACATCCAGAAAACATTATTTGACAAGGTAAAATACCCTGACACTCAAATTATATATTCAACTCACTCTACTCAAATTTCAGAGGTCAGTAATGTAAGTAATGTCAATATATTAGGCAAAGTAAATGGTATATGTGAGGCATATCAACCAACGAATAAACTATTACCTAAAGATATTAGCAGGATACAGCGTTACCTTGATGCAGTTCGAAGTAATCTACTCTTTGCTAAAAGCATTATCTTAGTAGAAGGCGACGCAGAAGAAATTTTAATTCCTGTCTTGGTCAATAAACTATTAGGCGTAAGTTTAGACGAGTTAGGTATTAGTCTTGTTAATATACGAAGTACAGGTTTCAAAAATGTAGCGGTTCTATTCAATGATGATCGAATTCGAAAAAAATGTAGCATTGTTACTGATTTAGATACTTCAATAATTGATACAACACCAAATGCACTTGATACTGATACTATTTCAAAATTCAAGAGGAAATGCCTTGGGTCAGAAACAAAAGGGAAAGATAGGAAACTAGTACTAGACGCATTCTGCAACGGCAATAATTGGTTGGAAGTGTTTTACGCTTCAAATACTTTCGAAGTTGATTTTATTTCAGCAGGGAATGCAGGTTTTGTTAAAAAAATTGTTGAAGATGTATATAAAGATCAAGCTACTATAGTTAAATCAAAAAACGAAATAGCCTCAAAAGACATTACAGTTTATGGTAAACGCGTGCTTACAATGGCTGAAAATGAAGGGAAAGGTTGGTTTGCTATATTGTTGAGTAATAATATTGACGATCAAGTGAAGCTTCCAGGATATATTTTAGATGCAATTAGCTATTCCAGCCCTCTGATAAAAAATGAAATTTGGTTTGACACCTTAAACTATAGATTTAATTGTATAAAAAATAGAAACTTATCAACGACTGAAATTATTGCATGGGTGGAATCTGAATTAGGTAAATATCGAGATAGTCACATTGATACTCAAAGTATATTTGCTACTTTTAAAAAATATTTCCCTAATGATCCAATTATTGATTTCATCAAGAGATATTAAAAATGTATCTATGGGATAAAGGAGATCTAAATACAAAACAAGAAGATGCTATTTTCGAGGATGGGAGTGTTTTCTTAACTGCATGCCCTGGTAGTGGAAAAACTAGGACGTTAACATATAAAATTGCGTATGAACTTTCCAAGCTTGATAGCGAAAAGGATTATATAATCGCGATAACATACACAAATCGTGCTGCCGATGAAATTCACGAGCGTATTGAAGGCTTAGGAATCGATTCAACTCAATTATGGATAGGTACAATTCATTCATTTTGTCTAGAATGGATATTAAAGCCGTACTCAATTTATAATCAAGACTTGAAGCATGGATTTAGAGTTATAGACTCGCACGAACGAGAAATATTATTAGACTCGTTATGCGAACCATATAAATACATAACTCACTGGAACTGCGATTATTATTTTACGGAGTCAGGTTATATATTGGGTTGTCAAGAAAAATGGAAGCATGAAAATTTACACCAAATACTGAGTAATTATTTCAATATTCTTATTGAAAGAAGGGAGCTGGATTTTGAATTGATCCTGTTTTATTCATATCAATTGATAAAAGAGCAGACATTAATATCTGCAATATTAAGTAACATCTTTAAATTTATTTTGGTTGACGAATATCAAGATACAAAAAACATTCAATATTCAATTTTAGGTGAAATATTAAAAGCAGGCGATAGTAAAACTAATGCGTTTATTGTTGGTGATCCGAATCAGGCAATTTATGAATCCCTTGGTGGATATCCAATGCCAGTGGCAGAATTCGAAAAGCTTTCTAAAAAGAAAATGAAGCTCATGGAACTTTCGGATAATTATCGTTCCACAAAAAAGATAGTAGATTACTTTGGTAACTATAATGTTTTTTCTACAAAGATTATAGCTGTGTCCAATGATAGACATTTCAATAGCATTATTTCTTTTGATCAAGGTGTAAAAAAATCTCAACTTGAAACAGTACTTGTTCGATTGATTAAACACAATATTGAAGTATTGAATATAATGCCTTCTGAGATATGTATAATTGGTCCTCAATGGGCTACGTTAGCAAGTATGACGCGAAAATTAGTTTCATTGCTTCCTGAATACGAATTCGATGGACCAGGCATGGTTCCCTTTGCACGAGATATTGAAAACTTTTGGTATAAACTTTCCAAGATAGCACTTACAACAGCCTCACCCAATATGTATGTACGCCGTTTAAGGTGGGCAGGAGAAGTATTGAATGATATGGAATCGTTCGGAGTTGATGTCTCAGATTTAACAAGGAAATCAATTTTGCGCACATGTAATTCGATTTCATTATCAGATAAAGACGGCTTGACCTATTTAACCAATTTTTTTGAAGCTTTCTTTGAACACCTCACTATTGTCTATCGTGAATACACTCCTCTTGTTCAACATTACAATGCTTTTTTCGAAAGCTCTCAAGCTAGAATTGAAAGACTAAAAAAGGAAGGTGCTGAATTTATCGGTGATATAAATACATTTAGAAAGGTATTCAAGGGCCGATCAGGCATAACAATTTCAACTATACATGGAGTGAAAGGCTCAGAGTTTGATGTGGTTATTTCTTACGCATTACTTGAAGGTATGGTTCCTCATTTTAATGATCCCAAAGGTGACGAAAGTGCATCGAAGCTGATGTATGTCATTGCATCGAGAGCTAGAAAGAACCTCCACTTGATTTCTGAATGTGAGCGCTTCAACATTAGACGAGAAGAGTATCAACCAACACAAGTGTTAACTCGTTGTGAATTTGATTACGATTGTATAAGAAATATTGTTGGTCCTTGAGTCGTGATATCGGCTTATATCAAATTGTTTCAGAGAATATTGAATCTCCACTTTCAGCATTCTTCATGAAGTTTTATTTGTCAGTCGACAGATTGAAGTTGCAGTCATAAACTGACATTTTGTTCGCTATCGAGAAAATCAGATTAATGGAAGGGAAGTGTCTGCTTGCAACTGAGTAGTCATTTGTAATATTGCTTTCTCTTAACTACTAACACTGCATTACAGACATCATAATAGTCTAATATAGGTGTAGAGTTGACCCAAAGCAGCTATATTAGATTATTTTAATGTATGCAGTTTCAAGAGTTTTTACTCTGACCGCAAATAACTAAGTTTTTAAAGCCATTGGGATGATTTGCCGGTTAGACTTCTATTATTGTTAAGTTCAAATTTTCAACATCTGCTACAATATGTGTAAGTCAATGTATATTGTCAGCTGTATCAAATGAATTTAAAAAATAGGGAGTACATTTAGTTGGTTACATCAGATGATCTTGCGAAGTTAAAAATCCGGCACATCATTTTTCACGATATACCAAAGCATACTAAAGGTACTGAAGGCACTCCAGTTTTGGCAGACCTTGAGACAGAAATTAATGCTGACCGTAGTGCTATGTTAAAAAAACGTCTGGTACAGACGTTAGGTTCTAAAACAGCCTATGAAATAGAATTTAACCCTGATACAAGCTCTCCTGTGCCTGATGAGGTAAAAACACACACAGACAATCGTCATGATATTAAAAAATTCATCAAGATGTCACAAAATCTAGCCAAGCACCTTTTTGAAGAACAGAATGGCCAAAATTCAGCAGGATTATTATGTGTAATGGATGTGGTCACTGGTGGACATAATGCACTAGCCGTTTTGAAGTTAGAGCGCGAACAGGGAGCGGATCTACAATTACAGAATGTAAAAGGCGGGCAGCAGTTTAAGATGTCAGTTCTAGATAATCTTGTATTTACAGATGGTACCCGACTATTTAAATCTTCACTATTTATTAATACAGGGAGTGGTGAGTTTAGGTCAGCAGTATGTGACAGCCAGAGATCTGTAATGGCTAGCACTGATATGGGGAGATTCTGGCTGAAGTATTTAGGCTGCCGTGTCACAGTGGAACCACGCATTGCGACACAAAGATGGTTTGATACAACTATTGAATTTATAAACGATCACGTAACCGATCCCATAGTAAAAAACGACTTATACGAGCATTTGCAGTCGGAACTGAAATCAAACAAAAAGAAAGTTTCACCCAATAAATTTATAGAAGATTGCTTTCCTGATAATTATCGTACTGAGTACAAGGGTTTTCTAAAGGATAAAGGTGTTTTATTGCAGGCTTTTGAGAAAGATGTCTCTGATATTACAAGCAAAATAACCAGGAAGTTGCTTCGCACGACTAAAGGGGTAACAGTGACAGTTCCTGCGGATGAAGATAATTTGGTTGAAATTAAATCTGAACAGATTTTGATTCGTGACCCGCTTCAAACAATAGAAAAGAGATGAATGACCTTGAATCAGCTCGCAAGCGTTGGCTTACAGATCGCCCAGAATACGACCACTTTAGCCAGGAGCTTGTAAGCAAGCTACGTGCAGAATTACGTCGAGAAGGCATCTGGGCTGAAGTTAGTGGTCGCGCGAAAGAAGTTGATAGTATTATTCGCAAATTAATTAAGAAACCTAAGCATAACTATGATTCTATAGGGGATAAATCTGGAGTTCGCATTATCCTTCGCTATAAAGATGAAATTAAATCTGTATTGGAATTAGTTGAAAATATTTTTGATTGCGGAGAATTTGAAGAAAAGGTTGACGCGTTAGAGCTCGACCGAGTTGGTTATTTAAGTGTGCATATAGATGTGAAATTACGCGCGGATGATGCTCTGGCAGAAAAATACCCACCTGAAAAGTTTAAAGCAGAACTACAAGTGAGAACCATGGCTCAGCATTTATGGTCTGAAATGTCACATGACGCATTTTATAAGAATGATGAGAGCTTAAATCCATTACCGATACCGGTAAAACGTAGAGTTTATCTTCTTGCAGGTGTAGTAGAAGTAGCGGATGATGAATTTAATAGGTTAAATGGGGAAATGCCAACACTACCAGAATTTGTCTTATTGAATGCGTTGGAGCGTCATTATTTTAAGCTCACAACGCGCCGTAGTGACTCTGAATTATCACTGGATGTTATACGTCTATTATTACCTCTATATAGCGAAGAGCTAGAACAGATTATTTTACATCTTGATGATTTTTATAATCAACACCAAGAAGTAATTAGTGATGTGTATGAGCAAGCTGAAGAAGATCCAGACCGTAGTGTTTATCTTTATCAACCTGAAGCTTTGATGATATATGATCGTCTAAATTATGACTCAATTTCGATTCGAAAGTTATGGAACACCAAGTATCATGAAGGAGAGTTGGAACGCATTGCAAATGCTTTTGGAATCTCATTCGATTAATCCTGACCGCTTTCAGCTCAACAGAATAATGACGGCTTCTGCCGTAAGCAGACCTTAGCTCCGTTAAATAGTTTTTCTCGAAACTTAGATGCCAGTAAAATTTAATGGACGTTATACTGTAAACATAACGTCCATTAGGCAGGAAGATGTTAACTTTCTTGCTTAGCCTCATTTAGGTTTTTAAGCATGCTATTACCAAAATAACCGCTTGCACCAGAAATTGCTAGTAGAAAAATTCCTGTGAAATAAGATGGTTTATTTGCGGCCAATGCTGCTGCCATCTGTTTGCCACCAAAGGCTCCCATCTGTTGCGTTAGTGCTGACATTTGATCACTGTAACTAAATGCAGCATACAGACTAGCCAGTCCCCATAAAGCGAAAAGTACACAAACCCCTATTAAAATAAATCCCCAAATTTTATTCGTATCCATAATTTTATCCTTATAATTTTTATTCTTAACGACGGAAATGTAATTTCCATTCACCCGATTTTCTTCTTATTTCTACTGTTGCTTGTTTGCCTTCTGGAATGCCCTTAAATGTGATTTTCATTGGCATGTAGTCAAGAATAAGCCCAGTGTTTTCCATTGCTTTATTCTTAGCCCAATCTGGTTTGTTATTCACTTTTAAATAATACTCAATGCTATTAACACCTCTCATGCGATGAACGGTCATAACTTCAACTTCGCCGTAGCAAAATCCTGGGCCTTGAATTGGTCTGTTAGATTGATGTAACCATTGCTCAGCATCTTTTTTGAAATATTTTTTTCCTAAATCGGTAAGGTTGTATACATCTGCCATCACCTTCATTTTTTGTTTGGTAAATCCTAAGTTCTTAACAATTTCAATGTTCTTTTTTTCTGACGTCATCAAGCCAATTTTTTCAAAAGTTTTTAAATATCGACCTAAAGAAAAACCTCTGTTATGAGTTGAATATTTAATCGGGAATATAAAATCTTTACTGACTATACAAGCCTGTTTTCCATTAACTAATTTTGGAATGACTTCTTTTGCTTCATCAAGCTTAATTCGATCTGCCACAGCAATTCTTTCGTATGCTTGTGCTGAAAGTGAAAAAAGAAGGCTAAATGCTGCCCCCAATACGACTATTTTCATTATTATTTCCTCAACATATTTATTCTTAATTGCGGGTAATTTTACCCCTGTAAGCCCCTGACAGAGCCGTTAAAGGGAATACTATACTTTTTTAACCCGAAGCGCTACATCGGGGTGACCCGAGGTGCTACTTCGTTAATAAAAAGATAGATCTCAAATAACCTACCACCATAAATATGGGGGTAATACATGGGTCAATTAAAAGAACAATTCGGGAAGCGGTTACAATT
>Ga0316207_10004338_pt1 | contig 12375 bp, 12 predicted proteins | sample 6weekpyrite_MG_FD_204943 | JGI IMG/M metagenome (GOLD analysis project Ga0316207, IMG submission 204943) | Microbial mat bacterial communities from mineral coupon in-situ incubated in ocean water Damariscotta River, Maine, United States -... | ecosystem: Environmental > Aquatic > Marine >... | reverse complement strand
GTCCGCCTGATTTCGCAGTCCATCGCAGGTAAGGCGAGGCAATGCGGTTACCGGACGAGCCTGGAGTAAAAAAAATTGCTGTCCATCGAATGCCCATTCGATGTCCTGGTGTGTTTCACCTTCGCCAATCGCCCAAAAAATTCGTTGAGTGAGTCGCCCCAGTTGAACAATCTGTTTTTCTGATAGAGCCTGGTCATTCGGTTTACTGTTTAAATTGCTCAGGCGTGTCCCATTGTTATCGAGCTCTGTGATCTTTTTCTTACTACCGGTTTTATTGCTAAGTAGCGTCATATCATGAGAGTCTAACTGGTATTCATCTGGTTCAACCTGGCCAGCAACAACGGATTCCCCCAAACCGAAATTGGCGTTTATGATCGTAATGTCTTCTCGACCTGTGACGGGATCACAGGAAAAAGCGATACCCGCTGACTGGGCATCAACCAATGACATGATAACAACGGCGCAGCCGAGCTCTATGTCATCAATTCCCATTTTTCGCCGATAACTCACCGCACGAGGCGTCCACAGTGAAGCGAAACAGTTAAGAATAGCATGTTCAGTAGCGGGTAAACCGTTTACGTTGAGGTAGCTCTCATGTATGCCTGCAAAAGAGGCAGTTTCACTGTCCTCCAGCGTCGCGCTCGAGCGTATAGCAAGAGGCCTGTCCGACAACCCTTGCTGCTCAATAAATAATGATAATTCATGCACTACCTGCTGAGACAATCCTATGGAGATTATTGCTTTACAAATATCATCCATTAAATGTACGGCTTCAGGTTCTGCAAGTTTGTCATCCAAAATTTCCTGAAGATCTTGAATCAGGGAAATGATAGTGGAATCACTTAATATCTCGAAATAAATATCGCTATTTATTACACCACCATCAGGAACCCTAAACCCATAACGTTGCAATCGAGCCAGATTCCAGCCCTTACCACCACAATGCGCTATGCCGGCTTCATATGTTTGCTGCCAGGTGAGGAAGCAGGACTTCATTGTTGCAGCCTCGTGTTCTGGGCACCCTCAAGGAACAGTTTCATGGATCGTTTAAATGCAATTCTTAATTTTCCAGGTTGGGGATTTCGGCTCCACCCCAATATTGAAACAGTGATGAAACCAAGCACCAAAGCAGTTAATTCCCATGCGTCCGCATCCATACGGATGTCACCCTGCTTTTGTGCTGCATCTAATGCGTTATGGATAAATGATCGGGTAGAAAGCTCTGGGTCACAAGTGAATTTATCATCAGGCTGGGATAAGCTGGACAATATAACAATTTCAGCAATTTTCTCTCGTGCTTCGAACCATTCAGCAAGGGATTCCAAATACTTTTCCACGATAGGGATAACAGGTAAACCTTCTGCAATCTCAGCTAATGCAGCTTTAGCTCTGCCACGTCCAGCCTCACGTTCCAGGGCAATTAAGACTTCAAGTTTGGTGTTGAAGTGCTGATAAAATGTACCCTTCGCAACATTCGCAGCAGTAATTAATTGATCTAGCGATGTTTCGTTGAATCCGTGTTTTTCAAACAACCGCCTGGCTTTCTTCATAATGGCTAATCGTGTCTTAGTTTTTCGTTCTTGCTGGGTTGCCATTGCAATATCACCGTAATTAATAATATACCTGAGTATTATAGTATACCGCGGTACATTAAATGACAAGCACGATGAATCGTCGCTTCATAAAGCCAGTAGGGAAGGCTGGTTTAAGAATGGCGTGGAGGTTAGATCCAGCTTTTACAAAGGGTTGTTGTAGCGTGACAACAGCTAAATTAAAAATTTTAAAGGGTCCGCTTTCCTGACAGGCTGTGTAAAAACTAAATGTGTTTTTTGAAAGTAGGGAATAAGATCTATTCTTATCTAAAAATAACTTGCTCACCCATGTTAAAAGGGTAATAAAAACAATTGCTTAGGTGAAATTTAAATCTTTTGTTATCGTGGGTGTCCCGATAAGATCCCGATAAGACCATTTAAACCGCTAATTTAACCTCGATACATAATCCACCTTTAGGGTGGTTATAGGCTTTAATGCTACCCTGATGTATTTCGATAGCACGACGTGCGATTGCCAGACCTAATCCATAGCCGGGAATTTTTACATTCTGTTTGTCATCTTTGATACGAACGAAAGCTTGAAATAAATCCGCCAGCTTATCATCATCAATGCCATTTCCAGCATCACAAACGGTTATCACGATATCGTTATTTACAAACTCGGTGGTGATAGTCACTAGCGTGTTTTCAGGGGTGTAATAAATCGCGTTTCTAATAATATTTTCAAAGGCTCTACGTAATAGCTCAATACTGCCTTTAAGTAATGTTTCTTTTTCTTTGCTATAAGCTACCCGTTTGTTCTGGCTCTCTGCTTCAAAGCGAGCATCGGTCACAATTGAATCAACCAGTCCATTAATATCAAAATAGTCAGCGTCATTGTTATGAACATTGGCTTCGAGCCGAGAGAGTGTAAGTAACTCTCCCACTAATTCATCCAGCCTATAGCATTCTTTTTCAATACGCTGCATGAGTTCGCTGGCTTTTTCAGGTTGTTGACGCGCCATTTCAATGGCCACCTGTAAACGCGCAAGGGGTGAACGCAATTCGTGGGAGACATCATTCAATAAACGTTTTTGTGTGAAAACAAGTTGCTGCACCTGTTCAGCCATATGATCGAAGTCTTTTGCTAAATCGGTCATTTCATCTTTTCGATTACCGAAATTATGCATCACCCGTGTGTCGAGTTTGCCATCTGCAAATGTATTGGTGGCTTCACGTAAATGTCGGATGGGGCGTGTAATGTACCAGGCGAGAATCGCACTGAATAGTAAACTGCCCAGTAGCACAATTAATAATGGTATTAAAGGTAAGTGCCTGGGGAGATTTTTGGGGTAATTTCCAGGGGCATTTCTTCCATGTGGCTTAAAGCGATGCATTCGTTCAGGTATAAATGAACGAAAATCACGCCGAGGCACAAAGAGTAAAAACTGTTCACCATCTGGTGTGGTCACCTGTTGCACGGCAGATTGTTCAGCCTTACTCTCTTTGGCCTTACCCACTTCCGCGTGCGCTTTTTCAAGTATTAAACGGCTAACAGGCCTGCCTAATAAGTCATTTCCAGTTGCATCAACGATATATACGGGAGGAGGGCGACGGTATCGTTTCTTATGTTGATAGTAAATTTGCTCCAAACCTTCACGACCCTGTTCACGTAAAATGCTAGCCAGTGATGTAACACCGAATTCAGCGCGCGGGCTATTGGCCAAAATTTCCAGCTGTTCAATGCGGTCTTTATTATGGTGCCAAACCAACCCGCCCACAATAAAACCGGTGACCAGTAAGGTTAACCAAAAACCAATAAAAATTTTCCAGAAAAGTCTTCCCATATTATCGCTCTTGTTTTCGCTCATCCGTAATTTGATAACCCTGGCCACGCACCGTAATAAGCATTGAACCTAAACCCTGTTGTGCTAATTTTTTACGCAGGTTGCTCATGTGCATATCGATACTTCGGTCATATTTTTGCAGTGCGCGACCCAGCCCATGCTCCGAGAGGTTTTCCTTGCTCACGATAGTGCCAACGTGGTTTACCAGTGTATTTAAAAGATTAAATTCGGTACTGGTTAAATCCAGCGGTTGCCCACTGGCAACAGCCGTACGGGATGATGAATTGACTTCTAATTCACCTATCTGTTGTATTTTGTTTTTGTGATTGCTTGTTTCACAAGGCTGTGTGCGCCTTAATATTGCGTGCAAACGAGCCAGTAATTCCCGTGGATTAAAAGGCTTTGGTAAATAATCATCAGCGCCAATTTCCAGGCCGACAATACGGTCCACATCATCGCCTTTAGCGGTGAGCATAATAACCGGCACACTCGACTCACTACGAATACGACGTAACACTTCAAAGCCATCCAGTTTAGGCATCATCACATCAAGCACAATCGCATCATACTGGCCAGAGTGTGTTTTTTGTACACCCTGTTCGCCATCAAAAGCATGGTCAATACTAAAGCCTTCAGCGGCCAGGTAATCACCTAACATTGAAGAAAGCTCTTTGTCATCGTCAACGATTAATATGTGCGTCATAAGCCTGTTTACTGTTTATTGCATAACTTAAGTTTGTCATAAATTGACATGAGGTTCAGGTCTCTTTACAGATCTTTACATAGCTTTACCCAAGCCTTACCCAACTTTGCAGAGACTTCTCGCATAATTTCAATCAAGGCAACAATCGTTGTTGCTAAATTAAATTACCGGAGAAAGCACATGAAAAAACGTAACTTAATCATTGGCAGTATTTTGGCAGGTAGCATCGGTGTAGCAGGCATGGCTCACGCCTGTGGTGGCCCTGGTGGTCACTTTCGCGGCGGCCACCATGAGGGGCATGGTGGTGACCGAATGATGTATGTTATGAAAAAACTTGATCTGAGTCAGGAGCAGCGTAAGACGATACGCAATATTAAACGCGAGACAAGAGACCAGATGGAAGAAAAGCGTGATGGGATGTTTGAATTACGCCAGGCATTACATAAGCAGGCCAGTGAAGAAACCTATGATGCAGCCAAGGTGCGTGAACTGGCAGATGCCAAGGCAAAGATAATGGCGGATATGATAGTACAAAGAATAGAAACCCTGCGGAAAATTCGTCAACAACTCACACATGAGCAACTGGAAGAATTTGATGACATGAAAGAACGTCATTTTAAACGAAGTGGCTTTTAAAAGCTTAGATATAGTGGGAGTAAACAAAGGCAATATGTAATAGGGGGCAAGCCACGATTATAAATGGTTAATTGTGGTTTGTTTCCTGTTATCCACCAACCGCATCTCGTGATGCCAGCCTGCTTCTAGCTGGAATTAATTTGACAGGCTCGAATTTAAATATGCTTCGTACGCCCCGAGGAGGTAGCTTAGGGGTAAACACAGGGATGTGTTTTATGTCCAGTGATTTTAAGCTTTTTTATCCAGTGACACCTCTATCTGTCATCCCCGTGTGCTTCAATCGAGGACCCAGAACCTGTGGTAGTATCAAACCAGTAGCGGAGCAGGACGAAAAAGGAGCGACCCAAGATAATATGGACACCCATGAAAAGATAATATGGAAAGATAATATGGACACCCATGAAAAGATAATATGGAAAGATAATATGGACACCCATGTTAAAGGGGAAATAAAAACAATCACTTAAATGAAATCTATGTTTTTTGTTATCATGGGTGTCCGGATAAACCACGGATAAACCTTCCGGATAAACCTCCACAAATTTTCGTTTATGCTGGTCGTTAAAAATGTTCGCTTTCCTGATGTTAGCGTCCATGCATGAAGATAAGGCAGTCTTACCTGGATTAAAGAAGCTAAGTGGTCGCTGAACACCACAAAGTAGTCATTTAGAAAAATAAAATAGACTATACCTGGCGTTTTACTCTGGCTCTAATATCTTATTTACAGGGCAACATTCCTGATAACTTGCAATACCATCCTGGTTCTCATACCAGCCAACGGTTGAATTCACTATTCGTACAGTCAACAACATGACCGGTACTTCGATTAGAACGCCCACAACTGTAGCCAACGCTGCACCAGACTCAAAACCAAATAATGCAATAGCCGTCGCAACAGCCAGTTCAAAAAAATTACTGGCACCGATTAAGGCGGAAGGGCCGGCAACACAATGAGGTGATTTCACCGCTCGATTGAGTAGGTAGGCAAGCCCAGAATTAAAAAACACCTGTATCAAAATAGGAACGGCCAACAGTAAGATAATTAACGGCTGCCTAATGATCTGTTCGCCCTGAAAACCAAACAGTAAAACCAGTGTCGCCAATAGTGCCAACAATGACCAGGGGTGTATGACTTCAAGTGTCCGTTGTAGTTTTTGCGGGCCTTTATCCGCCGACAATAACCAGCGTCGCCATAAATTAGCGATAATAAGCGGCACCACAATATACAATAAAACGGAAAGTAATAAAGTATCCCATGGCACATGAATAGATGACATGCCTAGCAATAAAGCCACGATTGGGGCAAAAGCAAATACCATAATAATGTCATTCAGAGCCACTTGCGAAAGTGTAAAATGTGGTTCACCTCTTGAAAGATTACTCCACACGAATACCATCGCGGTACAGGGCGCAGCTGCAAGTAAAATGAGCCCGGCAATATAACTGTCGATTTGATTTTCCGGTAGCCAGCCACGAAATAAAAAACCGATAAACAACCAACTTAGTAATGCCATGGAAAAGGGTTTTACACCCCAGTTAACAAATAAGGTGACTGAAATACCGCGCCAAAATCTGTGCACATCCTTTAGCGCTTTTAAATCAATTTTTACTAACATTGGAATAATCATTAACCAAACCAGGAAGGCGACAGGAATATTAATTTGTGCAAGCTGAAGTTTGCCAATGGTTTGAAACATGAATGGGAAAAGATGCCCCAAACTAATACCGACGATGATGCACAGGAAAACCCACAGGCTCAGATAACGCTCGAACAAGCCCATGTTTGCATTAGTCGATTTTTTTACGATGGTTTCACATTGTGCACTCATAACGATTGTTCCAGTAACTTCTGTAATAGCGCTTTAACTTTATTTTTGATGTCATCAAGACAGGTGCGAAATACCTGCATGGTTTCATCTTCACTGCCTTCAGCTTTGGCAGCATACGAAAAAACTATCAGTACCATATAACATAACAATAATATACGTTTATCCATATATATGGTCAAGCATATATATGAATACCCAACTAATTTATAATTTGAAGGATAAAGCACCACAAAACACAAAACGGACACCCACCACAAAACGCCCACCACAAAACGAACCCCCAGGGTTTTGTGATATAAGACTGTTATCGATTCATTTCTGACTTCCAGAGTTTTGCTCAGATTATATATTTCCTCAACGAACCGCTGCTGACAAACCGACGCGCTTCAATGAGTTGGGTGTAGCGCCTCAAGCGGGTATTCAATATCGATATTGGAATTGTGCGAAAAGGGTGTTTATTCTTCCTATGCCCTGTTCTGTTGCGAAAGCGGCAAACCTTGTAGTTAGAGATGATTAGACTAGCCAGTAAACATTGTTCTCAATATTAAATACGCTAACTCCATTGATTCGATGGGATTGGTTAAGGACAAACCGTCACGGGTTTCGTGGTCAAACTCGGGTAGTCTATTATTGAACCGGTTTGTAGCTGAGAGACCGGCGCGATATTGATGCGCAAAATGGTGCACGGTCTCACAGAATATATCGACAGCGACGGAGACGGGGAACCAGTCGATCTGGGTGTAGGCCCAGGTTTAGGTCGAGGTTTAGGCCGGGTTTTGGTGGCGGTTGACTTGCGGGTAGGCCCAGGTTTCGGCTGAGGTTTCGGCCGCGATTTAGGGCTGGTCGGCTTTGGCGTAGCCGTAGCAATGGGTGGTGCTGACAATGTCAAGATGATCGTGTGAGTAGCGTTGTTCAAGTTCACAATATCCAACCAGGTGCCTCCCTTGAGGAAGAATTGCCTCGCATCAAGTCCGTAATTGAAGAGATTGACGGTGAAGCCGCGTGCGGAAACCTGTGAACAGGACGTCATCGGCAAGGAGACCAAAAGTCTACCCCCGGAATAACGATTTTGTAGGCACCCCATGGCTGAAAGTATGGGAGCCAGGGCCGGGGTCGGAGTCGGGGGCAGGGTCGGGATCAGCCCCTGAGGGCGTTTAGTTTCTATTCGCTGGATGATCATTTCGTGTACGGAAGAATTATAGGCCCCAGGAACTCGACGTTGCTGCACCACGTGAGCAAGCTCATGGGCCAGCAATCGTTGTCCCGCTTTGCTGGCTGGAGCATAAGCACCCGCGCCAAACACAATATCGCGCCCCAGGGTGAAGGCACGTGCGTTTAGCTTATGGGCTGTTTCTTTCGCTCGGCTATTGGTGTGAAGTCGCACATGACTAAAGTCGTACCCAAAGCGCGACTCAAAATAAGGTCGTAGGGATTCCGGCAGAGGTTGGCCGGTTCCTTGAAATGACCGAACGCTGGATGCAAGTTCGCTGGTAACGTCATGAGTGCGATGGTTATTTTCTGTCGATTCTGTTGTACCGGATGGTTGTTTTAGCAATGGCGTAATCTGCCCTGCGACAGGTCCAACTTGAATCGGTTTTTTTTCTGTATCATTTTTCGGTGGAGAGGTTTGGGTTTGCACAGCACCTGGTTCAGGCATGTGCATCACCTGTTCTGCAACCCGATCGGCCTCTTGCTCGTACATGTCGTTCGGTGTGCCGATCTTCAGTGTTGGTTGAATGGTATAAGGTGCTTCGCAATGCAGTGGTATTTGGCTGAAATCGAACGTGAAGCGAGGTGTTGCCATCCTGGCCAATCCGACTTCGAGATCTTCAGTATTAGGCTGTAACATCTGCGGCACTGCTTGATTCCCAATCATGCGTTGCATGTGAAGGCTCGGGTTCACCTCGTGGCTTTGCCCAACGTGTGCCTGACCGGGTATCGTAAACGTGGCAGGCGTCGTCTGCTGAATAGCATTCGGTTTGTGTGCGAAAGTGCGCATGATCGGTCTTCTTTCCTTCGATTGTCAGCTGTCTATACACAATCTAATGGGCGAACCTATGTAACATTCAAAGTAACAAATATTGTTCCAAACTGCCAGGGAAAAGTGTATCCAGCGCAGTTAAAGGAGATCGCGTTGAGATTGTAGCTAACAGCCTTATATGAACTTGACGGGTCATGGTATTGCTCTGATCATTAAGCCGCTAAACGACTATTTTAAACACGCCTGGGTATGCCGGAATCAACGCAAAGCAGTCACTTTACGAATACCTGGTAATGGTCGGCATTCACCACAAAGCAGACGTTCAAATATACTCATAAAATGATATTCTTATAGCCAGACGTTAAATAGCCATGCTTACGAATTAGTCTCAATTTATGAACAACTCTGTCCACAGAAAAAGAAACAAGGCTCTTGGTGTCCCTGAGCTAGTTGCTATTGCCCTTGGTGGCATGGTTGGTGGTGGGATATTTACTATTCTTGGAATTTCAGTATCAATAATTGGTGCTTATACGCCATTGGCGATAATCCTTGGCGGCATGGTTGCTTCTATGGCTGCCTACTCATATATCAAGCTAGGTGTTTATTATAAAGATGAAGGTGCCACCTATTCGTTTTATAAAAAGACTTTTCCAGGCTCTCCATTTGCCGCATCGCTTATAGGCTGGTGGGTTGTGTTTGGTTATATAAGTACGCTGGCGCTTTATGCTTATACCTTTTCGTCTTATGCTATTTAGTGGGTTTTCTTTTTCTGATAGTGAGTGGGCGCGAAAAATTGTTGCAGGTGCGGTACTTTTAACTTTTACACTTATAAATATTTGGAGTGTTAAAGGCATGGGCAAGATCGAGGACATTATGGTTTATACCAAACTAGTGATACTTGTTGTCATTTCATTTGTCCTGATTAATAACAGCCAGACAACACTGCCTGTATTATTACAAGATAACAATGACACAGGTGTATTGTCTATCATGGTGGTTGCTTCTATTACATTTGTTGCATATGAAGGTTTTCAGCTCGTAATAAATGCTGTCAATGAAATGGAAAGTCCTGAAGTGAATATTCCAAAAGCTATTTATTCAGCCATATTTCTTGCGACCTTAATTTATGTTGTTATTTCACTAGGTGCCATACTTGCGATCCCATTTGATGAGATTATAAAAAATAAAGAATATGCTTTAGCCTCTGGTGCAGAACATATATTAGGCCATTGGGGGGCTGAACTTGTAATTGCAGGTGCATTGCTTGCAACGAGTAGTGCTATTAGTGGTACTGTGTTTGGGGCGTCAAGACAAATGGCAGTAATTTCACAAGATGGTTGTTTACCTGGTATTCTTGCCAAACACATTAACCATATACCTATTTATTCAATTATGTGTATGTCAACATTTGCATTCCTTCTTGTTCTTGCTGGCAACCTTCAAGTAATACTTGAATTTGGCAGTGTCACATTTTTATTAGTATCATTATTAATGGCTTATGCTAATTATAAAATTAATGATCTAACCAATTCATCATCCTTCATTACTATTATTTCTATGATTGGACTGTTGATAGGAACGATATTAATTTTTTATTATGAATTTAGTAATCAACCTCAACAAATGTTTTTTATTAGTGGGATTTACATGCTGTTAACAATAGGATCTTGGCTCTATTCAAGAAATAAAGTATATCAAACTGACAGCTAGAAAATCATTTAACTGACATAGAATTTACACGCGACTCGATAAATCCGTGTATTCTACATGTAATGCGCAGATCTTTAAGGAATGCCAATAATTTATATAAGAAGAAGCTTTATATAAGCAACAAGATACGACACTAACATATTGATCATCTGCTTAAATCAAAAGCAGGCACAGAGGATAAATTGTGAAATCCACACTAGCTACAGTTCTATTGCTATATATATCTTTAGTCACGTCCACTATGGCAAACGACGAACAACCCTGGAGCTATTCTGGGTTAAATGGACCTGCATATTGGGGTGAGCTTAATTCAGAATATTCAACTTGCTCGTCAGGAAAATATCAATCACCGATTAATTTGTCCAGATTTATTGATGCTGAACTTCCTAAGATAACATTTAAATATCTAGCTACAGGTAATCAAATTGAAAACAACGGCCATATTATAGAAATTAATTATAAACCTGGCAGTTCAGTTAAAATTGAAAATCATATATATGAGCTTAAACAAACTCAATTTCACACACCAGGTGAAACCAATATAAATGGGAAGCCCTATCCAATGGAAGTTCATCATATTCATGCCGATAAAAACGGTAAATTATTAATTATTGCATTAATGTTTGAACAAGGTGATAAAAATAAAGCGTTACACCATAGCTGGATGAAAACACTATCTAAAAAACACACTAAACATTTGCTATATAAAAACATAAATCCTGTGTTTCTTTTGCCGGATAGTAAAGATTACTATCAATTTGAGGGCTCTCTTACCATGCCTCCATGCACTGAAGGCGTTCTGTGGTTTGTCATGAAAGAATCGCTTAGCGCCTCAAAAGAACAGATTAAGGAGCTTAGAAACACGATACATACTAATAATAATCGTCCACTCCAAGCTATAAATTCAAGATCTATTTTTCAGTAATAACTGCTAATTGTAAGAAAACACTAATATTATTTGTATAACACTCGAAAGATTAACGGGTACCTTACTTATTATAGATTGCAGAACACCACAAAACGGACACCCAGGGTTATGTGATGTAAGACTGTTATCGATCCATTTCAGACTTCCAGAGTTTTGCTCAGACTATATATTTCCTCAACGAGCCGCTGCTGACAAACCGACGCGCTTCAATGAGTTGGGCGTAGCGCTTCAAGCGGGTATTCAATATCGATACTGGAATTTGTCGTCAGTGTGGCGGAGCGATGAAGGTCATAGCCTGTATTAGAGGATCAGCAGATCATGTCTGTATGCCAGAGCCTCGAACTCCACATAGCCGGGGCTGTTTTACTGAAACAGACAGAAGTTTTGACAGGGATGCTGATTCTGGTGGAATGGGGCAAGGTGGTTGTTGGTCTGGGCTCGGCTCGGCTCGGGACTGGTGTGAGAAACTAAGGCTAAATTGATCAAGAATGCGAAACACGCCTGGGTATGCCGGAATCGACGCAAAGCAGTCACTTTACGAATACCTGGTAATGGTCGGCATTTACCACAAGACAGTCATTCATTTTCAATAAAGAGCACCGCATAATCGAGGCTTTTGTTTCTACCGTTAGAAAATAATTAGCAGGCAGGCCAGGTTTAATGCAAAATATAACTAGCCTTCTGTTATTTATCAGGCACTTCAATTCAGTGGGTTAAAAATAGAGGTAAATATGAAACATATTATCGGGATACTTATTACCTTTCTGTTATTGGCGACAACTGAGGTTGTCGCTGCCAACACTGATCGACTGATGCGTCTGGCAAACCGCTATTTTTCACCCCTGCCAGATACTATGCCGGGATCGGAAAATGATACGCCGGAACGTATCGCCCTGGGCAAAAAGCTCTATTTTGAAAAACGACTGTCTATCAATGACACGCAGGCCTGTGCCACCTGTCATCGTCTCGAAAATGGTTTTGCCGGTGTAGATAATCAGCCCACATCACCCGGTGCAAAAGGTGAGCAGGGAACGCGCAATAGTCCGACGGTTTTGAATTCAGGCTGGCAAGACAGCCAATTTTGGGATGGTCGTGCGAAGGATCTGGTTGAGCAGGCCAAAGGCCCGATACTTAATCCGATCGAAATGGGCATGCCCGACGAGCAAACAGTGGAAAAGAAAATACGCGGTATTGCGGAATACCGAAATG
>Ga0316207_10004337_pt1 | contig 12375 bp, 12 predicted proteins | sample 6weekpyrite_MG_FD_204943 | JGI IMG/M metagenome (GOLD analysis project Ga0316207, IMG submission 204943) | Microbial mat bacterial communities from mineral coupon in-situ incubated in ocean water Damariscotta River, Maine, United States -... | ecosystem: Environmental > Aquatic > Marine >... | reverse complement strand
TTTTTTTGTATTTGCCACAAATTTAGCTCAGTTTTACTCAATGTTTTTTATAAATTGGCGGATTATATATAGTTAAATCAACTAGGTGTATTAATGTAGTTTTTTTATTAAAATTTTCTTATATTTTTTTATTAATATTTTTGTAACAATCGATTGTTATTATTCGAGTCAGAGATCCAAAAAAACTTTTACAGGACAAAATATGAATAAAAAAATTTGTTTATCAGTACTCTGTGCTTTGGTCATAAACCTTTCCGCTGAAGACCTTGAGCCTATAACAGTTGAGCCTATAACAATTGAGTCTTCTACAATTGATGACAAATTTGATGCCAAGATGCTGGAAGTGTCTACTACTGCGACTATTGAAAGTAAAGAACTGGAAGATTTTCATGCTCAAAACATTGCAGAGGTTTTAAATACAATTCCCGGTGTAACGGTTAGAATCAATGAGGGTGATTCGAATAAGATCCATATTAGAGGAATTGCTGCTGAGACGTATATGGGTGAAAAACCTGGTGTAGCTATTGTGATAGATGGTGTTCCTGTTCAAGAAAGAGCCGGCAGTGTGAATCTTGATAGTGATAATATAGAAAATATTAAGATCATCAAGGGGGGAGCTTCTTATCTTTATGGAAATGATGCCATCGCCGGTGCAGTCATCATCACAACCAAAAAACCAAAAGGCGTGAATGAAGGTTTTGTAACGACGGAAGCAGGTAGTTACGGATACCAAAAGCACGTAGCTAGGTACATAGGAAGTACAGAAGATTTTGCATTTGAAGCCCAAGGCAGTTATAAGGCTAGTGACGGGTATTGGGAAAATTCTGATTATTGGGCAAAATCTTTTAACGGTAAATTTCAGTATTATATAGATGACAGCAGTGACATTACACTTGGTTTAGATAAATCAACCAGATATGAGAATGATACGGGTTCTATAACGCATACAGTAGACGGGGTAAACCAGATAGAGACAAACCCGACAAGTATAGGTGAAGTCGGTTATGCTACTATGTATGATATTGATTTGTCAAAATACTTTTTGACTTATTCTAAAGACTTTGAAGATGATTCAAACTTGATGGCACAGATTTATCAATATGAAGACACTACGACAAATAGAAACGGCGCGTTTGACGGAATCCCAGATAATGGACTTTTAAGAGACGATCATCTATATAACGCCTACGCAAACACTTTGCAAAGAGGTTTAAAGTCAGAGTACAGAATGGATGGCGATAAGATAGCTTCTATGTTGGGTGTCGATATAGCTAGGAATAAAACGAAAAAAAATACAAAAGATAGAGTCGATGCTGTAGTCAGAGGGACGACATACACCATTGGTAATCTCAGAAGTAATACGGAGTCAGAAGAAAATATAAATGCTGTCTATGGTGAGCTAAAATACAAGGTCAGTGAAAAGATCCTTACTTCACTTAATGCGAGATTAGACAAAATATCTTATGACTACACAAATCATTTAACCGCAGAAAGTTGGGATAAAGATTTCACTGAACCATCATACAGACTAGGGGCGACCTATAAAGTAAAAGAGAACTCTGTAATCTACACTAATGTGTCTACAGGTTTTAGAGTACCCACTCTAGATCAAATATATGCCGGAGACATGATAACTTCAACGCGAACAGGCACATACTCTAATAATACGGGTATTAAAACAGAAAAAACATATAACTATGAAATCGGGTTTCGTAACAAGAGTGGTATGTTCTCTTATGAAGTATCGATTTATCAACTCAACAGGGATGATGTTATTGGAAGAAATAGCGGTAACTATGCCTCTACGCAAGGTATTGATGTAAATTATGACAATATGTCTGATGTTCGGAACAGAGGTTTAGAGCTTAGTCTAAGGAGTGATAACAATAGAGATTTTTCATTTGTTTTCAACTATACATATCTTGATTCAAAATATACGAGATATGACGAATATAATCTGATTTTAAATGAAGCCGGTACTGACCTTGATGGAAACGGCAGAACATCTGACGATTATGTTGAAGGTGTTTATGACTTATCCGGAAACTCAGTACCCAGAATATCAAAACACACTATCTTCCTTGAAGGAAATTATAGAGCTACACCAGACTTAACTCTTACAGCAGATGTCAACTATAGATCTTCCCAGTTTGCGGATGAATTGAACAGGGTTAAGGTTGATGGATACTCCATTGTGAACCTAAGAACTAAATACAATATAAAAATCTCAAGCTTTGATATAGAGCTTTTCGCAAAAGTTGACAATGTTTTAGATAAGCAGTACTACATGATGCCAAGAGCAACGGGCGACAGAAATGACGATGGCGTCTATGATGTTAGAGATATGGGTCTTACTGTAAATCCTGGCAGACTATATCTTGCCGGACTTTCAGCAACATTCTAACCCGTATAAAGGCTTAAACCATGATTGAATTTAAAGACAACAGAGATAAAAATGACATATTTGGTATGCCCATGCTGGGCTACATGTTTAAAAACCAAAAGTTCCTGATGCTTCTTAGAGTTTTAGTTCTTACTGTATTTATCTTTGGTGTATATCTTGGTTTCGAAGACCCCGGTAAAGAGAATACATTTACCCGTGAACTTTTTTGGGGACTGTTCTGGTCACTCTTTATGGTTGTCACATTAACAACTTTTGGAAGAATATTTTGTGGTATCTGTCCTCATGGGTTTCTTGGTAAGTATATTACAAAGTATGGACTTCAAAAAGAGATGCCTTCGTGGCTAAAAAACCCTTGGTGGGGATTAACACTTATCGTTGTTGGATGGTGGGCTGTTAGTTATTCTTTTCCCGGATTTTATAGAGTGCCTTTGGTAACAGCAATACTCTTTACAGCGATAACTGTACTGGCTTTTGTACTGTACTACCTCTATAAAGATATGAGTTACTGCAAATATGTCTGTCCTATTGGCAGTTTGACAAAAGCATACCACCGAATGTCTTTTACATGGCTAGGTTCTTATAAAAGTGACTGTAATGATTGTAGAACCTTTGACTGTGCAACAGCGTGTCCCTATAACTTAAAGCCTTTTACATTTACAAACAAAAACTCTATGCAAGACTGTAGTTTATGTATGGAGTGTAGCAGTGCTTGTGATGCCATAAACTTTAAAGTCGTACCACCGGGGATGTCACTCTATAAAAAGTTTAAAATAGACAAGATAGAAGTCTGGACTTATATCCTTATAACAGCTGCGATCACAGTGACTATGTCGTTTCATCATGGACTCGGACGTACAAAAATAGGTGAGTTCTTGCCGTGGGCAAAGAGTGCTGAATATTTTAAAGGTTTTATCGATTTTGGAACGCTAAACCCTGTTGGGCTGTTTGCATTTTTATATGCAGTTCTTATCACAGTAGCACTTGTTTATGCCGGTATGTTTGTAGCTTCAAAAGCTTTAAAATCAGACTTTAGTAAAACATTCTATACACTCGGCTACGCTTTTGCGCCTTTGTTTCTCATAGGGGGATTAGACCATCTATTACATAGCTTTTTTACGCACACCTATGCAGATATAGCAAATGGTTTTATCTACGGGTTTGGCCTGGATACGCAAGAGGTTAAGAACTTGGCTTCCAGAAAAGACGGGTGGCTGAATATTTTTGGTGTCTTTAAATATCTCGCTGTGGCCTGGGCATTTTTTATTATGTATAAAAGAGTAAACTTGTTTAAAGCAAGCAAAAAGGCTAAATCTCTTGCCTTTGCCTTTGCATCTTTACTTATAATTTTTTACCTTTTTTTGGGTCTGTTTCGAATTTATGCTATTAATACTTACGGTAAAGCGACAAATACTCATATGGAGCATGCCAAAAGTCAAAAGTCAAGTATTAAGTAAAACCCATTTCTCTTTTTCAAGGACCCAAATTCGGCACAAATTCGACTCACTGATTTTCCTTAAAGGCCAGACACCATAGGAAACTATAAGAAGTTTGGATTAGGTCTAACGCATTTCGGTACCGGCGGTCACAGGTTCGAATCCTGTCCAATGCACCATTTTTAGACTTTACGGCGAAGTCTAAAATCCTTTTTTATACAACTTCCTTATTGCCCCCAACTATTTTATACTACCCGCAATGTAAATTCATAATGATGATAAATCAAATTTTATGGGTTGTTTTGCTGGATTCTTAGTGATAAGTCCTACTGTTTATATCTTCTAATAACTATAAGGAGGTCTATACTTTCGTATTTTAATAATATTTACTTTAGTTAAAACCTCGGGTTATTATACTTCTATTTAAAGTACACGTTTCCATAAAATCTGGGCAACGGTCACGATCAGGATAATCCCTACAATATTAAAAACAATCCCATACATTGCCATTGTCTTGACATTTACAACACCTGTGCTCATCGCGATTGCATTGGGAGGAGTCGCAATAGGCAGCATAAAGGCATAAGATGCACATACGGTTGCTACCATCATAAAAAGTCTGACATCCAATCCCGCCTCATTGGCTACCACGTAAAGGATAGGGAGCATAATAGATATCAATGCGGTATTGCTTGTCACTTCAGTCGTAAAGGTCACCATTGCTGCAACAATGAGCATAAAGATTACGATAGGAAGATTCGCCAAGGAGATGAGATAAGAAGCGATCTCTTTTGCCATACCTGTTTGCGTAAAAGCGGCCGCAATCGCAAAGCCTGCACCAAAGAGGAACATTATCCTAAAAGGAATACTGTTTTTATCTTCCATCCAATCAAGAATACTTAGTGGAGGAGCAAACAAAATGAGTCCGGCACCCAGTAAGATACCTGCTTCACTGAGCCCAAGCCCATCATAATAAGGCTTAATAGGTGCGTTTATAAAAAGCATTAATATCAGACCGGATAGAACAAAAAGGACCTTCTTTTGCTCTTTGTTTAATGCAGGAATGTAGACATCAGGTTCTATATCTATATCTTCAAGACCAAGGCTCAGAACATAACCAACAATAAGAAACATCATCAAAACAAGTGGAGCGACCATCCATATCCATTGAACAAAGGCTATAGGCTCTAATCCCATATCATGCATCACCCCCATTAAAATAAGGTTCGGAGGTGTTCCAATAGGGGTTAAAATCCCTCCTACACTTGCACCATATGCAATGGCTAGAGCAAAACGAAGCTTCAACTTATCAAGGTCTGTTAAGAAAAGGGCAATAGGGAGTAAAAGAAGTGTTGTGGTGGTATTGGAGAGGACAGAACTTAGAAGACCCGAGGTCATGATCAAGGCGAAGATAATCCCGCGGGCACTCTTTGGAAAGAGTCCCAGCATCTTCTTGGAAATCCATTTATGTAAACCTGTCTTTTCCACAGCAATGGCCAATAAGAATCCCCCTAAGAACAGATATATGATGGGGTTTGCATAATTTAGCGTTGTTGCTTTGGTACTTAAGATACCAGCAGCAGGAAAAAGAATAACGGGGAGCAAAGAGACTACAGCTAAAGGCAGGCCCTCGTTTGTCCATAAGGTCACCATTAAGACAATAAAGGCAACTAGAAATGACTGTTCAAGTGTAAAAAATGCAACCATTCCAATAAAAGAGAGGATACAAAGAAGTAGGGCGAGCAGAAGCTTTTTTGTTTGACTGGTCATCTTTTTCCTTTTCTAGATTGTGCCTAGATAAGTATGAAAAAACGATTAAGTAGAGAAAAATCAAAGAGGGATATTTTGAAGGTTTAATTATGGATAAAGATACGTATTGAGAATCAATAAAAGAGGCTTAACCTCTTCTACACATTTGGCGTCTATCCAGGACTTGTCCACGTTTTTCGATTGAACAATGCTGGACCTGAACACGGCGTTGAATAAGACGACGGTCTTTCTGCCGTCGGTTAAGACCTGCTCTCATCATCAGAACGGGGACAATATAGACTAAACCCAGTGAAATTGCTATTAGATACCAAAAATCAGCTTCCATTTTCATCTCTCCAATAATTATTGTTTGGCTTTTAAAAGTTCCCTCGCTACTTCTTTGTTATCACACAAAGCCATAGCGATTTTACAGGCAAAGCCGGACTATCCTTTTTTTTCTGACAGTAGTTCTCGAACTACTTCTCTGTCATCAAAAGGAAACTTTTTATCATATATGATCTGGTAAGTCTCATCGCCCTTACCTAAGATCAAAATGACTTCGTCATCTTTTTGGTCATTGATCGCTTGTTTTATCGCTTCATAACGGTTAGGGTTGACAATGACCTTGTGCTGTTCTTTTATACCGCTCACAATCTCCTTGATGATCTCATCAGGGTCTTCTGAACGCGGATTGTCACTCGTTACATAGATCTTTTTTGCAAAACTTGAGGCAACACGTCCCATAATCGGACGTTTTGACTTATCTCTGTCTCCACCTGCTCCAAAAACAACAAGAAGTTCTTTCTCTTTAAGCGAGTTAAGTATCTGCTGCATCCCATCAGGTGTATGGGCAAAGTCAACGATGACAAGAGGGTTTTCACTTACCTTCTCCATACGTCCGCTTACACCGGCAAAATTTTCTGTTACTTCTGCGATCTGAGGTATTGTATACTCAGTAAGTAAATGAACGGCCGCAACAGCCGCTGTCATATTGTAAAGATTGAAAAAACCGTACAGCCCTGTTGTAAATGTCTCTATTTCTTGAAAGTTTTGCATTACCGCTGAAATACCGTCATTCATAGTGTAGGCAATGATCCTGTACGTAGCCGGGTTTTCTATACCGTAAGAGTTGGCATTTTTAAAATTGAACTCTGCACGCGTCTCATCTTTATTGATAAGCTTAAGACTTTCATCTGCAAAGAAGCTGTTTTTAACGGCTATATATTCTTCCAGACCATTATGGTAATCCAGATGGTCTTGTGTGATATTAGTAAGAATCTTAAGTGCAAAAGTAATACCTTCAATACGCTTTTGAACGATAGCGTGAGAGCTGACTTCCATTATGAAGTACTCACATCCGCCAGCAACAGCTTGATAAATATGCTTATAGGTATTGAGTACAGAAGGGGTAGTGAGAGTCTTGCCTTCAACCACTTCATCATTCATATAAAAACCGCGGGTACCCTGCATGGCAACCTTATATCCAAGATCTAAAAGAATAGAATAGATCGCTGCAGCTGTCGTAGTCTTTCCATTGGTCCCTGTGATACCTATGACCTTTATGCGATCAAGTCCAAAGGCTGGAGCCAAGTCTTCAATATTGAGAATACTATGAGCACCATTGGCTTTGGCATTATCCAGATATTTTTTGTTTTGAGTAGTAAGGACAAAAGCGGTTTCGCTGTCACACTCTTGTGAGTCTTCACTTACGTATTTATAAGGACTGTCGGGAAGTTGTATTTTCAATGAGTTGCCTATTTACTTTATATCTTCTAAAATCTTGCTAAGCTTCTCATCATTTGGATAAGTCTTAAGTGCTGTTTCTAAATAAGAAAGTCCCATCTCTTTAAAACCGTTATGCAGAAGCTGGTCTAAAAAATCTATAAAATCATCTTTTGCAGTAATGATCACGCGTGTGGAAAACATAATGTTTTCAAAAGTCTCTTTAAAATCATTGTCATCCTCTAGTAGGAGTTTAAAGTCGGCATATAAAATACCATCTTCACCTTCAAGCTTTTCCGTTATAGGATCAACTAACAACTCATTTAATGTTTCCATTGTTCCATCCATACTTTCAATGATCTCATTCATTATCTCATCAGCATCTTCTTTATCTTCTTTGCGCAATACCGCATAATAATCAAAGAGTGCTGCCGCTGCTTCTTCGCCGCTCATTGCCATCTCTGAAAGAATCGCTCCGTTATAAGCTTCTTTATTCTCAGGATCAGCTTTAAGCACTAGGGCATAAGCCAAAAGTGCTTTATCATATTCTTGTTTTGAAAAGTTTTCATTTGCTGCTTGAAGGGTTTTGTTTTGGTTAAAATTATTCATATTGTATCCTTCTGTGGCGCTTCTGGGCTTAAGCCCGATGCATAGTTTCTACTAAATTTAAATTTTTGAAACGCCGACACCCCCCGTACCAAAATGTAAGAGGGGTGAAACTTCATTAAATTTATAGTTCGTCTATTTTGTTTTCCATGCCCATAGGCACATTAACAACTGTTAATTCCGGGTGGATATCCATACGCAGTTGGCGTTCGACTCCGTATTTTAATGTACTGCCGCTACTTGCACAGCCAACACAGGCACCTGAAAGTTGTACATAAACACCACCGTTTTTCACGGCTATGAGTGTAATGTCTCCGCCATCTAGGGCAATTGAAGGGCGAACCTTATCAATAACTGCCGTCACGGGTACCATCAGTTCTTCATCTGTAAAAGGGATCATATTTATCCTTAAGTATTCATCTTTAAATTATAATGATAAAATAGACAAATTCCACTTAATAAGCAATAAATGCTTGCTATGAAAATTATTTCTTAAGCTTATTTATATCCCCGCATGTTGATTAGTTCATTGACATATTTTGTTTTTCGCATGCCAATGAGTATATAATCAATATCGGCATTGTTAATTAAATCATTAAGTGCGGTCTCTTGTATTGTCTTTTTTATCTCAATACCGGAGTGTTCTAACATAGACCTTGTCTGTTTGGAACACTCATATTTCACCATCTCTTCATAGGATATAAAAAAATCCATAAGAAGTTTAGAAATATTTTCTCGGCTATATACATCTTCTATCTTAATGAGTTCTTGTCTTATATGCGGGATAACCTTTGACATTAAAAAGTTTTGATATTCTCCAACCCAACCAAATCTATGTTTATAATTATCCAGTTCACCTATTATATTAAAAATAGAGTCAGCCTTGACCTCTTCTAAAAAGCTAAGTGCTTCGTTTAAAAGTGCAAAATACTCTTTAGGCTCATCATTACTGGTAAGGCGGAACATAAGGTTGTCTTTAGAAGCATTTAGAGGTCTATTTGCCAAGACACGCAAACCGTTTGTTTTGGCCCAGTGAGCACAAGCCAGACCTTCCTTTTCAAGAAGGTTTATAGGCATCTGCAAGGTCGTAAAATGATGATTAACATTGCCGACCTCAAAAGCTGCTTTCGTAGCGAGAGATATCAGGTCTTCATAAGGCATGAAATAAAGCGCATCAGCATTCAGCGAAAAAGAGTTTGAGGATATACCGTAAGAGCCTATTCTCCCTTCTTTGACTTCTTGTTCTAAAAGCATAAAGGCATCCAAAATACGGTCAAGCATTATCATTTGAGCTTCAGCTTTTTGACTCTCATCCTTAATACTATACATGAGGTAATATTCAGGATTATGAAGCAGGTAACGATCGATCTGTTTAAGGTTTAATCTTTCCAGAGATTTATTCAATTCCGCCTTGATAAAACCGGGGTGAATCGAGTGGTAACACGCTTCATTATACTTAACAATGTCAAGTGCCTCTATCATCTCTTCATTCTTTTTTACCTCTTCGAGCAAAGAACCTTGTATGTACCCGCATTTAGACACGATTTCCAGATCATCAGGTTTATGACCTCCATAAACTTCATCAATAACCTTTGCAATAAGACGTTCTGCGTCCCCGTTCATATAATTTGTTGAAGTGTCAATAAGTCTAATACCCTCTTTTAGTGCCAGAGTTAATGCCGCTTCATGTTCAGGATCGTCTAAACCTGTTCTATAAGTTCCAAATGCTAATTTAGTGTTCATCATAAATACCTGTATTGTTTTGTAAAGAAAGTTTGTATGGAGAGGTTGAGGGGAAACCCCTCAAGAAAGTATTTAGTATTTCTACTAAACGAATTCGATAAATGCCATTGTAGTAGCATCACCACGACGAATACGCGTACGTGTAATACGTGTATATCCACCGTTACGCTCTTTATAAGCTGGAGCGATTTCATTAAGAAGCTTCTTAGTAGCTTCTTTGCTTTGTAGTGCAGCAAATACTTCGCGGTGTGCATTAGCTTCACCAGTACGTGCAACAGTTACAAGTTTTTCTGCATAAGAGCGAAGTTCTTTCGCCTTAGGAACTGTTGTTTCTATCTTACCATTCTCGATTAAAGCAATAGTAAGGTTCTTAAGAAGAGCGGCTCTATGTGAGCTAGTTCTACCTAATTTTCTATATCCATGACGGTGTCTCATCGTGAATCCTTTTTCATTATTGTTACGAAAATGAGCAGAAGCCCATATTTCTACGCTAACACTTAGTTTTCTTCGGCAGAATGCCCAAGAATCATTTCGTTAACAAATTAAAGCTTATTCTGCTTCGATTTTCTTTTTAACAGCGCTTACTATTTCATCTGAAAGATTAGCACCTACCGAAAATCCATATTCAATGACCTTATCAACAATCTCTTCGTATGATTTTTTACCAAGGTTTTTAACGTTTTTAAGATCAGCTTCACTCATCATCACGATCTCACCGATAAATTTAACGGCAGATCTGTCAAGACAGTTGAAACTACGTGCGCTAAGACCTAAGTCCTCAATACGACACATAAGTTTCTTGATCTCTGGAGTCTCGTCAACACGCTCAACGATTGTTGGAGCAGCCACAGAGATTTCAGAGTTGAATACAGCCATTTGAGCGTACATGACTTCAAGAGCATTTTTGAATGCATCAACCGGTCCGATTTGACCGTCAGTCACGATATTCATAATAACTTTTTCAAAGTTAGGGTTGTCTTCAACAAGAACATTATCAATTTCATAAGTTGCCTTACGAACTGGTGTAAAGTACGCATCTAAAGGAATATATCCATCATCAAGGTCTTCACGGATGTCTTCGCTAGGAACATATCCGATACCTTGATAGATTTTAATAGTAAATGTTAATGTCGCATCTTCATTAAGTGTTGCCAAAAATCCATCAGGAGTAACAACTTCTACCTGATCATTAGAAAGGTCAGCACCGCTAATCTCTTTTGGACCAGTAAATGTATAACTCACTTCTGCACTTGTCTCATCATTTTTCAATTTAAAACGAATCGATTTCATATTGATAATAAATTCAGAAACATCTTCAAGCATACCACGGATGCTATCAAATTCATGTTTTGCACCCTCAATCTTAATCGCTACCGGAGCGTAACCTTGTGAGCTACTTAGCAGGAATCTACGAAGTGGGTGGGCAAGAGAAACAGCATAACCTACCTCAAATGGGTAAGCAATGATGTTAGCTTCATTGTCGCTGATGTTTTCCACGACAAACTCTTGTGGCAATAACGGTGAAGTCTTGATCTTTTTCATTTACGCCCTTTTACTTATTTCGAGAATAGTTCTACGATTAAACGTTCTTCTACTGGAATTACTACTTCTTCACGTTCTGGAAGACGAGTAAAGATACCGAATACTTTTTCAGCTTCAACATCTACCCACTCAGCCATACCTGTCTGATTAGTTAATTCAATGGCACGTACAACTTGTGTATTTGCCTTGCTTGATTCACGTACTTCAACTTTCTGTCCCGGTTTAACACGGTAAGAAGGAATATCAACACGCTTTCCATCTACAAGGATGTGACCGTGGTTTACGAATTGACGAGCGAAACGACGTGTCGAAGCAAATCCCATTCTGTAAACTACGTTATCTAAACGCTGCTCAAGTAACATAACAAGGTTTGTACCTGTATTACCTGCACCACGCTTAGCTTCAGCAAATAAAGTACGAAGTTGCTTTTCAGAAACACCGTACATGAATTTAGCTTTTTGCTTTTCATTTAGTTGAAGACCGTACTCAGAAACTTTCTTACGACGCTGACCATGTTGACCAGGTGCGAATGGACGTTTTTCTAAAGCAGATTTCCCTGCAAGACGACGCTCACCTTTCATATTAAGGCTTACACCGAATCTTCTTTCGATTTTTTCTACTGGACCTCTATATCTTGCCATCAGTAACTCCCTTAAACTCTACGACGTTTTGGTGCACGACAACCGTTATGAGGAAGTGGTGTTACGTCTTTCATAAATGAAACACGAATACCTTCGATTGCACCTACAGCTTTTGTTGCTGTTTCACGACCTGAACCAGGCCCTTGTACTTTGATACCAACTTCTTTGATACCGTGTACCATTGCTTTTTCCATTGCATCTTCTACCGCAGCTTGTGCAGCAAAAGGAGTAGACTTCTTAGAACCCTTGAAACCAAGGCTTCCAGCTGAACTCCATGCAATCATGTTACCCATATCATCAGTAACAGTTACTAATGTGTTGTTGAATGATGCTGCGATATGTACAATACCTCTAGCAATATTCTTTTTTACAACTTTTTTTCTAGCTACTTTTCTTTTTGCCATAATCTATTCCTTACGCCGCGCCGACAGTTTTCTTACGACCCTTACGAGTACGTGCGTTTGTCTTAGTTTTTTGACCACGACATGGAAGACCACGACGGTGACGTAAACCACGGTATGAACCAAGGTCCATA
>Ga0316207_10004336_pt1 | contig 12377 bp, 11 predicted proteins | sample 6weekpyrite_MG_FD_204943 | JGI IMG/M metagenome (GOLD analysis project Ga0316207, IMG submission 204943) | Microbial mat bacterial communities from mineral coupon in-situ incubated in ocean water Damariscotta River, Maine, United States -... | ecosystem: Environmental > Aquatic > Marine >... | reverse complement strand
CCCTTAAACAAGAAATCATGAGAGCCAACGGTTCTGTTCAAGGAATTGATGTTATCCCTCAAGACATCAAGGAATTGTACAAAACAGTTTGGGAATTGAGTATGAAAGATATTATAGATATGTCTCGCCAAAGAGGATACTTTATCGATCAGTCTCAGTCACTTAACCTATTTATGGAAGGTGCCACTATGGCAAAATTAACATCCATGCATTTTTATGCTTGGAAAAGCGGCTTAAAAACAGGAATGTATTATTTACGCACCAAGAGCGCAGTAGATGCCATTAAATTTACGTTAGATAAGAAGAAGAAGAAAGAGCAACCAGTAGAGGCTGTTGTGGAAGTTGCTGTTGCAGCTCCAGATGCAGCCGAAGAAATGATAGTTGCTCAACGTAAAGAGAAGGCAGCAAAGACTGCTGTAAAATTTGCACAAGAAACCGAAGTTGAACCAATGACTGCCGAAGAAATGAAAGCTTTAATAGCCCAAGCTAAAGAAGCCGAAGGCGACGATTGTTTAATGTGCGGTTCTTAATAATTCAATAAATAAATGTTGTTAAAATCATCTCGAAAGAGGTGCTTTTTAAGTTTTTACGGGTTTTATAGTTTTAAAACATCAATTTATAATGATTATAAATAGTATTAAGTATTCTGTTAATGAGTTACATATATAAAAATATGTTCACTATTTATTTTTATCTAAACAAATAGAACTTTATATATTACAGTGTATTGTACGAAAAGGTTTATTGTTTTATATTTAGTTACTATTAATCCCTCAAAAATATTTAATGAAAGTACAATTTCACACACACACAAAGGTGGCGATTTAAACGTTTAGTCCCTTTAATTGCTAGCTTGTTTTTGTTTACGGTTTTCACTTGTGACAAAGATGAAAGTTTTGAAACCCAAGAGCCAATTAAAACAGTAACTAGTAACGAAATAAGCACATTTTTTAATTCCAAAGGGAGTTCTTTAAGAACTTCAGGAGAAGCGTATGCAACACCTAATTTAGACTCAATATCTCAACAGGAAATTACCAATACCAATGAGTTAATGACGGTTATAGATGCCTCCACAATATATCCTGATCATTATAGTAGAATACTATTGTTAAAAATAAACGATACTATACAATCTACAGTATTTAGTATGTATAAAAGGCAAGATACCATTACCACCTATTTTACAGGAGAATTATTGATAACAAAACTAGATGGAAGTTTTATCAATGGTTTTAGGGTAGAAAATGGCGAGCTAATAGCGCAATTTACTAAAAAAGGTAAAAGTGATAGTAGTTCAGCAAGAACCACTAATACAGCAACTTGCCCATATCATGGAGCATGTACAACAGGCTCTTCATGCATAATTTGTGAGCAAGCGTTAGATGAAGTTGTAATAAATGTAAATACAGGTTCTTCTGGAGGTAGGTTTTCTGTTAGTACCATATTTTTTGATCAAAACGAAAATGTTGGTTATTCCGATTATGAGTGGCAATACGAAAACGGCACACCAGGAGGTGGTAGCGATAGTAACGTATGCACAGGAGGAAAAATGAAAGATGCCGCTGGTAATTGCAATTGTCCAGATGGTAAAGCAGAAGATGCTAATGGTAATTGTATAGTTAGTTGCCCTATTGTAACAGGTTATTTACATACTAGTGCTTTTAGTGGTACGGTTGATGAAGGAGATAATACAATTACGAATCAAGATAATTTTAGAAACGAACTGGGAGGTATAAATGTTGCGGTAAATTGTACAGGAAAAATAAACACAGGAGACGTGGTAAACGTTATTGATGCAAGACCCGAAACAAGAACTTATGTAAAAAGTGATGGCACCATAGGTACTTCTACCTATTATAAAATATCGTACGCAAACTGTACTGGTAATAACAAGAAAAATCCAGATTACGACATTAATAAACCCTGTAGTGATTGCAATACAGCCGATCCTATTAAGAGCATCCAAATTTTGGGTTCGGTAGGATCTGGAATAAAAGGAGGTTTATATGGTAATGATGCCAGAACATATGCAGATGGAACTCCCAAGGCTCATAGAGGCTATGATATTGATATGCCTATAGGAACACCTATCTATGCTATGTTTGATGGAGAGGTTATTCAGGTTCAAGAAAATCATGCAGATTTAGGTAAGTGGATAATAATTGAATCAAATGTTGGAGGCAAAAAAATACAAATGTGGTACGCTCACATGAATGATATTGAAGTAATGGGTGGACAAATCATTGATAGAAATTTTATTATAGGGAAATCTGGAAAGTCTGGAAACGCAGGCAATCCTGGTTCAGCAGGTCCACATTTGCATTTAGCCGCTAGAAAGATTATTAATGGTAAATGGAAAAAAGTAGATCCCGGAGAGTTTTTAAACTCACAAATAGATGAAACAACAGGTGAAGGCACCTCTGGGTGTTAAATTAAAAAATAACAAATATGAAATCAATATTATTAATATTATCGGCGATTTTAACCATCAATGGTTATGCACAATATGATACAGTAAATACAATTACAATAAATAACATTCAGTTGAGGTTAGATACTGAAGCAGATGTTATAAATAAGTTAGGTTCACCAACTCAAATTAAAGAAGAGATTGATTATGCGGGCGATGGCGATGTAATAAAAGTTTATTGTTATGAAAATTCTTATTTTAAATTTTGGAATGAAAAAGTACAAACATTTCTTATTAAAAATTCTTCATATACTTTTAATGATAAATTTAGTGTAGGAGATAACATAACTGTATTTCAAAATCATTATCCCAACTCATTTCAAAATCCACTATCTTCTAATCAAATTTCTAGTTTTGATATTTCAAATTTTGAATTTGATAAGAGTTACTGGATAAATGCAGGTGGAGGTGATGGTGTGTTGGTTTTTAGTAAGGATAATATCATAATTGGATTTAGATATTCAGTAGGATAATAATATCAATTAAAATGCATTCAAAAATTTAAAACTAGCATTAATCTATTATTGATTTTTGCTAGTTTTATTTTAATCACAGATGGAACACCAAAGCTTTTTCCTAAATGGCATAGAGGCTTAGATATTAAAAATAATTTTGGAGAACCCATTTACGCTATGTTTAATGGGAATGCAATGTTAGGAGGTAGTAATACTGGTGATGCAGGATATTTCTTTATACTGACATCGAGTGTAAATGGTAATACTGTAACTAGCTTGTATTTTCATATGCAAGATGAAAATAGAGTGACAGGCACTGTAAGAGCTGGTGACTTAATTGGATATCAAGGAGATTTAGGTAACTTAGCTGATGCTATTAAAAATAAAAGTACTGTTTCGCATTTACATATTAAAATAAAAGAAAATGGTATCACAGTCAATCCAGAAGATTATCTTAAAGCGACAGTTGATGTTACTACAGGAGAAATTAATTCAGATTGTGATTAAAATTAATTAACTTAAAAAAATGAGAAATTATAAAAAATATTAATAGTGACTTTAGTCTTTTGTGCATTACTAAATAGGCGCATTCAGAATTTAGCTAAGTTTTAGAACACACCACAAAAAAATCCAAGATTTGATTAATTTTTCAAGCCTTGAATTTTTATTTTTCAAAATTTTGATGGTATCGTTGGATTTTAAATGAGTATGGAACACACCTATCCCATATTTTTTTAACGATATCAATAATTTTCAGGCAGCCATCTGTTTTTTGGCATCTTGTATTCTACGTCCAATTTCTAAGGCATTGGCAGTATGGATACCAAAAAATATCCAGAGTTTTTCTGTGGGTTTTGTTTTCGCTTTTATCTTTTTAAGATAATAATGTTCTTTTTCTTTTCCAAAACTGCCTTCCAATCTTGTCGCTAGCTCCTTGGTAATCAATGCTTTGAGCTTGTTTTCTTCCTGATAATCTTTAGGGAGCTTACCTTTGCGTTTAAAATCTGTTTTGATATTGTTTTTGGTAACAAAAACCCGATTCTTGTTGGTGGCATAAATAGCATCAGCACCCAGGACCTTTGTTTTTACTTTAGTTAGTGCTTGCGCTTTATAAACTGTGCTTTTGAGCCTTGTGCCTTCATTAAAGGCATTAAAGCTCAGATGCTCTATAAAATTGATGCCATCTATTTGAAGTTTGTTTACTTTAGCTCCGAACTCTACAGGTTTTACTTCTTTTCCTCTTACAATGGGCCTAAGGTAATCCTTTTGGATACTCACAATTCTGTTTTTAGGTGATTTACCAGTGCCGAAGTACTCTTGCTGTTGGATATGCACTTTTTTAATGGTCGCTACGCGCCTGTAATAAGTTACTGTAAAGTTCAACTTATTTGTATCACGAAGTTCTTTTTCAAAGGCGATAAGTTTTCCTAGTAAGTGTAATAAGGCTCTAGTCAGTGGTTTTCTTTTTTTGTTTGTTTTCCTGCGCATTTTACTATATCCAAAATAGCGTTTCTTCCATTTCAAATATTTTGTGCGTATCATTTTTACACCTATAATCTTACAGGTTTTTTTGAGCTGTCCATAAAGCCAATCCACGGCTTCCCATAATAATTTTTGTGGTGTGGGATAGCGTAGTTCGCTCTCATAACAGGTAGCATCTACTGTAATTTGACTTTTGCTATCGATATAAGGACTCCAATGATTATATAAAACCTGCTCTAATGAGTCAATATTAAGTTTGTCTGCCAATTCACGTCGAATTTGGCTCACTATTTTATAATTGGTCAAACGCTGCAGGCCTAAATAGATATCACAGAAAAATTGGTAATCAATATTGCTGTTAAGGTGCTCTATTACCTTCTTGTCCGAACAACACGCATAATGCTTCAATAGCATCAAGGCGATACGGCCCTTGGGGCTAAATAGCATTTTAGGACCCGTTGCTTTTTCTGAAACACCCATCTTTTCAACTAAAGACTCCCAAGGGATCGCTAGGTGAATTTTACCCAGATCACTCTCCAGAAAACGGGCATGAAAAGCATCGAAATTTTCTGTTGCAGATAAAAATGAAAAATGATGCTGAAACTCACTGATTCTTTGTATTTTCATATCCAAGGTAATAAGAAAACCCCGTTTTTGGTTCTACATAGCTGATTTCGGGGTTTTTGATTACCTTAATTTACAACAAAACCCTCGTATTTACAAGGGTTTTGGAATATTATGAATGCGCCTAAATAAAACTTATGCACAGGGCTTATTAGTAAACGAAAATTATTTAACTATTCAGGAGTTCAATGATTTAACTTTTGATAATGTGAAATTAGGAAAAATAGATTACTCAAAAGGTAATATAACAAAAATGGAGGAGCTGTTTAGCAACACACAATATACTGTGAGTGATTTTCCTGAACAATGTATAGTTTTTTCACATCAGGGTTTAGAAATCTTGTTTAAAGATTTAGAACAAGAAACAGGTGCATCTTATGAACTAGCTAGTATAAAATAGTAAATAATCTGTCATCAATCACTATCAGAGAATATACATTAACTATAGGGTCTTCAGTAAGTGAATTAGGAAATGTTTCTGTGTAATTACAGAGGCAATAAGTACATTTTATTTAAATTAAATGTTAACACTGATGAAAGTATAATTATCGATTTTGAAGATGCTAATAATACTATTACCGGAATTAGTTATAACGTCACTTAAAATTATTTTGTTTAGATAAAAAACACCTACCTTTAATAGGTTAGGTGTTTTTTACTCCAAAATATCGGTCCCTAAATATCCATCATCTTTATTATAATACCATGCACGGTTTTTAGGCATTTTAATGTCACTAACTATAGCTTCATTGGTTAATAAAATATATTCGCCATTGTCATCTTTTTGGTTGCCATTGTCATCTTGTTTAAAAAACTGGTAGATTCCCATAGCATAGATGTCAGGGTCAAAATAGAAATACCAAATATCTGTTCCTATGTCTTTTTCATATTTTGCATTAAGCACTAAATACTCTTTGTCTTTAAAAGTTGGGGTTTCGACAGTTTCAAAAATATGAGTTTTAGAACCCCTCAGTTTCATATATATAATAGCTTTAGTAACATGACTTTTATCATAACAAGATAAACTTTTTTTAAGTTATATTTATTGACATTAATTTAGTTGACAAAAACTAACAGAATAATATGCAATATGGTTTTACTGAAATACTACAGTTAATAGGTGCTTTAGGCGTCTTTTTATTTGGTATGAAGGTAATGAGTGATGCACTTTTAAAACTAGCTGGAGGGAAAATGAGGTCTATTTTGGCAAAAATGACTTCTAATAGGTTTTTAGGCATTATTACAGGGTTTTTAATCACCTCAGTAATTCAATCGTCATCTGCCACTACCTTAATGGTTGTGAGTTTTTCAAACGCTGGTTTATTAACCTTAACCGAAGCTATAAGTGTTATTATGGGAGCTAATATTGGCACGACCATCACCGCATGGTTAATCACTCTTTTAGGCTTTAAAGTAAGCATGAGCGCAATCGCATTGCCACTGGTAGGATTTGGTTTTGCCTTTACATTTGCTAAAAAAGAGAAAACTCAAAATATTGGAAGTTTTATTATAGGTTTTGCGCTTATTTTTATTGGGCTTCAGTTTTTAAAAGAGGCGATGCCAGATATTAAGAGCAACCCTGAAATACTTTCTTTCCTCTCGAGATATACAGATCTTGGATATTTATCAATATTAATATTTTTGCTAATTGGCACTGTGTTAACAGTTGTAATACAGTCTTCTAGCGCAACCATAGCATTGACTTTAATTATGACCGCCGAAGGGTGGATTCCTTTTGAGATGGCTGCAGCTATGGTTTTAGGAGAAAACATAGGAACTACCATTACCGCAAATTTGGCTGCCATTGTTGCCAACTACCAAGCTAAACGAACAGCAAGGGCACATTTAATTTTTAATATTATTGGTGTTATTTGGATGTTGGCACTGTTCTACCCTTTCTTGAAATTTGTAAGCTGGCTGTCTGCTCAATTTGGGTCAGAATCACCATATTTAAGTGCAGCAGCAATTCCTGTTGCTCTTTCGTTATTTCATACGACCTTTAATATTATAAACACCTTTTTGTTAGTTTGGTTTGTGAAACCAATTGTAAAAATCGTTAAAAGAATTATACCAGAAAGAGTAGATGAAACAAAAACTGTTGATGAGCCTAAGTTTTTAACTAATGATGCTTTAAAATACCCTGAAACAGCTATTGCTACATTGATAAAGGAATCTAAATATTTATTTAAAAATGCTGTTTTCGAAATTGTAGCTCACGCTTTGAACATTCATAGAGAAGATATTAAGTCGGATTTAAAGCTCAAAAAGCTTATAAAAAAATCCAATATTCTTTTTGAAACAGATATTAGAGAATTCTATACAACAAGAATAAAACACATTTATGGTGAGATTATAAAATTTGCTACAAAAGCACAAAGTTCGTTGTCGTTAACAGAAAACCAGAACAATGAGATAGCTGAAATTAAAATAGCCAATAGACGAATGGTTGAAATCATTAAAGATGTTAACGAATTAAGCCGAAATGTGACTTTATATTTATATTCTGAAAACTCACACATTAAAAAGGAGTATGATAAACTTAGAAAGCGTTTAGCTAAAGTACTTCGTATAATATATTTATTTAGAACCGAAAAAGAGAACCGTAAATATTATAAAACACTTACAAAGTTAAAAGAAGAAGCTAAAGCTAATATCCATAACGAAAATTTAGAAATAGACCGTTTAATTAGAGAGGATCTAATAACAGTTGATATGGCTTCATCATTAGTAAACGACAATGATAATGTTAACGATATGATTAAAAATTTAATTATTGTTGCCGAATTGCTCTACGGTAAAAAGGATACTATTTTGGAGAATGGCACAAAAAAAGAGGCTGTCTAAATAGTGATTTTATTGTCATTTTGAGCTTAGTCGAAAAATCTCAATAATCAATAAATCAACATTTTAATTTTTATGAGATTCTTCATTTTCATTCAGAATGACACTTTTTTTGACAGCCTCTTTTTAAGGTACAGTTTTAACTACTCAGGTTTTTCTTTTCCATCTATTACATCACTATCAGATTTTAACTCTTCAATAAGATCATCAGGTAGTGTGGCAGGTTCTACAGAACTATCGTGCGCACTATGACATCCTTCTAATAAATTCATAGTAGCATTTATTAAGTCTTTAGTTTCAAGTAAAACACTAAAATATAAGGTTGTGTTTTTTGGGCTTGATTCTTCGGTCCTAGTTCTTTTAACCTGTTGTTTAATTTTATCTTTTACCAAATCGTAAACTTCTTTCTTTTCACTAATAATAGTTCCAATCTCATCAAACGAACCAGACCTGAATGCTTTCTCGGTATCATTAAATAGAATCTCCAATTTATCGTCTATTTCTTTAAGCTCTTTAACTTGATTGAATTTAAGTTTTTTGTGATTATTATTAATGTGCTTATAACATACTTTAGAGATTAACTCTAAAGACTGTGTCATATCCTGTAAGTGGCTTAAAATATCAATATAAAACCCACTTGCTTCAACACTAGATTCATCTAAATTTTTAATAAAGAAGAAAATATTGTCACGTAAATCATCTACCTCGGCAGTTAATTTAACAACTTGTTTTTTACTCTTTTTAAGTAGTAATAAATCTTGTCTTGCAAGACCCACAATAGCATTAGAATAAATTCTATTTGTACGTTTTACCACATTGGCAATGTTTTTAGCACTTTCTTGTATTACACCTTGAACAGAGCTGCTTTCAGCTTTAGTCAAACTGTCTTCGTCTTTAACTTTATTCGATTTGTTTTGATGTGATTTATAATTTCTATATAACAAAATAGCAGTTAACAATAATAAAATAGGAATCATAACTTTAGGATTCCAATTAATTAAGAATACCACAGTACCAGCAGCAATAAAAGCACCAATTGCGGTTCCAAACCATCCTCCAATAACATTAAAAACCCCAGCAACACGATATACAGCACTTTCTCTTCCCCAAGCACGATCTGCCAAAGAAGTACCCATGGCTACCATAAATGTCACGTATGTTGTAGATAATGGTAATTTCATAGATGTAGCAATGGCAATTAATACACCTGCAACCATAAGGTTAACCGAAGCACGAATCATATCGAATGCAGGAGCATCTATACTTTGGTCTTTGGTCAATATAACATCAGGTTTTTTAAAACTATTAGAGATACTTTGCTGTATTGATTTAGGCACTAAAGCACTAAAGTAATTTGAAAGCTGAGAAGTTCCTTTTACAACACTTCTTGAAAGTCTATTTGGCTCAAATTTCTCATGAGTTTCACCTTGACGAGATAAACTAATCTCTGTTTCAGCAACTGTTTTTGCTTTTTTAGAGAACCATAATGTTAATACCATGATTCCTCCAGCAATAAATAATAATAATGGTTCTGCTGGGACTTTTTTGTCTAATACTGCCATAGACATTGTTGCGTCCATACCACTACCAGCCCAAGCTTCGTATGAATGGTAGGCAGCCATTGGTACTCCAATAAAGTTTACCAAATCGTTTCCAGAAAACGCTAATGCTAATCCAAAAGTTCCAACACCAATCACAAAAAGAAGTACAGTTTTCTTGGTTACTTTTTCGAATATAAAAGAGAAAATAGACCAAAAAGCAAAACTTCCAAGTATAATATAAATCTCATTCCCTTCAAGCATTCCTTTTAAATCATTGTAATAAGGCGTTCCTTTTAAACCCTTCAAGAAAATAAAATAAGTAATAGCTGTTAATGCTACGCCTCCAAAAATAACTCCAAAGTTTTTCACTCTTTTTTCATAGTTGAATGTAAATAGAAGACGTGAAACCCACTGGACTATAGCACCAACTGTAAAAGCGATTAATACAGACAATAGAATTCCGCTAATAATTGTAAGTGCTGTTTTTGTATTAATGTAGGTTCCTAAATCTGCAAAAGTTTGCGTATCTGACGCACTAATTTTTATAAGCGACATAACTACAGCAGCACCTAGTAAATTAAATACTATCGAAACTGTAGTTGATGTTGGAAGACCTAAGGTATTAAAGAAATCCAGTAATAAGATATCAGTTATCATCACAGCCATAAAAATGAGCATGATTTCACTAAACTCAAATTGAGCAGGAATAAAAATACCTTTTCTAGCGACTTCCATCATACCACTAGAAAATACAGCTCCTATAAATATCCCTAAACTTGCAACAATCATAATTGTTCTTAGAGAAAGTACTTTAGACCCAATAGCTGAGTTCAAGAAGTTAATTGCATCATTACTTACGCCTACTACAATATCTACAACTGCAAGAACTGTAATGGCAATGAGCATAAATAAATAAATATTATCCATAATTTAGTTAGTATTAGTCTGCAAATATCTTTTGTCTTTTGCAGTGATATGTTATGTTAATGTTATTTTTTTAAAAATGAATATCAAAACCTAGTCTGAATGTTATGTTGTCCTTATTTCCATTAAGTGTTGTATAACTAATGTCAGACTGCACTTTTAATTTATGACCAACTACAAACTTATTAACACCTAGTGTATATTGTTCTGTTGGTAAGGTACCTGTTACACTTTCATAATCTACTGTTGTAAAACGCGCAGCGATTTCATAATTATTTTTGAATAAATAACCAGCTTGCAAGTTTAAAGCATTACCAGTTAATACAATGTCACCAGTTGGTGTAATACCATCTGCTTCTGTTGCAATTTCATCGTCAGCAGTCCGTTTCGCATATTCACCCATAAATGAAAAGCCATTGTATTTAAACATAGCATCTGCAAAAACAGTTGTTTGGTCTGTTTGATATAAAGACCCATCAGCTCTCATCATATAATCACCAGCAAATCCTCTTTCCCTAACTGCATCTTGATTATAATTATAAGTAAAGCCAAGCATTAATTTTGGTTTCTCCTCGCGCTTTAAATCCGATTGGCTATAATCTCCTTTAGATTTAAACGTTCCGAAAGGTAAAAACTCTAATCGAGCAGTATATTGTAAGCCTCCTTCATTTCCTTCGGTGACGTTACGACCTTCTCCTTGTGACACAGAAAATTTTTCACGCATTAAAAAATCACCACCTAAATAGGTTTTATGGCGTATTTGGATACCTAAATCACGATCTATATTAAAACGACTGTTTAACAACGAACGATCTATTAATTGAAGATTTGCTGAAGACACAACACGCTCAACGTTTCCAGGAAGCTTTGTTTGTCCTGCCCATAATTCCCAATTTCCAGCAAAATTCCACATGATAACAGCATCTAAAATATATCGTGGCGTATTTCTATTAAATTGATTGGCACCAGAAATGTCTCTATTGGACAATCCCAACTCTATTTTATATTTAAGTTTTGGACTGTAAGCAAAACCGTCAAATTTTAAACGCGCTCTTCGTACTATAAAATTATGTTCAGGGCTACCATATTGATTGCCATCGTAATCCCAAGAAGATATTGAGCGTACTTGAAAACGAGGCGCAAATTTTACACTAAACGAGCTGTCTTTTGCAACAAAGTTAATTAAGCCTTTTCCAAATGAAGTATCACTAATTTCTTGTGCGTTTAGTGATGTTAGTACTAGACAAGCAATTGCAACTAGAGTAATGTTAAGTTTCATATTAAAGTATTAGTTTTTGTCGCTGCAAATAACTAAAACCAATGTTAACTTAATGTAAACTGAATATTAACTTTAGTGATGAAAAAAAGCTGCCTTGGCCAAAGGCAGCTATTAGAATTCATAATAATGTAGTCGACAAAAACTAATAGATTATATGAAATACTAATTATTGTCTTAAGACAGTCACAAATATCCAACACATAAATAAGATAAATGTAACCACAATATTAATAAATCATTAAGCTATGGTGCATTATATTTGTCGATTAAACAGCTAAAAAACAGACGATTATGTATTTAATGTAAATTTAATGTTAATTAAATATTGCTTAAATGTTAACTAATGTTTATATTTGATGTGTCGGCAAACTAATTAAAACATAATGCATTATGAAGAAAAGTATTTTATTATTAGGACTTTTATTCGTTGCAGCCTCAATTTTTGGACAAGCTGATACGAATGTAAAAATTGAAAAAAAAGGTGATATTACAGAAGCTACGTATTATTACCAAGATGGAACTTTACAACAACAAGGCACTTTCAATGCTGACGGAAAATTACATGGAACTTGGACCAGCTTTGACGTTAATGGGAAAAAGCTAATGGTTGGAAACTATGACAACAACAAAAAAGTTGGAAAGTGGTTTTTTTGGACTGATGGAAAACTTAAAGAAGTAGATTATGTTGATTCGAGAATCGTTAATGTTAATGAATGGAATGAACAAACTAAAGTAGCGGTAAGAAATAAATGATAATCTTT
>Ga0316207_10004335_pt1 | contig 12377 bp, 12 predicted proteins | sample 6weekpyrite_MG_FD_204943 | JGI IMG/M metagenome (GOLD analysis project Ga0316207, IMG submission 204943) | Microbial mat bacterial communities from mineral coupon in-situ incubated in ocean water Damariscotta River, Maine, United States -... | ecosystem: Environmental > Aquatic > Marine >... | reverse complement strand
GAATGTTTCTTCATGCTTTGATGTATAGACTATCTGGATGATGGAGTCAGCAAGGTTTCGATAAGTCGTCCTTTTTGTCAGACAAGTGGTAAATTCAACGTGAAAACAGCTTTTATAAAGAATAAATACCCATGCCGCATAAATTTGCAGGCTATAGATCAGTCTAGTGATACAGGAGTCGTGACGGTTTGACCAGGGTAGTTGTCGTCGGTGCCGGCCTGATAGGCATGTTAAGTGCACGTGAACTCGTAAAAGCAGGCATGGATGTAACCTTGCTGGACAAAGGGGCTGCCGGTGGTGAGTCCAGTTGGGCAGGTGGCGGAATTTTGTCACCTATTTACCCCTGGCGCTACCCGGAGGCCGTTTTGCAGCTCGCCCGCATTGGACACCGTGACTATGAATCACTGGCCTCAACACTGCAGGATGAGTCAGGCCTTGACCCGGAATGGACTAAAAGTGGTATGTTAATCCTCGATACACAGGAGACGGATAAGGCAGCTGTTTGGTCTGGTCAGTATGGTATTAAATGCCAGCTAACTGAAGAGGCGGAGTTGCGAAGCCTTGAGCCCGGGTTATCGCCTCATTTCCAGCAGGCATTGTGGTTACCGGGTGTCGCCCAGGTGCGCAACCCACGCCTGGTTAAAAGCGTACGTGAAAGTGTACGCTCGTTAGGTGTGGACTTGCAGGAAGGCGAGTCGGTAACCGAGATACTGCATGAATCAGGCAAGGTTACAGGTGTCCGTACCGATTCCGGCCTTATTACGGCGGACAAGGTTGTTATTGCGGGCGGGGCCTGGAGCGCGACCTTGCTGTCATCATTGGGAGTCGATATCCAGGTTGAGCCTGTGCGCGGCCAGATGTTGTTATTTAAGGCACAGCCGGGTCAGATCAGGCAGATCATTCTGAGCCAGGGGCACTATATTATCCCGCGTCGTGATGGGCATGTACTCATGGGCAGTACGATGGAACATGTTGGTTTTGACAAATCGACAACAGAGCTTGCCCTTGACGAGCTCAAGGCGGCTGCGATAGAAATCATGCCGCAACTGGCAGAATGCGTGATTGAAAAACACTGGGCTGGCCTGAGGCCGGGCAGTCCCACGGGTATACCTTATATAGGGGAGCATCCACGGGTTTCTGGCCTCTATGTCAATGCCGGCCATTTTCGCAACGGGGTTATCCTCGCACCCGCTTCGTGCAAATTGTTGGCCGACCTGATGTTGGGCAGGGCAACGGAACTCGATGCAGCCCCCTATGCATTGACAACACCCCATTAAACCCAATAAAAACAAGGGTTCATATTAGACTTTGTCTTGTAAATCAGCATATACTTAAACGCATGAGCGAATCTTTAGACCAATGGCCGTTAAGCCGCCGGGCGGTAATCAGCCTGCTGGATGACTATGGCGTACAACCCACCCAGCAACGGGTTGATATTGCCGAAATCCTGTTTGCCAGGCCGCAGCATCTTTCCGCCGACCAGGTGCTGAGTGAAGTGAACAAGGGCAAGCCTTCTGTCTCCAAGGCGACGATCTATAACACCCTGGGTCTGTTTGCCGATCGAGGTCTGGTCAGGCAGGTGATTGTTGACCGGAGCCGAGTGTTTTACGATTCCAATAATTCCGATCATCACCATATTTATAATATCGATACGGGTACCCTGACTGATATTGCTTCCGAAGAAGTAAGGGTTACGGGTATGCCTGATCTGCCCGAAGACATGGTGGCGGAAGGTGTCGATATTATTATTCGCGTGCGTAGTCAGTCAGAATCCGAATAGCCAGTTTTTTCGATCGTTTCTTATTACTGCAGATAGGTTTATCTGAAATGCAGGAGCGGCCCCATGGCCGCGATTAACATTTTTCGCGGCCATGGGGCCGCTCCTACAAGTTTAATTCTTTCCTGCCATTAAAAATGCCCCGTTCAAGTTGAGCGGGGCAAACGCATGAGGGATCACTTAATCCTCAAGGAGCAATTCTAGAGTACTGTACCCGCTCTGTGGTTTTATTGACCTGAATCAAGATTCCTGCGGTTTTTTTATGACTTATTGATGGCCCTGTCGATTAGGTTGACCCAGTGGATCACGGGTTCTTTGCTGGTGGTTTGTAAATGCATGAGACAGCCAATATTGGCAGTGGCAATCAAATCGGGTTTGCCTGCCTCCAGGTTGGCGACTTTGTTGCTGAGCAATTGAGCAGAGAGGTCCGCCTGCAAGATGGAATAGGTGCCTGCCGAACCGCAACACAGGTGGCCGTCCTTTACCGTAGTCAGTATGTAGCCACATTTTTCCAGCATGGGTTCGATGGTGTTGATGATCTTCTGGCCATGTTGCAGCGTGCATGGCGCATGAAAAGCAATCACCTGCCCGGCCCGGGTTTGCACAGCCTGTTCCAGGGGCAGTGTTGATACCAGTTCGCTGACATCGAGCATGCGCGCTGTTACCTGGGAGGCCTTTTTTTCATAGTCAGGGTCACCTTTGAAATAGTGACCATACTCTTTCATGTGAGCGGCACAGCCACTGGCAGTGATTACAATATGTTCAACGCCGTTCTGTAACTGGCTCCACCAGGCGTCGATGTTTTGTTTCATCTGTTTTCTGGCTTCATCGGTGGCAGACAGGTGTTGACTGACAGCACCACAGCAAGCGGAGTTGGTTTCCTTAACGACTTCAATCTGGAATTGATCCAGTATGCGCGCCGTCGCCGCATCGATTTCCGGGTGGGTCACAGACTGGGCGCAACTGTTTAGAAATAAAACCTTGCGCGGGTGATGATTGTCAGGCCATGAAGTTGTACGAGGTCGAGCCGGGATTTTACGTTTGAACGTTGCCGGCAGCAGTGGTTTACACAAACGTGCCACTGACAACATAAAGCGGAAACGTCCAGGGAAGGGGATAACCCGTCGTAATAACCAGCGTTTGAATTGTTCTGTTACAGGTCGAGGTGTTTTTTTCTCGCTCCATGAACGGCCGATCTCAATCAACTTGCCGTACTCCACACCGGAAGGGCAGGTGGTTTCGCATGCGCGGCAGGTCAGGCAGCGATCCAGGTGTACCTGGGTATGTCGGCTGACGGGTTGGCCTTCGAGCATCTGTTTGATCAGGTAAATCCGGCCACGCGGGCTGTCTCTTTCATCGCCGAGTAGCTGGTAGGTGGGGCAGGTTGCGGTACAAAAACCACAGTGTACGCAACTGCGCAGGATGCGATCGGCGAGTTTTCCTTCCTCTGTTGCCAGAAGATTGTCAGGTAGCTGTGTCTGCATTATAACTGGCGATACATCTTTCCGCGGTTGAGTATACGTTCGGGGTCGAATGATTTTTTCAAACGTTGCTGCACCGCAAGCATGGCCTTATCAAGCGGGTGAAAGCGGTCATCGTTATCTTGCGTGCTGCGAAACAATATCGCGTGTCCACCAACTGTTTCGGCGATGGCGCGTAGCTCCGATACGAGCGCATCGCTAAAGACCCAGCGTTGAGCTCCACCCCAGTCGATGAACTGTTTGTCATTCAGGTCGATGCTTGCCGTGGCGGGTAGTGACAAACGCCATAAGCTGCGCTGATCCTGAAAAAAATCATGCTCGTGTTCGCGAACCTGTTGCCAGAAGTCAGTACCTTCAGCCAGTGCTTCGCCGCCGAGTGTCTGTTGTGCCGAGGAAAGTGCAACGCTACTGCCAGTCAGGCGTACAGTGAGTGTTTCGCCATCGTGGCAGGCGGCTGATATCGGTAGGGGTTGCTGGCGCCAGTTCGCAAACTGTTGCAGGGCCTGTTTTACATCAAGCTCAAATTGCAGGCTGATAGCCTGCTGCTGGATGGGCAAGACCTTCAGCGAGATATCGAGCAACACACCCAGTGTCCCCATGGAGCCGCTCATGAGGCGTGCAAGGTCATAGCCGGCGACATTTTTCATGACCTTGCCGCCGAACTGCAGAATTTCACCCTTTCCATTTATTATGCGACAACCGAGAACGAAATCACGTGCAGCCCCGGCATAGGGACGCCTGGGCCCGGACAGGTTGCAGGCAATCGTGCCTCCCAGTGTTGCATCACCGAAAGACGGTGGCTCAAAGCCCAGCATCTGCCCACGCTCGGCGAGTGTCTGTTTGACATCACTCAGGCGGGTACCCGCACGTGCAGTTAAAACCAGTTCGCTGGGTTCATGGCTGATAATACCGTGGTGACCACTGACATCCAGGGTTTGTCCCTCGCAGGGGTTGCCATAGAACGCCTTGCTGTTATTGCCCTGGATGACCAAAGGTTGATGTTCATTGCAGGCAGTGCGAATCTGTTCGCTCAATAGATGACCAAGGTCAGGCATCAGAATCGTTCCAGTTCGGGATGTGATAACTGGCCCTGGTGCACATGCATGGCGCCAAATTCTGCGCAACGATGCAGGGTTGGCACGGCCTTACCCGGGTTCAGCAGGCCGTGCTGATCGAAGGCGTGTTTGACGGCATGAAACTGTTGCAGCTCTGCATCTTCAAACTGGATGCACATCTGGTCAATCTTTTCCATGCCGACTCCGTGCTCGCCTGTGATGGTCCCGCCGGCTTCAATGCAGAGCTCCAGGATCTTGCCACCGAACTCCTCTGTGCGCTCCAGTTCGCCGGGCTTGTTTGCATCATAAAGGATGAGAGGATGAAGGTTGCCATCGCCGGCATGAAAGACATTGGCGACAGGTAATTTGTACGACGCTGATAGTTCTGTAATGTTTTTTAATACCCAGGGCAGTTTCTTGCGCGGGATGGTGCCATCCATGCAGTAATAGTCGGGCGCAATGCGACCGACTGCCGGGAATGCGGCCTTGCGCCCTTTCCAGAATTGTTGACGTTGTGCATCATTTTCGGCTGTCCTGATTTCGCTCGCGCCTCTGCTGGCTAGCAGTTCATGTACGCGTTGCATTTGATCTGAGACCTCAGCCGTGGTGCCGTCGAGTTCACATAACAGAATGGCCGCGGCATCGACCGGGTATCCTGCATGTACAAAATCTTCGGCGGCACGGATAGCCGGGTTGTCCATCATCTCAAGCCCCGCAGGGATAATGCCATCGGCAATAATGTCGCTGACAGCCGTACCGGCAAGTTCAACATCATCAAATGCAGCCAGCATGACACGTGCTGTTTCAGGCAGCGGTAACAGGCGTACGGTAATCTCGACAATAATGCCCAGCATCCCTTCCGACCCTGTAAGCAAGGCCAACAGGTCATAACCGGCGCTGTCCAGTGCATGGTTACCGATGGTCAGTAGTTCCCCCTCGATGGTGATGATTTTTAGTTGTGCGATATTATGAACCGTCAGGCCGTATTTCAGGCAATGCACGCCACCCGAGTTTTCTGCGACATTGCCACCAATGGTGCAGGCTATTTGTGATGAAGGGTCAGGCGCATAATACAAACCGCTGTCTGCCACGGCCTCGGAGATGGCCAGGTTGCGTACACCGGGCTGCACGGTGGCCAGCAGATTTTCATGATCGATATCAAGAATCCGGTTCAGGCGAGCAAGGCTTAGCAATACACCTGTTTCAAGGGGCAGGGCGCCGCCGGATAAACCGGTGCCGGCACCCCGGGCAATGACCGGTATCCTGTACTGGTAGCAGGTTTTTACTATGGCCGTTATTTCATCAATATTTCTTGGCAGGGCCACGAGCATAGGCAAGCGGCGGTAGGCAGAAAGTCCGTCACATTCGTAAGGCCTGAGGTCCTCCTCCTTGTACAGCAATGCGTCGCTGTCGAGAAAGGCAGACAGTTTGCTGATGAGTAACTGTTTGTCTATTGTTTGCACATTTGTAATGTAAAGTAATCAGCATGAATTGCAAGTATCAGGCTAAAGCCCTATTCGGTACGCAGTGCTTCTACAGGGTTCATTCTTGCCGCTTTTAGTGCAGGCAGAACTCCCGCGGTAAGGCCGATGATGACGGCAACTGCTTCCGCAAGAAACATATAAATTAAAGGGGTATGGACGGGTAGGGCAGGTATGAGTGCATGCAAGGTCTGCGCGCCGAGATACCCGATGCACAGACCCGTTACTCCACCAATGGCGGCAAGTACAATGGCTTCACTGAGGAACAGCCACAGTATCTGGTTTTTATTCGCACCCAGTGCGCGCAATAAACCAATTTCAGAGGTCCTTTCCTGTATGGAGATCAGCATGATGGTCAGAATGCCGACGCCGCCTACCAGCAAGGAAATACTACCGAGAGCGGCGACTGCAAAGGTAAGTACATTGAGAACATTGCCCATGACATCGAGCATTTGTGTTTGCGTGGTGATGGTAAAGTCTTCACGGCCATGTCGTGCGATCAGCAGTTTTTTTATGGCGTCGACTACCTTTTGTTCGTCCGCACCCTGTTCATACATCAGGTCTATTTCCATGAGGCTCTCACGGTTAAACATGCTCAGTGCGCGTGATGCCGGAATAAACACCGTATCATCAAGATCGAATCCCAGCACTTGCCCCTTGGGTTCCATGATGCCGATGATCCTGAAACCATCGCCGCCTATGCGAATCTTTTGTCCGAGTGGGTTGATGTCTGCAAACAGTTCCTGTTTCAGTTTGTGACCGAGCACGGCAAATGCTCGAGATGCATTGATATCTTCGTCTGGTAAAAAGCGACCGGCAGCCAGCTTGAATAAAAATGCCTCGGGCATTTGCGGGCCAACCCCGTAAACGGTTGCCCGGCGGCTACGGTTATTGGCCTTCATTTCTGCATTGCCCATGACGGTGGGAACAATCGCAACCGTATGTGGTACACGCTTGAGCGCAAGACTGTCATTGATGGTCAGCGGCCTTTCATTGGCAAATACACCTGCCGATACCCCTAATGTGTTTTCCTTGCCAGGAGTGATGCCAATGATGGTTGTGCCGAACTGGGTGAACTCGGCAAGCACAAAGCGATGTATGCCTTCGCCGATCGAGGTCAGTAGTACCACGGCGGCAATACCAATACTGATGCCCAGCACAGTCAATGATGCACGCATTTTCTGTCTGAAGATCGCGCTGCTTGAAAGTTTTAGCGAGTCAGAAAAATTCATGGTTTATTTGTGCAAGGCCTGTACCGGGTTAAGGTTGGCAGCCCGCCGCGCCGGCATGGCTCCGAATAACAGGCCGGTGCCTACGGCTACCAGAAAGGCGCCAAACAGTGACCAGGCGGGCGCACGGTTGTCCAGTGCCGGCAATAAATGATGAATAAGCAGATTTCCCCCCTGGCCGAGCAAGATGCCCAGTATCGCTCCTGTTAATGCCAGCAGTACGGCATCTGTCATAAATAGTATCTGTATTTGCAGTCGGGATGCACCCAGGGCCTTGAGCAAGCCAATTTCAGCCGTACGCTGGCTGACCGTCACGAGCATGACGTTCATGATCAGAATGCCGGCAACCGTGAGGCTGATTGCAGCAATGCCGGTAATGGTTAAGGTTAACGCCGTGAGTATCTGGTCGAATGTACTCAGTAGGGCATCCTGTGAGATGACGGTAATATCTTCTTCACCCTGATGTCGGGCCTTGATGGTGTTGATTATAAATTGCTTGACCTGGTTGTTGGTGTCGCGCAGTCGGGTTTCTATCATAATACGGAACAAGGTCGGCGTATTGAACAGGTTTTGCGCCGAGGCTGCCGGTATAATAACGATGTCCTGAACATCAACGCCGATAGAGCGGCCTTCGGATGCGAGGACACCTATTACCCTGAAACGCCTGTCGCCGATTCGCAGTCTTTTGCCGATCGGGTTGTCCTGTGCGAACAGTTCTTTGGCAATATGATTGCCGATAACACATACTGCAGAGGCGCGGCTGGCTTCATCCTGTGGCAGGAAATGCCCCCGTGATAATGACCATTGTCGCAGTTGTAACAGTTCGCGGGTTGTACCGATGATGGGCGTTTCGCGACTACGTTGTTGCCATGAAACTTCAGCAGCACCGAGTACAATCGGTGCGACGCGTTTTACCTGCGGGTGTCGTTGCAGGCTGTTGGCATCGTCCAGGGTAAGGTCACGGGTAGTCGCACCGCTGAAAAGACTCATGGCGCCACCTGTTTCTGATTTCCCTGGCAGCACAATCAGCAGGTTAGTGCCTAATGAGGAAAATTCGCTGAGTACGAAACGACGAGCACCTTCACCCAGGCCGGTTAAAATAACAATCGATGCCACGCCTATCGCAATGGCACACAATACCAGTATTGCCCTCATCGGGTGACGTATGATGGCAGCAAAGGAAAATTGCAGATTGTCACGCGTGCTCATGTGCATGATCAGTTTCCTGTATCAACGGTAATTTCGCCATCGACGAATTTAATCTTGCGGTTGGCGCGTTCTCCCAGTTCCGGGTCATGCGTAACCACGATCAGGGTAATATCCTGCTGATTTAGTTGTTCGAGTATTTTAATGACCTCATGTCCGGCATGGCGATCGAGGTTTCCGGTCGGCTCGTCGGCGAGTAATACTTTTGGATGCATGATCGTTGCACGACCGATGGCAACGCGTTGTCGTTGGCCACCGGATAGCTGTTCTGGTTTGTGATGCGCGCGGTCTGTCAGGTCCAGTAATTCCAGAATCTCGCGCGTTCGTTGCAGTCGTTCAGTGTGCGGTATACCGGCCAGCATCATGGGCAAGGAAATATTTTCCAGCGCAGTCAGGCGAGGCAACAAATGGAAGAACTGAAAAATGAAACCGATATGGGTGCTACGAATCAAGGCTTGTTCATTATCGGTGAGCGATGTGAGTTCCTTACCTGCAAGTCGATAGGAACCACTGTCTGGTTGGTCGAGCATGCCGATAATATTGAGCAGGGTAGATTTGCCCGAGCCCGAAGGCCCCATGATCGACAGGTATTCACCCTGGTTGATGGTCAGGTTGATGTCTTTCAAGGCATGAACTTGCTGATCACCTACCTGGAAGATACGGTTGATTCCCTGTAATTCAATCATTGAATATGCCTATTCCTCAGGAATGACTGTGGCGCCGGCTTCGACTCCTTTTCGATCCAGTGAGGTAACCAGTTTGTCGCCTTCAGACAGACCGTCGGTCACTTCGGTGAAAACCCAATTGGCTATGCCCTTGCTAAAGGTCCGTGTTTCCAGCGTGCCGCTATGACTGTTGTATATCAGCACCTGGTTATTGTTTTGTATCGCCTCTGTCGGAATACGAAGTGTGTTCTGCTTTCTTTCGAGAATCACTTCTACGTCTGCGCTGTACCCTGGAAGCATGTTCTGGATGTCTTCAATGCGGCTAAAGTCTACTTCGACATCGACGGTCCGAGCCTGTTTTTCCAGATCCAGTACATAGGCGGCTATACGCCGAATTGTTCCCTTGAAGGTTTTTTTGCCGAAGGCATCCAGGCTGATTCTTGCAGGCATGCCGGTTTGTAATTCGGGCGCATCAACTTCATCTATTGGCGCCCTGACATACAGGCAGTTCTGATCAAGCAGGTCAATGTTGGGCAGGGTGGGTACACCGATAGGAGACGGTGTGGCGAATTCACCTACTTCGCCATTGACTTCAGCCACGATACCTGCAAAAGGAGCAGTGAGTTGTGTGCGTTGTAATTGCGATTCTGCCAGTTCGACCTGGGCCTGGCTGACCAGGATGCTGGCTTTCGTTGCTTCGCACGCGGCCTTGCTGGCCAGGGCATTGCCTATGGCCCTGTCGATATCCTCGACCGATGCGAGGTTTTTTTTGCCTAAGGCCTTGAGGCGTTTTGCCTCCTTGTTGGCAACTTCGTAATTCACGCAGGCTTCCCTGGACTTGGCACGGCTTGCCTTGACTTCCTGTTTGGCCAGCAAGGCCTTTGACTTCAGGTCATCGTTCCAGATTTCCATGAGTAATTGTTGTGCCGTGACCTTGTCGCCTTCTTTCACCAGTAGTCGTGAAATCTGGCCGCCCACGGCGGGTGCCAGTCGGGCACGCTTGCAACTGATAATCGTACCGGCCCGGGTATTGGTGACCGTTTTTTCCACCACACCCTTTGATACCGTTTTGACGATAACCTTAACCGGTTTGGTGCGTGTGCCATACCAGGTAGATACGCCGATCAGTCCAAGTATCAACAGGGTGACTATAATCTTGCTTGAGTGAGATTTCATGCAGGCTGGTTTTTGATGCGTACTGCGAGCACGTCGCATGGCGCATTATGTAGTATAGGGTAGGCCGTGGAACCGAGTAGCCGCTGCAAGCCATGGCGACCATGGGAACCGATGACGAGCAGGTCAATATTGTTTTGCACGGTATATTCGATAATTTCATGTTTTGGAGAGCCTGCTATTACCTGTGTGTTCGCAGCAGGAATATTATGTTCGCTAGCAAGTGCGTCCATCTTCTTTTTGGCCTGACTGAGCAGTTCTGCCTCGTTGTCATACCAGTCAGGATTGCTCATGGGCTCGTAACCAAAGTCGATCGGCGGGAGGTGTTCAACGACGTGGATAAGGTAGATGGCTGCCTGGTTCAGTTTGCCTGTGTTAATCCCTTTTTGTATGACCTGTTTACAGGCATTTGAGAAGTCTACTGCAATGAGTATGTTTTTGTATTCTGGCACGATCATTCTCCCTGGGCATATATATAAATCTTAGCACCTGGGTAGCAGGCTGGATTGATGCATGTCAAATAAACTGGTGCACTTACAGGGAAGTGCAATTTGAGTGCGGTGTCAGACCTACGTCAGGATGCGGATGAGATCAGAGACCCTTTTCTCATCCGGGTCGGCGCCACGTAATTCTTCAGTATAAAGGTAAGCGGCCAGTCGTGCCTGCTGGTCCTGGTTAAGTTCTACATCCAGCTTCTTGGACATTAACTCAGTTTTTACCAGGCAGTTTTTCAGCATTTCGACATCAACTTCCGGTCTGGCACTGACATCGTATTGCAGCCATTCAGGTGTTACCTTGAGAAGGCCCGCCAACTTAACAATATTGTCCTGCGAAACATTGCCGCCTGATTCCCATATGGAGACACTGGCACGTGAAATATTCATGCGCCGAGCGAGTTCTGCCTGACTGATTCCAGATTTGATTCTAGCCTGTTTAATACGGCTACTGAGACCTTCGTTTCTTCCATTAAATGCTGTATTTGTTTCCATGTTTAATATCTCAAAGCTATGAGTGTTAATAAAACACTGTAAAATCGTATACCCCAACCATATACAATCAAATATACGACCAATTTAGACAATGTTCAATCTAAATTGCACGAATAATGCGTTCTGTCACAATTTATTGCTATTTAGGTAAGCCCCTGATTTTCATATATTATCCATCAGGCATCGTTTATCTGCAATCGCATGGACAAGTCTATGGCCTGAATATCCTTGGTCAGTGCGCCAGTCGATATGAAATCGACGCCGGTTAATGCAATCTGGCGTATATTTTTTATTGTAACACCGCCGGATGCTTCGAGTTCAACGCCCTGCTTGTTGAGTGCCACGGCTTTTTCGAGCGTGTTTATATCCATGTTGTCCAGTAATACCCGGTCTACGTCGGATTCCAGCGCCTCGCTCAATTGCTCAAGGCTTTCGACTTCGACTTCAATGAAGGTTTTATGGGCAATTTTTTTTGCTGCCAGGACAGCATTTTTTATAGAGCCAGCAGCCAGGATATGATTTTCCTTGATAAGAACCATATCAAACAAGCCTATGCGGTGATTGCTGCAGCCCCCGCAGTGTACCGCATATTTTTGCGCAAGCCGTAGTCCGGGTATGGTCTTGCGTGTATCCAGTACACGTGAGGGTAGATCGTCTATGCAGCGGGCATACTGGTTGGCTCTTGTTGCAGTAGCTGAAAGTGTTTGCAAAAAATTAAGTGCAGTCCGTTCTGCAGTTAGCAGGCTGCGGGCGTTACCTTTGACCCGGCATAAGGTTTGTCCGGTTTCAATTGCATCACCGTCACCGGCCGACCAGTTTATTTCTGTGTCGGGGTTCAGTTGCAGAAAAGTTTCATTAAACCAGTCCACTCCGCAGAGTATGGCAGCTTCACGTGTGATCACGCTGGCGCTGGCTTGTGTGTCTTGAGATATGAGGCCGGCAGTAATATCACCACTGCCAATATCTTCGGTGAGCGCAAGCTGAACCTGTTGTTCCAGGCCTTGTTTAAAGTCAATCAATTGTTTCTCCCTGGCCCCGGCACTTTAAATCACGACGCATTCAGTTGTATTTGTCATCATAGTTTGCCCCTGTTTATTACGCTGTAGCAAATCATAATATTTCGCGACAATTGAGAATTTCATTTGTATTCTGCCGATTACAAGGGTTTTGATTTTTCTCGCCACTAGTACCTCGCCACTCGCTACTGATGTTATGGATATTGTCGCAAGGTTAATATTTTTCCGCGCTGTATCAATTCAAGTCTCTTGAGCATATTCATGCCGAGCAGGATTTCTTCCCCATCCATATAAGGATTGATGCT
>Ga0316207_10004333_pt1 | contig 12379 bp, 12 predicted proteins | sample 6weekpyrite_MG_FD_204943 | JGI IMG/M metagenome (GOLD analysis project Ga0316207, IMG submission 204943) | Microbial mat bacterial communities from mineral coupon in-situ incubated in ocean water Damariscotta River, Maine, United States -... | ecosystem: Environmental > Aquatic > Marine >... | reverse complement strand
TCTCTTCTTTAAACTCTTCGTTAAGGAGCTTACACAAATCGGTGTCCACTTCAAAAGCAATAACGCTTTTGACGTTCACTAAATGTTTAGTCAAATCACCTAAGCCAGGCCCAATTTCTGCAATGAGGTTATCATTATGGGGCATCGCTTCGACAATTCTGCGCACAACACTTTCATCAATAAGAAAGTTCTGTCCAAACTTCTTTTTAGCAACTACATCTTTTTTCATAAGTTGAAAGGATAGCCAAAAAGCGCTTAGATAAGCATTTATTCTTTCAATGTTATCTTTTTTGGCTTAAAACTAACTCATTTGTATATAAGTTTTTCTAAAATCTCACTATTTTTCATATTTTTTTATGATTTTGTTACTGTCAACTTTAAAATGACCTCGCTTATACACTTTGCAGTTTTCATTTTTCTTAATAAAAGAGGCATCAACCCTAAAGTCATCATGGGCCTCATCATAATAGAAGGTGTAGCGTGATTGCGCCTTATATTGGTTTTCTTTCACCTCATCAGTGATGATGACCTGATTATAAGCCACCATCTCGAAACTGAGCCTTCTATCCATATTTTCTAAGATGAGCAAGGTGGAGTTTGCTGTGCGAACCTCATACTCTTCAAAGAAGTCTTTGGGATAGGAAGCACAATAATATTGTAGACTTTTACCGTAAGAACTGACGAGTGTACGCAGATTAAACTTCTCATAAAAATCATAAGGATAGACCACTAAAGGGGGCTTGAGCTCAGACTGTTGGGGTGAACATGCCGAAAACAGAACAATCAGACTGATCAAAACGATATTTTTCATCTCATAAGTATAAAAAAGTTTAACTTAAAGTCTCACCTTTGGACTTAGGCGGGAAGAAAAAGCAGGTACTTCTTATCTTCTAAGGATTCTCCAAAGCCTAACAAAGCGCTGTCAAGACGGGTATCATCTTTAGAATAAGAGACACAGACTTCATGCATCATCTTTTCATTGGAGAGAGCATTAACCTCTTCTAAGAGATCCCCTATCGATACAAATTGCGTCTTTCCTAAAAATAAAAAAAGTCTCTTCTGCTCATCATCTACTTTCATAGAAGAGATATTTGCCTCCCACACCGGAAGAAACTCTCCGGCATCATTCTCTTCTAATCCCATAGCCACAAGTGAAAAACTCTTTTCGTTGCTAATCGCCGTACGTATATCTTCGATTAAATCTATAATTACTTTCATGCAGAAATTATACCTTTTCCTGTAGGATTTCACCTTATAAAATCTTTTTCAAATTTTAATATCAAAGGACTTAGGATGAACATAGATGAGTATTTACAACGCCTTAGACTAACCATTACACCGACTAATGATCTAGATACGCTGACTACACTGCATAGAGCCCATGCCTTTACTGTTCCTTTTGAAAATTTTAATGTTCAACTTAAACGCCCTATTCCCTTAGACACAGATTCTCTCTTTAAAAAACTAGTCACTGAGAAAAGAGGCGGCTACTGTTATGAATTAAACATACTTTTTGCCGCCTTACTTGAAGAACTCGGTTTTGAAGTCACTCACCTCATCGGACGTCCTCTTTACGGTTATAACAATGTCCTTCGTCCAAAAACACATATGATCTTAAAGGTTTCTCTGGAAGGAAAAGATTATCTTTGCGATCTTGGATTTGGGGGAAAGGGTCTTATTGAGCCCATTGAACTTAGCTATGATATAGAGCATGAACAATTTGGCGATACTTTTAAACTCATTCCCCACACTGAAGGTTTTGAGCTTCAATCCAAACTCTACGAGGAGTGGATTTCTTTATACTCCTTTGATCTGCATTCTCAAGACCTTATAGATTATGAGTTAGCAAACTTCTATAACCTGCACTCTCCGAATTCACGTTTTACACAGCAGGTCATCTGTGCAATGCCCACTGAACAAGGGCGTATGCTTCTTTTAGACAAGACCTTTAAACACCCCCGTGAAGATAAGATCGATGACATTACAGATGAGACATATGATGAGATTTTAAAAGAGAAGTTTGGCATTGAGAAAATTAACGTAAAAGAGCTCTTTGGTGGCTGAACACTTTGATAAAAAAATACAGATGCTCGAAGATGGGGCTTATGATGTCAGTTTTCATGCAAAACGGTATCTGCTTCGAAAAGAGACCCTTCTAAAAGGAAAGCTTATCAAACTCTATGCTGAAGAGCTGGGTGGAAATGATTTTGTATCCTTGAACTATTACCCTGCTATCAAAGGCGGTTTATTGAAGCCCTGTGAGATGCCGCAGGAAAAAGTCATTGCCTTTGTTACCGAACTTTGTGTTCTTTAAGTTATAATTGCCTTATCAATGACAGTATAGGTTTATCATGGTTCGCATATGTTTACTCTTTTTACTTTTCACCCTGCCCTCTTTAGCAGATGAATACCCTAAACTCTTTGCTCAACTCGGTACACCTCTCTACCAAGCCAATGATATATTTAGAGACCTGTCCAATTTTGAACAGATCAACGACAAGGCAACCGAGTACCATATACTTGTAATAAAACTCCGCTCTCTTGCCTCATCTATAGAAGACAATCCCTATGCAACAAAAAAAGAGAAACAGGAGTACTTCAAAGGTCTTCGTGATCTCCAAAACAAATATGATGAGCTATTACGTATTATTGATATCTATCTGCTAAAAAGTATTGATACTAATAATTACAAAGAGTTTGCACGTATCATGAACAGCGGTATAGACACCTTCTTGCAAAACAGTGTTATCAGAAAACGTACAATGGCCTACTATGTCGCCTACCGAACACGCGGAAAGATCCCAAAACTGGAACTCTCTTATCAGACCCTGACCTCAGACCCTGAACTTATGGAATATGTCAAAGGTCATATGCCAAAGACCCATCTCATGGAAACAAGCTACTCTTCTGGGGGTGTGAGCCATAAGGTCTTACTCTCTAATAATGAACAGTTTGCCTACGTAGCCAACGGGGACTACTGCTTTAAGACCATAGAGATAACAGACTTTGAAAACGCCTCGGAAATATCAGGTTTTGATTTTCACGGTGAAGAGTGTTCTCTTGTCGATATAAGCCTCTCTTCTACGGGAGAATTTTTATACCTCAGTGATGAAAAAAATGGCTTCAGTATCTTAGATGTCACTCAGCCTGACTCCCCTGTGCAAAAAGGTGAATACAGTCGTTTACGTGCCTTTAGCTCCCTTCCTTCTGCCGATGACAATAGAAGTTTTGTCATAAGAAAGACAAAGGGTTTGAGTATCTTTGACATCTCAGACAAAGATGACTTTAAACTTCTGGCCAACTATAACCGGGGACTTCATATTAATCACCTCGCCCTTGATGAAAATCGATCACGACTCTATCTTTCTCACGATAAGGGAGTGAGTATCTTGGACATCTCTCACATAGGAAATCCACGAGAGATATCCAAGTATCCTATCAAAGAAGGGGCTAATTACATCACCTTGTCTCCTAAAAAAGATATCGCCTACGTCGCCTCGGGTGAAAATGGTATCCATGTACTTGATCTCTCCAACGATCAAAATGCATCGCTTATCTCAACCTGTCTTACCCCAAAATACGCCAAGCATCTCACCCTCTCTTCCAATGGAGAAAGACTTTATGTCTCAGCCTTAGAAGATGGTGTCTATTATATCGATGCAAAAGACCCTAAAGAGCTTAAGCACATCAGTACCTACAGACTCAAAGACAGCAACGCTTCTGCCCTAAGCAGCACTCTGAACCAAGGCGAAGACACACTCTTTATCTCTTTTTCTACAAACGGTATTTCAAAAATAAAGATTCAAGACGAATAGACTTAGCTGTAATATTCAAACACTTCATAAGCCAAGCTTGACTATAATCGCATCTATATAAATACTTGGAACACTTATGGACTATTTTGCAAAACGTATTATTCCCTGTCTTGATGTCAAAGATGGGCGTGTCGTTAAGGGCGTTAACTTTGTCGGGCTTAAAGATGCGGGCGATCCGGTTGAGGTAGCTAAGCGGTATAACGATGAAGGTGCTGACGAGATAACTTTCTTAGACATTACCGCATCCAGCGACAACAGAGAGACCATTGTCGATATCGTTGAAAAAGTTGCCAAAGAGGTCTTTATTCCTCTGACTGTCGGCGGTGGGATTCGCAAACTTGAAGATATTTACAAACTTTTAAACGTAGGATGTGACAAGGTCAGTCTAAACTCAGCCGCCATCAAACGCCCCGAGTTTATCAATGAGGGAGCCAAACGTTTTGGTGCGCAGTGTATCGTTGTGGCTATCGATGTTAAGAAAACAGGTGATCAATATAATGTGTATCTCAACGGCGGTCGTGTCGACACGGGAATCAACGCTCTTGATTGGGCCAAAGAAGCTGTTGATAGAGGAGCAGGAGAGATTCTTCTGACATCCATGGATGCAGACGGGACAAAGGCCGGATTCGATATTCCTATTACAGAACAGATCTCTCAACTTGTCAATGTTCCTATTATCGCCAGCGGCGGGGCAGGGACAATGGAACATATCAAAGAAGCTTTTGATCATGGAGCTGATGCCGCTTTGGCAGCTTCTATCTTCCATTACAAAGAGATCGATATCATGGACTTAAAACATTATCTCCATGATCAAAATATACCAGTAAGATTATAAAGGCCTCAAATGATAATTTGCGCAGGAAATAACGAAAACTTTAGTTTTGCCACACCAATGGGAGTAGGACTTGTCGAGATGGCAATGAACCTTACACGTCTATGTCTTTTTGACAAACCGGAGTTTTTACTCTTTGTCGGAACAGCCGGTTCTTACGGGCATAAAGACATCTTTGATATTGTAGAGTCTAAAACAGCAGCTAACATCGAGTTAGCCTTTTTAGAGAACAAAGCCTATACCCCTTTGGATAACGTTGTTACAACAAACATAGAAGGAACAAAAGATATTGTTGTGAACTCCACAAACTATATCTCAACAGATGCTGAGCTTGCTAAAAACTACTTAAAATTCGGTGTTGGCATTGAGAACATGGAGTTCTTCTCCGTACTACGTGTTGCACAAGAGTTTGGCATTCCTGCCGGTGGTGTTTTTTGTGTCACAAACTTTACAAATAAAAATGCGCATGAAGACTTTCTTGCCAATCACGACAAAGCAAAAGAACTATTGAGCCAGCATGTAGCAAAACGCTTAAAAGAGCTTACTTCGTGAAACCCACAATCTTAGATTACACCAAAGATGAGCTTGCTAAGCTTATCAAACCCGCTTTTAGAGCGAAACAGGTCTATGGCTGGATCTACCACAATTATGTCAAAAGCTTTGATGAGATGCAAAATATCCCCAAGGCTATGCGTCAAGAACTGGATGAAAAATATACACTTATGCCACTGCGTATTGTCAAGAAAGAACTCAGTGATGACGGTACTATCAAATATCTCTTTGCCCTGCCTGATGAAAAGACCGTAGAAGCTGTTCTACTTCTTATGAAGCCAGAAGAGTTAGGTGATGACGGAGAAGTCAGTTCAGAGGCGAAATATACCGTTTGTGTCTCGACTCAGGTTGGTTGTAAAGTAGGGTGTACCTTTTGTCTGACAGCCAAGGGCGGCTTTACCCGTGACCTGACTCCCGGAGAGATCGTTGCACAAGTTCTTGCTATCAAGATCGACAATAATATTCCTGCTGCCAAACGCATGAATATTGTTTATATGGGAATGGGTGAGCCCTTAGACAATCTCGATAACCTTGCGACAGCCATTAAGATCTTTAAAGAAGAGGATGGACTTGCCATCGGAGGAAAACGTCAGACTGTTTCTACCAGTGGACTAAGCAATAAGATAGATAAACTCGGACAAATGGACCTTGGCGTGCATATCGCTATCTCTCTTCACGCCGTTGATGACGAACTTAGAACAGAACTTATCCCAATGAACAAGGCTCACAACATCAACTCTATCATAGAGGCTGTGAAACGTTTTCCCATTGACACCCGAAAACGTGTCATGTTTGAGTATCTTGTTATCAAAGATAAAAATGATGACCTAGAGTCTGCTAAAAAGCTTGTAAAACTGCTAACAGATATAAAGGCCAAGGTAAACCTTATCTTCTTTAATCCTTATCCTGGAAGCCCTTACGAACGTCCTAGTGTTAGCTCTATGGTAAAGTTTCAAGAGTACCTTATCAATCATGGCCTTTTATGTACCATCCGCCAGTCAAAAGGAATAGATATCTCTGCGGCCTGTGGACAGCTAAAAGAGAAAGAAAAAGAAAGGGATACCGATGACTGGAACTGACCTTTTTCAGATTATATTTCTCACTATTGTTGTTACTGTAGGAGTAGGGGGGCTTATCATAGCCGTTCGCTCAAAGGATGAAGACTAAACCTTTATAAAGGTCGTCTGATTCCGTCCACTTTTTTTAGACCTGTACAGCGCCTTGTCTGCACTATCATATATCTCAAACTTTGAGACGTCATGTCTGCATAAACTTGTAAATACACCCATAGATATCGTGATCTTTTCATACTCTTCATTATACTTATGTTCTATGCTTAATGAGGCTAAGGCTTCGTGTATACTCTCACTGAGACTATGTAAAAAACCTATAGTCGTGTCATACAGTAATATAGCAAACTCTTCTCCACCTATACGAAAAAGATAATCATCCGTTCGATGAAGTTCTTTCTCCAAGACACCCGCCACTGCTTTTAATGTCTCATCCCCTTTTTGATGCCCATAATTGTCATTATATTTTTTAAAATTATCAATATCAATCATGAAAAAACTCAATCCCTTGTTCTCAGCCAGGGCCCGTGAATAAAAGTGTTCAAATATCGTATCAAAGTGACGTCGGTTATAGATGTTCGTCAAGGGGTCGGTAATAGCTGTCTGCTTTCTCTGATCAGAGACATGTTTGCGAATAAGATGCGCTTGAACTCTGGCGATAAGCTCTTGACCGTTAAAAGGCTTGGCAATATAATCTATAGCTCCATTTTCAAAACTTGTTTGAAGGGTCTGAATATCATTATTTGCCGTCACCATGATAATTGGTATATCTTCATACAACATGTTTGCAGAGATACGTTGACAAGCCTCAGTACCGCTTAACTCGGGCAAGACGTATGACAATAGGATAAGATCGATTTTATAGGTATTTAAAAGTTCATAGGCCGTATCAATATGTGTAGTAGCATAGACATCGTTAAATAGGCTCTTCTTTAAAATTGCTTTGAGTATAGCACTGCTATTGGAGGAATCATCTAAAATTAGAATCTTCATTGCGTGAATATCTACTGTACTTTTCATTGAAAGTTCAGACCTTTTTTGTTCTGGCTGTATCTAATCTGTTTTTATTCTAGCACCTTTTTAAGGTGTCTATTCTGAAACATACATTTTTCATAGATAATCATCTGACAATGCCGGCCAATTCACTTCCAGCTTTAAGCTAGAAGTCTTAAAACCAATATCTAGTTTACGTCTGGTTTAGGGGTAGAAGAGCTAGGATTTGGAAGTTGTGGATAAACAACTAAAGGTTTTCTACCCTCTAATGCTTCAAAAAAGCTCTCTATGGACGCGGCTTCCTTATCCGTGATGTTCAGACCCAGTTGAATACGACCCATCTCAACGATAGCTTCTTTAAGTGTACTCACTGCACCATTATGAAAATAAGGGCCTGTCTCATTGATATTTCTTAGCGTTGGTACTTTCACTAAACCATTTTTATCACCTTTGAAGTCACCAATGTCTGCATACTTGTACTTCCCGGTAATGCCGAAGGCCTGCATAGAACCACCCAATGCTATCCCTGTATGACATGTTGCACAACCCTTGTCAATAAAAGTTTTTAAGCCTGCTTTTTGATCTTTGCTCATGGCATTCTCATCTCCGTTAAGAAAAGAGTCATAAGGAGCCGGTGTTACCAAAGTACGTTCAAATAGACCTATCGTCGCTGTAATCGTCTCATAGTCAATAGTGACATTTTTTCCATAGGCCGTTTTAAATAACTGAACATACTCCGGCATAGATTTAACTGTCTTCACAACATGCTCTTTAGTCGCAGCCATTTCCGGCCCGGCAAGAATAGGACCTTGCGCCTGTTTTTCCAAATCAGGATCACGTCCATCCCAAAACTGTGCGTCAAAGAATACTGCATTATAAACAGTAGGTGAATTCAAATGATGAGGATTGGCCGTCCACTTATGTCCTATAGCTGCACTTGCACCATCTACACCACCTGTTCCAAGGTTATGGCAGGTATTACATGATATAAGGCCACTTTTTGAAATACGTGGTTCAAAAAACAGCATCTTACCTAACTCAGCTTTTGCTTCACTAATCGGATTTTTAGGGTTATCCACAAGTGTTCTTACTTCTTTCATCGTCTTTGGTATAGCAACAAGACCGGCATTCTTAGCTTCTTCTAGCAATGAAGATCCCATCACTAAACTTGCAGCAACTGCACTTAATACTACTGTTTTTATCATAATCTATCTCCTAAAGTGTTATACATAAGTGTACTCTTTCAACCTGAATCATTTATTTTCAATGTTCATAGTTCACTGTAGTATTATACCCTTCTATTCAGAGAATAATAATTATCCTTTGTTTCAGACCCTTGTTCTTTAATCTAAAAGTAATATACAAACGATTTTGGACTTTGGATTGAATAGTGTAAATCTTGCGATAAAGTAAATTGGGAAAGCAATCCAAACTGATAAAGAGAGTAGTCTCATTCTTTTTGGTAACATACAAGAAATATCAAGGTAATTAAATATATAGAAGATTATTTATGATGAAGAAAACAGCCAACACACCAGGGAAGCTGTTTATGCTGAAATGATACCACAAAGAACTTAAGTCATTAATTTAACTCTTTTCTCTTGATATATCTCTAAGTTTTATAACTTAAGCTATTTTTTTATCCATAAGAAATAACAATATTTTTTTAAAGTGTGTAGTATTCACACGTTGGTCTAAACTGTGAACAACTCCGTGTACTTTTTCTCTTTTAATAGATAAAATCACCTTAACTTTTTATAAAAACTTGTTTATATTTTTCTGAAATTTTGATTTTCATACTCTTTTTACTTTATCCCTTTATTCTTAAAAAGCCCTATATTATGGTGTTCTTTGTAATGTTTTACTTTTTTTATTATCATTTATTATTCGTATAAGTTCAAGTTTAAATCTATGCCTATTTTTTATTCACATTATTTATCTTGATATGTATAAATCATAATTTTTCGATTATAAATTACTCATATTTTTAATCTTTGTCCTTTATTCACATCATTATTCTCCATGCTAAACATAAGCATTGTAATTAAACGGTAGTAAGAATGTATATGTTATGTAATCAAGATAACTTAAACTTTGACCATCAAAATTTCAGGTATCTCTTCTTAAGAAAACGTACATACCCATTTAGAAAGGATACTGACCTAACAAGGAAGCCTTATGATTCGTGTAGAGAATATGGTTCAAAACTCTTATCCAAACCTATACAGTAAAATACCCTCTCTAGCACTGCGTCCAAGTATCGCATTTCTAAGAAAACTTTTCCATGAAAAAGAGGTTAACAACTTTTTAAATGAAAATGAACGTCTCTCAGGTTTAGACTTTGTCGAAGCGATACTTGAGTACCTTAACATCTCTTATAAGCTCAACCATAGAGATCTTGAAAATATTCCTACTATCGGAAAAGTCATAATCGTTGCTAATCATCCTTTGGGTGCAGCAGATGCTTTAACCCTTATCAAGATGGTGGCAAATGCCCGTCAAGATAAAACTGTTAAGATTGTTGCCAATCAGATGCTCTCACATATTCCTCAGCTTGCCCCGCTGCTCATTCCAGTGGATAATATCCATGGAAAATTAACGCGCATCTCTTTAAAAGCTATTGACCATGCTCTGGAAAACGAAGAAGTTGTTATCTTTTTTCCTTCGGGAGAGGTTTCTCGTGCTTCGTTCAATGGGATAAAGGACAAATATTGGAAAAGCGGTTTTATAAAAATTGCTCAGAGAACTTCTACCCCTATACTGCCTATTCACATTAAGGCAAGAAACTCTTCTATGTTTTATACCTTGTCATGGATATATAAGCCTATGAGCTCATTTTTGCTTGGACATGAACTTTTTTCTTCACGCTCTGCTAAGCCTCTAGACTTTTCGATTGGAAATATTATTCCGGAAACTTCTTTTCAAAATCAAAACCTAAAGCCAAAACAGTATGCACGTCTTTTTAGAAAACACCTTTATCGTATGGCAAAGGGAAAGACGACTCTTCTTGAAACAGAACAGTCTATTTCTCATCCCGTTGAACGACAGATGCTCAGAAGTGAACTCAAAAAAGGTGAACGACTTGGTTCTACTACAGACGGAAAAGAGATCTATCTCATTGACCCTGAAGGTTCACCTACCGTATTAAAAGAAGTTGGTCGTCTTCGTGAATATACTTTCAGAAAAGTTGGTGAAGGTACAGGAACAAAACGTGACCTTGATAAATATGATGATTATTATCTGCACCTTGTTTTGTGGGATGATGAAGCTTTAGAGATTGCCGGAGCATATCGTATTGGCGAATGTTCATGGATACTCTCATGGCTTGGAAAGGAGGGTCTGTATATGAATGAGCTATGCCATATCGATAATAATCTGGATAACAAGCTTGAGCATGCTATAGAACTTGGTCGTAGCTTTGTTCAACCAAAGTATTGGGGTTCACGTGCTTTAGATTATCTTTGGCAGGGAATAGGGGCTTATTTGGCTCATAATCCGCATATCAAATACATGTATGGACCGGTATCGCTTAGCAACTCCTATCCTAAAACCGCTAAGGATATACTTGTCTATTTTTATTCACACTATTTTCAACCTGAAAAAAAATATATTAAGGCTGAGCGTCCCTATATATTGTCAAGAAATACAAGAGCAGAGCTCGAAAGAATATTTGAAGGGCAAGACTATACTGAAGCCTTTCGCACATTAAAGTCTTATTTAAAAGGTCTAGAGGTTTCAGTTCCTACCCTGTATAAACAATATGGTGATTTATGTCATCCGGGAGGTGTAGAGTTTTTTGATTTTGGAGTAGACCCCGATTTTAATAATGCCATAGATGGTTACATAATGGTAAATCTTGATAAACTAAAAGAAGAGAAAAGGCGCCGCTATATATCCCAATCTTAATCTAAAAAAGAGAGTGGATCGCGTGCAAAAACATCTTTTGAATTAATACAATAGTAGGACTCATGTTTAAAACAGAGTTGATTAGCGTGCAACATTAATCGGCTTGCTCCACTTTTCTCAATACGTTCCTCTTTACTTATCTCTCTATCAAGAAATCTTAATACATCTTCTCCTGTTTGCCCATAAATAGGATCACCCACTATGGGATGTTTCACGTGAAACAAATGTACTCTAATCTGATGCTGCCTTCCTGTTAGTGGCGAAGCTTCTACTAAAGACATATCAAGTTCTGGATAATAACACAGACGTTTGAAATAGGTTTGTGACGGCTTACCATCCTCATGTACCCTAACAACCATTCTAACAATAGCACTCTCATCCTCTTTACGTAAGAGGGGGGCATAAACACTTAGTTCATCAGGAAACTCACCATGCACTAACGCTAAATAAGACTTCTTAATCTCTCTACTTTCAAATAACCATTTTAAGCTTTTTTCAGATGTTTTGTTTTTTGCTATCAATAACAAACCGCTTGTCTCTTGGTCAATACGATGGGTGATGTTAGCATCTTTTCCAAAGGCAAATTTTGCCTCATCTATTATAGAGTAGGGTGTGTTACGATTTTGTGGATGTACAAGTACACCTGAAGGTTTGTCATAGACTGCAAAGTCAGGAGTCTGAAAAATAGGCTTTAGTCCTCTGCTCTCTGGTTCAAAGCAGATGAAGGATATATTACCTTCAAAATAACCGGCAGTATGTGACATCACTTCACCATTGACTTCAAGTCGTCCTTTAGCAATAAGACGCTGCGCTTCTTTTTGTGTGTAATCCATCTCATTCATAAGAAATAAAAATGCCTTTGTTCTCTCTTTGACAAAAAACTCTTTACGAACAAACGGCATACTTTTTCCTAGGATAATTTATAGTTGAATTGTAGCCAAGAGGAACTGAAAATATGATGTGTTATTTCACTATACCTCGAACATGAAACATAATTTGACTATATTTACATCGAGTAAAATAGTATCTATTAATTTAGAATGTTTCACGTGAAACATTCTAAATACCAAAAATAATCAACATGTTTAATCCGATTATTAGTCTCTCTTAGATAGTATCTGTTTATTAAAACTCCCTCAGAAGGTATGTACAATGGTAGAACGTTACGCCAGAAAAGAGATGTCTGAAAAATGGACACAACATGCAAGATA